>Ga0210392_10000619_pt1 | contig 20964 bp, 18 predicted proteins | sample IncBWC30OmetaG_FD_161057 | JGI IMG/M metagenome (GOLD analysis project Ga0210392, IMG submission 161057) | Forest soil microbial communities from Barre Woods Harvard Forest LTER site, Petersham, Massachusetts, United States - Inc-BW-C-30-O ...
CTGCGCTACTTGGAGCGTTTCGACTGCTCGGTGGCGCGTCTGAGGAAGGTGCTCAGCGAGCGAGTGGCCAAGGCCGCGCGAGCCGGCGTGGCTGAGGCCGCCGCAGCACCGGCCATCGTCGAACAGATCTTGGAGCGCTACCAGGAGTCCGGCCTGATCAACGATCAGCGCTTCGCCAAGAACTTTGCCGAGCGTCAGCGCGATCGCGGCGCTTCACGGCGGATGATCGAGCAGAAGCTGCGCGCACGCGGCATTTCGTCGGAGACGGTCGAGCAGTTGCTGCCGCGCAACGAATCCGCGTCCAGTGAGCTGGAAGCCGCGCACGCGTTCGCGCGTAGGCGACGCCTGGGGCCGCATCGCAAGCCCGAGACCCGCGAAGCGTACCGTCGCAAGGATCTGATGGCCATGGCTCGCGCTGGCTTCAACTACGACACCGCGTCACGGGTGATCGGTGTCGGCAACTCGACCTCTTTCGAAGACGAGCTGTAAGAAGAGCGCGAGCTGTTCAGCGCGGGAGCTGCATCCCGCGCTCCTGATCACTTCTTGAGCTGCGCGCGGCGGCCGCGATTTTTAGCGGCGGTCTTGGCGCGGAGGCGCATCGAACGCTTGCGGTCGAGCTTACGGGGGGTCTTGGTCGGGATGTACATGAGGGAGCGGCTTTTAAGCCGAAACCTGAAGTCACGCAAGACAGGTCATAGGACAACCCAAAGCCCGCCGGTTGCAAAGCGGGTTCAGGAGGTTGACCGGTTGGTCGTCCCGCGGGAGACTCGGAAGTCGCGTAAACGCTTGTTAATATAACACTTATTACGCGAATTGGCCGTGCTTCTGGGCGTTCGCGCCGGGTTCGGACGGGCCGCGCTGGAGCGCGAGGGGCCTGGTACTCTTCTCGAAGAGCTCGAGGCGCAGCTCGGGCCGCCACCGAAATCCGAGATAGCTCGCGCTCGCAAGAGATGGCCCAAGCGCTAAGCGAAGTAACGGTCGCCGATCGCGAATTGTCGACTCTGAAGCCCTCAACGCTCTGGCGTTCGCGTCTGAGCGGAGCGTTCTGGCGGAGCGTGCCCCTGCGATCCTCCGAAGTGGCTAGGCACAAACGGTCCGCGCTGTTCCGACTGCACGAGCGCTACGTCGCGCTGTAACACGCCCCGTTCAGATCCGAGCCCGGCGACACTGATGCAACCGCCCCGCAGCGCGACTGAGTCTTCGCTGCTACGCCGACTGAGCGCTCTGTCGATTTCAAATCGTCGCGTTGTGCATTTCCTAGCGTGCCTCCAGAAACGCGGCGAACGCACTTGGGAGCCATGGCAATTGCGCGTGGCTGGGCGGATTGCTAAGAGCAAAGGTGGTGGGGAATGACCTGCTACGAACGGAGACAAAATGGATACGGCCAAAGATCAAACGCGGCGGCGCTTGCTCAAGCTGAACCGCGAAACGACGAGTCGCATGACGGGCGAGCAACTCGAAACCCTAGTCGGGGGCGGTTCTGGTCCCGCTAACATGAAGCCGGACAGTGAGAAGGATTGTGCGTCGATCACCGACTGTTCTTATTGGTTCGACGTTTGCTAGTCAGGACGTGAACCAAGCGCAAGGGTGACAGAGTGAGCGCTGGCTCGGAGTTGCTTGCTCAATATTCCGCAGACGAAGTTGGACTACGTCTTCAGGAAGACGGCCAGATCGTGTACCGGGCAAACGGCAATCGAGAGGTTCTAGCCCAGGACATGCTCGGCCGGGTCGAGCCACTCCTTCGCCTGCTCGGCGTCACGCGAGTCGCCGAGCTTTCGGCGCTCGCGACGTACCCATACCCCGTCTTTCAAGCCGCTCGCCCGAACCTGCAGCTCCATCGCAGGCTCGGGCAAAACACCGGCTCACAGGGTAAGGGGCCGAGCGCCGTGCAGGCGAAGCTCTCCGCTATCATGGAGGCGCTCGAGAGTTATTGCGCCGAGCCTCGAGGCCCAATTCAGCTCGTACGCGGCTCGTTTGCCTTCCTTCGTGAGCAGCAGGTGGTGCTCGATCCGCGCAAGCTGGAGCGCCGCGCATGGGCAACAGTTGCTGGCATCGACGAGCCGTTGATGTGGACCGAAGCGTGCTGCCCGGAAATTGGCGGCCCATTGCTCGTTCCGGCAGAGGCGGTCTTTTTTCCATTTTTGCCTGCTGATTTTGCGACTCGCACCCTCTTTCAATCGGGCACCAACGGGCTCGCCTCTGGCGCCACGTATCTGGAAGCGGTGACGCACGGCTTGTACGAGCTGATCGAGCGTCACTATCTCAACGAATGGGAGGAAGGGCGCGCGATCGCCGAGCGCTTTCACCTGACTGGCTTGATCGATCTCGAGCAGTTTGCGGAGCTCGCAGCCGACTACACGCTTTCGGTCTACGCGCTCAGCCTAGCGGACGGCTCCAACCTGCCGGTCGTCCTGTGCTTCGTCACGGAGACAGCCACAAACCGCCGCTTTCCCGGCTCGGGCTGCGCCGGCAGCGTGGAAGTAGCCGTGACTCGGGCCATCAGTGAAGCCTGGCAAGCGCTCAGCACCGTATCGAGTGGCGCGCGCGAAGACATTGCTCATGGCGGGCGCGCGACGTCCCCGCCGCTTCCGGAGCCGAGAACGCTGCATGCCGACGAATATCGGGAGCGTGTCATCGACACTGAGTTTTCCAATCTTCGGCAGGAGTACACGAGCCTGCGAGCGTGGCTCGAGGCGAGGGGCATCGGGCCGCTATGCATTGCCAACCTGACACGGCGAGGTATCGATATTCCCGTTACGAAAGTGCTGGTTCCGGGGCTGCGCTGGGCCGCTGCACGCCGCGATCCGCCGCGCTCGCCCGACGCGGGCCCGACCACGCCGGATGTTTTGCGCGTGCGTCACGGTGTGCCGCGCACGGCGGGCCGAGCATGACGGCGTGCGAGCTGCTCGCGCGTCGCTCACCCGCGGACATTGGTGTTGCGCTCGAAGACGACTCGCTTATCGTTTATCGCGACAACGGCAATCGAACGTCCAATGCTGAAGCCACGCTCGAACGTGCTCGGCCGCTTTTGCCCCTGATGGGCATCACGCGAGTCGCCGAGATCTCGGCTCTATCGAGCTTCTCATATCCCGTCGTACAGACCATCCGCCCGAATCTGATGTTTCACCGCGCCGTGGGTCAAAACACCGGATCGCAGGGCAAGGGGCCGACGCTGCTCCAAGCGCGAATCTCGGCCATCATGGAATCGGTGGAGGCCTATTGCGCCGAACCTCGCATGCCCGCGCCATTGTTCCGCGGCACTTTTTCCGAGCTCCGCAGGCAGCATGTCGTGCTCGATCCATGTCAGCTGCAGAGCTACTCGCACACGGAACCCTCGAGCCCGAGCGAGGCGCTCTTATGGACCGACGCTTGGTCGCCCGAGCTCGACGCGCCGGTCCTCGTTCCCGCTGAAACAGTCTTCTTCCCGATCTTAGCGGGTGACTACGCGACTCGCGCGCTATTTCCTTCGGGAACCAACGGTCTTGCTTCGGGCGGAAGCTATCTGGACGCGGTGGTGCACGGCCTGTATGAAGTGATCGAGCGGCATTGCTGTCACGAGCTCGCCAAGGGCCGCATCGCGCTCGAGCGCTTTCATTTGCAAGGCTTGATCGATCTCGCCGAGCACGCAAGCCTCGCCCCGGACTTTGCGATCCGTATCTATGCGGCGCGGTTGCCGGCCCCACGCACGCTGCCCATGATCTCGTGCGTCGTCACCGACAAGTCGACCGGTGCAAGCGCGGTCGGCCACGGTTGCGCGGCGAATGTCGCTCTCGCGCTTTCTCGAGCCGTGAGCGAGGCGTGGCAGTCTGCGGCAACGGTCGTGAGCGGTGGCCGTGAAGACATGGCCAGTAAGCGGCGCGTGGCATTCACCTTTCCCGCTGAGCCTTCGTTACACGTCGCCGAGTATCGGCGCTCCGTCGTCGACGAACGCTTCGATTCTGTACGGGAAGAATACGATTTCATCGTGCACTGGCTCAAGATCAGCGGATTTCAGCACGTCCTCATCGCCAACCTGACCCGCGTCGGCATCGATATTCCTGTTGTAAAAGTGATTGTTCCGGGCATGAAGTGGTTGGCTGCCGATCGCCCAGCCGCGGAGCTAGAGCGCACCTTCACGTCCGCGGATGTCTCGCGTATCCGGCATGGTGTGCGGCCCGTCCGCGCAGCGAAACCCGCGGTCGCCACCTGATGTCGAATTCTCCCTCCGTGTCGCCTCTCCAGCGCGAATCAGCAGCATGGGTTCCACTGTTGTCCGGAGCAGTTGCCGATCGCGCGCGAGCTGCCGTCGACGCCATCGCCCAAGAGCTGAGCTTACTCCCGGTCTACGATGCGGGGCTCGGCGCAGGGGCTGCGGGTCGCGCCTTGTTTTTCGGGTACCTCGAGCAGGCCTTTCCGAATCATGGCCATGGCGCGGTCGCCGAGCGCTTCCTCGATGACGCGTTCACACGGCTCGAGTCGGCGCCGTCGAAGCCCGCACTCTATGGCGGCTATGTTGGCGTGGCTTGGGTCGCCCAACATTTGCGGCAGTTCGCTCGTTTTCGTGAAGATCCCGATCCCGAAGGGGAAGTCGAGCAAGCACTGACCGAGCATTTGACGAGTGACTCCTGGAACGGCAACTACGATTTGATCGGTGGTTTGGTGGGCATCGGCGTGTACGCACTCGAACGCCGCGAAAGCGCGCAGGCGCGCTCCTGTTTGCAGGCGGTCGTGCAGAAACTCGCAGCGTCGGCCACGTTTACCTCGCCCGGAGCTACGTGGCTCACTCCGCCCGAGCGATTGCAAGGGCCGATACGCGAGTCTTGCCCCGCTGGCTATTTCAATCTGGGAGTCGCTCACGGTGTTCCGGGAGTCATTGCGCTGCTTTCGGTTGCGGAAGGCTGCGGCGTTCCAGAGGGCTTGGTAGCAGAAGCCGTCGAGTGGCTACTCAGGCAGCGCCTCGCCGAGGATTCTGATTTTCCCGCGTGGCTCCCCGCCGGCGCGCCGAATGCGGTGCTGACCCCGGCAAGGTTGGCCTGGTGTTACGGCGACGCGGGCGTGGCTGCGGCCCTTGCGCTTGCCGCACGAGCCAGCGGCTCGCCGACTTGGTTGCGCGCGGCGCACAGCATCGCGCGAGCGGCGTCACAGCGTGCAGTCGAGATGACTGGCGTCATCGACGCTTGCCTGTGCCACGGTTCGGCCGGCCTGGCGCACGTCTTCGCTCGCTTGGCTCGAAGCTTGGGCGATCCGTCATTCGACGCTGTCGCGCTCGGCTGGTACGAGCGAACGCTCATGTACCGAAAAGGCGGCGTTGGTGTGGGCGGTTTTTGCGCGCGCGGGTCAGTCCCGCGGAGTGCGGGCGAGCCCACCCGGGCCGACTCGTCGTTTCTTTCCGGATCGCTCGGCATCGGCTTGGTGCTCTTGTCTGCAATCGCTCCGATAGCGCCGAACTGGGATCGCGTGTTGCTGCTGTCCTGCAGTCGTGCCGAGCAGCCACGGAACGCACGATAACGCCATGGTCCGAGTGAAAGTCTATTCACAGCTCACTCTCGACGCCGAAACGATCCGCCGTGAGCTACCCTTTGCCGACGTCGCTCCGCCCATTCGCCGCGATGACGTGCCGAAAGACGTGGCTGCTGGGTACAACGTGATCGTCATCATCGACGGCCGTTTCCACCAAGAGCTCTCCGTCGCATGTGACGAAATCATGGATGCGATGCGCGCAGGCGTGGTTGTTTTTGGCTCTTCCAGTATGGGGGCCATGCGCGCCGCAGAGCTTTATCCTTACGGCATGCGCGGGCATGGCGCGGTGTTCGAGTGGATCAAGAACAGCGAGGAGTTTCGGGACGACCTCGTGGCGCAGGTCTTCTCCGAAGACGGCTCGAACGTAGTCGGCTTGTCGATGGCTTACGTAGACTTGCACTTCAACCTCGTGGAAATGACGAGGACCGGGCAGATCAGCGAAGCGACGTTCGAAGCGGTCACGTCCACCGCGCGCGCGCTTCACTACACGGAACGGACGCCTGCTGGGCTGCGTGCCGCACTGCAAACGCTCGGCGAAACCGAGGAAGAAGTGCTCTCGGCGACCTCGCGATCCCTAGCGTTCGGCAGCCAGAAACAGCGCGACGCGCTCGGCCTGTTGGCAGAAGTTCGTCTCTACCTCGAGCGTGTCCGCAAGTTGAACGAGCGGCTGAATGGCGCTGCCTAACTCTGGGCAGCGTTCCGACGTCGCGCTGTCGACGGCCTCGTTTTTCGTGTTGCGTACGCCACTGCTCGCTTGGGACGTTTTCGAACGCTGGGGAGCTGCCGAACGCGCGGCCACTGGTACGAGCGGTGGGCTGCGCGAAATCGTGGCACGACCCGAGGTTCGGGAAGCGCTGTTCCTCGCGTCGCCCTCCCTGGATGAGCACGTCGAGCGCTGGCTGAAAGATGCGAGCTGCAACGGCGCGCAGAAAATCGAACGTTCTCTTTCGCGCTACGTCGCGCGCATGGCGGGCCGTGCGACGCCGCTCGGTCTCCTTGCAGGTCAGTCACTCGGCACGTTCGGAGAATCCACGCAGCTCGAGCTCGGCGCACTGAAAACGTATCGGCGCTGCCTGCGTCTGGGTGCAACGTACCTGACAAACCTCGCGGAGCAACTCTGCCGAAGCGCGCCGCTGCGCGCCGAGCTGCGCTATCGGGTCAACGACTCGGTACACCGTTTTGGTCAAAAGATCCGCTATGTCGAGCTGCGTGGCGGAGTTTCGGGCTACTCCGTCGTTTCGGTCGACGTGACGGAGTATTTGCTGGCGACGCTAGACAGGGCACGTTCCGGCGCGACCCTTCATGAGCTTGCACAGCCGCTGCTCGGCGCGGGTGTAGAGCTCGATGAAGCATTGGAGTTCGTCGTCGAGCTCATCGACAGCCGCATGCTGGTCGCCGACCTCGCTGTTCCCGTTACCAGTGTCGATCCGGTCGATGTGTTCTTGACCGCTTTGGAGTCGCTTTCGAGCGCGACTGGAGTCGCGAAGCGAGCTCGCGCGGCGGTCGAGAAATTGGCCGAGCTCGAAGTGCTTCCACTCGGCATCCCGTCGGAACTTTACCGCGCGCTCGCGGCTTCATTGAGCGCCGAGGACAATCGCTCCGCAATAACCCGGACCTTCTCGGTGGACTTGTGGAAGCCTGGGTCGATTGCGCTCGGTCGCGACGTGCAGAGCGAGATCTTACGCAGCGTAGAACTGCTCTCCGCAATTGGTGAGCGTCCCCGTCGTGGCCCGCTACAGCAGTTCCGTGATGCCTTTTTCGCTCGCTACGACAAGCGCGCGATCCCCTTACTCGAAGCAGTCGATTCCGAGATGGGCATTGGTTTCGAGTCTGCGTTCACGGCCTTCCTCGAAGTTGGACTCAGTACGCTGCGCACGCCGAGAGCCGAGCGGCAGGATTGGGCGGCAAAGCACGGCTACCTACTGCGTCAGCTCGGCCGCACGGACCGCGCTCTCGAAATCGAGCTGACAGATGCAGACCTCCGTGAGCTGAGCTCGGTTGATCCGCCTGCTCTAGTCGGCAGCTTCGCCGCAATAGCCTCGCTGGCTGCGGCCTCCAGTGAAGCGCTTCGTAGGGGAGATTTCCAGGTTCGTGTTCATTCCTGTGTTGGGCCATCTGGCGCGTCGCTCCTCGGTCGGTTCTGTCGAACCTCCCCCGAATTGGCGGAGTACGTGCAGGGCGTACTGGCCGACGAAGCGGCACTTCGCCCCGACGCCGTATTCGCGGAAATCGCCTATCTGCCGGGCGGCGAACGTGGCGATCTCGTGCTCCGGCCCGTACTCCGCGCGCATGAAATTCCCTACCTAGGCCGCTCGGGTGCAGTGAGCGAACAGCAGATCAGCGTCCACGATCTCTGGCTTTCTGTCGTGGGCGAGCGCGTCCTCCTTCATTCGAAGCGGCTCGGGCAGGAAGTCATCGTTCGGCTGACGTCCCCCTACAACGCGCTAAACCCCAATGATCCACCTGTCTTTCGCTTCTTGGCCGCACTTCAAGCGCAGCAGGACGTCCATTTCATGTGGTCGTGGGGAGCGCTGGAAGACGCGGAGTTTTTGCCCAGGCTGCGAGTCGGCCGCATCGTCATCAGTCTCGCGCGTTGGCGCATCCAAGCAAATCAGCTCGCGGCAATCACGCGAGCGGCCGAGGGCGGTCGACACGCGGCGTTTCGGTCACTCGCTCTCGAGCTCGGGCTACCCCGTTGGTTCGTTTCGGGCGAGACGGATCAACGGTTATGCGTCGACCTGGAAAATGGTGCGCTCGTGGACGCTTTCCTGCACGGCGTGAAAAACCGCGCGTATATCACCGTGACCGAGCTCTGGCCTTCGCCTGATCAACTATGCGTTGCGGGCCCCGAAGGCCGCTTCATTCACGAGCTCATCGTGCCGATTCTCGCCCAACCCAAATCGAACCGCGTGCGCTCGGAGTCGAGGAGCCCAATCGCCACGAGCCCGGGAGCACGTACGTTTCACCCTGGCTCGGAGTGGCTATACGCCAAGCTCTACACGGGTCATGCAACAGCGGACGACATCTTGCTCGATGTCATCCAGCCGATCGCGGCAGGAGCCATGGCTTGCCAAAGCGTCGAGTCTTGGTTTTTCATCCGCTACGGTGACCCCGAGCATCACCTTCGCGTTCGTTTCCACGGCGATCCAAAGCGGTTGTACGAAGATGTTTTACCCCGCCTCGAGCGCGCCGCGAGCGCTCTGCTCGATAATCGTCTGATCTGGAAAATGCAGATCGACACTTACGAACGCGAGAGCGAGCGCTACGGCGGGGAGCGCGGAACCAGCCTGAGCGAACGACTCTTCCACGTCGACAGCGAAGCCGTGCTCGAGATCATGGGCGCGCTCCGAGGCGGCGTCAGCGCCAACAAGCGCCTGGCAATCACGCTCAAAGGCATCGATAGCTTGTTCGATGATCTCGGCCTTTCGCTCCAGGAAAAGTTGGCGATCACGGAGCTTTTGTCCGAGGCTTCCAGAAAGGAACTTCAGATCGAGCCCGCCCTGGTGCACGAGCTCGGCGACAAATTCCGCCGCGCCAAAGCGGAACTGGAACCGGTGTTCAACGCCGCCGATATTGCGCTCGGCGATGATGCGGTTGGGCCCGCTCTGCGAGCCATCGGGCAACGCTCCGCCCGCATCGTCCCTATTGCGGATCAACTCCGCGCCGGTATTGCCAGCGGTCTCATCACTGCGTCCCTATCGAACCTCGCCGCCAGCTACGCGCACATGCATGCCATCCCCGCCCAACGCTCCTCCGTCCGCCTGCACGAGCTCATCATCCACGACTTTCTCCGCCGCTTGTACAAATCCAAGCTCGCCCGCGCCGAGCGCACCTGAGTGGAACATGATCGTTTTGGAGTGGAGAGGCTGGATGTCAAATCGAACCTCAGTCTCGGAGAGCGATCAGAAAACGCAGCCCGTTGATTGACAGGAGAAATGCATGGCGCCGCGGTCGAACTGACAACCATGGTTCGGCCCGAGGCTGGTACAATCCGCATCACTGCTGCACGTATCCAAGGGCGACTGGCACGTGAACGTGGTCGCGTTGCAGCCACCACTCGCGTCATAGACTATGCACAGGAAGCCGGCCTTGCAGTCCGCGTCGGTGATGCAATCAGCGTGTACGCATTGTCCGACTGGGTTGCCGCAATCACAGACTTGGCTGGCGTCGCAGTCGCTGTCTTGGACGCAACCGTACTCGCAGAATGGACCCGGACCCGGGGGTCCCGGGAGTTGCCCGCCGGAAGCGCACCAACCGTACGGCTTGGCCGTGCAGTCGGCGTCGGACTCGCACTGCGCGCTCGGCGACATGGTCGGGCCGGGCTCGGTGCACGGCACGCTCGTCATGCACATGCTGGGGGCGTTGCGGTGCGTGAGGCCGTCGCATGAGATGAGCCCATTGCCGAGATCGTTGGGGTGCAGGCACGGGTACTTGTTGGGCGAGCCCCCCGCGTCGCCGTTGGTTGCGCCGCCGTTGCTTGCACCGCCGCTGCTTGTTCCACCCGTGCCGCTGCCTGCAACGCCAGCGCCCGCCGTGCCCGAGCCTGCGGCGCCCAGGCCCGCGGTGCCTAGACCCGCTGCGCCGTCACCGCCGCGCCCGCCGGACGATGCCCCGCTGTTGCCATCACCGGTGAACGCAGAGCCGCCGCAGGCAACAATCTGCGAAGCGCCCAGAGCAGAGAGCAACGCCGCACTGAACACGTCGAGGCGAGTACGGAGTTTCATCACTCCACTCCTAGCAAACCGCGCGCCAGCCTGAGCGAATTCTGGGTTCGCCCGGAACCGCTAGATTACCGCGATTTAACCGCTCCGCATGCAGGGGTTGGGCGGGCTGTGCTGGCTCAGCCTGGCACCATGCCGGGCAACGACGACGCTGGGCCGAGCCCTAGGGCTTTGGCGGGCGCGCGGGTTGCGCTTGCACCACGCACGCGCCCTCCGTGCAGCGGCCCGCGAAATAGAAGGGCTTGAGCGCGTCGGAGCCCCTCGGGTACTGCGCTTGTTCCGGGGTGCGATGCTGGAGAGTGGGCGCCCGCAAGCCCCAAAATGCAGCTCTAAATCAAGCGTTCTTCGCCGTCAGCAGCTTCTCGATCAGCTGGGCCGAGTACTTGCTGAGCTCTTTGAACACGACGCCCATGCCGGCCGGGTCGGTCTCGACGCGCACCACGATGCCGACTCCTTCGATGGTCTCAATGCCGTCCATGACTACGGTGAAGCGCAGGTCGACTTCCGTTCCGACCGGCAACGGAGTGCTCGTTTTGACGAACGCGCCCGTCCGAGAAATGTTCGTCACGTATTCCTCCATGAACTGAGCAAAGGAGTCGAACTCCTTGTTGATCGTGACTCGCTCGTTCTCGCGCGCGTCGGTCATCTGGCCTCCGTTGAGAAAGAACCTCTGACTGGGTTGCCGACTATTTGCCCTGCAGGTCGAATTGCTCGATGTGGTACTCGCGGCGCGGGTTGAACTCGATGCGGCGCATGTAACGCTTTTCGGCTTCGACCACGGCGGCCTTCTCTTCGCCCTGCATCAAGTCGACGACCGCCGGATGCGCATTCACGAGCACCGAGTAACCCGAGAGCGTCGATTTCTCGCGGCGGATCTGGCGCAAAATCTCGTAGGCGATGGTCGTTCGCGACTGAATCTGGCCCGTGCCGTCGCAGTAGAAGCACATCTCGTGCATCGTGCGATTCAAGCTCTCGCGCGTGCGCTTGCGCGTCATCTCGAGCAGCCCAAGCTCGCTGATGCGGTTGATCGTGGTCTTGGCTTTGTCTTTGGCCAAGAGCGTCTCGAGTGAGCGCCAGACCTTCTCGCGGTTGTGCGAGACGTCCATGTCGATCAAGTCGAGGATGACCAAACCGCCGATGTTGCGGAAGCGCAGCTGGTAGGCGATCTCCTCCACCGCTTCGAGGTTGGTCTTGAACGCGGTTTCCTCGAGATCGCGGCTGCCTTTGCCGACGTAGCGCCCCGTGTTCACGTCGATCGCGGTGAGCGCTTCGGCTTGGTCGATGATCAGGTAGCCGCCGCTCGGTAGCGGCACTTTGCGGCTCAGCGCGCGCGCGATCTCGTCCTCGATGCCGTACGCGTCGAAGATCGGCTCATCGCCGCTGTAGTACTGAATGTCTTTGACGCGCGTGGGCATGAACATCTCGACGAAGCGAACCAGGCGCAGGTACTGCTCCTTGTCGTCGATCACGATGCTCTCGATGTCGTCCGTGAACAGATCGCGCGCTGTTTTCAGCACGAGATCCAGCTCCGTGCACAGCACGGCCGGGGCCTTGGCGCCCTCTTTCTTGTTAGAGACGTCCTCCCAAAGCTTCACCAAATAACCGATGTCGGCCTTGAGCGATTTTTTGGTCAGACCTTCGGCGACCGTGCGCACGATGATGCCGCCAGTGGGCGGCTTCATCGGCTCGACGACATCGCGCAAGCGCGCACGCTCGCGCGCGGAGCCAATGCGCTTCGAGACACCGACGTGCTCGACCGTTGGCAGGTACACGACGTAGCGACCGGGCAGCGACACGTGGCTCGTCACGCGCGCGCCTTTGGTGCCGATCGGCTCTTTCGAGATCTGCACGATCACTTCGTCGCCCTCTTTGACGACCTCGGTGATGGGCACCGAGCGCGAGACGCGGCTCGTGGGCTTGGCGCTACTGCCGCTGGTGCTAGTGCTCCGGCCGGCGCGGTCGCGATTACCGCCTTGGCTTCGGCCACTCCGCCCGCCACGGTCTTTGCCGCCGCGCTCATTGCGATCGCGCGAGCTGCGGGCTTCGGGGCGGGGCTCGCGCGGGCTGCCGTTCAGGCGAGCGACGGGGGCCGCGGCAACCGGACGCGGAGCGGGAGCCACGGGCGCGGCGACCACGGCGGGCGCTGCGCCTTCTACGGCATCGCGACCTCCGCGTCGGCGTCGGCGACGTCGGCGTCGGCGAGTCGCTTCGTCCCCGCCGACTTCGCCGGCCGGGCTCGCAGTGGCAGCATCCGGCTCGCCGGGCTCGCCTTCTTCGTCCGCGTCGTCTTCGCTGTCCTCGGCACCGGCCTCGATGATCTCACCGGCCTCGACTCCTTCGAGCGTCGCGACATTGGAATCGGCTTGGGCATCCCACGCGGAATCGACTGCGGTCTCGACGACGGTCTCGTCCTCTTCCGCGTCGTCGCTTTCCTCTTCTTCGCCTTCTTCCTCTTCCTCTTCTTCTTCCTCGGCAGTGCCGGCGTCGGTGCTCACCGCTCCGTCCTCGGCTTCACTCACTTCGTCGTCCTCGTCGTCTTCGTCATCCTCGTCGTCGTGGCTATGGTCGTGCGTGTCGCTCGCCGCCGCGCCGGCTTGGCCATGCCGCTTGCCGCCGTCGCCCTTGGAGAAGCGCTCCGCGTCCTCGTGGCGCCGGGATCCCGACAAATAGGCTTCGAAGTCGTCGGGGCGGATTAGGTCTTCGACATGCAGGAACGCCGCGCGCTCCATGCCGACGTCGATGAACGCGGCCTGCATGCCAGGCAGCACGCGGGTGACACGGCCGAGGACGATGTTGCCGACCGTCCCTCGAGCTGCGGCGCGCTCGATCTGAAGCTCGGCAATGATGCCTTCTTCGATTAGAGCGACGCGGGTTTCACGAATGTCACAATTGATGACGAGAGTATTTCGAGGCATGGCTTCCGGGTGCCACGTCGCAAAAACCCCAAATTTTGAGCGCGAACGCTAGGTAGACAAGATCAGCGCGGATGCGGGAAACGACTCGGCTCGAAGAGCGGAGTCGTGCCGGACCGCGAAGCGAATCGCACCCGAGCGTCTCCTCGAACCGGTGAAACCGGTAGGGACCCTGGGCGGTGCGACAGTCGAGCTTGCGTGCGGGGGCAAGACACGGGGATTTCTGTGAGGGGCGAAAAAAGGGGAAAAAGTTTGTTTGCGGGTGGAGCGTCTCCACCTCGAGCTGGCCCACACGGGCCAATCTCCCCCAGGTCGGTCTCGGACATCCCGAACCGACGGGGCAGAGTCGCTACGCGACCTCATGAGGTCACCATGAGCGGGTCGATCCGTCAAGGGCCGGCAGGAGCCAGAATCATTTAAAATCCCCCAGAAAATTGCTTGGCTTTCCGGCCGAAGGGCGGTCCAGGCGGGGATCCTTGGCATTGCTGGCCGGGCCCGGCCAATACTCTGCCGGTGACCACCTCGTTCCTGGTTCTCGATATCGAGACGGTTCTCGACCCAGAGCTGCCGATTGTCCAAAGCGACGTGGAGCGCCTGCCGTCGCCCCCCCATCACAAGGTGGTCGTGCTCGGCGCCCTCCTGTTCGACGCCACCTACGAGGCCAAGCGCATCAACGTGATCAGTGAGATGAAAGAGGAGGCCGGCATCTTGGAGGACTTCGCGCGCATGTTGGAGGAGCGCCGTCCGTGTTTGGTGACCTTCAACGGTCGCGGCTTCGATATGCCAGTGATCGCGACGCGCTGCTTGCGGTACGGCATTCCGTTCCGCCATTACTACCGCTCGCGCGACGTGCGCTACCGCTTCTCGCCCGAGGGGCACTTGGACTTGATGGACTACGTGTCCGACTTCGGCGCGGCGAAGCCGTCGAAGCTCGACATCATCGCCAAGCTCTGCGGCATGCCCGGCAAAGTCGGTATCGACGGCAAAGACGTCGGCCCGATGGTGCACGCCGGGCGTATCCAAGAAGTGCGCAACTACTGCTTGTGCGATGTGGCACAAACGGCCGGCGTATTCCTGCGCGTGCAGCTGGTACGAGGCGAAATTGATCGCGATCAATATCTCAATGCGATGCGCGGACTGATCGCGCTGATCAAATCCGACACACGCTTGCAACCGGTCGCGGAAGCGCTCGACGAACGGCGTTTGTTGCTGGAGACTGAGCCTGTTCCGAGCGTCTCTATCCCGAGCGTGGAAACCAGCTGAGGAGGACTCATGTCACTCACGGACAAACGCAGCGTGCACAAAGCGACGAAGCTCGACCCCGGACAAATCGAAGGATTGCTTCTAGAAGTGCCGGGCTACAAAGCCGACGACAAGCGCGCGCTGATCAGCAAAGAGTATTCGTTCAAAGATTTCTACCAGACGATCGCCTTCGTCAACGCGCTGGCCTACATTGCGAACCAAGAAGACCATCACCCTGACTTGGTCGTCAGCTACAACAAGTGCAAAGTCAGCTTCTCGACTCACGACGCCGGCGGGCTAACCGAGAACGACTTCATCTGCGCCGCGCGTGTGAATGCGCTGATTCGGTCTTAGTGTCGTCTGCCGAGAGGCTAGCGTTGCCGCGATGGGATGGGTTCTTTGCATAAGAGCTGCGCAGACCGCCCCGCGACTATCGATTGCGGTTGAAACAGCAGGCGGCCGGGTTCGCCGGTTCTCGTGGGCCCAGTCTCATTCGCAGATCGTGGTCTGAACTTCCAAGACTTCCCGCTCATTTTAGTTCCGGGCGGACTGCGCACGGCGTCTTCGGGAGAGGCTGCGCACGGCGCCTTCAGGGAGAAAGTGGAATTGAGCGATCAGAAAAGAGCGCGCTCTGACGCCGAAGGCTGAGCTGGGCTCAGTCTTATTCGGTGACCATCAACAAAATCCCAGGCTCACGGCTCGCGATAGAAGCGCGGGACTCTGCGCGAGATATCGGTGAGCACTTCCCACGGGATCGTGCCGAGCTGCGCGGCGATTTGTTCGGCGGAGATTTCGTCTTGGCCGAGGGGGCCTTTTTGGGCGCCGAGCACGACGCATTCGTCGCCGACGCGGACGTCGTCGATTTCGGTGACGTCGAGCATGGTCATGTCCATGCTCACTGCGCCGACGACGGGGGCGCGCTTGCCGCGTACGAGCAAGGAACCGCGGTTGGACAGCGAGCGGCTGAAGCCGTCGGCGTAGCCGACCGGGACGGTCGCGATGCGGCTCGGGCGCGTGGTGAGGAAGGTTCTGCCGTAGCCGACGGGTGAGCCCGCGGGCAGATCACGCAGCGCGACGATTTCGCTGCGCACGCGCATCACCGGGCGGAGCTCCGGGCAAGCACCGAGGCTCGGGTTTACGCCGAACAGCGCGATACCTGGACGCACCACGTCCAAACAGGAGCGCGGGCTCTTCAGCAGCGCGGCGCTGTTGGCGGCGTGGCGGATCGCGGGCGAGATGCCTTCGCTCTGCATGGCGGCGGTGGCCTCTTCGAACAAGTCGAGCTGGTGATTGATCGACTCGGGATCGGAGGAGTCGGCGCACGCGAAATGAGTCATCAAGCCTTGCAGCTTGACCTCGGGGAAGCGGTGGAGGGCCTTGGCCATGGCGGGCACCTCTTTCGGAAGGATGCCGAGGCGGGCCATGCCCGTGTCGATCTTAATGTGGATATTCAGGGGCTCGGCGCCGGAGAATTTCACTTCGTCGGCGATGGACTCGAGCTGAGCGGGATCGTGAACGACGGGCGTCAGATCGTGACGCAGCAGCTCTCCCCAGGCGCGGCCGTAGTAGCCGCCGGTGATCAGAATTGGTAGCTGAATGCCGGCTTCGCGCAGCTCGATGCCTTCTTCCAACAGCGCCACGCAGATGCCGTTCGCGCCAGCGCGTTCGAGCGTGCGAGCCACGGCTTTGGCGCCGTGGCCGTAGCCGTCGGCCTTGAGCACGGCCCAGACTGCTGCGCCGCCAGCGGCGCGCTGTACGAAGCGCAGATTGTGGCGCAGATGGGCGAGATTCACTTCGGCGCGCGTGGGCCGCACCGCGTCCGAAGGCACGGCGCGCTGCGGGCGAAGCACTCGCGGAAGCGGGGTGGCCAAAGCTGGGGAAAGCGCGCTGAGTGCTGGGTGCCGCGTCATCGTGCTGCCTCAGTCGTTACCGGAGGGGTGTGCAATACGTCAACTTAATCGCTGTTTGAGTATGTGTCCGCGACCGCTCGGTCAGGACCTCCCGACTCACCGTCGGCACGCGATTCTGACCGCGTTGTACTTTTCGTGCATATGGCGAGAGGCTTTCGCTCGGCTCGCCGCCGACATTCTTCACTGAAAACAACGCTTCATGCAGACTTTGTAGTCCGGGTCGCAGGCCTTGCAACCGGGGTCGGGTTTGCCCGCGTCCGGATCGCAAGGGCGCGCGCACGTCTCGTACGTTTGGCGACAGTCGTTGCCGCATTTGTCTCCTGGAGCCGCAGCCAGCGCGGCCGTCGGCGCGGCAGGTGCGGTTCCTGCGTCGCCGTACCAACGCGTCGCGATTGGTGGTGGCGGCGCGTGCACGCTCGTGGGAGCTGGCACGACCAAATAGAACTGCCGCGCCTCTGCCTTCTTCGAATCGCCGATGTCGAGCTTCGGGCGATCGAGATCACCGCTCGCGAATGAACGCGCGCGGCGGCGTGCGTACTCGATGCGATCGCGCGGCTGACCGTAGGTGTACATGGAAAGCCACTCCTTCCAGCACGCTTCTCGGTGCGTGGGCGCGGTGTCTACCTCCAAGTCGAGCTTGTAGCAATGCTCGAAGCGTACGTCGCCTTCGTAGATGGACTGCACGCTGGGGCCGCACGCGAAGGCGGTTAGCGCCAGGGCTGCGCCGACGAGCGCCGAGCGCCAAAAGAAAACGCGCCGCGCAGTTGGGCGGTTTTCATTCTGGGACGCGCGCGGCACGGCACCTGTTTTCCCCGACTGCGCGGAGCGGCGCAAGCCAAAGGCCTGCCGCCGCGCCATGTAACCGCTTTTCTCGTGCTATGTGAGGGCCCACGCATGTTCACTGGTCTCGTCGAGTTGAAGGGAGTGCTCGCGCGCCGCTCGCGCCGCGGCCCCGGTTACCGCTTGGGGGTCGAGTCCGGTCTGGGGCCGCTCGTGCTCGGCGAGTCGATTTCGGTGAGCGGCGCGTGCCTCACGGTCGTGAGCTCGGACGCGCGCGGTTTCGAAGCCGACGTTTCGCTCGAGACCGCCAACAAGACCACGCTGGGCGCGCTGGCCACGGGCTGCTCGGTCAATCTCGAGCGCGCGCTGAAAGTCGGCGACCGCTTGGGCGGGCACTTGGTCAGCGGTCACGTGGACGCCGTGGCCCAGCTCGTGCGCGTCATGCCCGCGGGCGAAGCGCAGCGCTTGTCGGTGGCCTATCCGCATGACCTGGCGCGCTTCATCGCGGTCAAAGGGTCGATCACGCTGGACGGTGTATCGCTGACCGTGAACGCCATCGCGGGCGACGAGCTGGAAGTAATGGTGATCCCGCACACGCTCAGCGTGACGACGCTCGGCGAGCTCAAGCCCGGTGCTGCGATCAACTTGGAAGTCGACACGCTCGCGCGCTATGCGGTCCGTTTTTTGGAAGTGAGCGGCTCCGCCGGCACTTCGTCCGAGGCCGGGCTCAAGGAAGCCCTGCGCCGCGCGGGTTTCGAACACGAGGCAAGTTCGGGCAAATCATGAAAAGCGATACAGTGGCGCAGTCGGTACGGGGGCTAGACATCGCGCCGGAGCATCTGGAGCGCGTGCGAGCGGCGTTGGAGGACATTCGCGCCGGCAAAATGGTGATCTTGGTCGACGACGAGGACCGCGAAAACGAGGGAGATCTCACGCTCGCCGCGGATCGCGTCACGCCCGAAGCCATCAATTTCATGGCCATGCACGGCCGGGGCTTGATTTGCCTCACCCTCACGGAGGAACAGGTCGAGCGCTTGGATTTGCCGATGATGAGCGCACCTGGGCGCAGCGGCCCGCGCTTGGGCACCGCCTTCACGGTCAGCATCGAAGCCAGCGAAGGCGTGACGACCGGCATCAGCGCGCAGGACCGCGCGCACACCGTTCGTGTCGCGAGCAACCCGCGCGCCAAGCCGGCGGACATCGTCGTTCCAGGTCACGTGCTGCCGTTGCAAGCGCGACGCGGTGGCGTCCTGGTGCGCGCTGGTCAAACCGAGGGCTCGGTCGATCTGGCGCGGCTCGCTGGTTTGAACGAAGCTGCGGTGATCTGCGAGATCATCAAAGACGACGGCACGATGGCGCGCATGCCGGATCTAGAAGAGTTCGCGCGGCGCCATGGGCTGCGCATTCTGACTATTGCGGACCTGATCTCGTATCGTTTGCAAACCGAGCACCTGGTGACTCGGCTCTCTGCTGGCGACATCGTGCTCGATCGCACGGGCACGGCCTGGCAGGCGATCGTGTTCGAAGCGGTGCTCGAGAAGCGTCAGTTCTTGGCGCTCGTGAAGGGCCCGCTCGACGGCTCACAGGCGACGCTGTGCCGTATGCACGCGGGCTCCACGTTGGCGGACGTGTTCACTTCGACCAGCGGCGACGGCGCGAAGCATTTGGACGAGGCGATCGACGCCATCGAGGCGGAGGGCAGCGGGGTCATCGTGTACTTGCCGCCGCAGGGCGATTTGCGCGACGACCTGGAGCGCTTGCTCCGTCGCGTCGAGTCCAGGCCCGGAAATGGCGCGCCGCCCTCGGGTGCCCGTCCGCACGGCGGCACGCTGCGCGAGTACGGTTTGGGCGCTCAGGTGCTGCGCGAGCTCGGCCTCACGAAAATCCGTCTTCTCACCAATAATCCCCGGAAAATTGCGGGAATTCAGGGGTATGGGCTGGAGCTCGTGGAGAGCGTGCCGCTGGTCTCGATGCGCGCCGGCGAGTGAGTTTGGGCTGGCCCCGCGAGGGGTGATGCTAACATCCGTGCCCCCGAACCAAGCCGGGGCGTCGCTTCAGGAATCCCATGTCCAACACAGAGAACACTTCCGAGTCCGTCGAAGGCGCGCTGATCGTCCCCAAAGGGGCGCGCTTCGGCATCGTGGCTGCCCGCTTCAACAGCTTCATCGTCGAACGTCTGGTGGAAGGAGCGCTCGACGCGCTTCGCCGTCACGGCGCCGACCCCGCCAAGATCACCATCGTGCGCGTCCCGGGCGCCTGGGAAATCCCGTTTGCCTGCCAGCGGCTGGCCAGCAGCAAGAAGCTGGACGCGGTGATCGCTTTGGGCGCCGTAATTCGCGGTTCGACGCCGCATTTCGAGCACGTCTCGAACGAGGTCTCCAAGGGCGTGGCTCAAGTCGCGCTCCAGTCGGGAGTGCCAGTCAGCTTCGGCGTGCTCACGACCGACACCATCGAACAAGCGATCGAGCGCGCGGGCACGAAGGCGGGGAACAAGGGCGTCGACGCCGCACTCGCGGCTATCGAGCTCGTCTCGCTCGGTCATGCGCTCGAGGAAGCCGGGTTCTGACCCGGACCTAGTATGGGCGCACGTACTCAGGCTCGCGAGGCCGCCTTGCAAATGTTGTTCGCCGTCGAGGCGGGTGGAACCGCGGTCGAGCGAGCGATCGCCGACTTTTGGGCGGAGCTACCTGCGGAAGACGCGGAGGGCCGCCCATACGCGGACGCGTTGGTGCGCGGCGTGCTGCGCGATCTCGAAAAGACCGATGAGCAGATCAAGAAAGCCAGCCAAAATTGGCGGCTCGAGCGCATGACGCGGGTCGACCGCAACGTGCTGCGCATGGGCGCCTGGGAGCTGATGGAGCGCTCGGACGTACCGCGCGCCGTCATCTTGGACGAAGCCGTCGAGGTAGCGAAGCGCTTCGGCACCGAAGAGAGCGGCGCCTTCGTGAACGGTGTGCTCGATCGTATCGCCGAGAATCTCGGGCGCAGCGACCTCGCGGGCGGCTTGCCACCGACGAGCGACGCGAGTTGAGGGGCGTTTGGATCTCCGCTTCACGACGCCGGAGCTGAGGAAGCTCGACTTGCTCGGGACAGAGGTGATCGTTTCGACGATTGCGGTCGATGAGCGTCCTCCGCACGGCTTGACGGGTCTGCTCGACTTTCGCCTGGCTGGTCGTCTCTCGCGCCTGCTTCAAAGTGGCTTTGCGACCGGCAAGGTGGGGGAAGTGCTGCTGGTGCCGGGTAAGCCCAAGTTGCCCTTCGACAAGTTGCTGCTCTTCGGAATTGGCCGACAGAGCGAGTTCAACGATCCGGTGTTCCGCGCGGTCGTCGACAAGATCTTGCGTACGCTGGAGGGCTTGCGGGCTCGCACCGCCGTCGTCGAGCTTCCGGGTCGGCACTTCGATGCCATCTCGCCCGAGCGTGCCGCGGACATTCTGCTCGAGTCGGCGGGCGGCGCGAAGGAACACGACGTGTGGACGCTGATTGAGCCGGTTGAAGCTCAGCGCGCGATCACACAGCACATGATTCAAGAGCGCCGGCGCGTGCGAGAGCTCTAGCCAGCGCGTTACTTCTTGGCGCTCGAGATGATTACCCCGCCCAGCATCAGGTTCCCGTTCTTGTACCGGTCGAACTCGAGCTCGAGCCCTGGGTAAAACGCGCGTTGGACGGTGTCGAAGTCGTTTTGGATCGTCACTTTCTCGACGCTCAGCGGCTCACCCATCATCTCCTTCACGGCGCTCGGCAACATGCCCAACCGCACGTCCGGCGGGATGGCGCCGTTGAAGAAGCCGTAGACCTGCGGTTGGCCTTGAGCGTCCGGACCTGCGGGGCGATCGTGACGGTGCACGACGATCCGGTCGGTGGCGCCGTTTTTCAGATCGAACTCGACGGCGCGCCTGA
>Ga0210392_10000620_pt1 | contig 20955 bp, 14 predicted proteins | sample IncBWC30OmetaG_FD_161057 | JGI IMG/M metagenome (GOLD analysis project Ga0210392, IMG submission 161057) | Forest soil microbial communities from Barre Woods Harvard Forest LTER site, Petersham, Massachusetts, United States - Inc-BW-C-30-O ...
GTCAGTGACGGCCTGCCGATTGGCGACGTTGATCGGATTACCCGAGTGGTCGACCTTCAGTAGCAGGTGCAGCGGTCCCCACACGGGGTAGTGACCGTCGCGCACGTTGCGCTTGTCGTGGGCGTTGCTGGTCGAGTCTGGGAACATGGCGCAGTGTTGCGAGCTATCTTGGAAACCGAGCACGCGCACCTGTGCGCGCAGGTTCTTGCCGTCGATGTAGTCGGCGGCGAGAATGCCGAGCGCCTGATTGGCGGTGTCTTGCTTCTGACCTGCGGCCTGAATGTCTGCTGCGACGTCGTCCGAGGTTTTGTGGGGTTTGCCTTTCCAGACGGTGGCCGGCACGCCGATCGCCGCGGCCAGCATGGCTTGCGTGCCGGAGGAGGCGCTGCGTTGGAACAACAGATCCTCTTTATTCCAAACGGCGGTAGCGCCGCTCGCGTCGCGCACTCCGCCGGTTTCGCCGAAGCCGAACACGAAGTACGCCGCTTGCGCGCTGATCTCGAAATAAGCAGAATTCGCCGGCACCACGAAGGTCATGGTCTGGATCGGACCGTGCGCGTCGCGGATCTGCAGCGCATCGAGGTCCGAGAGCTCGTAGCCGGTGCAGGATTGCGCAAACACGTCGGAGGCACCGATGTCGGCAGGCACGCCTGGAGCCGGCAGATCGCAAGCCTGCCCAGTGCTCGACGAGCTATCCCAATAGGTTGCGTTCGGGGCAGACGCGGTCGGTCCGGTCGTGATCGGCGTGCCGTTGAGAATGGCGTCCACGCCCACGCACGAGCCGGTCGAGGCGTACACGATGTAAATGCCTTGAGCCGCGACTTGCTGCGCAATTTGCTGCAAGAACGGCTTGGCCGCCGACGAGCCCGTGATGTAGACGACGGTGCCGTGTGCCGACAGATCGGCGCAGGCTTTGCCTGAGCTGCCGCTGGTCCCCGCGCTACCTGCTGCTCCGCCGGAGCCCGCGGTCCCGCCCGCGCCGCTTGCGCCCGAAGATCCTGCTGCGCCGGGGGTTCCGCCTGCGCCTCCGCTGCCGACTGAGTCAGGCAAGGGCGGCAGCGCGCCGTTCGGGCCCAAATGGGTCAAGCGCAGGGCGTCGTCGAAGCGCGTGCAGGTGGCGCCCGTGCATGCATTCTCTAAATCGAAGATGTCCGTCGCTGCGCACGCATAACAACCGAGCCCGTGAAAGCCGGTCGGGTCTTCGCAGCTCGTGCCTGCTGCGCCTGACTCTCCGGCGCTACCGCCGTCGCTCGAGGCGAGCGCGCCCGCTGTTCCGGGATGGCCCGCCCCCTCGCCAGCGTTGCCGGCAACGCTTCCTCCAACGCTCGGGCCACCAGATATTTCGCTGCCGCTTTGCCCCGCGGTTCCGCTATCGACCCCGCCGCTAGCGCCGAACACTTGGTTCGGATCTTCCAGCTTGGTGCAGCCCGCGAGCACCGAGCACCAGAAGACGAGCGAGCGAAGTCCGTGTCGAGAGCGGTGACTCATGTCAGCGTTTTCTGTCGGTGAGAGTGCCTAAGAACGCGACAATCGCGTCGATTTCTGAATCCGTTAGCGCGGGGGCATCGCCGGTGCGGCGATTGTAAGGCGGGCTCGTCGTGTCGATCAGCCCGCGGTAGGCGCTGGGGGTGTCGTCGAACGCTATCCCGTTCCGATACCAGCGCTCCGGATTCGAAGCGCGCGTGGCGTAGAAGCTGACCACGTCGCGCAGCTTGGTGAAGCTAGCGTTGTGCATGAAGCTCGTGCGTAGCGCCACGTTGCGCAAGGAAGGAGTGCGGAAGCTCACGCACCACTCTTCACCGTTGGATGGGGTCAACGGATCGCTGCGCTCGCACAGCCCGCGGTCGTCGTCTCGGGAGCGCAGCTTGTCGTTGCGGGGTACCCCCGGGGCTTCGTAACCGTAGTCGGTGAACATCGACCGTTCGGGAACCGGTGACGTGTCATCCAGCACATGGCACTTGGCGCAGCCGACGCGCGCCCGATCTTTGAATAGCTTCAGCCCTTCGGCTTCCCGCGCGCTGAGCTTGGCGGAGCCACGGATATAGGCGTCGTATTTCGAGGAAAACGGCGACATTTCCGGCGCAGTGAGGAACGCTTCGAGTGCCGTCCCCAGCGCCGCTAGCGCGCTGTCCGCAGTGTCGAATGCGTTCGGGAATTCTGCGGCAAGCTCCGAAGCGTATTGGGCTCGGCGCAACTTGGCGGCGAGCTGGGCGGGATCGCTATTGTTCATCTCGCGCGGGTTGAGCAATGGCTGTTTGACTAGCTCGGCGATTGAATCCGAGCGCCCATCCCAAAAGAAACCGCCGTACGGCTCTGCGCCCAGCGCGTGGGTCTCGTCGTCTTCGTTGTAGAAGCGGAATTTGGGTACGAACTTCAGATAAAATAACGAGGGCGTGTTGCGTCGTGCGAAGACGCCTGGTCTGCTGCCGGATGCCAAGCCAACTCCGGAGTTGCGGTCGCCCGAAAACGCGCGCGCTGGCTCATGGCAGCTAGCGCAACTGGTTCCCCTGGGCTCGGACAATGCGCCGTCGAAGAAGATTCGGCGACCGACGGCGATGCGAGCGGCCGCATGGCGTGCGTCGGGTGGCGACGCGCCGAACCCTGAATTGGCCCAGAAAATGGCGAGCAAGGCGAATAATCGCGCGACAGAAGTCGAACCGGTCCGCGGCATTTGTCGCCCGCGACCATAGCGTTTGCCGTGCGGCGCTTTCGTGAACATGGCGTTACTTCCTTGGCCACGCACGCTCGCCGAGTCTTCGAATCGTCACCGAGCGGTATCTCCCGGAATCGGAGTCCGGTCTCCGAAAAGCGAATGATGTACTGCGCGTAACCGTGCGCGTCGCGGCTCATTTGTTTCGTGAGAAGTGCGCCCTGTGCGCGTGGCGAGCACGTGGAGCGGAGCTTGCAGTTCGGCGCTGCGAGTTATCCAAATGTCGAAAGAAGGTGTCACGTGAATGACGGGCGTACTGTTAGGGCCTTAACTGCGATCGCTTTGCTCGTCCCGCTGGCCGCTCTGGCCTGCTCGGACAAGAGCTCACACACGGGCGGGGATTCCGCGCACTCGGACAGCGATCGCACTGGCGAGCTCGGCCTCGCGCTGCAGCTTCAGCCCGGCGTCGCCATCAACTCGGTCTCGTACACGATCGCGGGCCCTGGCACGTTCAGCAAGACCGGCTCGATCGACGTCAGCACGAGCACCACGATTTCAGCCACAATTAGCCCGATCCCCGCGGGAACGGGAGCGTCAATCACGCTCAGCGCGAGCACGGCCGACGGCGTGTCGCAATGCGCAGGCTCGGCGTCGTTCAACGTCGTGGCGCACGCCACGACCTCGGTGTCGGTGCACTTGACTTGCCATGAAACGGTCAAGACCGGCAGCGTGCTGGTCAACGGTAGCCTCAATCAATGTCCGGCCATCGACGGTATCTCGGCCAGCCCCGCAGAGGTGCTCGTGGGCGGCTCGGTCGCGTTGGGCGTGGCCGCGCACGACTCGGATAGCGCGCCTTCACCGCTCAGTTATCATTGGACTGCGAGCTCCGGTGCGTTGAGCGACGCCTCGGTCGCCACTCCACGCTTCACCTGCACCAGCGCGGGTACCGCGAGCATCAGCGTCAGCGCGTCTGATGGTGACACCGCCGCCAACTGTGCAGATAGCGGCACGGTCACCGTGAAGTGCACCGCGCCGGCGGCGAGCGGCAATACCTGCGCGCTGGGCAATGGGGCAGGGCCGATCACGCACGTCATCTACGTGCAGTTCGACAACACGCACTTGATGCGCGATCCGCAACCGGGGGTTCCTTCGGATCTCGAGCAAATGCCGCACCTTTTGTCGTTCATCCGCGGCAACGGCACGATGCTCGCCAATGACCACACGATCCTCATCTCGCACACCGCGGGTGGCATCTTGTCCTCCTTGACCGGCGTGTATCCAGACCGGCATGGCCAGACGGTCACGAACAGCTACGTGCGCACCTCGGCCACGGGAGCGTTTCAGTTCCCGAGCTCCTTTGGCTACTGGACCGATCCGGCGGCAGCCGGCACGACCATCCCGAACATGGTTAGCCCGGACGGCACGAACATGCCGGCGCCCTGGGTGGCGTTTACCCGTAAGGGTTGTGATGTGGGCGCGGTCGGTTCGGCCAATATCGTGCTCGAAAACACTGGGGTCACGGCCACCGGTGATGTGACCAAGGTGTTCGGCTCCGGCTCGCCGCAGTTCGTCGAAGCGACGAACTCGGGCAAGGCGGCTTCGGGGAGCGCCGCACGCAACTTGGCGCAGACGGATCTCGTCGGCTTTGCGGTGCACTGCGCCTCGGGCTCGGCGACCTGCGCGGGCGGACAAGACGATCTCTTGCCTCAAGAGCCGGGCGGGTACACGGGCTTCAAGGGTCTGTTTGGCGCGCAGTCGATCAACCCGCTGCTGACGGGCCAACCCGGGCCAGTGGCTCTCACCGATCTGGCGGGCCAAGCGATCGTCGATCCGTTTGGTCAGCCCGGCTTCCCCGGCTTCGACGGCATGTCCGCCGCGGTCTCGTTGGCGTACGTCGCGGCCATGCAAGAACATGGAATTCCCGTGACTTATGCGTATATTTCGGACGCGCATGACTTCCACGGCGTGTCTGGCAACGACCACCAAGCGTACGGCCCCGGCGCGGCGGGCTACGTGGCTCAACTCAAGTCGTACGACGACGCGTTCGCGGCTTTCTTCACACGCTTGGCCGCGGACGGCATCGACAAGACGAACACCTTGTTCGTGTTCACCGTAGACGAGGGCGATCACTTTGTCGGCGGCAAGCCCACGCCAGCAAATTGCGACGGCGTGACCACTCCCTGTGACTGGACGGGTCAGGTCGGCGAGCTGAACGCCAACATCGACACGCTGGTCAGCCATCAATTCCCGGCCCTGGCCGCCAAGTTCCTGGGCACTGGCGCACCGAACACGTTCACCGTGCACGGCGACGACGCACCGCCCTTCTATCTGGCCAAGGTCGGCGCAGGTCCACTGTCCCAGACCGACGCGGACACGCGCTTGTTCGAACGCACTGTCGCTGGCCTCACGGCGCTGAACCCGTATACCGGCGCGACCGACAAGGTGATGGTGCAGATGGCAGACCAGACCGGCATGAAAGCGCTGCACATGTTTACGACCGGCGACCCGGCGCGCAACGCGACGTTCGCGTTCTTTGCCGATGCGAACTACTTCCTGACCGATTTTCCGACCAACACTTGCGAGACCTGCATCAATCCAGCGTTTGCCTGGAATCACGGCGATATTCAGCCAGAAATCGCGTCTACTTGGCTCGGCTTCGTGGGTCCGGGCGTGCAGTCGCAGAGCGACGTGCACGTGTGGACCGATCACACGGACGTGCGGCCGACCATGTTCGAGCTGCTCGGCTTGCAGGACTCGTATCAGGCGGACGGCCGAGTCGTGACTCAGGCGCTCAAGGCGAGCGCTCTGGCCAGCACCCTCCGCACCAATCAAGCCTCCATCGAAGCGCTGGGCGATGCGTACAAGCAGATCAACGCGCCGTTCGGTGCGTTCGCGACCTCCGCGCTGGTCGCATCGACCGTCGCGCTGAAGTCGGACGACGCGACCTACACCTCGCTCGAAGCTTCGATCGCGGCGCTGGTGGTTCGGCGCGACGCGCTCGCTGGCTCGATTCGGGCTGCGCTCGACGGCGCTGCCTTCAGCGGTCAGCCGGTCGACTCCATGCAAGCCCAAACTTGGATCTCCCAAGCGCAAACGCTGCTCGCCGACGCTGCCGCTCTTGCGGCGCCGTAAAGCGGGAGCACTGAACGCGCACCTCTCGATCCGTTTCGAGCAGGGCTAGCGGCAGCGGGAGAGCATTTAAGCTCTTCCGCTGCACGTCTTTTTGTGGCTCGCGTCGAGTCTCCGGAAATCGGTGAGCGAGTTTCCAAAAATCGAAGATTGAGCCGCCCAAATTCGCGCAATTTGCCGACAAAACACCGCTCTCGAGGCTGGCGAAGAAATTGCTTGGTGCGGGGTGGAGATCTAACCGTGATCAAATTCCTGCGTCTCAGCTGCCTCGTCATTCCGGTCACCGGCGCGTTGTTGGCGGCCGCTGCCTGCTCCGGCCCCAATCCCTCCTCGTCCGAGTCCGCCCCCAGCGATACCGATGGCGCGTCGATCGGTCTGAGCCTCGACCTCGCCTCGGGTGTCACCATCGACAGCGCGACGTATACCATCACCGGCCCGGGCGGCTTCACGCGCTCGGCGACCATCGACCTTTCGACCAGCACGGCCTTGTCAGTGGTCATCGGCGGCATCCCCGCCGGCACCGGCTACAGCATCAGTGTTGCGACGACCTCCACGGACGGCTTGGTATCCTGCGCGGGCTCGGCTTCGTTCAACGTCACCGCGCACACCACCACCGCGGTGACTGTGCACCTGAGCTGTCACGAAGCACCGCGCACCGGCAGCGTCCAAGTGAACGGTGGCGCCAATGTTTGCCCGGTGATCGACTCGGCGGGTGCGAGCCCAGCCGAGGCCCTCGTCGGAACCGGCGTTCACCTGAGCGGCGCGGCTCACGACGCCGACAGCGGCCCGTCTGCGCTGAAATACGCGTGGACCGCGACCTCCGGTGTGTTCGACAGCGCCAGCGCGCAAAACCCGCTCTTCACTTGCACGGCGCCCGGCACGGTGAACATCACGCTCACTGTGACCGACGGCGATCCATCGCCGACCTGTTCGGACAACTTGTCGGTCATCGTCACTTGCGATCCACCGCCGCCGCAGCCGTACTCTTGGGTCGTGCTGGGCTCTGGCGGCGCGGCGATCGCTCGCGTGGTCACCCCCGACGCGAGCTGTCCCAGCATCACCGTGGATGGTGTCAGCCAAGCCATGAATGTGCGCGTCGCGGCGGGCACGGTGCCAGTGCGCACTTCGAGCGCAACGCCGGTCAAGCCCTCGGCATTTCCGGTCACCACTTGCGAGCTCACGCTGCCCAGCGGTGCGAGCCGAGCTACGGTGCTCGGACATGATTTGCCGCTGCCCAAAGCCAATCCGCAGAAGATCGTGATCATTGGCGATACGGGCTGCCGGCTCAAAACCGGAAACCCGTGGCAAGCGTGCTCGGACACCACGCAGTGGCCGTTCCAGAAAATTGCCGACGCGGCTGCGGCGATGCACCCCGACCTGGTCTTGCATGTGGGTGACTACCATTACCGCGAGAACGCCTGTCCACCGGATCAAACCGGTTGCCAAGGTAGCCCTTGGAGCTACGGCTTCGACGCTTGGGAAGCCGACCTGTTCCGCCCCGCCGAGAGCCTAATGGAAGCAGCGCCGTGGATCATGGTGCGCGGAAACCACGAGGAGTGCTTGCGCGCTGGCCAAGGCTGGTTCCGCTTCCTCGATACGAGGCCGTACGCCGAAGACCACTCATGCAACTCGCCCGCCAACGATGACCTCGCGAACTATAACGATCCGTACGCGGTGCCCGTGGGCGGCGACACGCAAGTGATCGTGTTCGATACCTCGAAAGCCGGCGCAACCCCGCTGAACCCGCTGAATGCCACGGACGCACCGATCTTCAATCGGTATCAGGCGGAGCTGAAGCAAGCTGGGGACTTGGCCAGTAATCCCAACGTGTTCAGCATTTTCGCGAACCATCACCCTCTGCTCGCGTACACGCCGGTGGCCGGCGGCAACCCGACGGGCGGCATCTCGTCCTTGCTGTCGGTGATGTCAACGACCTATCCGAACACGTATTTCCCGCCAAATATCGGGCTCGCCATGCACGGCCACGTGCACGACTTTCAGGCCGTCGACTACTCGACCAACAACCCGCCCGCGTTCGTAGCCGGCATGGGCGGCGACAATCTCGATCCAGTGTTGCCCGACCCGTTCCCGTTGTCGGTCAGCCCCGCCGCGGGCGTCGTGCCGGACATGGTCGCGCACGACAACGTGTTCGGCTTCATGACCATGGAGCGCACTGGCAGCACCTGGGTCTACAAAGCTTATCGGCTCGACGGCAGCGTGATGACCAGCTGCACGCTCTCCGCGGCGGACAAGCTGAGCTGCACGAACACCGGCTACCTGCACTGAGCCGCAAGCAACCATGAGCGACTTCGGACGGTGGCGAGTGGCCGTGCTCGCGGGTGCGCTGATCGCGCTATGGAGCGCGATCAGCAGCCCGGAGTCGTCTTCCGGTCTCATCCCGGCGGCTTCGCCGCGCTCAGCGGTGTCGCCCGAGGCTCGACCGGACCCGCTGGTCGCGCTCGGCCAGAGCATCTTTTTCGACACGACGCTGTCCGACCCGCCCGGCACGAGTTGCGCGAGCTGCCATGATCCGGAGCGCGCATTCTCGAGCAGCAATGGCTCGACTGCAGGTGTCCCGCGCGGCAGTCGAGCTACGCATCTCGCGCGTCGCAACGCACCGTCGCTCTTGTACCTGAAGCAAATCCCGAAGTTCGGCTTTCGCTTGGACGACGACGACGCCATCCAGCCAGTGCCCTTCGGCGGCTTCTTCTGGGACGGGCGTAGCGACAGCGTGGCGAGCCTCGTTCGCCAACCCTTGCTCAACCCGGACGAAATGAACAACAAGGACGCTCGCAGCATCGCCGCCAAGATCGAGCAGGCCAGCTACGTCACGTATTTCAAACGGCAATTCGCCGCGGAGCTCAGTGGTCCGGAGGCCACGCTCGACTGCCTCGGAAAAGCACTGGAAGCCTTTCTCGAGTCTTCGGAAATGGCGCCGTTTTCCTCGCGTTACGACGCCTTCGTGCGCGGTCGCGGCAAGCTCACCCCGTACGAGATGCAAGGCCTGCGCTTGTTCAGAGACCCGGCAAAGGGCGGTTGCGTGGGCTGCCACCGTTTCTACGAAACCGGGCGCGATCCCGCGCTCTCCATGTTCACGGACTATGGCTACGACGCGGTCGCCGTACCGCGCAACGACAAGCTGCCCGTCGATCGCAAGCCCGATCTGGGCCTATGCGAGCGGAAGGACAAACAAACCCCGTCCGGCGCTGCGCAATATTGCGCGACATTTCGCACTCCGTCGCTGCGCAATGTCGCTGTGCGCAGCTCCTACATGCACAACGGCGTATTCACCAACCTGCGCGACGTCGTGGCATTCTACGCGACTCGCGCCACCGACCCGAATCGCTGGTACAAGTCCGGCGTCAAGTTCGAAGACGTGCCGGCGAAATACCGCTCGCGCGTGAACGTGGCCTCTGTCCCGTACAACCGCCGCGAGGGCGACGTGCCGGCGCTGAATGACCAGGAAATTGACGCTATTGTCGCGTTTTTGCAAACGCTGACGGAGGCCCGCTACGAGAAGCTCGCCGCCGAGTGAGCGGCGCGCGGGCGCCGCTGCGGGTCTTCTTTTGTTGATGGTCACGCGGGGGCGCGTGCGCCGTCGCAGCCTTCGGCGTCACTTTTCGTCTCTTGAGCCAAGCCGCCAATGTGGCGTTCGTGCGCGCCGCGCGCTTTTCCCGCGTTCGGCGGTCTCATGCGCCTCTTGCACGAATGTTGCAAAGACGTGGCGCAATGAAGTCGCTCAAGGACAGCGCGGCCTGGCAGATACTCAAGGACACTGCCAACGGCTGGGACGAAGACAACGTAGCGCGGCTAGCTGCCTCACTCGCGTACTACACGCTGCTTTCCGTCGCACCGCTGATTATTCTCGCGGTCGCGGTTGCGGGGCTCGCTTTCGGCGAGGACGCGGCACGACAGCACATCTCCGGCGAGCTCGCTGGCGTGGTTGGGGCAGGGGCAGCCACCGCCATTGAATCGATAGCCAAGAACGCACACACGCCGGGTACTGGCGTGCTGAGTATCGCGGTTGGGCTTTTGGTGCTGCTATTTGGCGCTTCTGGCGTGTTTGGCGAGCTGCAGTCGGCGCTCAATACGGTTTGGCAAGTGGCGCCGAAACCGGGCCGCGGCATCTGGGGCGTAGTCAAAGATCGCTTCTTTTCGTTCACGTTGGTGGTGGGCGTCGCATTTTTGCTGTTGGTGTCGCTGATAGTCAGCGCGGCGCTGACTTGGATCGGGCAGGTTTTCGAGAAGGCGCTGCCCGGCGGCGCTTTCGTGTGGCAACTGTTGAACTTCGCGATCTCGCTCGGCGTGGTTACGACGCTGTTTGCGTTGATATTCAAGACGCTGCCCGACGTGCATATCAAATGGCGCGACGTGTGGGTGGGCGCCGCAGTGACCGCTGCGCTGTTCACACTCGGAAAGTTCGGGCTGGGCATCTACCTGGGCAGCGCGGGCGTGTCCTCTGCGTACGGCGCGGCAGGGTCGATCGTGGCGTTGGTGATCTGGGTTTACTACTCAGCGCAAGTTCTGCTGGTTGGTGCTGAATTTACCGAGGTTTACGCGCGCCGCTACGGCTCGCGCATTACCCCGGATGACAAGGCCGTGTCCCTCGAAAAAGCGGTACCGGCGGGCAACCCGAGAGTGCCAAACGTAGCCTAGAATTGGAGTTGAGCGATGCCGAGAGCAATCTGGAGCGGAAGTTTGGGGTTTGGGTTGGTGCAGATCCCGGTGACCTTGCACGCAGCGGAAGAGAGCGACGAGCTATCGCTCACGCTGCTCGACAAGCGTGACTTTTCGCCGGTCGGCTACGAGCGGATCAACAAGAAGACCGGCAAAGAGGTGAAGTGGGAAGACACGGTCAAGGGCTACGAGTCTGGTCCGGGTAAATACGTGGTGCTCACGGATCACGATTTCGCCGAAGCCAACCCGAAGTCGACGCACCAAATCGATATCCTAGACTTCGTCGAGCTGTCCGAGATCGACCCCCACTACATCGACAAGCCCTACGTCGTGGTGCCCGAGAAATACGGCAAAAAGTCATACGCTTTGCTGCGTGAGGTCATGAAGCGCTCAGGCAAGGCCGGGATCGCCAAGCTCGTGCTGCGTACGCGGCAGCACCTGTGCGCGGTGATCCCTCACGGCAAGGCGCTGTCGCTGCTGGTACTGCGCTTTGCGGACGAGCTGCGCGGCACGAGCGACTTGGAGCTGCCCGACGAGAACCTGAAGAAGCTCGGCATCACTCCCAAAGAGCTGGATATGGCCGAGAAGCTCGTGACGGGCATGGTCGACAAGTGGCAACCCGAAAAATACCGCGACGACTACCGCAAGGATCTATTGGCGATGATCCATTCACGCGCCAAAGCGGGCGACGTGAACAGCGTCTCCAAAGAGCCGAGCAAAGCAGCGCGCACACCAAAGTCGGCCAAGGTGATCGACCTGGTTGCGCTGCTCGCGCAGAGCGTCGAATCTGGACATCGCGGACACGGCCACAAGAAGGCGTCGCGCACGACGCCTGCAAAAGCAACGACCAAGAAGCGCAGCAGCGCCAAACACCGCCACGAGCACGCACACCGCAAGTCGGCGTAGCCGGTAGGAGTTGAAGTCATGAGCTTGGCGAAGTACCGAAAGAAGCGCAATTTCTCGGAGACCCGCGAGCCATCCGGGAAAGCAGCCCGGAAAAGCGGCCACAGCTACGTGATCCAGAAGCACGACGCGAGCCACCTGCACTATGACTTTCGGCTCGAGCTCGGCGGTGTGCTGCTCAGCTGGGCCGTGCCAAAAGGTCCGACGCTCGATCCCGGTGTGAAGCGGTTAGCGGTGCAAACCGAGGACCATCCGCTCGAATATGGAGGCTTCGAGGGCACCATCCCGGAGGGCGCTTATGGCGGTGGCACGGTCATGGTCTGGGACCGCGGCACTTGGGAGCCGGAGAGCGATGCCGAGCAGGGCTACAAGAAGGGACACCTGAAGTTCCAGTTGCACGGCGAGAAGCTGAGCGGCGGCTGGCACCTAGTGCGCACGCAGCGTGGCGGTGAGAAGCAAAAGACCTGGCTGTTGTTCAAAGCCCAAGACGACGCCGCGCGTCCGGGCGACCTTTCGTTGCTCGAGAAGAAGAGCAAGAGCGCGCTCACTGGTCGGGACTTGCCCGGTATCGCCAAGGGCGCGCCGCGCGGGAAGAAAGCCGCGCGCGCCGTGAGCAAGCCGGTGCGCACGGCGAACAAGCCGCAACGCGCGGCGGAAAAGCCGAGCCAGAGCGCGAGAAAATCCTCAAAAAGCGTCGATTCGGAGATCCCTGGCGCGGTCCGCGCCGCGCTACCGCGCCATGTCGAACCTGAGCTCGCTACGCTAGTCAGTGCTCCCCCCACCCAAGAAAGCTTCATTCACGAGGTCAAATTCGACGGCTACCGCGTGATTGCGCGGATCGATGAAGGCAGCGTTCAACTGCTCACACGCAATGGTGAGGACTGGACCGAGCGCATGCCCAGCCTCGAAGCCGCGCTGACCAAGCTGAAGGTGAAGGGCGCCGTCATCGACGGCGAGCTCGTGGCGCTGGACGCTAGGGGCGTGAGCGACTTTCAGCTGCTACAAAACTCGTTCAGCGGCAAGACCGAGGCCCGACTGGCGTACTACGCGTTCGATCTGCTCTACCTCGACGGCTTTGATTTGCGTGCGGCGCCATTGCTCACGCGCAAAGCGCGACTAGAGCAATTGTTCGCGGTCCTTCCGAAATCGGCAGCCGAGATCCTGCGTTACAGCGACCACGTCGTCGGCAAGGGAGAGGAGTTCTTCGCTCAGGCGGCGAAGCTCGGCCTGGAGGGTGTGGTCTCGAAGCGAGCCGACTCGAGCTACCGAGCCGGTCGCGGCAAGGACTGGCAGAAGAGTAAGAGTAGCGCCCGCCAGGAGTTCGTGATTGTCGGCTACAGCGAACCGGGCGGCTCTCGCTCCCACTTGGGCGCGCTGCTGTTGGGAGTGCGCAAGGGAAAAACCGTAGTTTACTCGGGGAAAGTGGGCACTGGCTTCAATGAGCGCTCATTGAAGGACTTACATAACAGGCTCAGCCCGCTGGAGATCGAAACGGCGAAGCTTTCGAACGCGCCGCGCGGCGCGGAGATCCGCGGAGTGCATTGGGTGAAGCCGGAATTAGTGGTCGAGGTGGCCTACACCGGCGTCACCCACGACGGGCTACTGCGTCACCCGACCTTCAAGGGGCTGCGCGACGACAAGCCAGCGAGCGAGGTGGTATTGGAGCAACCGCGAGCGGTGGCCTCCCGGCGTAAACCGAAAGCAACCGCAACTAACCCTGACGCCTCGGTCACTCCGCTGACCCACCCAGACAAGGTGTTGTACCCAGAGATCGAGTTGACCAAACGCGAGCTGGCCGAGTACTACGAGCTCGTCAGCGAGTGGATGTTGCCGCACGTGATCAATCGGCCGCTCACGCTGCTGCGCTGCCCCGAAGGCCGCGGCAAGCAATGCTTCTTTCAGAAGCACCCTGGCGACTCGCTCGCGCCCGGGCTGGTCCGTGTGAAAGCACCGTCGTCAGATGGCTCCAGTGAATATGCCGCGGTTGCCGACGCGCGAGGCCTGTCGGCGCTCGTGCAAATGGGCGCCCTCGAAGTGCACATTTGGGGCGCCCTAGCGAGCGATGCAGCTCACCCGGATCGCCTGGTTTTCGACCTGGATCCGGCGCCTGAGCTGAGCTTCAAAGACGTCGTGGCCGGCGCTCACGCGATGCGCGCTTTGCTTCAGGAATACAAGCTGAAGAGCTGGGTCAAGACGACGGGAGGCAAGGGCTTGCATGTGACCGTGCCCATCGATCCGAAACAAGACTGGGATACGGTGAAAGCGTTCTGCCGTAGCGTCGCCGAGGAGCTGGCCCGGCGCGACCCAGAGCGCTACGTCGCGACCATGTCCAAGGCCAAGCGTACCGGCAAGATTTTCGTCGACTACTTGCGCAACAGCCGTGGCGCGACGTTCATTGCGCCGTACTCACCGCGGGCCCGCGAGGGCGCTACTATCGCGTTGCCGGTAGAGTGGGAGGAGCTGACAGCAAAGTTCAACCCGGAGACGCACAATGTGCGCAATGCCAAGAAACTACTCGCCAAACGGAGCCAAGACCCGTTTGCGTCACTGCTCAAGCAGCACCAAGCGTTGCCGAGTTTGAAAGCCCCGTCGACGAGTCGCGCGCGACGAAAGTGAGCCGTTAAGCGGCCTGCGAATGGGGGTCGGCGGGTCCATCGCACCATCTCGAACGGCTTCGCTGCGCCCAAAGCCATTTCGCGCTCGCTCGGATGCAAAACTTTTACATAGATGCGGCCCCGCTGCGCTCACGCGCGAGTCTCACTTCGCCATGCAACTCATGATCTCAGGGCTAGCGTCTAAGCGTGGGCCCATTTTCCCGCCAATGGACGCGCTTCACGGCAGAGCTCAGGCGGATTTCGGCGCCGCGCTCGGCGGCACGCCCGCGCACATATTCGACCAAGCGGCCATAGCCTCCATCGACGCGAAATTGGCTGTCGTCCTCGGATAGCGCGTCCGAATCGGTCGCTAAGCTCTTGATGCTCACCTCGGCGATGGGCGCGGCCTCGAAGCCTTCCACGAGCTGGCGGAAGCGCTCAGCGGTCTCTGGATCGATGGCTTGCTGCTCGAGGAACGCGGCTGCAGTAACGTCCGGACGGGTCAGATCGAGCTCTCTCATCACTCGCTCGAACGGTTGCCACGGGTTTGGCATCTCCATGAAGGTGCTGCCGTGCTTGAGGAAGTGTCGATCCTCTAGCGGGATGAGCGGGACGCCCGCTTCGCGAGCCAAGCTGAGCGTTGGCCCCGGCTTGCCGTGCACGAATTCGGCACCCAGCTCGACTGCTAGCGACGTTTCAGTGCTCGACGTCGTCGAGATGCGTCCGCCGATTCGGTCGTTCGCCTCGAGCACGATCACCGATTTGCCGGCCTCGGCCAGGGCTCGAGCCGCGCACAGCCCCGCGACTCCGGCGCCGATCACCGCCGCATCCCAGTGCTCTCGCATGCTCATCCGCCCTTGGGGTGCGTTTGCACGAAGCTCCAGATCGCGTCGAGCGCGGGCGGTTGCAGCGCGACGTAGTGACCGCCGCCTCTGACTGTCCACAGCTCGACCGCGCCGTGACAATCGTCGTAGCGCTGCACGGTGGTCTCCTCGGCGGGCACGTAGGGTTCGAGATCGAGCGTCCCCGCGTCGTGAAGCGCACCCGCACAGGATAGGTGCTGGGCCCAGTACTTGGCGGTGTCGGGCGCCGAGGCGTGCGGCGGGACGTCAGTTCGGTCGAACACCGTTCCGCCCGCGTAATGCACGATCGGATCGGCATCGCCGTGGATCTCCAAGAAGGCCAACGGCGTGTTCTGAGCGCAGGGCACGTCCGAGGCGGGAGCCGCGCCCGCGACGCTGATCACACCCGCGATTCGATCGCCCACGTCGCAAGCGAGACGCTGCGCCATGAAGCCCCCGTTCGAGTAGCCGATCACGAACACGCGCTTCGGATCGATGGCCGCGTTGCTCAGGTTTGCATCGAGCAGCTGGCGCAGCCGAGTCGCGTCGTCGATTTGGCGATGATCGAGATCACAGCAGCTTTTCCCAGCATTCCAGAACGGCCGACCCAGCGAGTCGCGCGCGCCTTCGGGCGCCAGATAAGCAAACCTCTTCTGGTCGGCGACCTGATTGAGACCGGCCTTGGCGATCAGCAAGCCGCTCGAGACGCCAAAACCATGTAGCACCAAGAGTAAGGGGACACGCTCACCGCTTTGCAACCCACTCGGCAAGCGGAGCTCTGCTGGCGGATCGAACGCGTGAGCCGGATCGTCCGCTGTCATGGGAACCGGAGCGACTGCCGCTACCGTCGTGGCTTGGCTCGACGTGTGGCGTGCTGCCACGCTGGGCCGCTGTGCCTCGCCCGCCGCCTGCGAGGCGCAAGCCGCCGCTAGCAGCACGGGCAAGGTTGCTAGCGGTCGGAATGAGCGAGTAGCCATCAAGTAACTCGTGGATATGCAAGGCCTGAACCAGCACGAAAGCGGCATTCTATCGCGCTCACTGAACGCTAGCCCCGGGCATGCCGATTGCTTCTCGCCTCGACAACAAAGAGGAGAATCGTCATGGCAACGATCCAGTCAAGCGACGTGCGTGCTCAGCATCGGTCGGGGGCAATTTCGCCGCCAGTGATCCCAATGCAACATACCCCCTGGTTCCTGTGGACCTTGTGGGCGTTGGCGGGGCTTCTGATCGTCGGGCTCGTGTACTCGTTTTGGCGAATTGCAAGGGTGCCGACGCCTACGCTGGATGTGCCGATGACGGCGCCCGCGGTCACTGACCATGCGGGCTAAACGCCCGGTGTATCGATATTGCTCACTTACATCGTTCCCAATAGCAGATTAGGAGATCGACCCAATGATTCGTTCCACGCGAACCGTCGCTATTCTCGCGCTGTCAGCGCTGGCTTTCATTCAATGCGGTGGTGATCAGAAGTCACCGGAGACTCCGAGCTCCATACCCAGCGCTGAGCCGCCGGCGCCGGCGTCCGAAACGGACGCGGGCACGAGCATGAATTCTGCGCCAGCTACAGCCAGCGCGCAGGCGAAAGCGGACGACGAAGCGGCACTGCCGCCCAAGGTCGAGACGCTCAGCGACGAGCAGATCGCAGCGATCACGGACGCCGCAAATACAGCCGAGATCGAGCAGGCCAAGCTCGCGGAGAGCAAGTCCAAGGATGCCGGCGTGAAGCGCTTCGCGGCGATGATGATCGCGCACCACGGTGCCGCCAAGCAGAAACAGGCCAAGCTCAAGATCAAACCCGCCGAGAGCGCGGTCTCCACTGGGCTGCAGGCCGACGCTGCCAGTACGCTCGACTCGTTGAAGACCGACAAGGGCAAGGATTTCGACAAGGCGTACATTGCCGCGCAGATCGACGCCCATCAGAAGGTGCTCGACACCATCAACGACAAGCTGCTGCCCAACGTGAAGAACACCGATCTGAAGGCTTATCTCGACGAGATCAAGCCGCGCGTCGAGCAGCACCTGAAGGAAGCCAAACAGCTCCAGGAGAGCTTTGACAGCAAGAGCTCCACGGCCGACGTTGGTCCAAAGAAGCACGCGAGCTGAGGATGGCGGCCAAGAAGCGCAGCAAGCGAAGCAAGAAGAAGTACGGACCGTCCGTGGGTAGCACCGTCAAGAAGGTGATACGCAAGAAGAAAGCGGGCACCTTACGGTCCGGCCGTTCGAAGAAAAAGGTGAAGAGCCGGAAGCAAGCGATCGCGATCGCGCTGTCGGAAGCGCGCGCCTCCGGCGCGAAAGTGCCGCCCAAGAAAGGCGCCAAGAAGCGCAGCAAGAAGGCCTGAGCGGCCCGCAAGGGGTCGGCGTTCTCCATCGCGAGCGCGCCGACCCGCTCTGCCACTTACTGCGTAATAGACTCTCCGATGGGGTGTTGTTGATTGCTGCTCCAGATGTAGAAAGACAGGAACGGGCCGCGAAACCCGTGCCAAAGACGTTCCACGCTTGTCACTGGATCGCTCCGTTGGTGCCACGCGGAGGCGTCAGTCTCAGCGCTCGTGAAAAGCAAAGTCGACGCCGATACGGGCCGGTCCCGTCTCGGCCGACAGTTGCCGCGTCTCGCCCTCGCGTGCGTGGCATTCGCTGTCGCTGGTTGTTTGATCGTGCCGCCCAAAGCGAGTGCTGGCAAAAGCACCACGGGCTATGCCTTGCAGCCGGGGTCGCAGTCCGCGGTCACGATCGTGATCATGACGCTCGACGGCGTGCGTTGGCACGAGGTGTTCGACGGTGTCGATCCGGCGCTCGCGAAGGAGCGTGGCTTGCCCCCGGAAGCGGTCGTCGGTGCGGCCGAGCTGATGCCAAACCTGCACGCCATCATCGACACGCATGGCGTCGCCCTGGGCGCCCCCGGTCACGGCGCGACGATCAGCGCCTCCGGTCCGAATTTCGTGTCTCTGCCCGGCTACGCTGAGCTTCTGAGTGGCCGCCGCGCAACGGCCTGCCACGACAATCAGTGCCCGGGCGCAGGCACGCGAACGATAGTCGACGAGCTCGCGGTGGGCACGACCGAGGGCCGAGCAGACGTCGCCGTGATCACCTCTTGGGCCGAGATCGCGCGAGTCGCGAGTCTCGATGCTCGTGGCGCCTTGATCTCCAGCGGGCGTCACGGCGGCGCGACGCGCGCCGGCTTCAGCCAGGATGCCGAAGAGCGCGAGCTGCTGCTGCGCGGCGAAGCCGCGACACCCGCGCCTGGTAACGGCGATTTCCGTCCCGATGCACTGACGGCAGATTTGGCGCTACACCACCTGCAAGCGCACCCGACGCGGTTTCTGTTCATAGGCCTGGGTGAGCCGGACGAGTACGGACACCAGGGCAACTACGCGGGTTACCTGGACGCTCTGCGACGCGCCGACGCACGCATCGCAGAGATCGACGTTGAGCTACAAAGGCTTGCGGCGCACGGCACGCGCACCGCGCTGTTCATCACGGCCGACCATGGCCGCGCTGATACGTTCAACGAGCACGGCTCGAAATTCCCCGAGTCGGCTCGGGTGTGGCTCGTGGCCACTGGCTCGGCGCTGGGAACAGGCGGGTTTTTGGCCGCTGCGCGCGAACGTCGGCTCGCGGACTTGGCGCCCACAGTGCGCGAGATAGCGGGCTTGCCGAGCGACCTCGATGCGACTGCCGGCACGCCGCTCGAGGAGCTGCTGAGACGAGACTGACGTCCACGCACTGCTCGACAATAACGCCTCACTTTCGAGACGCGCCGACACCTCGAACGCGAGGCGCCGTCAAGCCCGACGGGTTACGCTCAGCGCGCGAACATGCGCGCCCGCTCACTCACTGACCTCCTGTGCGTCATTGCTTGTTCGTTGTGCCCGGCTCGGGAGGCTCAGGCCGCCCCGGATACAGTTGACTCGGCCGCTGTCGCGACGAAACCAAGCGTCGCGATAACGCCAAGCACCAACGCCGTCCCGCAGCTGGACCTGCTCACATTCTACAAGGACAACTATTTTCTGACTGGCTTCACCAATGCGACAGAGGTGAAGTTTCAATTCAGCGCCAAGTTCGACCTTTGGCCGAACCGCGGACCGCACGCGGCGTACTTCGCGTTCAGTCAAAAGTCCCTTTGGAACATCTACCGAGCGTCGCAGCCCTTCGCCGAGAACAACTACGCTCCGGAGCTATTTTATAGCTACTTTCATGCGCCGAATCGCTACGAGCCGGCGCCGGGCTGCGGCTTCTTCTTGGAGCGCTTCGGGTTCATTCATGAGTCCACCGGTGAAGGCGGCGTACGCTCGCGCGGTTGGAACCGCATCTACGGGGAGTCCCGCTTCGCGTGCTACGACGCGGGCCGCAACTACGGCGCGCTGACTCTGCAACTCTGGGCGCCGCCCTTGGGGGCAACGGACAACCCAGACATCGCCAAGTTCATAGGCTACGGCGAATTGTCTCTCGGCGTCGGTAGCGACGGCGGCCAGCTTTGGTTCGGTGATTGGGAGGTCGCCCTACATGCCCGCAAGGGAACACGCGATGTGCGCGTCGGAAGCCTCGAAGTCGACGCGCGATGGCGCCCGCGTTACGGCGCCTTCTGGCGCTTCACTCCATACCTCTATGGGCAATTGTTCACCGGTTACGGCGAGACTCTGCTCAACTACGACCGCGCCTTGACCGCGATTCGAGTCGGCATCGGCTTCACCGATCGCAGTACCCGCAGCGAATGACGAGCTCAGCGCGGCTCTTTCAAGGCTCGGGAAGCGATGTTCGAGCGCGGGCGGAGTCGCGGGAGTCCTGCACACGTGGCGCGTGAGCTGCGGCAAGCGGGGCAGGCCCGTTGAAGCAAGCGGCGGGCTCTGTCATGCTCGAGGCGCACATGAAGAGCCCAGTCGCTGCCGGCGGCGATCGCCATGCCAGCGTGCCAGCAAGCGGGCCATCGCCGGAGGTATTGATCGCGGTCGCCGAGGTCGGGCGTGAGCTTGCGGCTGCGGGGGCCCTCGAGGCGCGTTTGGGCGGAGCCTTACGCGTGCTCGAGCGTCGGCTCGGCGCCGGTCGCTCGGTGGTGTATTCGTCCGACACGGTCGCACGGTCGTTGACCGTGGATGCCTCGCACGGCCTCGATCCGGACGCCTTTCGCCCGCGTTATTCCTCGGGCGCAGCCGGGCGCGTCGCCGCCACGGGGCAGCCCGTCGTCGTACCGGTGCTGCGCCACGACCCAATGGCGCTGTCTGAAATCGCCGATCTGTCGCGCTGGTCGGATACGGGCTGGAACCTCGTAGCGGTCCCGGTCACCGCGCGCGGTCGTTGCGTCGGCGTCCTGTGCGCCTACTTTCGGCATCGGGACCCCGGTGGCTTCGCCGAGCGGCTGGGCGTGCTGGACGTCGTAGCTGGTCTGATCGGAAAGGCGCTGCGCGACGACGAGAAGCGCCCGGGGAGCGCTCCGGCGCTGATTGAAACGCCATCGGTCGGGCCGTCAGCGACGCAGTTCGAGTACGCCAACATGATTGGTGAGAGCGGCGTGATGCGGCAGATCTACGAGCAGGTCAGCCAGGTTGCGCGCACGAATGCGACCGCGTTGCTGCGCGGCGAATCTGGCACTGGCAAGGAGCTCGTGGCTCGCGCCATCCATCAGAACTCGCCGCGAGCCAGCCAGCCCTTCATCAAGGTCAACTGCGCCGCGCTCCCCGAGTCGTTGTTCGAGTCCGAGCTCTTTGGCCATGAGCGCGGAGCATTTACCGGCGCGCACGCCCGAAAAAAGGGCCGTTTCGAGCTCGCTCAAGGCGGTACGCTGTTTCTGGACGAGATCGGCGAGCTACCGCTGACCACGCAAGCCAAGTTGCTGCGTGTGCTGCAGTTCCGCGAGTTCGAGCGCCTCGGAGGCACGGAGACGCTCCGCCCCGATGTGCGTATCGTGGCTGCCACCAACGTAGACATCGAACGCGCGGTCGAGAGCGGTACCTTCCGCGAGGACCTCTACTACCGCATCAACATCTTCACCATCACGCTCCCGCCGCTTCGGGACAGGCCGCAGGACATCCCGGCGCTGGCCGAGTACTTCATGCGAAAGTTCGCTACCGAGCACCAACGCAAGATCGGGCGCATCACGAGTGCGGCCATGGAGCTAGTGAGCCGTCAGCCCTTCCCGGGCAACGTGCGTGAGCTCGAGAACGTG
>Ga0210392_10000621_pt1 | contig 20921 bp, 19 predicted proteins | sample IncBWC30OmetaG_FD_161057 | JGI IMG/M metagenome (GOLD analysis project Ga0210392, IMG submission 161057) | Forest soil microbial communities from Barre Woods Harvard Forest LTER site, Petersham, Massachusetts, United States - Inc-BW-C-30-O ...
AGCATTGACCAAAATGAAAACATTCCGACGATGCCTTCAAATATAGTGTACAGCCCAAGAACACCAATGATGTATAACGAATAGAAATATGGAAGAAATGCGAGCAGAACTAAGAGATTTTTCCAGCTCCTTTTGCGCCTCACCGATACAATAAAAAAATAAGTAAAAAGACCTACTGAGGCAGCAACGCCGCCTAGAACCAGTGCGTAAGTGTAAAAGTAGTGATCTAGGGACCAACCCAATCGGATGAATTCGACAATACCGTAAATCATTGCAGCAAGAATGGGCACTTCGATTCTGGCAGCGAGGATATCGCCTTTCGTACCCCTCAGCTCGGGTGCAACAGTAAAGGAATCCATTTTTAGACTCCCCTCTATTTAGATCCTCAAGTGCTCTTTTTGTCCTGAGCCAGTTCAGAAGTTTAAGAGGAAGCCGACGCATTGAGATGTTATTGGTTCACCCGGATGAAGAGCGGTTAGAACGATGCAGATCTCCAAAAAGAAGTCCACAGCACGCTTTACCTTCGAGTTCATGGCATGGGTGTAACGAGCGCACCGGCTCGCCGTCTTGCTTTATATACTCGAACGCTGCGTGCTCGCGTTCCATGTTCGGGTATATAAGTGCGCCACAGTGCTTGAGCGCTGAAAGCGTCTTGCCGAAGTCCTCTAACGCCTCACGTGTAAAAAGGGCTGCTGCACAAGTGCTAGAAATTTCAGCGACGTTGTAGGGTGCTAGCCTCCACAGAAAAACCGGACGGGCGGCGCCCTTACCGATGCTGAGCCGAAGCGGTACGGCAGGGGATCATAGCCAATTCTTAAGCACCCTGTTCTGACACTCCGATAACGCCTGTCATGAACAATGCGGGTGTAATTGGGATACGGGCGAATGTAGAGCACGTAGCCATATGGGTAGACGGGGGCCGTTTGGACACAGCCATTAGGGCCACAGACTGCAGCGGCCTTCTCGAGATTCGAAGCTGGGGAAAGTGGGGCGAGAGGCATTGCAGACGCGGTTCCTGCCGCCGCAAGGCCACCAAGGGCGGCAAGTCCAAAAAGTGCAGATTTGAGTTTCATGGGTTTCCTCCCTGGCGCATTCTCCTGTCGGAAATGTAGCACAGACGAAGGGATTGGATGTGACCAAGGCACAGGCAGGGCCGCGCGTTGAGGGCCCGCGAGCTTTTGTCGTCAACGCTGAATGATCCGGGCTCGCCGCTGACGCAATTGTTCTTCTGACGCGTCGTGCTGCGCCTGAAGCCGTTGAACGAAAATATCTGCTGCGCGCGAAATGTGGTTGCGGCTGAGGGTTTCCGCCAATGCGCCGTCGCCCGCAATGACGGCATCCAGGATCGCCACGTGCTCCTGCAGGATCGTTTGCGGCATCTGCACGTCGTCCCGCAAGACTTCGCCCATGACACGACGCAGATAAGGCCAATGCGGCGCGGTCGTCTCACCGATCAGTGGATTGCCGGACAGTTCGTTGAGGAAGCCATGGAATTTCATGTCGGCCTCAATCTGGTCGTGCAGGGAGCCGCTCTTGACCGCGGCGCGACCTAGTTCGAGGAATGCGGGTCCTTCGGACTTTGCCCGTTCCGAACCCCGTTCGGCCGCGAGCCTGGCCGCAAGTCCATCCAGCATCGCCCGAACTTCGTAGAGATTTCGAACAAAACCCACGTCCAACGGGGAAACGATCAGGCCTCGGCCGGGCGCCTCGCGAACCAGCCCCCGGTCCCTGAGCAGTAGAAGGGCCTGCTGGACCGGCTGTCGGGAGACGCCATAGGCCTTGGCAAGCTCGTCCTGGATGAGGCGGGCATTGGCCGGCAGTTCGCCGTCGACAATCTCGGAAACGATAGCGTTTACAACCTGTTCCACGAGGGTGGGCTGGGTTTGAAGCTGCGACATTGGAAACCTCAGGCGGCTCTTTTTTGTTTTTTACCAGCGAGTCGCAAAAAAAGCCATTGCTTTGCATTCGAATTCAGTATACGAATTCAGTATTCGAATTCAATAAAACCAATTCACAGGGAGGATGCAATGCAGGCCGTCAGCCGTCGTGTGCTCTTGAAATGCGCTGTTGGAGGCGCGCTCGGTGCCGCCTCTCTTAAAAGTCCGGCTGTCCTGGCCCAGGCCGCTCCCGTCAAATTGAAATTCGGCAACGACCTTCCTGCGACCCATTCGGTCAACGTTCGGCTGAAGGAAGCGATCGACGCCATCACCGACGAGACCAAGGGCCAGGTCGCGATCAGCCTGTTTCCGAACAACCAGCTCGGCAGCGACACCGACATGATGACGCAGTTGCGTTCTGGCGCGCTCGAGCTCGCCACGATGCCGGGCACCGTTCTGTCGACCCTGATCCCCACGGCGTCTCTGACAGGTGTCGGATTCGCGTTCACGAACTACGACAAGGTGTGGGCAGCGATGGACGGCGAAGTCGGCAATTTCATTCGACGCAATATCGAGAAGGCGGGTCTGGTGCCGTTCACCTCGGTCTGGGACAACGGCTTCCGGCAGATCACCAGCAGCACCCATCCAATCAAGGCGCCTGAGGATCTCGCCAACTTCAAGATTCGTGTTCCGGTCGTGCCGCTGTGGGTCGCTATGTTTTCGGCGTTGGGCGCGGCGCCGGTGAGTATCCCTCTGAACGAGGCTTACTCCGCCCTGCAGACGAAGATCGCGGACGGTCAAGAAAATCCGCTGGCACTGATCGAGTCTGCAAAGTTCTACGAGGTTCAGAAATTCTGTTCGCTGACCAATCACGCATGGGATGGTTTCTGGCTTATCGCCAGCGCGCGGATCTGGAAGGGCGTTCCTCAAGATGCCCAGCAAGTGATGCAGAAGCACTTCAACGCCGCTGCCATCAAGCAGCGTGCGGACATCGTCCAGGCAAACGCGGACTACCAGAAGACCCTCGAGTCTAAGGGGCTCGCCTTTAATACAACCCAGCCCGAGGCGTTCCAGGCGGCGCTTGCAAAGACGTCCTTCTACAAGGATGCGAAAGCGAAATTCGGCGACGAAGCCTGGGCATTGCTGCAAAAATACGCCGGCAACATCGGGTGATCGCCATGCATTTAGTGGAGGAAACCAGCGTCACGCTGCCCCGGATGACTGGGGTAGCGGGCGCCCTGCAAAAAGCCGAACAATGGCTTGGCTCGATCGTCGCGGCCGTCGCGGCGTTGCTTGTGATCGCGGAAATCATCGTCTTGTTCAGCGGTGTTTCCGCGCGATACCTGTTTCATAAGCCCATCATCTGGTCGGACGAACTCGCCAGCATCCTCTTTTTATGGCTGGCCATGCTCGGCGCGGTGGTCGCATTTCAACGCGGCGAGCATATGCGGATGACCGCCTTCGTCGGCATGGTCAGCCCGCAGCGGCGCGCCTTTTTCGACGTGCTGGCGATCGCTGCTCCTCTGGCATTCCTCGTTCTTGTCCTGCAGCCCGCTTTTGAGTTTGCGTCAGATGAGGCCTTCGTCTCGACGCCGGCACTCGACATTTCCAGCCTCTGGCGCGCGGCCGCGTTGCCAGTCGGCCTCGGCCTGATGCTGATCATCGCCTTGTTGCGGCTCGCGTCGTTCGGCGATGGGCGAAAGATCGGATTGGCGGTAGCTACCGTCGCGGTCGTTGGCGGAGTGCTTTATGCGCTCGGACCGGTGCTGGTGCCGCTTGGAAACCTCAATCTCCTGATTTTCTTCGTGGTGCTTGTGGCGATCATGGTCTTTGCCGCGGTGCCGATCGCCTTTGCCTTTGGACTTGCCACCTTTGCCTACATCACGCTGACGACGAGCACGCCGTCGACCGTTGTAATTGGTCGCATGGACGAGGGCATGAGCCATCTGATCCTTCTTTCCGTGCCGCTGTTCGTATTCCTTGGCCTTCTGATCGAGATGACTGGCATGGCGCGCGCCATGGTCGGCTTTCTTGCCAGCCTGCTCGGCCATGTCCGCGGCGGCCTTCAATACGTCCTGGTCGCTGCGATGTACCTGGTTTCCGGCATCTCTGGCGCCAAAGCGGCCGACATGGCAGCGGTGGCACCCGTGCTGTTTCCGGAAATGATTGAGCGCGGTGCGAAGCCCGGCGATCTCGTCGCGCTGCTGTCGGCCACCGGTGCGCAAACCGAAACGATCCCGCCGAGCCTCGTCCTTATCACCATCGGATCGGTCACCGGAGTATCGATCGCAGCACTCTTTACCGGTGGATTGCTGCCGGGCCTGGTTCTTGCCATCATGTTGTGTGTCGTGGTCTGGCGCCGCTACCGCAACGAAGACCTGTCCCACGTAAAGCCCGCCCGATGGGGCGAGGTCGGCTCCACCTTCCTTGTCGCCTTGCCCGCGATCGCGCTGCCATTCGTGATCCGCGCCGCTGTCGTCGGCGGTGTCGCGACCGCAACCGAGGTATCCACCATCGGCATCGTTTATTCCGTGCTTGCGGGGCTACTGATCTATCGGAAATTCGATTGGCGTCGTCTTTATCCGATGCTGACCGAAACTGCCGCGTTGTCGGGCGCGATCCTGCTCATCATCGGAGCTGCGACCGGAATGGCGTGGGCGCTCACGCAATCGGGCTTCTCCACCTCGCTTGCAGCGTTCATGACCGGCCTGCCAGGCGGCGCACCGATGTTCCTCGGCGTGACGATCATCGCGTTCATCGTCCTGGGCAGCGTGCTGGAAGGTATTCCAGCGATCGTGCTGTTCGGTCCGCTGCTGTTTCCGATCGCCAAACAAGTCGGTGTGCATGAAGTGCATTACGCCATGGTGGTGATTCTGGCTATGGGCATCGGCCTGTTCGCTCCACCCTTCGGCGTCGGCTACTACGCGGCCTGTGCAATCAGCCGGATCCATCCCGACGAAGGCATCAAACCGATGCTGGGTTACATGCTGGCGCTTCTGATCGGAACCGTCGTCATTGCCGCCGTCCCCTGGATATCGATCGGCCTTTTGAACTGAACCGTTACCACCAGTGTTTTTGAAAACCCGTTAGGAGCAGAACGTGAAAGACCTCCTGAATTTCGGACAAATGCTTTCGGTTCATGCGCGGCTGTCGCCTGATCGCGTCGGCGCGCGCGATCTCGAACGTTCGATGACGTTCGCGCAATGGAATGACCGCTCGTGCCGGCTCGCCAATGCCCTGATCGGCCTTGGCCTCACCAAAGGCGAGCGCGTCGCGATCCTCGCCTATAACTGTGTCGAATGGTGCGAAATCTTTGCCGCCACGGCAAAGGCAGGCCTGGTGGCGTTGCCGATCAACTTTCGTCTGATCGGCAAGGAAGTTCAGTATATCCTTGAAAATGCCGAAGCCTCTGCGTTCATCGTCCAGGACGAGCTTGTCGACGTGGTCGAAGAGGTCCGCAACAACCTCTCGATCAAGCCGGACCGCTACATCCACTTTGGCGCTGATGCGTGCCCGGTGGGCTATCGCGCGTACGAAGAAGTCCTCGCCGCCGCCGGCGCGAGTGAACCTGAGCAGCGCGTGCAGCTGTCTGACCCCTGGACGCTGATGTACACTTCGGGCACGACAGGCAATCCAAAAGGCGTCGTGAGAAGCCATCGTAGCGGCGTGCTGCTATCGATGGTCACCGAGATCGAGCTCGGGCTGCATCGCAATGACGGGGCCCTGCTGGTCATGCCGATGTGCCACGCCAATTCCCTGAATTTTTTCGGCGCATTCGGCTATTGCGGCGGCGCAAACTTCATCTATTCCCGCAAGAGCTTCGACCCTGAACATTGCGTTCAAACCCTTTCGGAGGACGGCTCCACATTCACTTCGCTCGTGCCCACTCACTACATAATGATGCTCGGTTTGTCGGCCGCCGTCCGTGGCAAATACAATTTCGACGCCGTGACCAAGCTGATGATCTCCTCGGCGCCCGCGCGGCCTGAGACCAAGCGCGAAGTCATGGAGATGTTTTCGAACTCCGGCCTATTCGAACTCTATGGCGCCACAGAAACCGGGTGGGTGACCATGCTGCATCCACACGAACAGTTCACCAAGCTTGGTTCGGTGGGCCGCGAGTGCGTGGGCGCAGCGCCGATCAGGATTTTGGATGGAGCAGGCAACGAGGTGCCGGATGGCGAAGCGGGCGAGCTGTACTCCTGCAATGCCCATACCTTCGACGGCTACTGGCGCTTGCCCGAAAAGACAAAGGAGGCCTTCCGCGGCGATTACTGCACGGTCGGCGACATGGCCCGGCGCGATGCCGACGGCTACATCCATCTGTCCGATCGCAAGAGCAACATGATCATTTCAGGCGGCGAAAACATCTATCCCTCCGAAGTCGAGGCGCTGATCGGCGCGCACCCGCAGGTGAAGGACGTCGCGGTGATCGGCTTGCCCGACGAAAAATGGGGCGAGCGCGTGCACGCGGTGATCGTGCTGCATGAAGGCGCCGATCTGAAGGAGGGCGACCTGATGGAATGGTCGAAGGAGCGCCTGGCGGGATACAAGCGTCCACGGTCGTATGCCTTCATGCTTGAGAGCGAAATTCCGCGCAACGCCACGGGCAAGGTGTTGCATCGGGAATTGAAGAAGAAGTTCACGAACTGACCATGGTCAACCGTCCGCGTCATTCCGCCTCGGGCTCGCCGTCAAATGCACGCCGTATTGAACTCCGCACTTCCGATATTCGCCTTGATCCTGACCGGATTCATCTGCGGGTATTTCTCCGTCTTCGACAAGACGGCGACGGACAATCTGAATCGTTTCGCGGTCTATCTGGCGCTGCCCTCGCTGATGTTCGTGGCGATGTCGAAGATTACGCCGGATCAGGTCCGTCAGTTCGGCTTCCTCGGCGCTTTCTGCGGCGGCTCTTCGATCACCTTTGCGGTTGCCTTCGCGATCAGCCGGATTCGAGGGCGACGCGTTGCAAATGCCAGTATCGAGGGACTCGACGCCGGCTACAGCAATGTTGGATTCATGGGAATTCCGATGTGCCTTCTGGTGTTCGGCCCCGAAAGCGCGCCAGCCTCGATCATTGCGACGCTGTTCACGGCCTGCATCCTGTTTCTGTTCGCGGTCGTCGTCGTCGAAATCGATCTGCAGAAAGGGAGAAGCTTCTGGTCGACCGGGACCAAGGTCGCCAATGCCTTGCTCACCAGCCCGCTTTTGATCGCGCCCGTTGCAGGGCTGTGCATCGGCCTCAGCAGTATCAAAGTCCCGGCGCCTTTCGAGAGTTTCACCACGCTGCTTGGCGGGGCCGCTTCGCCGGTTGCGCTGGTCTGCATCGGGCTCTTTCTTGCGCAGGAAAGTGTGGTGAGCCGCGACGCAGTGTCCATCGCCAAGCTCGTGGCGATGAAACTGATCTTGCAACCTGCCGTCACGGCGTTCCTCGCCTTCTACGTGTTCACGATGCCACCGCTTTGGTCGCATTCGGCCGTGATCTTGAGCGCCCTTCCGATCGGATCGGGGCCGTTCACCATTGCCAAGCTCTATGGCCTCGAAGCCGGCGTGACATCGGGCTCCATTCTCGCCTCGCATGTCTTTGGCGTTCTCACCGTCTCGCTGCTCGTGGCGTGGCTCGCATGAAGCTTGTCCAGAAATCAATTGTTTCAACCAATCGGAGTCGTAGTGATGAAAGTCTCTCCTGACAGCGCCGCCGCACTGATCGCCCAGCTGTTGAAGCAGCGCGGCGTGAAACATGTCTTCGCGCTTTGTGGTGGGCATATCATGCCGATCTGGATGCGACTGGATGCGGAAGGAATCCGCATCATTGACGTCCGCGACGAGCGCGCCGCGGTCCACATGGCCCAGGCGCATGCGGAGTTGACCGGCGAGCTGGGGGTGGCGCTGGTCACCGCCGGTCCGGGCATGACCAACGCCATCACCGGGATCGCCAACGCCCACGTTTCGCGGGCGCCGATTTTGGTTGTATCCGGCGGCAATCCGCGCCCGCAGGAGAACAGGGGCGGCCTGCAGGACATGGATCACACGCAACTGGTGCGATCGATCACGCGCTACGCGCGCACGGTGCGCGAGCCGTCGCTGGTGCTGCAGGAACTCGATGAAGCGATCGCGCGTGCTTTCGGCGAGGGTGGAGACCCCGGTCCTTCCTACATCGATTTTCCAACCGACACGCTGCGGGGAATCGTACCTAAGGCGCTGCAGCTCGAAGAGCATCTTTGCGACAAGCCGCGCACTGTTACGCATCCCGATCCCGCACAGATCGAAAGGGCGGTCGACCTGTTGTGGTCGGCCCGCCGCGTGCTCGTGATTTCTGGTCGCGGCGCCCGCGGTGCAGGGCCGGAACTGATTTCACTGCTCGACAGGCTCGGCGCCGTGTACCTAGATACGGGCGAAAGCCGCGGCCTGGTTCCCGACAGCCATCCCTCCGTTGTGGGTGCGATGCGTGGCTCCGTCATGGGCGATGCCGATGTCGTTCTGACCGTTGGACGACGGCTCGATTTCCAGCTCGCCTACGGATCGCCGGCCGTTTTCCAGTCGGCGAAATTCATCCGTATCAGCGATACCTCGACGGAGATCCGCGACAATCGCCGCGGTGCCGTCGAAATCCTGGCATCGCCGGCGGAGACGCTGCGCGCAATGGTCGAGCATGCGGGCAATCGGCCTTCAGGAGTCGACCGTGAATGGGCTGCGAAACTCCGCAAGGGGCATGAAGAGCGGGCGCGGAAGCTTCAGCAGACCATGGCCTCGGCGCCCAGCGGCTCCGACGGCAAACTTCACCCCAACAAGGTCTTGTCGGCGCTGCAGGAAGCCGTTGGCAACGACTCCGTCGTCATCACCGATGGCGGCGATTTTCTCTCCTTTGCGCGTGTCGGGCTGAACGCGCCGCGAATGCTGGATCCCGGTCCGTTCGGTTGCATCGGAATCGGGGTGCCATACGGCATTGCCGCCAGTCTCGCCTTTCCCGACAAGCCGGTGGTGGTGGCAACCGGCGATGGCGCATTCGGCTTCAATGCGATCGAGGTCGACACCGCCGTGCGTCACAAGGCTCCCGTTTTGATCGTCGTTGCCAATAATGGTGCGTGGCAGATCGAGGTCCACGATCAAACCGTCACGCATGGCAAGGTCGTCGGCACAAGATTGCAATTCGCCGATTATGCGGGGATGGCGAGGTCGTTCGGCATGCACGCCGAGCGGGTCGAAACCGAAGCGCAGCTCAAGCCCGCGATCGAACGGGCATTGGCCAACCGTCCCGCGCTGCTCGACATGGTGGTCACGCCGGAGGCGATTTCCTCGGACGGCAAGACCGGCCTTGCCTGGGTGCCCGATCTGCAGCCGCTGGCCGCGTGGGACGAGGCCGAGCGAAAATGGCGAGCGTCCTGATGCATGACTTGGGCAACTCTTCGTGGGAGATTCCGGTGTTTGAGATTGAAGACAGGCACATTCTGGTCACCGGCGGCTCGGGCGGCCTTGGCCAGCATTTCGCGCGCTTCCTCGCCAATAACGGCGCCCACGTTACGCTGGCGGCGCGCCGCCCCGAGGCGCTTGCGGAAAACGTTGCCGAGATCAACGGATCGGGCGGCAAGGCGCAGAGCGTAGTCCTCGACGTCACTTTGGCCACGCAGGTCGATGGCGCGTTGAAGGAAGCTGAAGCCGAATTCGGTCCGATCCATGCGGTCGTGAACAACGCCGGCGTCACCGCGACCAAAGCGGCGCTCGATCAGGACGAGCGCGCCTGGGACAGGGTGATCGATACCAACCTCAAGGGCGTCTGGCTGGTTGCACAGACTGCGGCACGGCGGATGATCGCAAACAACGTCAGGGGTTCGATCGTCAATATCGCCTCCATCTTGGGCTTGCGCGTGGCTGGCGGGGTTGCGCCCTATGCCGTTTCGAAGGCCGGCGTGATCCAGATGACAAGGGTGCTGGCGCTCGAATGGGCGCGCTACGGCATTCGCGTCAATGCGCTCGCACCTGGCTATTTCGCTACCGAGCTTAACGATGATTTCTTTGAAACCGATGCAGGCAAGGCGCTGGTCAAACGCGTGCCGCAGCGGCGGCTTGGCCAGCTGACCGAACTCGACGGTCCTCTGCTGCTGCTCGTCTCCGACGCCGGCTCCTTCATGACCGGCAGCGTGGTCACAGTGGATGGCGGGCATCTCGTTTCGGGATTGTGATGACACACACACGCGATACCGCCGCGCGTCTTGCCAGGGTAAACGGCATCGAGCGACGACAGAATCATCCTCGGAGGCATGTTGCCGACGGCATGTTCGCGCACTTGGTGATGTGCGCTCCTGGGGCACGAAAAAGGCGCGCCAGCGCTCCGCATTTCGACAGACGCTCTGTAGTGTCACAAGTCTTGATGGCCATGGCGAACCTGAATTTCAAAATCAAGGCAGCCTTAATCTTTCCCATGGCTTGCGTTGATCGAGATAGCGCAATGTGAACAGGAGTTGGCAAGCTTGGCGTCAGCCGGCTCCAAAGTCGATTGTGAGCCAACATCGAGACCGCCGACGGGGTCAATTTCATTCTGCCGCGTGTAGTCCTCGGTCGCGACGACGTCTCGGAAAAGGCTGCCGATGATATTTTTGCGGTTTTGATGAGCCTGCCGTCGTTGGCGGAACTGAAGCAGCTGTTTGGCCTGGATCTTGAACAGCCCGCTCTCGATGGCGTTCGCGCGACCCAACGGCCATAACAGGCTCGCTGGCGTTCCTCCGTTCTCGCCGCGCACCGAGCGAGGGACGGCGCTGAGCCGGCGTAGTCGAGAGTAGCACCGGAATTGTTCTCTTATTCCAATCGAAATTGGTCGTACATCAATTCGCTGCTCACGGGGATTACCGCGAGCCGCAAACCTAACGCGGATAGGAAATTTACAACCGTACTAAGTTGTGGGTCGCGGCGCTGGCTGAACGAGCGATAGAGACTGCTACGCTGCAACGATGCTCTTTTCGCAAATTCTACAACGTTCTCTTGCGCACGCAGCACGGTTTCGAGAGCTTTTCCAATTTCAGTTATGTCAAAACTTTCGAACGCGCGTGTCAGAAATTTCGCGCTCGCTCTTGCGCTATCGCGAAGTTCAAGGTGAGGGGTAGTTTTCGAACCCTGGCCGAACCGGTTTGGTCCGATCCTCTTTGGCTGCCGCTCAAATTCCACAACGAACTGAAAACTCAAGCTCCGCAAAACCTTCATCACAAGGAAAAGCCTTGGCCCCTTCTCGCCGCGAAAAGAGCGATAAAGAACCGAACGGTCAATCTCGGCATCCTTTGCGAGTATCGAAACGTTGGATGAGCCACGCACAAGTTCGTCGAGGGCGAGGCATATGGCTCTTGTGTCGGCTGTTTTGAGCGCCGCGTTAAGCGCAGTTTCTTTTTGACGCATGCGGCGCCTTCTAGGGTTCAGAGCGCGGCTGCGCAGAAGCAAACCTGTCCAAACGCAAGCAGGAAAATGGCATTTCGGTGAGGGTTAAAGCTAGGGCTGCTCTAGCTGCGTTTGCTTACACAAACCTTACAGGTTTATCGGGCAAAAATAGCGCGGGTGTTGCAGAAGCGTTACAGGCGAATGTCCACCGGTTAGGCTAAACTTCCATCAGATTCATATTCATAATTGCTTTTTCGGAGGGGTTCCCGTGGTGAAAAAGGTACTTTTGGCGAGTGCGGCGTTGGCGCTTTTTGCATCGCCCGGTTTTGCGGCTGACCTTCCCGTGAAAGCCCCGCCCATGCCGGTCCCTGTATTCACTTGGACCGGCTTCTACGTGGGTGGCAACGGTGGCTGGGGCTGGGGTCGAAGCCAATCCACCGAGCTCGCGCCAGGCAGTTTGGCCTTTCCGACCGGGACCGTTTTCGACGAGATCCACTCGAGCGGTTGGCTTGCCGGCGCGCAGGTAGGGTTCAACTATCAGACCGCCTATAACTTGGTGGTCGGCGTGGAGGGCGAGTGGGATTGGACGAACATCAGCGGGACCGAGACCACGGTCAGCACCGCGCCGCGTCGCGTAGGATTCTCGAGCACCACCACCGGAAGAATCAAGGATCTTGCGGATTTGACAGGCCGTATAGGCTGGGCGGCAGGTCCTTGGCTTTTCTATGGAAAGGGCGGCGTGGCCTTGGACCAGACCAGTTCATCGGGAGTCTTTCTTTCACCGACCGGGACTCTCGTTGACACAAGCGCTAGCAGTACCGATCGCTCTGGTTGGGTCGTCGGGGCTGGCTTCGAGTGGGCCTTTGCACCGGCTTGGTCAGCCAAGATCGAATACGAGCACTTTGACTTCGGTCACACCAACGTTGGCGTCAATAGTATCACCCTCGCCACGGGTGTCTTCAGCACGACGTTCGTAAGCTCCACCGAAAAGATCGACGTGGTGAAGGGCGGGATCAATTACCGCTTCAACTGGGGCGCCCCTGCAAGCTATTGATCCTTTCTTCTTTTTCGTGAACACAAGAGCCCCGGCATTCGTCGGGGCTCTTTGCTTCTTACGCTGTCCAGACCAAATGGTGTGCCCCTCAACCGGCCAGAATGTTCGAAGGCCGGCCGCTCTAATAAGTTCTAATAGTTCTTAAGGACCAACCCAGCTTCGCTCAGGATCCCGGAGTTTTCCAACAGAAGCGGCCCTTTGCGGACATGCTGGCGCGCGTTCTGAATGTCCGGTTCTGGGGAGCACAAGCGGACAAAGGGGATAGCCCATCGGGAGTCGGCGGGGCGGCTCTTGAGATTTGCGTCTATTCTGGCGTGTGCAAATTGATCGGCACGGCCGTCTTGAGTTTCGCATCATCGCAACCTCAATCTGTCCCACGGCTTGCGCTGATCGAGATAGCGCAACGTGAACAGGATTTGGCAAGCTTGGCGCCACAGCGTGGCCTCATAGCGGCTCAACCGATCGAGCGGGTAGGTCGGCAGGTTGGAAAGGCGGACAAAGGAGCGTGTGACCTCGTCGAATTGGTCAGCCGGCTCCATGGTCGATTGTGAGCCAACATCGAGACCGCCGGTGGGGTCAATCTCATTCTGCCGCGTGTAGTCCTCGGCCGCGAGGGCGTCTCCGTACGGGCTGCCGATGATATCTTTGCGGTTTTGATGAGCCGACCGTCGTTGGCGGAACTGAAGCAGCTGTTTGGCCTGGATTTTGAAGAGCCCACTCTCAATGGCGGTCGCGCGACGCAGCCGCCATAACAGGCTCGCCAGTCTCAGCACCAGTTCTCTCTCCACGGCCGATTGCGCGTCATAGTCGGCCGTGATGGCCATTTCGAAAGCCGCGTAGTCTTCGGCATCTTCCAGCGCATCGATCACGGTTTCTGCGGTGAGCCCGTGGCGAACCGCATTTTGCCGCGACCTTGTTTTGCCCTCTTCGGTGACAGGTCCCGTACTGAGCTGCGCGTTGCGGCGGTTGGCCTCGATTTGCCGGAAGGAGGTCATTCGGCCTCTGGACCAAAAATTGGCTTCGTTTCGTCGTTTTGCGACCAGCCCGCCGTGCCGGCTCCATTGATTTCAGCAGGCTGAGCGTTTTCGCCATCGATGTTTATTGCGGCAGAGGATACTGCATGAGTCTTGGCCCAAAGGCTGGCCGCCGCGGGCAACGGATCGATCTCCTGCTTTTCCCACCAGGCACGCTCATTGCCCTTTCGGTGCAGTTCACGGTGGTGCAGTCGGCAGATTGGGACGGTGAACCGGTCGTTGACTTTCCGCCCCATCGCCAGTTGCTCGGCGAACTTGATGTGGTGCGGATCCGATGGGGCTCGGCCACAGATCAGACAGGGCTGAGAGGCCACGAACTTCAGATGCTCGCGGTCGCGCTCACGCACGGGTTTGCAGATAACATTGACCGTCTGCTTGCCAGCATCGATTTCGAATGACTGGTTACCATAGCCATTCTCTTTCTGATCTTTCGGTGCAGCGGATTGAAGGTTGCCAAGCCGGCTCAGCTTGGCACTGAAAGCCGCCTCGAGCGCGAGGGCATCTGCCCTTGAGAGCTGGTTTTTCAGGGGCAGGGCCTGCTGGGCCCAGGTTGCAACAGATTCAATGTGTTCGAGCTGCTCAATCTCTAATACTAGCCGACGACGTAGCTCATTCGAGGCATTAGCTGACAAAGTTGGTGGCCTGGACCTTTCTGATCGGGCTCGCCTTTGAGGGGTCTGCAAATATGCGCCTGCGGCAGCTCCGTTATCCGGACTTGCCGATACGTCTTGTGAGGCGGCAGGGCCATTTGCCGGCACAAGGTCGGGCGCATCAAGATCGTCCTCGCCGGCGATGCCAACCATGGTGAACAGAGCATAACGGCGGGCATAGGTAAGGGCAGCGCCCAGCCGATGGGACGCCGCCGTTTCACTCAGCGGACAGACCGGCCAGTCGGAGGAAACCCATTCGCCGGAGGCGTGCACGAGCGTGGTGATGAGTCTGATCAAGCCACTGTCGCGGTCGATCGCCGTAGTCTGAACGGTGGCGATCTCGTGCTGGCCCAGGCACTTCCGAACCAGTTCGAGCCCTGAGGACAAGGGCGCATAGCGAAAGGTCCGGCCCCCCTCGCGCGGGAAGGGCGAGACGATGGTCGCGGTCAAAGATTTCGCTGGATTCGCGATCTCGGCCTGGGCCTTGGCGAGGGCTGCTGCCAATGCCCCGACACTAGTGCTGGAGCGCTGCATGGCCGGCCTCCTCAGCAAGCAGTACAAAACTGATCGCCCCGGATTTTGACCGCTTGGCCCGCACCCCGTGGCCGGAGGCCTCTTTGGCATCCTCAGGCACAAGCGCCTTCAGCTCAGCCTTGGCCCGGTCGTGGTCGAGCGCCGCGGGCCGGGTCAGCCGGTAGAGGTTCGCAAACTCCGCCCAGGCGTTGGAGCCGGTCATGTCGACGGTTCTGATCGCCTCGATTCGGGGCCGCGGCGGTTCGATGCCAAAGAGGTGAGGGGGCTCGCCAGTCTCGACGCAGCGCCAGAATTTTCGTTCCGCGGTCAGCAGCAGATGTTGGTAGAGCGGATCAGCCGGAATGGTCATTTCCACCCACTTGCCGCCGCCGGTGATGATGGACAGCACGGCCGTCCGCGACGCGGTGACCCACATATTGTGCTGCAGCTGCGCCATGTGTTTTTCCGCGGCTGCCTCTTCCGAGAAATTCCAGGGCAGCATGAACTTGGCCTCGAACACGGCTCCCGAGGCTTCGACCCGGCCGTCAAGGGTCGCGGCCATCCACCGGTGCACCGCATGAAAGACCTGCCGCTGCACGTCGGTGACGACATGGCCGGAGTTCTTTTCGAACCAATGCCGGTTCAAATGCTCGGTCACGGTGCCGAGCTGGACCAGCAGCTCGCCGGACAGATCCTCGGGTTCGATTTCGCCGCGCTTTTCCTTCCAAAGGCGGAGCAGCGCCACCTCGTCGTCGCCCATGATGATCCGGGCATCCGAGCCGCCCACAAAGGAGCAGCGGTCTAAACGAGAAGATTTTTGAGAAATTTCCCTAAGAATCACGGCACTCTCCTATGGCAAAAAGGTATCAACATAAAATGTTGATACCTTGGCGACGAAGAGGTGTCAACATAAAATGTTGAAAACCATGTCACCCTCTCAGTGTCGAGGAGCGAGGGCGCTTCTCGATATGACACAGCCGCAATTGGCGGCTGCAGCTGAGATTGGCTTATCGACGGTCGTAGATTTCGAGAGAGAGCGCCGGAGCGTTTCAAAAGAAGCGATCGGCCGAATGCAGGGAGCCTTGGAAGTTGCCGGCATCCAATTCATCGACGAGAACGGTGGCGGACCAGGCGTACGGCTTCGAAAACCGCCAAAACTGAAGCGGTGAAAAACGGCGGCAAAGTTTTTGCGAAACGAACCCAGTCGGCTCTCAGAAAGTTGCGGAGAGCGGGACTGAGACTGGCGCGCGATCCGGCCGCGACGATGGGCACTTGACAAAGTAGCTACCGGTAGCTACCTTCCTTTGTATGAGGTCGGTTGGCATCAAACTGCTCAAGAACAAGCTCAGCGAATACGTCCGGCTGGCGGCCAGCGGCGAGACTGTGCTGGTCACGGACCGCGATCGCGTCGTGGCCGAGCTTGGTCCACCGGCGCCCGACCGAAGCCCGCTGGTTTCGGATGCGCTTCTCCTCGATGCGGTTCGCCAGGGATGGATCAGGCCACCACTGTCAGCTGGAAGGGAATTGCCGGCCCGAAAACCGGTGATGAAACTGCAGGAAATCTTGGCTGACTTGCAGGAAGATCGAGCGGATCGATGATCTATCTCGATAGTTCGGTGGCGCTCGCCTACCTTCTGGCTGAGGACCGCTATCCCTCGCATGCGCTGTGGGATCAGGCTATCGTTTCAAGCAGGCTCCTCGAATGCGAGGTCTGGACCCGGATCAATGCGCGTCGGCTTCAAGACTCGCACGGCGATGCCGTCCGCGGCTTGATCGGCCGGATCGCGATCATCGAAATGGTGCCGCCGGTGTTGAGGCGCGCCCTCGAGCCGTTCCCGATTCCGGTCCGCACGCTGGATGCCATTCACCTAGCGGCCATCGAGTTCATCCGCTCCCAGGGAGCAAGCGTGCAGCTTGCCAGCTATGACCAGCGGCTGATTGGTGTCGCGCGTCTTCTCGGAATCGCCGAGTGGAATCTATGAGAAGCCGCAATAATTTGCCTTCATTCCAATTGTTGCAGCAGCTTCCGTGATTGGCCGATCAAGGCGCGGACTTCGCGGCGCTCGTAGATTGCTTCCTTGGTAAACACGCCGTGCTTCAGCGCGTTTTGATTGCCTCTGGGTGCGCCGGATCCGGGCGCGCCACCGTGCATTCGGCAGCGCTTTTTGCCGCGGATCGCGGGCGACCGGCACGCCCGTGCGGAGCGGGTCTTCGCTCCGCAGCGTAGGCTCGATAGCATCGGGCCGGTGTTTCGCGGGTGACCGCTAACCATTGCTACTCGCCCAAGGGAGGCATGGGAGTGAGCTTGGCATCGGTGATAGCCAAAGGCGGTGCGGGTGTTTTGTTCGATACTCCGCCACCAGGGGTTTGCATGACATTGCCGACGATCGCTTGTCCTCCGTCTGTAACGGAGACGTTCTGGACGGTTACACCGGGTTCATTCGTGTTGCGGTAGCGCTTGAGGGCTTCCACTTGAGCTACAAAGGTACGCATGAGCTTAGTGAGGATCGGTTCGTTGAGGTTGATTTCGACCGCATCGCGGGCGTTGCTCAGGCGGCTGTTGAACCGCATGATCTGTAGATGTGTCGTCGCCATTTGCGTCAGCAATGCCGCCTCGATATGGTCTCGCGGCTTAACGCCTTTCAAAAACAACATCATGAACTTCAAGTCCGCCTGATCGACATGCCCGTCCTTTGCGACGCAATTCGCCATTTGCACAAAGATTCCGTGGAAGAAGTCAGGGTATTCGGTGCCGAAATCCTGCATCGTAATGGGGGGTGAAGTGTTGGATGGATCCTTTGTTGGTTCATCGGCCACGGCCGGCGCGCCCGGATCATTATTTCCCGCTTTGATAATGTTGCGGGATTCCTCGATCTTGGCCCTATTGTGAGTGGCTAAGCCCTTCGGCCCTTTAGCGGACAGCCCAACGATTTCCATTTTATTGTCTCCTAAGAGGTGAAATCCTCAGCGGAGTTTCGCACGGCTGCCGGCAGGAAAAAAATGAGTCAATTCTGACGCAACAATATTTTGTCAGAATTTTTTGAGCGTTGAGTCTGCTGTAGCCGATAACAGCCCGGCGGCCGGGTTGATGTTAGGCCCGCCCGTCTGAACAGTTTCGTTTTGGAATGGACGACGTGAATGCGTGCGACGCCGCTTCAGGTTTGCTAGCGTCGGCGCGGACGTCCCCTTGGAACTGGCACAACCTTGGCCGCCGCTCTCAAGACACGAACCGTGAGGTGGTATCGTGCGAATTCAGGTGAATTGCAGACGGCCTCGTATTGCTGATCTCGGGTAAGACCAGGAGGCAAGGATTTGAATTTCTCCTCGAGGTCCGGAAACCTGCCAACGGGCAAAGGCGGCCTGTAAGGGGCACGAGAAGCTATAGGCGACGGATCGTCAGGCGTGGCCAAGCGGTTGTTATCTGGACTATTCGACGGCCGATCGAATTCGGATGCGAAAGGGAGGCGATATGGCTCGGCAATCCGATCGAAAAATTCTCTTTGCCTCTCAATGGATCTAATTGCTTCCTGAAATGCGCCGGTGTCGGACGGTTCGTTATGACCGAGCCTTTGGTAACGAATCAAAAGATCCAGATCCTCAAAAAGCTTGTCGGTAGCCCGCGGCGCTGGTTTTGGCCTATTGCAATGGCATTCGGCCGCCGAACCCACTAACGCTGCCTCTAATGATGCCATACGAGCAGGCTGATGGAGGTCGTGGCGCATCACAAGGTGCAGATCCGCAAAAACCTTGGAATGCCAGGCCGCCGCCGCGATCTCGGCCGCCAACCCGCTGAAGGCCTCCGGAGCTGCGCATGGTGTACCTACTAACGCTGCCTCTAATGATGCCATACGGCCATGCGGCCTGTCGCAATGCCAGGCTGCGTCCGGGGGCGCGCCCGGGAAAGCTCCTAATGCCGCCTCTAATGCTGCCATACGGCCATGCTGAGGAAAGTCGCGCATGCATCACCTGTCCGAATCGGTTGACACCAAGTTACCAAAGGAAAAGACGCCGGATGTTAACGATCTCCGCAATGGCCTCTGATAAAAACACGTTCCCGCTGCACTACTTTGCACGGGGTTGTTTTCATCATTTTGCTTGTGCCGCTAGCCTGCGCCTTCCAAATTGAGGTCCGCAGAAGACGAACCCAATTTGCCTCCTGCTCTAATCCATTCGAGGTCCGCCGTTTGCGCACCTACTGTCACTGCTACCCCCCATTCTGATTCAGCATGGAACCCGCCTGGTCGGGTTCATCGACGAGAACGGAGGCGGACCCGGCGTTCGACTTCGTAAGCCGATGAGACAAGCACGGTGAGAAGCTGCGAACGTTGAGGAGGTTCTTAACGAGGTCGGGAAATCGGTGACAGCTCCGCGTTTCGTTTCGGACCGCGGCCGCCGCGTTTCGCGGTCGTGCCCACCTGTTCTGGCAGCTGAAAAGATTAGCGACCGATATAGCTTTTCTGCCAAACGAACCCAATTTTCTCACCTGAAATCAGTCTGTTAAGATTTCGGTCGAGGCGTCTGCCTGCTGAACCCGCTCCTTGGGAATAAAGCACGACAAAGCCGAGTCTCCCATGTGCGGCGCAATCCAGCGCCATTTGGGGTTCGATCGGCCCCATAGGGAGAACTATCACATGGCTAAAAAAGGCCTTGACGAAAAGGGACTAGGCCGCCGCGAAGTGCTCGAATGCATGCTTTGGGCGGGAACCGGGGTACTTTGGACCGTCAGCGGGGGCGTTCCGCACTCCGTGGGCTTGATCGGTGAGGCGGCGGCCGCGGAGCCGACCGGATTCACCTTCCTGCAAATGAGCGACAGCCACATCGGCTTCGACAAGGCGGCCAATCCGGATGCGCTGGGCACGCTGCGCGAGGCGGTCGGCAAGGTGAAGGCAATGCCGGCCAAGCCGTCCTTCATCATCCACACCGGCGACATCACCCATCTTTCCAAGCCGGCCGAGTTTGATAACGCCGACAAGGTATTCAGTGAGACCGGCGTTCCGATCCACTGGGTTCCCGGCGAGCACGACATCATCGACGAAGAGCGCGGCAAGGCCTATCTCGAGCGTTACGGCAAGGGATCGAAGGGCGCGGGCTGGTATTCTTTCGACGATCACGGCGTCCACTTCATCGGTCTTGTCAACGTCGTCGACCTGAAGGGCGGTGGCCTCGGCAACCTTGGCGCCGAGCAGCTCGCCTGGCTCGAGGCCGACCTGAAAGACAAGTCGAACAGCACGCCGATCGTCGTCTTCGCCCACATCCCGCTCCAGGTGATTTACAAGGAATGGGGCTGGGGCACCGAGGATGGCACGCGGGCGCTTGATCTGTTGAAGCGGTTCGGTTCGGTGACCGTGCTCAACGGCCACATCCATCAGCTGGCGCAGAAGGTCGAAGGCAACATCACCTTCCACACCGCGTTGTCGACGGCGTTCCCGCAGCCGGCTCCCGGCAGTGCGCCTTCGCCCGGTCCGATGGTCGTCCCGGCTGATCAGCTTCGCACCAGGCTCGGCGTGTCCAGCGTCACCGTGGTTCAAGGCAACAAGCAACTGGCAATCGTCGACAGGACGCTGGCTGGCTGATTAGAGGTCGTTTAAATGCAAACTTTGAAGAACAAGCTACACCTTGCCGCGGCACGCCTCTCTCCCGCTCGCGCGGTGGTGGTCGCAATGCTTCTGGGTCCGCTCGTCGGCGCCTTGCTGGCCTACGGCGCGGTCGCCGCACAGGAGCCAACCGAGGTGACGATTGATAACTTCACCTTCGGTCCGCCGGGACTGACTGTTGCCGCAGGGGCGACGGTCAAGTGGGTCAATCATGACGACATTCCGCACAATGTCGTCGACAAGAACAAGGGCTTCCGGTCGAAGCCGCTGGAGACTGACGACTCGTTTTCCTTCACATTCGCCAATGCCGGCACCTACGATTATTTCTGCGGCCTGCATCCTCAAATGACAGGGAAAATCATCGTGAAGTGACGGCAGCGAAGATCTCAGTGCGTCAGACATGACGACAACCATTCGGCACATCGGGAGTAATTTCCGGTGTGCCGAACCCAAGAACACCATGTTAAAAATGGAACCGGTAGCGCTTCCAGGCGCGATCAACGGCAGCGGAGGCGCGGACGGACACTTCGGCTTGGGACTATCCTCAGCGCGAAAACAATCCGTCGATCCGAAACGAGTAGCCCACACCCACAATGTAGCTGGGCGTATTGTGGTTTAGCCCAATAGCGAAGTGGAAATCCACCTGTTGATTGTGGGTCAGATGGTACAAGCCTCCCGAATTGAGCGCGAACGAGGGACCAGCTCCTACGGGATAATCGCCAACATATTCCGTAAACAAGCTCATCTTCTCCGAAAGCTTCTTTTCAATCACGAAGGTCGTCTCCGTGATCTGTGTCGTATTCAATTCGGCTGGCCGGAAGAATTCGGTGAGC
>Ga0210392_10000622_pt1 | contig 20909 bp, 30 predicted proteins | sample IncBWC30OmetaG_FD_161057 | JGI IMG/M metagenome (GOLD analysis project Ga0210392, IMG submission 161057) | Forest soil microbial communities from Barre Woods Harvard Forest LTER site, Petersham, Massachusetts, United States - Inc-BW-C-30-O ...
CGCAGCGGGGATCGCGGCGGGAACGGCGAGCTTGGGCGTCACCGCGACCAACGCAGGCGGCACGAGCCCGGCCGCCACCATCACCGTCAACGTCGCCGCGCTCCTCGCCGATCCCGAGGAAACGGACCTCCCCTCCCGGCACGCCCCCACGCACCGCACCGCGCACCACGCCGCGCCGAAGAAAAAGCGGTAAAGATGGCTGATGCTAGCGGCTTATGTCAGTGAGGTTCAAAGCCACCTGAACGACACTCAGGGGCAATTCTTCACGATCCCGCAGCTTACCAGCTTCATCAATCGCTCACGCCGCCGGATCGCCGCCGTCTCAGGCTGCATCCGCATGATCCCGCCCGGATTGCAGACCAAACCGAACCGCGAGGTCTATCCGTTCTCCGAATGGAACGCCCTCGTGCAACAGACCATCCCGCAGGCGCAGTCGATCCTCTCCTGCCGCTCGCTCGCCATCGGCATCGGCGGAGCGTGGCAGGAGGACGCCGACGGCATCTGGTCGATCACCGGCGGAACGTGGAAGCCGCTTTGGAAACGGATCGTGTGGACCGATTTTCAGGGCCGGTTTCGCATCTATGGCGGGACGTTCTATGGCACGATCAGTCAGCCGGGCTGGTACGCACAATATGGCGTCGGCCCGCTGGCCGCGCTCTACCTCGCGCCAATCCCGTCAATCGCCGCGCCGATGGAAGTCGACCTCACCATCATCCCCAAGCCGTTGCTCACCGACGACGACCTCGAGCCCATTCCCTACCCGTGGACCGACGCCGTGAGCTATTGGGCCGCCTGCCTCGCGCTCACCCAGCAGCAGCGCAAGGACGACGCGCAGGCGATGGCGGAGCTGTTCAATTCCGACTTGCCAATGTGCGCCGCCGTCGTCTGTCCGCAGATGGTCATGAACGCCTACGGCGCCACGATGAGGAGCGCGTGATGGCGAAGGACGCGGGACAGATGCACGGGCTCCACCAGCTCATGCGATCGTGGTTGCTGGCCGAAGACCCCTACGGCTTGAACAACCGGATCGAGCCGACCATGGGAACCGTGCCGGGCGCACCTCCCGCAGCTCCCGCGCCAGCGGCGTCTGGTCCTGACGCCATAGCGGCGGCGGCTCCCGCCCTTCGAGCTCAGAACTATGGCAGGGGGGCAGTCGATCGGGAGCTGCAAAAGCCGCCGACCCCAAACGTCAAAAGCGAGGCGTTTCAAGAGGCGCGCAATCCGCGCGCGCAGGGTTGGGGCGAACAAGCTGTCGGGCAAGCAACCGCGCCGTCACCGACCGCCGAAGTCGACCGCACCCGCGCGCAGTCGTGGGGCGAGAGCGCCGTCGACAAGGCGCTCAACCCGCCCACCGGAAGCGGCGGCGGCTTTTGGATGCCGGGCGAAGCGGCCGACACAGCCAGCGCCGTAGGTCAGCAAGCCGTCGAAGGCGCGTTGGCGAAGAAGGCGCGAGGAAAGGTCGCGCGAGGACGGTTGCAAGACCCGCAAGACCCGGACGACCGTCAACCCGAATGAGTGACGTAACGTGCCGGGCTTGACATATGCCGATCCAATCTGATAATCCTTTTGACCTCACAACGGTCGAGCAATGGCGCGGATTGAACCAACAATCCAAGCGCGGCTCGATCGACGATCAAGAGGAATGGTGGGATGAAAACTTCTTCGCCGTCGGCCCCGGAAATCTTCGTACATGCTGGGGACCGTCTGCTCCCATTTACACCGCCCCGGCAGGAACGACGATCCTTCGGTTCTTTACTGGGTTCTACGGCAATCAGACGAGTCAGTTTGGCGCTCCTCCTCCCGGTGCCATGGGTTGGATGTTTCTTTCTGATGGCACTGTTGACGAGGTCGATCTTGATACGTCAGCGACGACGGGACTGCGCGCTCAGGGAGAAATATGGAATCCGATAGCCCCGCAATATTGGGCCAGCGCCAAAGTCTGGCGACCGGCGTTCATCGGCTCGCAAGTCGGCCAGCAAGGCGGCGTTCTGTTCGGTAGCCCAAAGGGCTTGTACGCGTGGGACGGCGTGACGCTGTCGAGCCCCGGCGATCCCGCCCCCGATTGGCTCACCGATCTTCAAGAGACGGACCCCGGTACAACCCCGCCGCCGATGCCCTCCGGGCTCCCCGGCATCTATGCCATGGAGGTTTACAGCTCCCGCCTTTGGGTCATCGGCAAGGATGTCTGTTCGTTCTCAGCGCCGTCAAACGGCGCTGATTTTTCCACCGTCAACGGCGGCGGATCGTTCGGCTACTTCGGCGATCGGCTCGTCTATTCGTTCATGGACATCGCCGCGTCCGCTGGCTACCTCTACTTTTTCGGCGACAGCTCGATCGACGCCATCAACAACGTCACCCTGATCGGCACGCCCGGCCAGCTCTCCCAGCCGGTCACGACCGACTTCAACTATTTCAACGTCGATCCCCAAGTCGGTCAGCGCTTCCCGCGTCCAATCGGACGGCTGGGACGATACTTCACCATGTTCAACGGCGCTGGCATCTCGATCCTGCAAGGCGGCGAGGCCGTGCCGATCGGCGACAAGATCACCGGCATTTGGAACAAGCTCGACGCGTCGCAATATCTGCCGACGTTCGCAGCGGCGACCATGTTCGGCTTCCGCGTCATGCTCCTCAATGGACGCTTCACCGATCCGTTCGGCGTCACGCGCTCGCTGTTGCTCATGTTCCACCCGACCAAGGGCAACGAATTTTGGAGCGTCGCCAGCCAAGGCTTGGAGCTGACCAACATCGGCGCTTACGAACAGGACAGCACGATCACGCCCTACGGGACGGACGGGACGCACCTCTATCGGCTGTTCGCCGCGCCCAGCCCGACGCTCGTCAAGAGATTGTCGACCAAGCAACTGCGCGTGACATCCGGCAAGAACTCGGCGCTGACGCTCAAGAACGTCAAGCGGCTCTTTGCCGAGATTGAAGACAATTCAGGGCAGGGCGTGTCGATAACCGGGACCGTCACCAGCGGCGGCGGCGGCATCCCCGGCGGCGTCGAGAGCGTCGATTTCGAGCTCACGCGCGGCGTCCAGTTCGGCATCATCCCTTCGCCCCTGCACGGGGCCGGGATTTGGTCCGCCATTGACTTGCAGTCAAATTCGCCGGATTTTGTGATCGAGCGGCTGCATCTGGCCGCCGAAGAACGCACCCTCTACGGGGCGTAGAAAGTCGAAGGTGACGCCACGTCGCGTCAGCCCGCCGCGTGGCCTTGCTGAACATCAGGAGAGAGCCATGGGACCGAACACGCATTGGGATGACTTCACCGAAGATCGACGTGGCCGTCGGCGCGGGCGAAGGGGCAGGCGGAGGTAAGGTCCATGGCTAAACGGCTCCGACAGACGCGACGCGCCCGTCGCATCCGCGCTCGTAAGCGCCGTTAGGCCAATGCGCCGAACTGGCCTCCGCAATACGCAAAATTTGCAGAGGCAGCTCAAGCCTAAAGGCTGGCGTCTGCCACGGTGGACGCCTCGCCTCAATTCGTACCGCAAAGGCAGGAGGATGTGATGGCGAAAGGCGTGCGGCTTGGCCCGCGCTCTCGCGTCGATCCCGCTGGCAGGCTCCCCACCAAGCGACCGACGACGCGCGTCAAGCGCGCCCGAGGACATCGGCAGGGCGTCGGCCGAGGCAGGCGTCGATCGCGGAGAAATCCATGAAAGGCGGACGCTGTTCGCCGCGTCCGGGCGGCCGAACCGGACCCGTCAGACGCGGCGGCCGACGATGACCATTCTCGGCGTTGACATCGGCGCGGGCGGCGCGCTCGCCGTCTTGACCGACGCGGGCGAGCTGGTCGACGTGTTCGACATGCCGTGCCTGCGCGACGGCCCGGCAAAACGGCGAACCATCAATGCTCCGCTCCTGGCTGAAATCGTCTACAAGTCTCACGCCACTAGAGCCTTTGTTGAACGCGTCGGTCCTCGACCTATGGAGGGAGCTGTCGGCGCTTTCTCCTTCGGAGATGCAAAAGGCGTTGTCCGTGGCTGTCTTGCTGCCGCAGCTATACCCACCATCTTCATCACCCCCGTCACATGGAAACGCGTCGTCGGCGTCCCACCCGGCAAAGACATGAAGGACATGGCGCGATCGAACGCCATCAACCGCTGGCCGGGCAAAGCCCAACTGTTCGCGCGCAAGATGGACGACGGCAGAGCCGAGGCGGCGCTGATCGGGCTCGCCGGGCTCCTGCGCTTCAACGACGTCGTCGAACTCATGCCGGTTGACCTTTTGAAGGCCCGCGCCGCAAAGGGGTAAGTCATGCGCCCCCTACTCGATCTGCAATTTTTCGCAGATTTGCCGAAATTCCTCTGGTTCGATAACGGCGACGGGTCGGGCGGCGACGCCAGCGGGCCGGGCGGCGACGCGGCCTCGACTGGCGGTGGAACCGGCGCGACAACCGGCGTTGGAAGCGGCGCGGCCCCCGGCACGTCAGCCACGACAACCGGCGGAGCTGCGCCGGGAACCGGAGGCGTCACAGGCGGCGGCGACGCTGCGGCTAACGCGGCGGCGGCGGCGGCGGTCGGCGGCAACGCGGACGCCGCAAACGCCTTTGGCGGCGGCGGCGGCCAAACCAGCGTCACGGCTGCCCCTGGCAACGCCAACGCGGGCGTCACCGACGCGGCGGCGGCGAATATGGGCTTCGCCACTGGCGGCCAAGGCGGCGGCACAGCGGCACGCGGCGGCGGGGCCTCTACGGGCGGTCCCGGAGCGGCGAGCGGCGCTGGCGGCGGCACGGGTGGACCGGGCGCAGCGACCGGCGGCGGCGGCGGAACAGCCGCAGGCGGATCGGGCATCAGCGCGAGCGTCAGAGCGGCGCTCCAAAACCTCTTGGGCGGCAACCCTGCCGACGCGCTCCGAGGCGCGGTTAGAAACTCCCAGCTCGATTTCGGCGGCGTTGCTGGCGTCCCCAGCTTGGGCGTGCCGGAAGGCTTCGGCTTGCAGTCTGGGCCTTCCGCGACCTCGCTTGCCCACCCCGGCGACACGAAATTCGCGCTGCGCGCCGGTCCTCAATCTCTGTCCGACATGGCGCAACAACTGTTCGGGTCGTCAGCGGCGCAGGGCAAGGGCAGCTCGACGGCGGCTCCCGACAATCTCGGTCCTGCCACGGCGGTTCTACGTGGGGAATTACAAGCACAAAAAGGAGGTATGGGCTTCCCCTCCATCGAAGGGGTCAGCCCCGGCTTGACCGCTGCGCCAGCGGGACCGACGCAGGGCTTTCCATCGGTGATAGGACCGGCAGGCCCGAATGGGCCTTCTGCTTTTGCAACGAATGCCGACAACGGCGGCCAAACGAGCGGGCTTGGCTCCGCCGCGCCAACGTCCGCCGCCGTCTCATCACCCGCCACTCCAGCGCCGCCGACCCAACCGGACATCGGCGGCCTGTTGCAGCTCGTCTTGAGCCTTGTCACAGGCGGCTCCGGCGGCCCGCAGCTCTCCCAGCTCGCGCAAAATACACCGGCATATAATCGGATGTTGCGACGGAGTATGCCCAATGCTCCGCCGGAAAGCGAGTTCTGGAACGCTCAAGATTGGCAAAACTGGATGACGGACCCGCAAAACGCGCCGCCACCGCCGCCGACCGCGCCGGTCGATCCTTCACAATTAGTCAGCTAGGGTGAAACATGGCGCGCGGATCGACAGCGCAGAAGCGGGCGCGGCGGAAAAACCTTCGCAGAGCGCGGCGGCGAAGACGCGGCCCCGGAAAGAGGAAGTAAAATGGCGAGCGAACGCGAATGGCCGAGGACGCGGGAGACGGACGGGACGGAGCGCGGCAGTCCGAGCGCGTTCTATCAGAGCCGGGATGGCGTGCTGAAACAAGGGCGCTCGCTCGCCGGGCCTTTGCGAACGGGAACCGAGCCCCGCGTCGGCCCGCGCGCAGGCGGGCGAAGCGCAACCGGCGAAGGGCGTGACAGCGACTTCGGCATGGACCGGATTTCGCCGCGAGGCTTCGATCCGATCGGCACGCCCGACGATCGCATCGGCCCGCAGCCCTCAAGCGACCTTGTCACCGAACAAGTCCGACGCCGCCGAGGCGACTAAGCGATGGCGCGACCGGCCATTCAGCGAAAAGATGGAGCTGATCGCCGCGATCGAGGAGGTCCGCGCGTGGCGCTTCGGCTCCGACCGGCCGCCGTGGTTGCGGCCAGCCGCGCTGGCGGCGGCCGAGCTGGGAGAGTGGCTTGACCGCCAGCCTCAAACCCAAAAAAGCCTTCGATTGGAATAGGCTCACGTGGGGGCGGCCCGACAGCCCGCCGTCGGTCCTCTGTTCCTATTGCTCCGCCGTCATCCCCGAGGATGACGTGCCGCTCATCATGTCCAACGCCGAAGGCTGGACCGTGCGCTTCTGCGACAAGTGCATGGAAGACATTTGGGGCCTTCGCTCGTGAGCATCGTCAGCCTCCTCCACTACCCGGACAACCCGCGCGCTCAAGCGGCGTTTGTGTTCGATCACCAGCAAGAACACTCCAAGCTCGTCGCCCAGATGCGCGACCCGAGCAAATTCAACCTCATCAACTATTTGCTCGACCCAATGCCGCCCGACGCGTGGCAGACCGGCGGCGCGACCCTTTGGGACATGAACCACCAGCAAGCCCATGATGACGCCGCCAACTGGTTCAATGTCCAGCCGTCGCTTGGTCTGGTAGACAACCCGACCCAGCAACAGGCTCCGTTCCAATGGTTTCTGTTCACCAATTCCCAAGAACACAGCGCCCTGAACCAAGCCGCGATGGTTTCCGGCCACGCCTGATTACCGAAACCGACATCGAGTGGATGCTTGAGCTGGGCGACCGGCGCTATCCCGGCCGGTACGATCGCCTCGCTACCGAAATGTGGTTCAGGAATATCGTCCTCAAGGGGCCGATGATGTTCCTGCCTATCCGCAGCGATCACGCCTTCTGCATCGCCATGCTGTCGACCACCCCGTGGACGCCGCACACCCCCGAATGCAACGTCACCTTGGTCTGCGCCGACGAAGGCAAGATGTGGCAAGCCGTCATGCTCCTGCGCGCCTCGATCGAGTGGGCGCGGCGGCGCAAATGCTCGCTTTGGCGGCTCTCCTCCGAGACGGATTTCGATTTAGAGCCGATCGCGCTAAAACTCGGCGCCACAGAAGCCAACGTCCGATGGCAGTTGAGGCTAGGATGAGCCAAGTCGGCAGCGAAATCGGCGGCAAGGCGGCGGGCAGTCTAAACGTCGACCAGCAACAATATCCATTCTTCCACAGCGCAGGCGGGATAACGCCCCAGCAACAATCGCTGGCCGATTACGACTACGGGCAGAACCTCACCGAAGGCCAAGCGCAGTTTGAGGGGTCAGGGCAGGGCGGCGGCCCCAGCCTGTCGACGATGGCCAGCCAAGTCGCGGGCGGCGCAAATATGGGCAAGGCGCTCGACCTCGCTCACGCTAGCGATGTCAACCAAGGGGCGGAATACGGCGCCTACCAGACCGGCATCGGCATCGACCAGCAGAACAACGAAAATCTTTTGGCAGAACAACAGACAAATCTGTCCAACCTCGTCTCACAAGTCGGCAACCAACAAGGCACGGCGGGCCTGTCGGCCGGGTTGAGCGGCGCACCACTACCGGGGGCGACGTCATGAGCAGCGGCGGCGATAGCACGAGCAGCGGCGGCAAAGCTGGGATTTCCGGCCTCGACACCAATTTGCAGCAAGGGCAATTCGAGTTCGGCCCGAGCCAGTTCGATCTTGGCGCGATCCAAGACGCCACCCAAGGCAACGAAGCGTCGACCACCGCCCGCTACTCCCAGCTTGGCATGGGCGGCTCCACGCCCGAACTGCAAGACCTCGCCAACCAAGCCAACTTGGGGCAGGCGGCGATCGGGCAGGAACAGACCGCCGACGTGGTCAATCCCGCCTTCAACCCGGCATTGCAGTCGGCGCAGACCAACATTCCGACCTCCGCCGTCTTGGCGGCCGATCAGGCGAACCAACAAGCGGGCCAGAAACTCGGCGCGTCGGTGGGGCAGGCTTTAGGAACAGCGGCGGCATTCGCATGAGCGACGTCGGCAGCGCATTGAGCGGTGGCGGAACGGACACCAGTGGCGTCAACGACCAGACCTTCGCCGACGCCACCCTTGGCGACCAGATACAGGGCGGGACCGGCGATTTTGGCGGCGGCGGGAGCGGAGCCGGTCCCACCGAGTTCAACCAATTCAGCGATATCGCCAACGCTCTCAGCAGCGGCGCCCCGGCAGGCGCGAGCCCGACGGCGGCGCAATCCATCGCCATGAGCCCGCCGGCGGCGGCGGCGGCAACCGGCGGCGATCCCGTCGGCGCGGCGAGCGGCACGCAATCGTCAACCCCGCCCGGCTCGAGCCCCGCCGACCAGAACCAGCAGCAGCAGACCGGACAGACCAAGAACCAAACGGATCAGAACCAGTACGCGCCCAAATCGGCGACCGATCAGCTCAGATTGTTGCTCAAGGAGTTGTCGGGCAAACCCACCGGACCCACTGGACCCACCGTGCCAGCGGCTCCGCCCGCGCCGTTCGCGCTGCCGACGCTCGCGCGTGGACAGACCGGCGCGCAATCGCCGCAGATGCCGTTGCCGAACGTGGATGCCGGGGAAACCGGCACGCAATCGCTCAGCCAAGTCGCGGGGGCGCCCGCCGCAGATGCCCGCATCGCGCCCAGCGCAGCCCAACAACCGAGCGCAGACGCAGACACGCCAGCGGCGCGGGACATCAACGTTCACGCTCGCAAGACGATGGAGCAACCCGGTCAGCCGCCGCAGGCGATGCCCTTCCCGCAGAACGAGCCCGGCGAAGTCGCCCCCGGCGGGCCTGCCCTTCCGACCCGGAAACCGACGCAGCCGCCGGAAGTCGAGCAACCGGCGGCGGAACCGCCCCAAGCCGCTCCTCCGCCGACACCGCCCCCGCCCCGGCTGTTGCAGGACATCACCGGAGCCTCGACCGGAGCCCCGATGCCGCTCGCCGAGCTGGCGCAAGTGGCGATGGCGCTATTGCCCCTCATCGGCATGTTCGGCGGCGGCGGCCGACGCGGCGGGCATCGCGGCGGCTACCAAGGGATGCGCGGCTTCCGACCCTTCGGAGCTCCCGGAGGCTTCCGAGGCGGACATCCGGGCGCTTTCGGTCATCCGTCTTGGCGCGGTTCGTGGCCCTATCACCACCCGATGCACGGCTGGGACATGCACCACCAGCATCCTGGCGGTGGCTGGTTGCCGCTCAACCCGGCCGAATTGCAGGGCTTGGGCGGCGGACAGCAAGGCGGACAGCCGGGCGCGCAAGACCCGAACGCGCCTGACCCGGATCGGCCGCCGAAGGAGACGGGCGGGGAGGTTGGGCCGCCCGATCAAGTCGGGTCCAGCGGCGCGATCCCCGGCGTCAGCGCCAAGGATGTCGACGATTACACCCGTCAGGTGGCGCAGAAGTACAACATCGACCCGAACGTGGCGTCGAAGGTCTTGGCCCAAGAAAGCAGTTATGGGCAGGCGAGGAAGCCGGGCGACAACGGAACCAGCTTCGGACCCTTCCAGCTCCATTTCGCCCCCGACGGCCAAGCGATGGGCGATCAGTTCCGGCGCGACACCGGGCTCGACCCTCGCGATCCGCGCACGTGGAAGGCGCAGATCGACTATGCGATGAAGAAGGCGGCCGACCCGAAAGGCAAGGGCTGGTTGCCTTGGCAGACGACGATGAAGAAGCTGGGCATGAACCAATGGAGCGGCATCAACCGCCAATTCGCGGGCCAGCCCATGTCGAAGACGATCGACCCGGCGAAGGACATCCCGGACTATAGTGTGGGCAACGCCGCCCTGCCGCCGTCCAGCCGACCGATGGTGGCGGGGCCATAGGTTAGACTGTCAACCTCACAGATTGACATATGAGCGATACTTTTGGAGCCAGCGACCTAAACGCCGATACACCGGGCCTTGGCCCTCAATCGGGGAACGAGCGCGGCCCGCCGGTTCAGCTCCCAAGCCAGTTGCAGGGCTTGGTGCGGCACTTCTTCCAGCAAAGTCAGGGCAATCCAAACCCCAAATTCCTTCCTCCAGCTCCGGGGCCGGGAGGCGCTCAAGGCGGTCAGCGCAAGCCGCCCGATTTGGGGCCGCTCGACCCGCCCGATCGCGTCGCTCGTAGTCTCGCGCCCCTGCCCGCCAATGCGCCACAACCGCCTCGCAAGTTTCAGCCGTACATGCCGCCCGTCCCGCGCGACCAAGACATGTGGGGCAAGCCAGAGGCCTACCCCCGGCTCCCGGCATCGTTCGAAGTGCATGGAATGTACCAGAACCTTGGCGGCTATTTCGCCCAACATGGCGCCGCCGCTACCGCTCCGCTGGGGGCAAATCTCGCGGGAGCGTCCAAGGAGTACATCGACGGCTACGCCAAGGGGATGGATCTGAGAATGCGGCTGGCGAAGGAGCAGGCCGCCCTCAACGCGCAAAATTTGGAAGACCTAGAGCGCGCCCGATCCATCGAGTACGCCGACGTGTTCATCCGGCACCACGAAATGGGCGACGATCCGCAAGCCCTGCATGACGACATCTGGAAAGTCGCCGTCCAGCACGGCGACAAGGACGTGATCGCCATGATGGAGGACGGCGCGAGCGCCGAGAAGGTGCGCCGCTTCTTGGCGAGCCACGAGGCGCATATCCGCGCCCTGTCAGCCGCCAACAAGAAATCGGAGGACCAAGACGTTGACAACGCCGCTTGGGGCCTGACGCCCGCCGCCGAGGAGGACAAGCCCTACGATCCCTATGGTCCGGGGGCGACGCCAGCAAGCCGCGCCGCGCCGACCTCGCCCGAAGCCGCCCCGACCGGGGAGAAAGACGCTGGTCGCGCGCCCGGCGTCGGCGATCCGGCCGACAAGACCAAGCCAGCGGACGATCAGACCCGGCTCGAAACCCCGATCGAGGAGGAAGGCGACAACGTCGTGCGCGGGAACGAGCCTACGCCCGGCCTCGATCCGAACAAGAAACGCGCCGCCCTCCTCAACGGGATGCAGAAAAACGCCCGGCTCGACCAGATCATCGGCGAGGCGAACACCGGCAAAATCAAGCCCGAGGAAGTTCTCGGCAAGGTCCGCGAAATCAGCCCGTCGATCGCGCAGGAGCTCGATAACACCATGAACTATCGAGGCACGGGCAGCACCGGCTCAACGGGGACAGGCGGCCAGAAGGAACAGGAATACCACGGCCGGTTGGCGTCCCTCGCCCGGCTGGCGAAACCGGGCGACGCGCAAGGCGTCGGCGGTTGGAACCAATCGACCTACAAAGCCGTGGCCGATTTCCGCGAGGAGGCGCAGAAGAAGGACAGCCCGATCCAGCGCATTCCGACGGTGGTCGAAGCGGCCGAAAACCTGCGGCGCGACCTCAAGGCGATCCAAGACCGCGACGGATCGGGCGCTGACGTGAGCCCCGAAACCTTGGCTGGGGCGATGGGCAAAGACTGGCTTTACTCGCAGCTCAAGATCGACTGGATCAGATACAACGAGGATGTCGACGTGCTGACCCGTGGCACTCCGTCCGTCGGCATGGCCGAACAGGCGATCCAAACCCAGCCGCAAATACCCTATTTCGGCAGCATCGACGGCTACCGAGGGGCGATCAGGCGGGACATGGATCAGGCGAACAGCCGCGTCAAATCATTCCACCGCACTTGGGCGTCCTACAGGACCGGCGACGCCATGCCGGGCTATAATCCCGACGCCGAAAAGAGCATGACCGACATCGGCAAGATGGACCCCACGACCGGCGCGGTGCCGGGCGAAATCATCGTGCATCCCGACGGTTCGAAGTTCCGCTATCTTGGCATCAACCCGGAAAATCCGGGGGCGCGTGAGAATTGGGAAACTGCCCGATGACCGACGAGGAATGGAACAAATTCCAGCAATGGCACAGCGCCGGTGCGCCGCCGAGCGGACAACCAACCGACGGCGGCGGATGGATGGGCTCGATCGGCGCTGGCTTCAAGGGCGCGGCGAAAGAGGCTGTCGGCGTGACCGGCCTCGCCCCCGAGTGGTCGAAGTCGAAAGAGCCCGGACACGCGACGGCCGAATGGGTGGGACGTGAGGCGGCCGATCTGACGCCGTCCGTCGCGCTCGATGCTTTCGCGCCCGAAATCGGCTTCATCCCGACAGCGGGCCGGTTGGCGAAGCTTGCCAACGCCGGATTGAACGCCGGTTGGAAAGGGGCGCTTGGCGGCGCGTCGGTCAATCCATCCGATCGCGGCGAGGGCGCGAAAACCGGCGGCGAAGTTGGGGCTCTGGGCGGCGCAACGCGCGCCGGATGGAAGATGCTGCCGGGCTGGGCGAAATACGCGGCGGTCACAGCGCCGGGCTCGCTCGCCGGAATTGCCTCTCTCTCGCACGAAATGGGCGCAGGCGGGCGGTACATCTCGCCGTGGGCGCTCCATCACACGCTGTCCGCGCTCGCCGGGATGGCGGCGGCGATGGCGCGAGCGCCCGCCACGTCGGGAGCGATCGGCTCGCAAGTCGAACAGTCGTTCGGAGGCAAGCGTGGCGACCAACCCTAAGCCGAAGTCAGGCGATCCACTTGACATCAATGGGCGTCTGTACGCTCAGATAGGCAGGCTTCTCGACGATCTGGAAAGCGCAGACCGTGACGAGAAGATGACGATGCCGCAGCGCATCCAATCGCTGATCGCCGTCGGCCGGATTTTGACCATCTTCGCCACGCTCAAAAAGAACGATTACGATTATGGCAACAGTGGAAGCGCCGTCCGAAAATATGCCGCAGCGTTCGCGCGCCCCGATGCAGCTCGTGGGGGAAAAGCAAATTCCCGAGCAAGCAACGTTGTCGAATTTGATAGCGAGCGCGACGACGACGGGGACGACGCCTAAAACGATGGCGTCAATCGCGGCGGGGCTCCCCTCGCGCGAAGGCGAGTTTCAACACCGAGCCGCGTGGAAGGCGGGCGTCATGGGGGCGCTCAACCTACTTGCGGTTGTGCTTGCGGTGCGCCTTGTGCTTCTGGTTGCGGTGATTGGCGCGCTTTGGCTGGCCAAGCTGGCGCTCGACGTGCCGATCGCCATGCAGATGCCAGCCCTTGTCATGCTGGGGGTCTACTGCGCCACCGTGGTCATTCCAATGGTCTGGCTGTCCAGCCGGAAATAGCCCGCGCAACCCGTCCCTGAGTGGCTTCCAACTCACCTTTAGCCCCCTTCATAGCTCGCGGTCCCGACTTGCGGGCGACGGGCGTCTCTACAGTGCGTTTTTATCGCGCCTGCCAAAGCCCGAGGACCGAAGACGTTCTAACGTCTCCTCGCTGACCTCGCGCTTTTTGGCGATGACGAGAATTTCGCGGATCGTTGCCCCCTCCTCCTGCGTCGGCAGGCGATCGAGGAGGAAAATCCCCTCGCCGGTTCCGTCTTGGGTCAACCGGCAGAATGTGAGGTTGCGCTTGGCCCGCACGTAATCCTCCATGTGCGGACCCGCGCCATCCCACTCGTTGACGCCATTGCGAGCGAAATAGACGAGCTGGAAGCCTTCGGGGACCGCATAAATCCACCCTTGTTTCCCGCTAATGCGCCAATCGTTGCACTCGTCTCGGCGTAACGCATTAGGCCGACAACCAAGCGCCTCGACCAGCTTCAACAGCTCCGGGCGCTGAACCACAGGCGGATATTTGTCAGTCATGTGAGCAAATCCAGTTGGCGGGGATCAATGATCCGATGCCCAACCCGCACCGGACCCTCGTAGATCAGGCTCGTCCAATATCGCGAAAGATTGTTGTGGTCCGACTTGTGGCCGCTCCCCCGAAACTCATTCGTCGGGTTACACACGCGCAAGCGGTGCAACTCAATCATCACCGGACCCATGGCGCGCGGCTCATGCGTCGTCACATTCGGATGCAGCTCACGGCGCAGCCGCTCGATGTCCGGGGCGATAAACCGCTGCTTGCGCTTCGCCACTTCGACGCCAAGCAGCAACATCGTCCGCGTCCAGTGCGGATCAGCGTGCTTCTCCGCCCGCTCCATCCCGTCCGCTTTGGCGGCGAGGGCGTCCAGCCGCTCGATCTTGTCGCGCAGCCGCCGCTCAAACTCGTTCACTGCCAGCGGCGCCAGTAGCCGACGAACTCGCGCGCCCGGCTCATCTTCATGACGACGCTCGCGGGCGTGTCAGGCATGGCGTCGACGATTTGCAGCTCGTTGCGCAGCTCGATCGTCTTGCCGAACACCGCCGCAACCTTGATGAGCGTCGGCAAATGCGGCTCCGTCACCCGCCCGGTCATCCAGTTGTAGATGGTCGCCTCAGAACACCCGGCCTTGTGCGCCACGTTCCATGCGCTCATGCCCGACCGGCTGATAAGCCCCTTCACTGCAACAAACACGTCGCTCATGCTTCCTCCCCTTTCGGCAGTTCACACCCCAACAGCACGCGCAGCTCCGCCTCCTCTTGCGGCGTCAGCCCGCGCTCCTCCCTCATCTCGGCGATGACTTCGCAGTTCGCGCACCGCGTCTGCGTGTCCGGGCCGCCGTAGCTGAAAACATTCGACTTGCAGTCGGCGCAGACAAACTCATGCGGGCGGTGCATCGCCAAGATCGCCCTCCTCCGGGTTGATGAGCCTCAGTTGCACGTACTCGTCTTGCTGGTAGGCGACATCGGCGGGCGTCTCGACGTTGCGCACCACGGCATAGGCCCCGAGCGCCTTCGCCCGCTCCGTCGTCTTGTCGAGAGCATCGCAAAAGCTGTCGAGCGCAGCGGCGAGGATCGACTGATAGTGGGGATCGCGAAGAATGATCTTGTGGAACGGCGGCGTGCGCGGGTTGTAGGTGTAGAAGTGAACCGCGTCGAAGTCGTCGCCGACCAGCAAATGCCCTTGGGTCTGCGCGATGTAGGCGTCGTCAGGCCCCTCAAGCAGATATTGGAGCTGGGTCCACGGCGCCGGGCTCTTGATTTCGAGGCTTTCCTTGTGACCCTTGAAAATCCGATCCGGGCTCGCCCCGATCCGGCCGTCGTTGGACGTGACGAAGCCTCCGGGCTCCAATTCGACGTCGTTCACGAACTCGAATTGCTTGACCGCGTAGGGCTCCTGTTCCTTGCCCTGCGCAACCCATTTCACGAAGCCGATTTCATCGTCCATCGTCTCGTGGAGGAGCCGTTCCGCCACCAGCCGGTAGAGGTATTTCACCGCCTGCTTCGACGGAGCTCCCAGCGGCGTCACGATCTTGTGGAAGTTGCTCGATGTCGGCTTGCCGAGGCGTAGGCGATACCACTCGACCGAACCCTGCTCCACCCGGTACAGCCGCATGTGCTTCCTCCAATGCCTTTAGTCGCTTCTCGATCGAGGCGAACCGCGCGTCCGCGCCCCGCGCGAAGCCTTCCATGAACACCGCGCTTTCCAGCAGGCGCTCATGAGCCTCGCTTTCACCCGTTCTCAGCACTTCCAGCGCCGTGATGTCCCGAAATTGACCCGGTTTCAGCATCGTCCCACTCCAAATCTTCGCGCCATGTCCCGGCGCTCGTCGTCCCGGCGCCGTACCGCACGAACACCAAATGCGGGTTGAAAGACGTGATGACGCCGCGTTGCAGCTCGCCCCCCGGATGCCGGGCGTTGCGGGTGTAGACAACCCGGCGGCCGATGTCGGCTTCCGTCGGCTCGATCATTGGTGCGCCATGATCGACACGACAAGCCATGCGACCGTCGCCAGCACGGCGAACATGAACAAGCACGCCACGACAACGCGCGATGTCTGGGTCATTGCCCTTGCAACCATTCGGCGAAGCCGGGCGACTGATAGTCGATCGTCTCTCGGTACTCGCCGAGCAAATCCTCGCGCGTCAGCCCGAGCGCCTCAAACATCGCCAACGCCCGCACTGCGCGTTCCGGCGTCATCGGTTTGCCGGGCCTTAACACCGCCTGCCCGCAGCACAAGCACACGTTCTTGTCCGGGGTTTCGAGCCATTCCGCTTTCATTGCAGTCGCTCCTTTAGAGCCGTCATCGCCGGATCAGCGTCCGGTAGGGGAAGATCGAAAGACGGTCCCGGCATCGGGGGTAACTGAGCCGGGACCGTCTCCCGCTTGGCGATGCGAACAACCGGGGGGCGATTGTTCCCTCCGCATCGCTGCGGCTGTGGATACTTCCAAATCGAATAGCAGTGGGCCGCCGCGCTGGTCGGCAGGAGCATGAGCGCTAAGAGAAGGACTTTCACTTCGCTTTCCCTCAAGCAGATTTCGGAGCTGGACCCAAGGCGCACTTGGTCGACGCGATAAATCTTTCATTTCGCTTTGCTCGCTTTGCTTTTCTTTTTCTCGCGGAGCGCCATCACGAGACGCGGAAAATCGCGCTGCCGGATGTCCTGCAAACTCTCGGCGCCCGAAACCATCAGCCTGAGAAAATTCGCCTCGTCGCTCGCCGTCGCCTCGATCAGATCGGTCAGCTCCTTGATCTGCACGGCATCAATCAGCGCTTCCATCGCGCCGCGCGCGTCGTCGTCTTTGCCGCGCCTGACGACGTTGCATAGATCGTCGATGATGTATCTTTTCGCGTACCTCCGCGTTGAACCGCGCGCCTGCAACGCATTGCGCCCCGGTCCCGCGTCGGGCGGGAACGTGTAGGTCGACGATCGCTCCCAGCCCCAGCCCGACAGCGTGCCGGTGATGGTGACGCTGTCCTTGTTGTCGACGGACTGAAACGAAATCGCGAAACCATGCTCCGCAAGACGCGGGCGCAAGATCGTGTCCATGTTCTCGATCGTGGTGAAGGCGTAGCGCCCCATCACCTTGCCGTCCTTCACCAGCTCGACCGTGCCGTCGCGCTCGACTTGCGGCAGATCGCGACTGAACGCCGCGAAGTGTTCCATGAAGGCTTCGCGCGCTTGGTCGCCCAAGACCTCGCGCCGCATCTTCATCACCACTTCCATCTTGTCGGCCGGGATGTCGGGATTGGAGAGCATCTGCATGAGGACCGTCGCGAACGTCTCCGCTGGCGCGGCCCGCTCGACGCGAACAATGTCGCCCTTCTCGATCTGGCCTTCGTTGCCTTGGTCGTTCATCCTTCATGCCCCCTTTGCAGCGCTAGCAGCATCTCCAGTTGCGCGATCCGCTTGCGCAAATCGTCGATGATGTCGCACAGGGCGATGATGGCTCTGTCTTGGGCGTTCATTGCGTCGGCCCCGCTGGCTTGTCGTAAATCAACAGAAGATCGCGAACCGTCTTGATCCATTGCTCAAAGACAGCTTCGCGCATCTCATGCTCACTGCGCAGATCGCCGACAAGCTTGTGATTGTGCAGAAAGGTCGCCATCGTCTCCGCCAACGCTGCGCCGACGCAATCCGGGTGTTCGCCGGAAAAGACAACGCCGCACATGGCCGCGAGAGCAAGCGCGCGGTCTGTCAGTTCGTGAGCCTGCTCCCGCGTCGTCATCAGTCGATGCCGGTCAGGAGCGCCATGATCCGGGCGACGGTCGCCGTGTCGGTCTTGGTGTGGATCAACCGTCCGTTGACGTAGACCGCAATGGCGACGACGTCGCTGCCCTGCGTCTCGCCGAACAGCTCACGCCCGATCGCTTCCGTACTCGCCTGACGCGCTCGATGCGCGTCCTCCTCGCGGAGATGTTCATTCATTCCGTTTTTCTCCCGGTTGTGGATGCGCTAAGACATACCGTTGACATGACAGCCTGTCAACTGGTAGGAATTACACAAATGGACTTTCAACAAGTTCTAGCAACCGCCGTGCAAAAAGCGCCGCTCGCCGCGCTCGCCAACGACTTGCGCGCCGTCGAACACAAGCTCAACCACCCTATGGCCGCGATCCTCGCCAAGGTTCCCGGCGACACCCTCGCCGCAAGAGCCCGCGCGATCGGCGTCTCGCGACAGACGATGTACGTGTGGGCGCAGGAGAAATTCCGGCCCAGCACAGAGCAAGCCACAATCATCGCCGCGCTGACCGGCGTTCCAATCGACGAAATCCGCGACTATCAGGAGGGCAACAATGGCGGGACCGACGGCGCTGGAAAACCGGCTCGAAAGACGCGTCCGCGATTGGCGAAAGCAAGCCGCAGCTTACCGAGCGGCGCAGCAAGATTGCGAGCCAAGCGAACAGGAATGGGACTTAAACAAGGAAAACGCGGACAGGTTGGAACAGTGCGCAAGCGAACTCGCAAGCGACCTGTCAGCGGGGAGAGTGTTTAGGCGGTCGCAATACGAGCCCAAATATGTCGCGACCGGCAAATTGGAGGAGCCAAGCCCAGAACAGCCCGAACTGCGCGGCTTCGCAGGCGGCGGTCCAAAGACCGGCTAATGGCCACTCAAGTTTGGGGGAACAACTTCGCAGGGCAGGGGCAGAACCACCCGACGGACCTATGGCCGGTCATCGACCTAAATCCCGAGGAGTGGCGAGAGGTTGAGGAATGCCCGGCTTTGCCCCCGATAGATGCCCCTGCGGCTACCCATGGAAGCTCTGCCCCCGACGCTGGGACGCCCTAAGCGAAGCCGTTCCGCGTGCCTTTGTTGTCGATCGTCAGCGCTTGATGACGCGGCGTCATATCGTCGGCGCGCAGCCCCAGATGGACCCACGTGTCATATTCGTGGATAAGCTGGTCGATCCCCAGCGCCTTCATATGCGAATGTAGCTTGTGGCAGATCGCCTTTGGCGTGCCAAAACCGGGGCAGCTAAAGTCGACCGCCAGCCCGCTCATGTGCGCGGAACTCTTTGAGCCGCCCACCGCCGCGTTCACCGCCGGGCTGCGATAGCCCGAACTAACCAAGATCGGCTTGTCCCCGAGAAGGGTCCGAACCTCCTCCATCACGTCCGCCGTGCGCTTCAAATTCGCGCGCTCCGGGCTCCCCACCGGCGGCACGTTGGGAATGCCTTTTCTGGCCGCCGTCTGACTGTCCGTAAATTCTTCGAGCGTGAAATGGGCTGTGAATTCGGTCATGGAGGCATCCTACCAGCTTTTATTTAAGCGTGTCCAAGCCCCGGAAACTGGACCGATTTTGGCATGTGTCATGTGTCTGGGTTGACAGTCTAACCTACCCGTTCCCCACATTTCATTCCTGTTATACGCTGATTTCGCGCCGTGTCGACTTGCGCCGTTTTGGGCGATTTTCAGAAGCCTCGAGTATCGCCAGCGTATTCGCAAGTAGAGCGCAGTATAGCATCTCTCATCGCCGAGCATCTTTACTTCACTCTACTTCGCATTGCTTGCACTATACTCTACTCCTCCTGACAAGCCGTATCTGTGTCGCGCCGCTTCGGGAAATCCGAAGCACAAAGCATTCCTGTGAACGTCTCTTGGACCGGAACTAGCAACCGAGTGCGGAGCAGGCTCTCGGTTTTTCCCAGCCCCAAAAAGTTGAACCCCAGATTTTTTTGGGGAAATTTTCCGGCCAAGGGCCGCCTGGTTTGGACACAGCCGGTTCAGCTTCCATTCCGCTTCTGTTCAATATCCTGAACCGTCCGAACCGTCTCGGACCCTATTTCCTATAAAGCGCCCACGCGCACGCGCGCGCGAGAAAAATATGGATAAGTAGGAGCAAGGGTTCGGCAGGGTTCAGAAGGGTTCGGGTTTTTCGGGTTTCTTCCAGAAGTTGCGACCTGTGGGGGAGCGGGCCTTCTCATACCCGTCTTTTTTCAGAATTGCGGCGATCCGCTTCGACGCCAGCATGTCCAATTTCGAGAGGTCGCCGCCGTGGGTGACGGAGCCCAGACCATTCCAAACAAGTGCGGTAGTTACGAGCGGAAGTGAAGACGCCACTTCAAGCACGCGATCGGTCCAGTTGTCGAACGCTTGGCGCTTCTCCTGTTGGGGGGCGATGACCCGTCGTTCGAAGTTTCGGTCGGGCCAATGGGGCTCGCCAGCGTCGTAGGCTTCGCGCGCTTCGGCGAACAATTGGTCGCGATATTCGGCCAGCCAATCGAGGTCGACGTGGACGACCTTGACCGGCCAGAAGCGTCGGCCGCCGGTTTCGTCCTTGATCCAATCGTCGACGTTGGTCGTGCCGATGAACAGGCACTGGCGCGGCTCGTGGCGCTCTTTCCGGCCATATTTTGGCGTGTAGATTTCGACCCGGCGGGTGATGGTCGCCTTTAGTAGCTCGACCTCCGCGCCGCGAAAGGCGGCTAAGTCACTGAACTCAACCAGCCATTTGCCCCGGAAGTGCATCGACATGCGGACTTGGTCGCCGCGCAGATCGGGAACGTGATCGGAGAAGTATTCCGGCCCGGCTAGCGCCCGGCAAAACTGGCTTTTCAGCTCGCCTTGCGGACCTTCCAAGACCAGCATGTAGTCGCACTGGCAACCGGGGTCCATGATCCGCGCCACCATGGCGATGGCGAAACGGCGTCCGATTTCGCGGTGATAGGCGTCGTTGGGGACGCCCAGCGCGTAGGAGAGCCAGTTTTCGAGGATTGCCGGGCGGACGGTGATTTCGCGGGTGCGGACCCAGAGCCGCAGCGGGTGGATGGGGTTTTCGCGGGCGAACTGTTCAAGGCCCCAATGGATCGCCTCGCGGCCGATCTTGGGCATGACCATTTGCATCCACTCTTGCAGGCGGGAGATGTCCTCCTCGTCGGCGAAGCGCGGGCAGGGCGCCCCCGGTTCAGCGTCGCCGCAGATCGGGGGCGATGACCGAACGATGACGGCTTGCTGCATCTCGTCGAAGGCGAACGCAGTGGAAAAGCCGGGCTCGTTGCGCAGGACGATCATGACGTTGCGGTAGTCGGCGATCGGCTTGCCGACGGGCGGGCGGAGGAGCGGTCGCCAGACCGCTTGCGGAACGAGTGTCGGTCGCGGGCGCTTAGTCATGGAACGCCTCCGACATCAGGCGTTGCACGTCGTCTTGGCCGATCAGCTTCACGAGCCCGTTGTCGACGGCCCATCGTTGAAGAGGGTCAACTGCGTCTCCGATCCAATCCCATTCCTTAAGTCGCCAGCGGAGGGCTCGGCTTTCGCAAAGGG
>Ga0210392_10000623_pt1 | contig 20886 bp, 18 predicted proteins | sample IncBWC30OmetaG_FD_161057 | JGI IMG/M metagenome (GOLD analysis project Ga0210392, IMG submission 161057) | Forest soil microbial communities from Barre Woods Harvard Forest LTER site, Petersham, Massachusetts, United States - Inc-BW-C-30-O ...
ACTTCGTGGACGATCGCGACCTGCAGGTCGAGTTCGCGCTTGAAGCCGACGAGCGGGATCATGATCTCGGGTTTGGCCTTGATGCCTTTTTTCTGGGCATCGGCGGCGGCCTCGAACACGGCGCGGGCCTGCATGGCGGTGATCTCGGGATACTTGATGCCGAGGCGGCAGCCGCGGAAGCCGAGCATGGGATTGAACTCATGCAGCTCGTGCACGCGGTGCATGATCTTGTCCACGCCGATGCCGAGTTTTTGCGCGAGATCGACCTGCTGTTCCTTGGCGTGCGGGAGGAATTCGTGCAGCGGTGGATCGAGGAAGCGGATCGTGGCCGGAAAGCCTTTCAGTTCCTTGAAGATGCCGAAGAAATCGGCGCGCTGGTAGGGCAGCAGCTTTGCGAGCGCGGTCTCGCGGTCGGCGAGATTGTCGGCCAGGATCATCTCGCGCATGGCGTCGATGCGGTCGCCCTCGAAGAACATGTGCTCGGTGCGGGTGAGGCCGATGCCGGTCGCGCCGAAGGCGACGGCGTTGCGCGCCTGCTCGGGGGTGTCGGCGTTGGTGCGGACGGAGAGCTTGGTGACCTTGGCACACCAGGCCATGAGCTGCGCGAAATTCTGATAGGTGCGGCCCTTTTTCGCGGTGGCGCTGCCTTCGATGAAGCCCTGGATGACCTCGGAGGCGGCTGTCTTGACCTCGCCGGCGTAAACGGTGCCGGCGGTGCCGTCGATCGAGAGATAGTCGCCCTCGTTGAAGGTGTGGCTGCCCACGGTGAGCGTGCACTTGTCGTAGTCCACTTGGAGCGCGGCGGCGCCGCACACGCAGACCTTGCCCATCTGGCGGGCGACGAGCGCGGCGTGGGAGGACACGCCACCGCGCGCGGTGAGGATGCCCTCGGCGGCGATCATGCCGCGGAGATCCTCGGGTGAGGTCTCGATGCGGACGAGGAGGACTTTTTCATTCCTCGCGGCGGCCTCGACGGCGCGCTCGGCGTTGAAATAAATTTTGCCGGTGGCGGCGCCGGGCCCGGCGGGAAGGCCGGTGGCGATGACCGCGGCGGCCTTGATGGCGGCGCGGTCGAAGATCGGGGCGAGCATTTGGTCGAGCTGGTCAGCCGGCACGCGGGTGATGGCGGTCTGCCAGTCGATGAGTTTTTCCTTCACCATCTCGACGGCGATGCGGGCGGCGGCGACGCCGGTGCGTTTGCCGTTGCGCGTCTGGAGCATGAAGACCTTGCCTTCCTGGATCGTGAACTCGAAATCCTGCATGTCCTTGAAGCGGGTCTCGAGAACCTTGCGGATGCGCTCGAGCTCGTGGAGCGAGGCGGGCTGCTTTTTGGCGAGCAAGGCGACGGGATCGGGCGTGCGGACGCCGGCGACGACGTCCTCGCCCTGCGCGTTCATGAGAAATTCGCCGTAGAAAACTTTTTCGCCGGTGGCGGGATCGCGGGTGAAGGCGACGCCGGAGCCCGACTGTTCGCCGGTGTTGCCGAAGACCATGGCCTGGACATTGACGGCGGTGCCCCACTCGGTGGGAATGTTGTACTTGCGGCGGTAAACGATGGCGCGGTCATTCATCCACGAGCCGAAGACGGCGCCGATGGCGCCCTTGAGCTGTTCCCATGGGTCGGCGGGAAAATCGTGGTTGGTGCGTTCCTTGACGAGGGCCTTGAAGCGCCCGATGAGATCCTTGAGATCGGAGACCGTGAGCTTGGTGTCCTCAATCTGGTGGTTGTGGTAACGCTCTTCCTTGAGGGTTTCGATGACCGTCTCAAACGGCTCGTGGTCTTCACCAGGGCGTTTCTGCACGCCGAGGACGACGTCGCCGTACATCTGGATGAAGCGGCGGTAACAATCCCACGCGAAGCGCTCGTTGCCGGTGGCGCGGACGAGGGCAAGGACGGTGTCGTCGTTGAGGCCGAGGTTGAGAATGGTGTCCATCATGCCCGGCATCGAGTCGCGCGCGCCGGAGCGGACGGCCACGAGGAGAGGGAAGCCGGTGGCATCACCGAACTTGTAGCCCATGATCTTTTCGATCCTGGCAATGCCGTCGGCGATCTGCGCCTGGAGTGCGGCGGGGTAGGTGCGCTTGTTGGCGTAGTAGTAAGTGCAGACCTCGGTGCTGACGGTGAAACCCGCGGGCACAGGGAGGCCGATGCGGCTCATCTCGGCGAGGTTGGCGCCCTTGCCGCCCAGGAGGGCTTTCATCGAGCCGTCACCGTCGGCTTTGCCGGCGCCCCACGAGTAAACGTATTTATGCGCCTTGGCGGGCTTTTTGGTGGTGCGGGATTTTTTCACTGAGGTCTTGGCCATGGATCTGATGGATGTTGGTGGTTGAAAAAATAGGAGCGCAGGGATGCGCAGCAAAGGCTAAGGCAAACAGCCCGCCGCGGGCGGTGTCAACGGCACAAACGGCGGGGTGGCCCCGAACATTCAACATCCAACGACAGGCCCAAGCCGAAGTAACAGGTATCAAGTGACAAGTAACAAGAGTGCGCTTTGCGCGAACATTCACCGGCCGGCTAAATACCAACTACCAATTACCAAATACTAACTACCACCCCATCACTTCTTCGACTCGCGATGGAAGCGCAGCACGACGCGAAACATCTGCAGCGCGAGCCAGAAGACGCCGGTCAGGCAGGAGGTGGCATAGGCCGATCCGATATCAAGCCATAGTGGCGTCGTGGCGGGCACGTGCGATTTCAGGATCTGGAAGAAAAAAATGAAGAAGGCCACCAGCAACACGGCGTCAAAAATGAGGCTGCCGCGGGTGACGAGCTTTGGTTCGGAATTAGCCATGGGTTCAGGAGAAAGGAAGAAAGGCGGGTTTGTCCAAATAAAATTTAACGCCGCGCCATCTATCAGCAAATGCGGCAAAAGTTTTCAAAGGGGCTTGTCCCGGGCTTGGGAATAGAGAGGGTTTCTCGCGGCGGATACTTATTGCATAAAATTGGCGTTAATTATGCGATCCCTGCCGGGATCCCCTTTTTTGATTTTTGACGTTTGTGGCGTTGCGTCGCGCCGCAAAATGGGCAGAAAAGCAGTCCTCCATGGTTAAAATCACCGGTGAATATCAGGGCGACCTTCATTGTGCGGCGACCCACGGCCCGTCCGGCAGCAACCTTATGACCGATGCCCCGCGCGACAACCAGGGCCGCGGCGAGGCTTTTTCTCCCACCGACCTGGTGGCCACGGCGCTTGGCACCTGCATCGCCACCACCATGGCAATCGTCGCCCGTCGGGAGGGCCTCGAACTGCGCGGTCTCAAGTTTGAGGTGACCAAGGAAATGTCCACCGATCTCCCTCGCCGCATCGTCCGCCTGACCACGCATCTTTGGATGCCATTTTCCACCAATGCTGCGTCTGTCGGCTTGCTAGAACAGGCCGCACATGCTTGTCCTGTTCACCAGAGTCTTAACCCCTCGGTTGAAAAACCGGTCATTTTCCATTGGCCAGCATGACAAACCCTCCCCACGGGAACCTTCCAGTATCTGGTGTGCCGGAAGGCATTTCTGCGGAAATGTTTCCTGCCGTCTGGGAAAAACTTCCCTTCGGTCTCTGCCTGGTCGATGAGCGCGGCGCCATCGTCACGGTCAATCCGGCGTTTGCCGACCTTCTCGGTTACACCCGGGCCGAGCTGGTCGGCGCCATGTTCACCATGCTTTTCCCGCCCGAGGCCTCGGTGCAGGGCCTGGCGGCCCACGCGGCGTTCCTGGCCGGCGACAATTCCGCGCTCAAGACTTTCGGCGCGATCATCCACAAAAGTGGACGCGCGCTTTTTGCGCATACCACGGACGCGCGGATGACGCTGGCGGGCCGCCCTTACCGGTTGTTCTCGCTGATCGACCTCGCACGCGAAGCGCAGACGGAGCCGCAACTCCGCCAGCTCCAGCGCGCCGAGAGTTTTGCCGCCATGGCCTCCGAGGTGGGCAACGATTTCAACAACCTTCTCTCCATCATCCTTGGTTACACCACGTTCTTGCAGGATCCCGCGGTCGATTCCGGCCGCGCGGCCACCGCCATCGAAGGCATCGAGAAAGCCGTCGCGCGCGCGGCCAACCTCATCAAGCAGACGCTCTACCTCTCACGCAAGATCGAGCCCACCTTCCAGCGGGCCCAACTTGGCCAGCTCGTCGAAAATTTCTGCCAGATGATTGGCGACAGCTATGGCAAGCAGCTCACCCTGATTCGTTCCGTCGAGCCCGCGCTGCCTCCGGTGGCAATTGATCTTTACCAGATCAACCACCTTTTGCTGAACCTGTGCCAGAAATCACGCGATCTGGCCGGTCCCGGCGGCCGCCTCGAGTTTGCGGTCTCGGCGGTGTCCGGGGCGGAACTAAGCAAAAAATTTCCCGATGCCCGGGAGCCCAAATATGATCTTCTGCGCATTCGCCTGACTCCGCCCGAAACCACCGACGAGGATACGATTGAAACCTTCAATTCCGCCGCGCTGGGCCTGACCGAGCGCGTGCGCGACCTCTCCATCCTTGCCGTGCACAGCATCATGGGCGTCCATCGCGGCTGGCTCGATGTCAGCGCATTCCCGGGCGAGCTCGCCTTTTCACTTTATTTCCCCGTTTCACCCGAGCTCGCGGCCGAACCGGCCGTGCCGGCCGCGACGGCGGCGGCTCCTACGGCCCCGCGCGCGGAACGCGTCATCCTGCTGGTGGACGACGAGGAGACGCTCCTGCATGCCCTCAGTCACGTCCTCGAGCGCAATGGCTACCGCGTGTTCAAGGCGCGCGACGGCATCGAAGCCGTCGAGGTGTTCCGCCTGCGCCACGCGGAAATCGGTCTCGTCCTTTGCGACCTGGGCCTGCCGCGCATGAGCGGCTGGGAGGCGTTCATGAAAATGCGCGATCTCGTGCCGTCGGTTGACGCCATTTTCATGAGCGGCCACCTCGAGGAAAATCTCCAGGCGGAAATCATCAAGTCCGGTGCGCGCGGTTATCTGCAAAAACCCTTTGCGATCTCGGAAGTCCTGAGCGCGGTCAACCGCTTCTTCACTGCTGGCAGCTGAATCGGCTTAAAATCCCAGCCGAAGAGGTGCTGTGTTACGACCGATTTTGGTAGGGCCCGTTGCCCTCAACGGGCCGAAACCACCGGGCGGCTGGGGCAGCCGCCCCTACCTAATTTAAACGAACAGCGTGCTAAGGCCCGCCCACAAAGCGATAGGTCGTGTTGAAGACCAGTTGGATCCTTTTGGAGACAAACAGGCGCACCGTCAGCTTTCCCTGGGTTGCATCCTGTGGGATGGCGCGGCCGATGATTGATCTCGTCTCGCCATCGGAATTCTCCGCCTGGCCCTTGAACAGTACCGTCTCGCCGCGCGCCAGCCGCTGCAGCTCATCGTCGCTGGCCTCAATCGTCATTTGCCCGTGCTCGCTCCAGAAAAAAAACGGAAACACGGAAGCGGTGTAGTTCGCCTCATAACCGGCGCGCGTGCGCCTGAAGATAGGCGCGGACAATTTCACGTAACCGATGTAAATCGATGTTTTGACCGGCTCGACGGCGGCTTTGTTGTAGCGCGCATCCAGCCCGCATCGCTCAAACTCCCTCGTAGAAGCGATGCGCCCTGTTGGGCCGACTTCGTCGGGGCTGCCGCGACAAAGTCGCCTTGCGCCGATGAAATCGGCGCAAGCGGATGCATCAGGTCTGAAAGAAGCATGATGCATCCGGGCTGGCGGGGTCTCGCCGTGCAGCGCCACGGCCCAAAGGGCCAGGAAAAGCATCACTTTCAAGCACCGCGGCAGCATATGGCGTAGACTGTGCGCATGCCGTTGCTGCAGGCAAAGCATCTTTCGCGTTGCCCCGCGCGCCGCGGTGTCGATGCTTCGCCCCATGGCCAAGAAAGCTCAAGCCACCTGGGGCGGCCGCTTCACCGCGGGTCCCGCCGAACTCATGCTGCAATTCAGCGAGTCCGTGTCCTTTGACTACCGTCTCGCGTCGTTCGACATTGCCGGCAGCAAGGCCCATGCCGCCATGCTCGCGCACGTCGGTCTCCTCACGGCTGCCGAGCGCGATGCCATCCACGCCGGGCTCGACAAAATCCTCCGTGAAATCGAGGCCGGCCGGTTTGCCTGGGACATCAAGCTCGAGGACGTGCACATGAATATCGAGCAGGCCCTCGCAAAAAGCGTGCCGGCCGCCGCCAAGCTGCACACCGCGCGCAGCCGAAACGACCAGGTCGCGACCGACATGCGCCTCTTCTTCAAGCACGCCTGCGCCGTGCTCGGTGAAAAACTTCGGGCCGTCCAGCACGCGATCCTCGCGCTCGCCGAACGCGAGCGCGACGTGCTCATTCCCGGCTACACGCACCTCCAGCGGGCGCAGCCGGTGTATTTCGCGCACCATCTCTTTGCCTACCTGGAAATGTTCCAGCGGGATCGCGAGCGCCTGGCCGGAGTGGCCGCGCACGCCAACTTCTGCCCGCTTGGCTCCGGCGCCATCGCCGGCACCACGCTGCCCATCGACCGCGAGTTCGTCGCGAAGGCTCTCGGCTTTGTCGATGCCCGCGGCCGGCCGCAGGTCACGCAAAATTCCATGGACGCGGTCAGCGACCGCGACCTCTTCGTCGAGTTCGCCACCGCCTGCGCGCTTGCCGGGGTGCATTTCTCGCGCCTGGCCGAGGACTTCATCCTCTGGAGCAGCACCGAGTTCAAGTTCATCGAGCTGCCCGATGCCTTCTGCACCGGCTCCTCGCTCATGCCGCAGAAAAAAAATCCCGACTCGCTCGAATTGATGCGTGGAAAAGCCGCGCGCCTGCAGGGCAATCTCCACACCCTGCTTGTCCTCGTGAAGGGCCTGCCGCTCACCTACAATCGCGACCTGCAGGAGGACAAGCCGCCCGTCTTCGACAGTTTTGACCAGACCGCCCTTTGCGCCGATGTGCTCGCCGGCACCGTGGCCGGAGTCACCGTGCACCGCGACCGTTGCGCGGCCGCCGTGGCCGATCCTGCGCTGCTGGCCACCGACCTCGCCGATTACCTGGTGCGCAAAGGCGTGCCGTTTCGCGAAGCGCATCACGCCGTCGGTGCGATCGTGCGCGTGGCCGAGCACAGCGCCGTCCGGCTCGACCGGCTGACGCTCGACGAAGTGCGCGCGGTGCATCCGGCCTTTGACCGGGACTGGGTCGAAGTCTTCGACCTCGGCCGGGCCATGGCCAGGCGCGCCGGCACCGGCATGCCCGGCCCCGCGCAACTCCGGAAACAATTCGCGCGTTGGCAGAAAATCCTGAAGTGAACCGCCTCGTGGCCGAGGCGAAATTCCAAATTCCAGATTCCAAAGAAATCCCACGTTGCCAACCGGCGAAAATGGGTAGGCCGAGTCTTGAGTTTTTTTTGGCGTTTGAACATTGGCGTTTGTGATTTTCAGCGGCAATAACTAGCGGTCTTTTCTCGATGCCGAATATCCGCATTCTTCCCGACCGCGTCGCCAACCAGATCGCCGCTGGCGAGGTCATTGAGCGCCCGGCTGCGGTGGTGAAGGAGCTGGTCGAAAACGCCCTCGACGCCGGCGCCACGCGCATCGAGGTCGAGTTTCGCGCCGGCGGCCGCGCGCTGATTTCCGTCGAGGACAACGGCGCTGGCATGATCCGCGACGACGCGCTGCTTTCGCTCGAGCGCCACGCGACCAGCAAGATCGCCGAGGCGGCCGACCTCGACCGCCTGGGCACGTACGGCTTTCGCGGCGAGGCGCTGCCGTCCATCGCCAGTGTTTCGCGCTTCACGCTGCAGACCCGCACGGCGGCCGACCACGCCGGCACCGAAATCCTCGTGAACGGCGGCAAGTTTGTCCACGTGCGCGACTGCGGCCGGCCGGCCGGCACGCGCATCGAGGTCGCGCAGCTTTTCAACTCCGTGCCCGCCCGCCGGAAGTTTCTCAAGACCGACGCCACCGAGTCCGCCCACATCATCCAATGCGTGCGGCTCTATGCGCTGGCCAGCCCGCGCGTGTCGTTCACGTTGTCCGAGGACGGCCGCGTCATTTTCCGTTCGCCCGAGTGTGCGACGCTGGCTGAACGTGTGGCGGAAATCTTTGGCCGGCAAATCGCGGAAGGGCTGCTGCCGCTGGCCGCCAATGAGGCGGATATGCGATTACACGGCCTGATTGGCCGGCCCGGCATTGGTCGTGCTACACGCCACGAGATGATCACGTTCGTCAACGCGCGCCCGGTGGACAGTCGCATGCTCAACTACGCGCTGATCGAGAGCTATCACGAATCGCTGCCCAAGGGTCGCTATCCGCTCGCGTTTGTTTTTTTCGAATGCGACCCCGCCGCGGTTGATGTCAACGTCCATCCCGCCAAGCGCGAGGTGCGTTTCCGCAGCGATACCGCCGTGCGCGGGTTTGTCATCCGCACCGTGCTGCAACACTTGCGCGATCTGGGCGCGGCCAGCGCGCCCGCGGCGGATCACCCGAGCCCCGCCCCGGGAATTCTTCCGGCGCCAGCCGGCTTCGCCAATAAGGTAGGAGCCCCGTCGATGGCGGCCATCGCGGCCCTGCCGCGCCGCGAAATCCTGCCCGCGCCAACTTTTCCACCCGCCGCGGCCCGGGTTTTTCCGGCGCCGCCGGTGGAAAATCCCCCGCCCAAAATTGAAAACGTGCCGTGGCGCTTCCTTGGCCTCGCCCACGGCGCCTATGTCCTGTTTGAAACCGCCGCCGGTCTCGTGCTGCTCGACCGCCGCGCGGCGCACGAACGCGTGTGGTTCGAGCGACTGCTGGCGCAGTTTCACCACGGCTCGATGGCGAGCCAGCGGCTGCTCCTGCCCATGCCGGTCGAGCTCGACCCCATTGCCACGGCGCTGCTGCTCGACCGCCTGGAATTCCTGCACGGCCACGGGCTCGAAATCGCCGCATTTGGCCGCAATTTTTTCCGCATCGAGGCCGTGCCCGACTGGCTCGAGCCGGCGGATGCCGAGCCGTTTTTGCGCGACCTGCTCGGCGCGCTGCGCGACGGCCGCCTGCAGGGAAAGAATCCCGATCTCGCGCGCGATGAATTTGCCCGTCTCGCCGTCGCGCGCGCCATCCGGCTGCCGGCCGTCGCGAACGAAGCCGAGTCGCTCGCCCTCGTCGCCCAGCTTTTCGCCACCCGCTCGCCGCTCACCAGCCCGGCCGGCCGGCCCACCTACGTCGAACTCAATCACGGCGAACTGGCGCGCCGGTTCCAAAAATAACTGCGACCGTAGCTCGCCCATCGGCAAAAAGTTTGTTCAATCCTCCTTACCACATGCCATCCGCATCCTCCGAAAAAACCAAAAAATCCGGCTTCGTGAAAAACACCGGGGCCGATCCAGCGCCGGTGGCGTTGCCGGGGCGTCCACACGTCGATTCGCCCACGGAAATCCTGCGCTCGCTCATCCTGCGCCATTTGATTTCCACGCTCGCGCGCGACACCAACACCGCCACGCCTCGCGACTGGTGGGTGGCCACGGCGCTGGCCGTGCGCGACCACATCCACGAGCGCATGATCGAGACCCAGGGCGTGCATAACGGGAACAACGTCCGCCGGGTTTACTATTTTTCGCTCGAATACCTCATGGGCCGGCTTTTCGGCAACAATCTCCTCGCCACCGGCCTGTTCGATTCCGCGCGCGACGCGCTGACCAGCCTCGGGCAGGATTTCGACCATATTCGCGATTCCGAGGTGGACATGGGCCTGGGCAATGGCGGCCTCGGCCGGCTCGCCGCGTGTTTCCTCGACTCGCTCGCCACGCTCGATTTTCCCGCGCTCGGCTACGGAATCCATTATGAGTTTGGCCTTTTCAAGCAGGAATTTGTCAACGGCTATCAGGTCGAGCATCCCGACAACTGGATCATTTTCGGCGACCCGTGGGAAGTGGTCCGTCCGGAATACACCCAGGAGATCCAACTCTATGGCCGGGTCGAAAACATCTTCGACGACCGCGGCACCTACCACCCGCGCTGGGTTGACACGAAAAAAATCCTCGGCGTGCCCCATGACATTCCCATCGCGGGCTACGGCACCAAGACCGTCAACCTGCTGCGCCTCTGGGCCTCGAAATCCACCGAGGAGTTCGATTTCAACATTTTCAACCGCGGAGGCTATGTCGAAGCGGTGCGCGAAAAGGCCGTCGGGGAAACGATTTCGAAGGTCCTCTATCCGAACGACAGCACCGAAAGCGGCAAGGAGCTTCGCCTCGTCCAGCAATACTTTTTTGTGGCGTGCTCGCTGCGCGACATCATCCGCCGTCATCTGCGCAACCCGGCCAACTCCTGGGCCAACCTCGAAGTCAAGGTGGCCGTGCAGCTCAACGACACGCATCCCACGATCGCGATTGTCGAACTCATGCGCATTCTGATGGACGAGCAAAATATAGAGTGGGACGCCGCCTGGGCCATCGTCACAAAAATCTTTGCCTACACCAACCACACCCTCCTGCCCGAGGCGCTGGAGAAGTGGAACGTGTCGCTCCTGGAACGCGTGCTCCCGCGCCATCTCCAGATCATCTACGAGATCAATGCCCGCCTGCTCAAGCAGATCGAGCTCAAGTGGCCGAACGACGGTGGTGGCAAGAAACGCGCCTGCTCGCTCATCGAGGAGGATGGCGCCAAGAAAGTGCGCATGGCCCAGCTCGCCGTCGTCGGCTCGCACGCGGTCAACGGCGTTGCCGCCCTTCACACGCAACTGCTCAAGACCCGCCTCTTCCCGGAATTCAACGAACTTTATCCCGGCAAATTCCAGAACAAAACCAACGGCATCACCCCGCGCCGCTGGCTCCTGAAGAGCAACCCGCGGCTCGCCGAACTCATCACCCAAAAAATCGGCGACGGCTGGCCGCGCGACCTGGACCAGCTCCGTCGCCTCGAAAAGTTTGCCGGTGATGCCGGCTTCCAGCAGGAATTCATGGCGGCCAAGCGCGCCAACAAGGTCGACCTCGCCGTGCTCATCCAGCAGGAGTGCAAGCTCATGGTTTCGCCGGACGCGCTCTTCGACGTGCAAATCAAGCGCCTGCACGAATACAAGCGCCAGCATCTCAACCTGCTCCACATCCTCGCGCTCTACCGCCGCCTCCTGCAAAATCCCAAGCTCGCCATCACCCCGCGCGTTTTCATTTTTGCCGCCAAGGCCGCGCCCGGCTACGATCTCGCCAAAAACATCATTCGCGCCATCAACCTGGTCGCGCTCCGGATAAATTCCGACGAGCGCATCGGCGACAAGTTGAAAATCGCCTTCCTGCCCAACTACCGCGTTTCCCTGGCGGAAAAAATCATCCCGGCCGCCGATCTTTCCGAGCAAATCTCCACCGCCGGCAAGGAAGCCTCCGGCACCGGCAACATGAAGCTCGCCCTCAACGGCGCGCTCACCATCGGCACCCTTGACGGCGCCAACATCGAAATCCACGAGGAAGTCGGCGACGAAAATATTTTTATCTTCGGCCTGACGGTGGAGGAGGTCGAGGCCCTGCGCGCCCGCGGCTACAACCCGCACGATTTTTACAACCGTGACGAGGAACTGCGCGCCGTCGTCGACTGGCTCGGCTCCAACTTCTTTGCGCCGCATGAAGACCATGCCTTCGCCCCGTTGCACGACAGCCTGCTGCGCGGCGGTGACCCGTTCATGGTGCTGGCCGACTTCCGCGCCTACTGTGACTGCCAGGCGCGTGTCGATGCGGCCTACGGCAACCAGGCCGCGTGGGCCCGCATGGCCATCCTCAACACTGCCCGCGTCGGCAAGTTTTCCAGCGACCGCACCATCCGCGAATATGCGCGCGACATCTGGAATCTTCCTGCGGTGCCGGTGTGACCGTTGGTATTTCAGATTTCAAATTTAAGATCTTCGGAGCTCGGCGTTGTCCTCCTTGGGCATTGGGCGTTGGATGTTCAAGGAGCCGTGCATCGGCTTGCGTGGGGCGGGTATGTGTTGGCAAATTCGAAATCAATCATGCCACCGGCTGAAAATCTCCACCTGTCCCGGGCGTCTGCGTGCCGGGCCTCGCGCCGGCAGGATCTTGCGCGCCGGGCGATTCTCTGGAGTTCGCTCGCCGTGTTCATTCCTGCCATCGCGATTGCGCGTGTGTCGCTGCCACTGGCGATTGTCGTCCTGGTCGGGACGCATTGCTTTTTTTTCCTGGCCTCGCTTTGGCCCAACTCGCGCCTCTGCGTGCCGGTCGTCACGCGTTTCGACACCCGCGAACGCGAGGTGTGGCTGACCTTCGATGACGGCCCCGACCCGCAGGAGACGCCGCGGGTGCTGGCGTTGCTCGCGCAACATCGTGTGCACGCGACTTTTTTCCTCATCGGGCGCGAAGCGGAAAAAAATTCCGGACTGGTGCGCGAGATCCTGGACGGCGGCCACACCATCGCCAATCATACGTACACCCACCAGTCGTTGCTCTTTTGGGCGTATCCACCATCCCGCTTCGCGCGGGAAATCGATCGTGGCACGGAGGTCCTGACTGCGATTGCCGGTGCGCCGCCGCGGTTCTTTCGCGGGCCGGTCGGCTGGCACCCGCCATTGCTTTATCAGGTATTGTGCCGGCGCGAACTGTCACCGGTCGGCTGGACGGCCCGCGGCCTGGATTATGGGGATCATAATCCCTCGCGCGTGGCCGGTCGTTTGCTGCGCCACCTGCGGCCGGGGGCGATTTTTATGCTGCATCCGGAATGCCGCAACCGCCGGGGAGAAAACAGCAGCCTGGCAGCGCTGGAAATCGTGCTGCGCGAGATCGACCGCGCCGGCTACCGCTGCGTGCTGCCCTCTTTCGCTCAAGTTATGGAGGGCGGCACGCAGCGGTAGCCGGCGCAATTACAGATTACAAATTCCAGATTGAAAAGGTTGGTGATCATTATCACCTTTTTCCGCGGATTGTGCGGATGGTCGCAGATCGAAAAAATCAATCTGCAATCTGTAATTTGAGATCTGTAATCAGCGCAGCATTTTTAGCCGGCTTGCCTGGCTAAAAATGCTGCGCGATGGCGTGGTAAACCTGTTGTTCCTGCGCCAGGCCGCCGGACACGCCGCAACGGATCCTCACGCTGGTGTAGGTGGTGAAATCTTTTAGCTCCACCGATATCAATGTGTCGTGGGAATCGCGGGCGCTCAGCTCAATCTCGCCCGGCGCGGTCTTGTCGCCGACCTGGAGGTAGCCCAAGTCCTTGAAGGCTTTTGTCACGGCCGTGTGTACGCGTTCGAGCGATTGGCCGGGCTTCGCAATCAGGTAGCCCAGTTTGTATTCGCCGACGACCGAACCGTCGTCGCTCAATTGCACGGTGGTGCAGCCGGAAAACAAGCCCAGCGCGAGCAATGCGGTGCAGGCGACCAATAATCTAGGGGAGGGGATAAACGAAGGTATCGCTTTCATCATGCACATTGCAGACCAGCGGTTTAGCCGTCGGTTCCACCTTGGACCTCATGGCTTTAGCGAAGGAGGTCACCGCTTTGCGTCTCGGTGAGAGTTTACTTCCAGACGGTGATGTTCCACGATAGCACGACGTAGCCCAAAAAATGATGCGGATGCGAATTCGTCCAGTAAATGGCCGGGTTGATCGAAAGGTCGGGGGTAAAATTGTAGACCATGCCCAGCGTCAGGGAGTTGGCCGAGCCCGATTGGAAGTCGGTGGCCACTGCGATCTTGTCCGAGAGCAGGCGTTTATAGCCAAGCAAAAGCTCTGCTTCGCGGTTGGCATAGATGGCGCCGGCGACAAAGCGGTCTTTGTCGGTGTAGTAACCATATTCCAGCTCGGGTTGAGCGTCGCCTCCGAGTGTGGACCAGTTGATGAGACCGACGCTTAGCAGGTGCGGCCCTTTTTGGAGCAGGTTGAATTCCGTGCTGAAAAAGCCTTCGTTGGGTTTCAGGCCCTGGAACCACGCCATTTCAAATCGCGGGGTGATGCCGAGCTCGAACTGAATTTCCTGGCTGTTGCCGATGGTGGGATGCTGGACCTGGGCGCTGAGCCCGAGCACGCCCGTGGGCTGGATCTCCGGCGTGACGATCTGGTTGAGCCCCACGATGGTCGCGTGCGCGGCCGGCGTGAGCCGCAGGGCCGCGAGGATGATCAAAGTAACGCCTGCCTTGAGCGAAAGGGATGGCTTCATCAGAATACTGGCCATCGCACCGAAAAGACTGAATTATTTCAACGTGAGAAGTTTCGTTATGTCCCTGGCCTTGCTCGGCGCGTGGCCGTTGATGACTGCGCGCGCCGCCCTTCCGCCGTTGCCGCTGATGAACGGCACGTTGTCAGGCGTCTGGCACCTCGATCCTTCCGCTCCGGTGCTGGCATGGCGAATGACCCTCCGGCCGGCGAACGCCGGTATGGTTAATTTGGAGTTTTCGGTCGAAGGCCAGGACGCGCATTTGGATGTGCGGGCGCATTTTGACCCGGCGACAGGCGAAGGCACCTGGCAGATTGCGAAATGCAGCCTGGATCTGGCGTCGTGGTCCGCGGCCCTGACGGAAAATGTCCCGTCACTCGCCAGCTGGCAGTTTCGCGGCACGCTCGCGATCGAGGGCCACGGCACGATCAAGCAGGGCGTCTTCGACGGGACGGCCACGCTGGAACTGGCGGATGGTGGAATGGAGAATACGAAAAAAAAGAGCTCCTGCGATGGGTTGGCGTTGCGCATCACCCTGGCGGGTTTGCAGCCCTTGTGCACCGAGCCGGACCAGGTGCTTTCGGTGCGCACGGCCCAATTTGGCGGCGTCGAGTTGCACGATACTAAAATCTCCTTCGGCTTGACGCCCGACGGCCAGGTGCACGTGGGTTCGCTTGAGAGCACCGGCCTGGGGGGAAATTTTTTCGCCGATCCTTTTACCTTCGCCCTCAAGCAACCTTCGATTACCTGGGTCGCCACGGCCCGGAGGATCGATCTGGCACAACTCCGGGACGTGGTGGATCCTGGACATTTGAGAATAAACCAAGCCGAAGGCCATGTCAGCGGAAGGCTCACCGTGCATCTTGACCACGGAAACCTGACGATCGGGAAAAGCGCCCTGGTTTTGCCCAAAGGCGAGATGGCCCAGGTTGTCCTCCAACCGTCGCCGGGATTATTCTCCCGTATTCTGTATCAGAACAAAAAAATTCGCGTAAACTATCCGGGCCTGGCCCAGATCGAGCTCGGCAAAATGCCGCTGGTCATGAAAACCTTTCGCATCAGGTTTTATCCCGACGGCGAGCAGGCGAGCCGGACGATCTTGATCCAACTGGAGGGCGGTTCGGCCGATCCCAAATATGCGGCGCCGGTCGTCATTGATATTAACGTCCACGGCCCCGTGCAGCAACTGCTTCACGGTGCCTACGCCATGCGCCGCCAACTGCAGCAATGAAAAGTTGGTTGTCTTGCAAAATCGACCGCCCTATTTTCAACCCATGAATGCTGAAATATTCCCCGCGGCTTGCGGCGGGATTTCCAAAGGGAAATTAGGACGCCGCCCGGCCAGCCCCGCGCCAGTGGGGCCGGGCAAGCCGCTCGGAGGATCCCCGGCGAGTAGCGCTGGTGGAAAGGCGGCGTTCAAGTGCCGTTTGCTAATTTGCGCCGCTGCCTTGCCGCTGGCCGGTTGTGTGAACGTCAAGCCCATCGAGGTTAAGCCCATCCACGTCACGGTCGATGTGAACGTGAATGTGAAGGTGGACAAGGATCTCGATAATTATTTCGACGACCTCGACAAAAAATCCACCACGATTGCTCCCGTCGCCAAGCCCGCGGCGCAGCCCGCGCCGGCCACGCCATGAAGCCGGCTCGGTTTTTCAGGATTTTGCTGGCGGTGGGGATCGCCTTCGCCGCGGTTGGCCGGGCGCAAGCCCAGACGCCGGATGGCCGCATTCCACTTTCGGTTTTGCGTAAGGACCAGGAGAAGCGCCTGCCGGCGCTCGATGCGCTGAAAGCCAGCGGCGTGGTCGGCGAGAACAACCAGGGCTTTGTCGAAGTTCGCGGCAACGGCGGCGATTACGCGGTTAATCTGGTCGCCGATGAAAATCATGATCGCGCCGTGGTTTACACGCTTTTCGCGTGCAAGTATGATATGGCGCCCAAGCAAGTGGGGCTTCGCCGCGCCCGAACCATTGCGGAGAAATCCAAACCCGGCATCTGGCTGCAGGCGCCGGACGGGACGTGGTACCAGAAAAAATGAATGGCCGTGCCGTGCGCGGTCTGTTCTCAGTGACCGAAGGTAGGAGCGAGTTTACTCGCGATAGAGACGGGTCATGACCGTAACCCCCTGTCGCCTGCAAGCAGGCTCCTACGAATGACCGATGACCAATTACAAATGACAACGATCCCATGACCCTCGACGAACGGCTGAAAAAATTCCTCGGGAAAACTCCTGACACGGCACGGGCGCTTTTTGTCGCGCCGAATGCGACGGTGCTGGGCGACGTCGCCCTCGGCGCGCAGAGCAGCGTGTGGTACGGCGTCGTGCTGCGCGGCGACATCAATGAAATCCGGGTGGGCGAGGGCACGAATATCCAGGACAATGCCGTCGTTCATCTCGCCGATAATTTCGGCGCGTACATCGGCGCGTGGTGCACCATCGGCCACGCGGCCATCATCCATGCCTGCACGATCGGGGACGAATGCCTCATCGGCATGGGCGCGACCATCCTCGATGGCGCGCGCATCGGGGCCCGCAGCATGATCGGTGCAAATTCGCTCGTGCCCCAAGGCATGGTCGTGCCGCCCGGCTCGCTCGTTTACGGTTCGCCGGCGAAAATTACCCGCCTGCTCGCGCCCGAGGAGCAGGCCAAATTGCGCAGCTGGGCGGAGAAATACATCGAAGTCGCCAAGGCGCACTTCGAAAAGGCTGAAGGGCTGAAAAACTGAAGGACTGAAAGGCTGAAATTCGGTTCAGTCCTTCAGTTTTTCAGCCCTTCAGCCTTTCTCGTTCAAGCGCCAGCTTGAACGATCCGCACGCTTTTCACTTCGATGCGTTCGATGGGCTGGCTTTTTTCGCCGCCCGAGCCGCCCACCGGCACCGTCGCGATGCGTTCCAGCACGTCGTCGCCGGCGATGAGCTGGCCGAAGGCGGTGTATTGCTTGTCGAGGAAGCGGGCGTCGCCGTGTACGATGAAAAACTGGCAGCCGGCGGAATCCGGATGCGACGAGCGCGCCATGGAGATGACGCCACGCACGTGCGGCTTGGCGTTGAACTCGGCCTTGACCTTGTAGCCGGGGTCGCCGGTGCCGGGCATGCCGCGCGCGCCGGCCTTGGTGTTCGGGCAGCCGCCCTGGATCATGAAGCCTTTGATGATGCGGTGAAACGCGGTGCCGTCATAAAAGCCGGACGTGGCGAGTTTCTTGAAATTTTCGACGGTCTTGGGCGCGACGTCGGGCCAGAAGGCGAGGGTCATGTCGCCGTAGCTGGTGGTGATGATGGCGTTTTCCTGGGCGGGTGCGGGAGTGCTCATGGGGTGGCGAGCGAACCGCGACCTGCGCCGCGCGGCAAGCGCATAAAGTTCAAAGTTCCCGGTTCAATGTTCAAAGTTCTGCGATCCGATTCAAAGTTTTGCATTTCAGCGCCAACCTTGAACCTTGAACAGGGAACCTTGAACCCGTTCTTACGCCGGGAATGCCTCGTCGATCAGCTCGCAGAAGTGATGGATCAAAAACAAATGCGCTTCCTGGGCGGCGGAGCCGCTCGCGCCGGGCACGATGAGCTCGCAGGTGGCGAGGCCCTTGGCTTTGCCGCCGCCGCGGCCGAGGAAGGCGAGGCTGTCGAGGCCGAGCTTTTTTGCCGCGGCGAGCGCGGCGAGGATGTTGGCCGAGTTGCCGCTCGAGGTCAGGACGACGAGCAGGTCGCCCGGCTGCGCCAAGGCGGGGAGCTGGCGCGCAAAAACTTCGTCGTAGCCGTAATCGTTGGCGATGCAGGTGAGCAGCGAGCCGTCGGCGTTGAGGGCGATGGCGGGCAGGGCGCGGCGGGACTTGGCATAGCGGCCGACGAGCTCGGTGGCGAAATGCTGCGCCTCGGCCGCGCTGCCGCCGTTGCCGCAGAGGATGAGTTTTTTCCCGGCGCGCAGCGTGGACAGGATCATCTGCCCGGCGCGGTCGATCTGCGGGCGGATGCCCGCGAGCGACTGGAATGTTTTCAGGGTTTCGGCGAGTTGGGCGTCGAAAGTCATCGACCGCGAATCAATCGAAGTGCCGCGGGGAAGGCGAAGGAATTTTTAACTGCAAATGATCAATCCGTTTTTAACCGCGGATGGACGCAGATGCACGCGGATCACTGTTTTGAACCACTTATAGGCACTTATTGATTTCTGACCACGGACTGACCCGGATGTGAATTGGTTGCGGAAAATAACTGTAGGCCGTCGTTGCGATCAGAAAAACGCTGCTGCAGCGCTTTCTGGCGCAACCCGACGGCCTACATGGCCTGCGGCCGTGTGCTGCGAACGCAGCACAGTTTTCCAGTAGCAAATCCGCGTTCATCTGCGTCCATCCGCGGTTAAAAGCCTAAACCTTCGCGGTTGCCTCCAGGCCTTTCCAAGGCGAAATTAATTCGTGCCCTATTTCGATCACAATGCCACGACGCCGCTCGCGCCGGCCGCGCGCGAGGCGTGGCTGCGCGCGCAGGATGACGCGTGGCAGAATCCATCGGGCCTTTACGGCGCCGGGGCGCGCGTGAAAGTGCGGCTCGATGCGGCGCGCGAACAGCTCGCGCCGTTACTCGGTTGCGCGACAGAACGCGTGGTCTTTACCTCCGGCGCGACCGAGGGCGCGAACGCCGTGTGCGCGCATCTGGCCCGGACCCTGCCGCCAGGCAAGCTCGTGGCGGTCAACCGGACGGAGCATCCTTGCGTGCTCGAAGCGGCGAAATTTTTTCTCGGCGAACGGGTTGTCTGGCTCGAAGTCGATCGCCACGGCGTGGTGCAGGTCGCGCAGCTCGAAAAACTACTGGCATCCAAGTCCGTCGGTGCGGTGATGGTGATGGCGGCGAACAATGAGACGGGCGTGTTGCAACCTTGGCGTGAGCTGGCGCGGTTGTGCCGGCGGCATCATGCGGCCTTTTTCTGCGACGCATCACAATGGCTCGGCAAGCTGCCGGCGGCGGGATTGGGCGAGGCGGACTGGGTTATTGGCTCGGCGCACAAGTTCGGCGGGCCAAAGGGCGTGGGTTTTGTGCTGGCCGCGGAGGGTGCGCAGGATTTTCACGCGCAGCAGGGCGGTGGACAGGAGCACGGGCATCGCGCAGGCACGGAAAACTTTCCCGGCGTGGCGGCGATGGCGGCGGTGCTCATCGAGGCGGAGACGAAAAAAGTTTTGCTCGAGACGGAGCGGCTGCGTTGGCGCGAGACGTTCGAGCGGGCAGTGTCGGCTGCGCTGCCCGGCGTGCGCGTGGTGGGCGCGGGCGCGGAGCGGCTTTGGAACACCGTATCGCTCATCCTGCCGCACGGCGAAAACACGCGCTGGGTCGCGCGGCTCGACAAGCGCGGCTTTCAGGTTTCAACGGGATCGGCCTGCGCCACCGCGAAGGAGGGCCCGTCACATGTGCTCGCGGCAATGGGTTATTCGCCGGAGGAGGCGCGGCGCGTGATCCGCGCGAGCGCGGGCTGGGAAACGGCGGAGACGGACTGGACGAAACTCGCGCAGGCCCTGGCAGAAGTCAGCGCCGAGGTGAAGCCGGCGGAAGCGGTCATAAAAATTTAGGACGGACGCTCCCCGATGCGCCTCACCTCATTAACGCTTCGCCATTTTCGCAACGTGGGCTTTTCCACGCTCGAATTTTCCGGCCGTCGGCATTTCCTCGCCGGCGCGAACGGGCAGGGAAAGACCAACCTGCTCGAGGCGGCGGGCTTTCTCACCGCGTTGCGTTCCTTTCGCGCGACCGACAACCGGCTGCTCGTCGGCCATGGCCAGACGACCGCGGCCATCAGCTGCAAGCTCGAGCATGAGCGGTTCGGCGATACGCATGTGATCATCAAGCTCCGCCACGAAGGCAAGGAGCTGTGGTGCGACCAGGCGCGCGTCACCCGGCTGGCCGACCACCTCGGGAAATTTCCGACCGTGGTTTTTTCGTCGCAGGACTTGCAGCTCGTCCGCGGTGCGCCGGCCGGCCGCCGCCGCTGGCTCGACCTCACGCTGGCGGCGATGGATGCCACCTACCTGCATGCCTTGCAGAAATTCACCCGCGCGCTGGCCGGAAGAAACGCCCTGCTGAAGTCGGGCCGCGCGGCGGACAAGGAACTCGATGCCTTCGAGCAGATCCTGGCGCCCGCCGCGGCCGAACTCATCACGTTGCGCGCCGCCGGGCTGCAGGCGCTCGGGGCGACGTTGCGGACCGCGTACGCGCAGCTCTGCGATTCCGGCGAGCCGGCGGATCTCATATATGATCCCAATTTCGAGGAGCCGTCGGCCGAATTATTGCTGGCGCGGTTCGAGGCCGGCCGTGCGCGCGATGCGCAATTTCGCACGACGATGGTCGGGCCGCAGCGCGACGATTTTCGTTTTACCGTGCGCGGCACGGAATCGAAGGACTTTGCCTCGGAGGGCCAGCAACGCTCGCTCGTGCTTGCGCTGCGGCTGGCGCAGGCGGCGTGGTTCCAGGAAAAGAGCGGCGTGCGCCCGGTGCTGCTGGCTGACGATGTGCTGGGCGAGCTCGATCCGGCGCGCCGCGCCCGTTTCTGGTCGGCCATCGATCCCCAGTCGCAGGTCATCGCCACCGGCACCAGCCGGCCCGACGCCGGGCTCGGCGAATGGCAGGTGTTTGCAGTCGCAAGCGGGGAGTTCACCGAAAAGGCTGATGGCATGGAGACAAACTCGTGACACTCGAGCCCTGGCAATGGGCGCTGGCCATTTTTGCCGCGTTCCTCGTGGGTGTGTCCAAGACCGGCATTGCCGGACTGGGAATGCTGTTCGTCGTGATTTTCACCCAGATCATGCCGGCGAAACAAGCGACCGGCCTCGTGCTGCCGCTGCTCATCTTTGGCGACATCA
>Ga0210392_10000625_pt1 | contig 20861 bp, 23 predicted proteins | sample IncBWC30OmetaG_FD_161057 | JGI IMG/M metagenome (GOLD analysis project Ga0210392, IMG submission 161057) | Forest soil microbial communities from Barre Woods Harvard Forest LTER site, Petersham, Massachusetts, United States - Inc-BW-C-30-O ...
ATTCTTCACGGCTCCGTAGACGGTCCTATTGAATGTGCTGAGTGGATTCGAGTTGTCCTGCGCCAAGGCGACGGTTGGTGCGAGAAGGCAGATGATAAGAGCTGACGGAAGCGCTCGCATTGATGGTTCTCCTCAAAAGGGCTGGCCAGATGGGACTGACCGTGTGTTATAGTCAACTACAACACCATATCAACTTGCAAGCACTTTCTTGAAATTTCCTCTCGCCGCTCCGCCGTTGCCACTATCCCTTTCAAATACAATGAATTACAGGGTGACCAACTAGGCCCGAGGCAATTGTGACTCTCGCGCGTTCATCTCGGATCGTCGCCATGCCTTGGCCGGCCGTCGCTCTCCGACGCCAGTCATGGGCCAACCCAAGCTTCACAAGCCTTGCTCCTCCTGACAATCAAGATGAAAGGAGTATTCTCCCGCTGTTTCTCAGGAGGAAGCGTCTTCATGGCGGAGAGGCCTAGTGATCTGGTGCAAGGCAGGCTGGACATGCTCATTTTGAAAACGCTGGCGCTGGAGCCCATGCACGGATATGGAGTTGCCGTCCGCATCGAACAGATCAGCAACGGCGTGTTCCATGTGAATGCGGGTTCGTTGTTTGTGGCGTTCCAACGCTTGCAACGAGCCGGGTCGATCAGAAGCGAGCGGAAAGCCACCGAGAACAGCAGGCGAGGAAAGTACTACGCTTTGACGGAGCAAGGACGAAAGCGGCTGAACAGCGAAACGCGAGAATGGAGCAGGCAGGTAGCGGCGATTGCCAGAATTTTGGAGGCGCAGTAAGCCGGACATGTCTCTCCTGCGCAACACAGCAAGCGGGCTGAGATCGCTGTTCCGAAAGGAGCACGTCGATCAAGAGTTGGACGAGGAGCTACGCACCTACCTAGAGATGTCTATTGAGGAAAAGATGAGGCGGGGGATGAGCCGCGAAGATGCGGCTCGAGCGGTGCGATTGGAGCGCGGGAGTCTTGGCGTTGCAATCAATCCTGGGTTCAACGTTCAACACATCGTGAAGGCCGGATCCCAGGTTTCGCACATTTTTGCTCGGACTATTTGCCGTGATGGCACTGGTGCTGGCGACGACCGGGATTTTTGGAGTTATTTCCTATTCCGTTGCTTGCCGGAAGCATGAGATTGGGATCCGCGTAGTGCTCGGAGCGTCACGCGGCGCGATACTAGGGCTGGTCTCGTGCGAGACGCTTATCATGATTTCGGCGGGACTCTTTCTGGGAGGGATTGGCGCGCTCGCGGCTTCACGCGTGCTCGGCCACTTACTTTTCGGCGTGTCAGCCAGCGACCCGCTTACACTCGCGTCTGTCACGATTGTTCTGGCGGCCGTTGCGGCGCTTGCTGCGTATGTTCCTGCGCGCCGAGCGATGAGCGTTGACTCAATGATTGCGCTTCGCGACGAATGACTATCCCAAACCCAACTCTGCACCGGAAGCGATTCAGGAAACGATAGAAACGATATAGCCCTCTTGCTGACGGCAAGGCACTGGTTTAGCATAACCAAGCCCACCCCCGATAGGCCAATACCGATGCAATCCGAAAGACGCCGAGCGCCAAGGCACCCGTTCACCGCAAGAGCAGAAATTATTGACGAAAAGGAAAGCGTTCGCACGGTCTCTCGAGTCAGCGACCTAAGCCTGCACGGATGTTACGTGGAAATGGTGAATCCTCTTCCCCAAGGGACCAACGTGCTGATGGAGATCTATACCGAGACAGAATTCCTGGAAACGCACGCGACCGTCGTGTATTTTGAGCCGAAGCAAGGAATGGGCTTGATCTTTACGGAAATGCCGGCGTTTTTCGCAGGCGTACTGAACAAGTGGTTGGAACAAGCCGGAAAACAAAAGGCCTATTGAGTCGCTATGCCTGCTGGCTGGGAGGGCGGGAGATTTTGTTCCATTCCCGGATGTTATAGCTGTACAACGCGAGGCAAAAAACATTAGCCGGGATGAATCCCAATTGTGATGTGTCCACGGCAATCACGCAGATCAGGGCGCTGTTCAGGCCGGCAATCAGCCAGCCTTCCCACCGTTTCTTACCGACCAGAATGGTCGAACCGACGGTCAAGACGCAGGAAATATAATCAAGTCGAAGCAAGTGCATGGTGATTGTGAACGGGCTCGTCAAAACTCGAGCATGAGGTTTTGAGAGGGCAGCAACAGTCCCTCGTTACATGGACGAGCCCGTTACATGTACTGTACGCATTGCGGGATGAAACATCTGTGACTATCGTCACCAAGTTCGCTAGTCGATGTTCTTTTGTGCAATACCCCTGCGGCCACAATTCTGCGCGATCAGCTCAGAACATCTTTAGTATCTTGCCAATTCGCCGCACAGGTTCATGTTCCTGATCGTTGGCCTCGACAAATTGTTTGGTGTGGAGGACTTTCAGGTCGGAACCATTTTCATCTTCTTTCAAGTGCAAAAAAGGCCTGGATGAGTTCTCATCGTTCCGCTACGGGCACACCTTGCGAGCTACGAACACACAGTCAACAAAGGGCTTGGAGCTATGGAAACTGCGGACCCTTGCTTTTGTCAATTGTTCTGCTGACGATCATGGAGCTGAAAACTGTTTCATCCAGGACTCCGGCATCGACCGCTCCGCTCTCCACCAGTGCTGCGGTCACGCTATGGCGCACTGAATCGAACCTTGAGATCGGTGTGGGGATTGATCCCAGCCTCCGTGAGTTCGCGGCAGGGAATCAGATAAGCGCTCGCGGAGTTCGACTGCTGCAGCTGTGGAAACCGCGATGTCGCTAGTAGGGGCTTCTCTCCGGCAACGAAACTGTACATTAGATGACTCCGCTTTCAATCCTAGGCAAGCAAGAGCAAATATTTCCGTCGCTTTGATTTTTTTTCAGAGAATGCCGCCGGTGACACGGATGATTTCGCCGGTGAGATATTTCGAGTCGGACGAGGCCAGATACACAGCTGTGGGAGAAATGTCGTTCGGCTGGCCAATGCGCCCAAGCGGTGACTGCGCCTCAATCCACTTACGAAAATCTCCTTCATTGAGACCGGCGGAGTGTACTCCTTCGGTTTCGATCATGCCGGGGTTGATTGAGTTCACGCGAATCTTGCGCGGGCCCAATTCTTTCGCGAGCACGACGGTGATGGCGTCGACAGCAGCTTTCGTGCCCGCATAGGTCGCTGCATTGGGCGGACAAATCGTGCTCGCGCCGGAACCGATGTTGATGATGCTCCCGCCCTCGGGGCCGACGAGCTTCACGGCTTCTTTTGTGGTCAGCAATAGACCGAGTACGTTTAGATTGAACTGCTTGTGGAACAATTCCTCGGTGATGGCGTCGAGCGGCGCGAACTCATACGTGCCGGCATTGTTCACCAGAATGTTAAGCTTGCCGAAAGCCTTCTTGGTTTCGGCGAACAGCCGCGTAATGTCGGCCTGTTTCGAGATGTCAGCTTGTACGGCAACAGCCTTGCCGCCATTGGCAGCGATTTCCTTTACAACGCGGTCGGCGCCGTCTTTGCCGGACGCGTAGTTCACCACAACGGACGCGCCCTCGGCGGCGAGTGCCTTGGAGATGTCCGCACCGATGCCTTTCGAAGCGCCAGTTACAACTGCAATCTGATTGGTAAGCTTGCCCATAGTGTTCCCTGTGCTGTTGGCCTAATTGTGGATGGATGGCTCGGTTGCCATATCATTGATGCTCGATGCGCGCAGCAGGTTACAAATAGGCTCAGAGACGTTGGCATGTGAGTTTGAGGATTTCCGCGTCAGGACGGTTTGCAGGCATATTGCGCAGCCGGCAACTCTCTTGATCTACCGGCTTATGTTCGGCGACACTCCCAAGACGGAACACAGTAACGACAAGTAACAGGAGCATCGCACAATGGCAAGCAACGCTTCGCGCGTCGATCAATATCTGCACGCGGTGGCCGCTATGGGTGTTCCCGAAGCCGTAAGCAATTTCTTCGCTCCCGATGTGATTTTCCATGAGTTCCCGAACCGGATTGTGCCGCGGGGCCGTGTCAGTCGCTTCGCCGATCTCGGCGCTGCATATGAACAGGGCCGGAAAATCCTTAAGTCGCAAGAGTATGAAGTGCAGCAGGTCGTTGAAGCCGGCGATGAGGTGGCCGTCGAACTGGAATGGAGGGTCATCCTCGCGGTTTCCGGTGATGAATTTGCCCGCCGGCAGCGAAATGAAAGGTTTCTCACGTTCCGTGACGGAAAAATCGTCTCGCAGCGAAACTACGACTGCTATCCACCTTTCGGTGAGCAACCCGGCGCCGGGCCTAGTGCTGGGCTATTCGCGTATGAATGAGAAGGAAATTCTGAGAGGGCATCCGGCTGCTGAGCGAAGTGTTTGGCTATCAGTTTATGCTAGTCGCAAGCGGTAGAAGAGCGTATCTTCTTTGTAGCCCGACGGGGCGACCTGTTGGGCTTAGGCTCTCGCTGCAATCAAGGGCAGGATCTGCCTTTAAAAACATTTCACGCTCACCCGAGAGCCTCTCTTTTTTGCGGACCCCTCGCCTGCGACATCCCCGGCACGTCCGGTGAGCTTTGGCCCAGTCACGAGAATTGTTGACAATGCTTTCCTCATACCGGATTTCCATGTCCATAAAAGAGATTGCGGCAAAAGCTTCGTGAGCCGATGGCTGGTCCTTAAAGGTGGTGGCCATGAAGGCGAAGCGATTGGCGTTGAGGATTGAGGTGCCATGGAAACGAGTGATGTTGGCGTAGCCTCGTTTAGCGATAGGGTATGAGATCTGATACAAATCCCCGAAGTCCGGCTTGCAATAGCAAAGACGAGCGGGGCATGACCAAGAAGTTGCCGCCCGCGAACCAGATAGAGAGCGCCCCACGAGTCAAGTTGGCGGTTGCAAGCCGGTGGCTTATGACTGGCGCAAGTCACGCAGTTTTTCTGGAGACTAGCGTTTATTCGGAGGCACAAGAAAAATAGAAGTTTAAGCCCCTCATCGTCCCACCGTATGCAGATTAGGTCTTCTTCGTCCGGTGCAAAGTGGACTCTCGTAACTGTGCCAGGTTGTTCTAATCGGTTCCTAACGCAAACTCCCGAGTTGAAACGCTTGGTTTGGCAAGCGCCCGAAGCTTAAGCCACCAGCCGCAGAACGGATCCACGCGAGCACTTGACGCCAAGCAGCTCGCGGCCGAGCAAAGCCGCATGCGTCAGTCGTCGCAGCCTCACGCAGTCGACTCACGAGTCCAAATGTAATACCTGTGTGACCCACCGAACCAAACATTGTGCTACTGTTCCGACTCGCTTCTTCGAAACGGTCTTCATCCCGTGTCCTGACGGGTCCGATTGTGTAAACGGGACGAAGCCCTCCATTGGAGGTATCGATGGCTGTCCTATCGAATAAGTCCGCGGGAGCTATGAGACGCCCACGCGTGTTGCTGGCAGATGACCATCAGATGGTGGCGGATGCATTGAAGAGCGTTCTGGAGCCTCGCTGCGAAGTCGTCGGAACAGTGAACAACGGGAACGCACTTCTGGAAGCGGCGCCCACCTTGCAGCCAGAAGTCATTGTTCTGGACATTGCCATGCCCGAAATGAATGGGCTAATCGCCGCCCAACATCTCAAACACTCCGTGCCCAAGGCGAAACTCGTCTTCCTGACAATGAATGAAGACCCCCAGCTTGTGGGGGAAGCGTTTCGCGCGGGGGCTTCGGCGTTTCTTCTGAAACAGGCGGCGGCGTTGGAATTGACACAAGCAGTTGAAAAAGTACTTAACGGTGGTTCCTATTTGACGCCACGCGCCGCAAAAGCGCAGGCTAATATCTTTCTGAGGGGGCCTCGAGCGTCTGAAAAAGCTGCTGAGCCCACTCTCCGCCAGCGGGAAGTCATCCAACTTTTGGCTGAAGGGCGGACCATGAAAGAAGCGGCTGACATTTTGAAGATCACCAGACGCACTGTGGCCGCCCACAAATATGCCGTAATGGAATTACTTCAGCTGAAGACGAACGCCGAATTGGTGCAGTATGCCATCAAGCACAATATCATCTCCATGTAGTTCGGGCGTTTTCTCTCCCGAACGTCGATTCTGTCGGCAGATGCCATTTCCTTGCCAGGGTGGTCAGGTTGTTGACACTTTCCTGACGTGCGGTTGCGGTGTGTTACTCGTCTTGGTTTCGAAATAACTCCATCGCCCTGTCCGCCGTTGCTTCTTCTTCCGCGGGCGCGTCTAGTAACTGGTCTTCCTCGGGCGTGTCACAAATGCAAAACGCCCCACTCGGCAACGAACCGTGTGGGGCTTTGTGTTTGATGTTTCTCGTAAATCAGTGCTTGAAGCGGAATTCGTTCACGATTTCATCTTCCGCCGCCTTGAGTTGTCGTGGGTTGCCGTCCTCGACTGCGAACACGTACCAGCCTGCTCCGTGGGGTGCCGCACACGTTGCTGCTTCTAATAGCGTCCGGTGTTCGTGCAGACAATGACGATGACTCCAACTATCAGTCCAACCCGCTTCGTAATATGCATTATGGGGGCCTTGAGGGGCTGGAGGTTGGGGCTTGCGGCGCGAACGAGGCGGGGAGGTGCTACCGGTCGGAGATTTTGGTGGCCTTCTCCCAGAAGCATAACCTCGCATCTGTCCTCCTAATTTCGTCAGAGAATACATCACTTCCACAACGATTTCGAGACCTTTGTACCAGCTTACGCGATCTGTGGTATGCAATAATTCCATTCCGCGGCTTTCCGCGCAAAGTAACATGGTTATACTCTGATCGCCTCCGTGGCGTGGCCACAATTTCATCGTCCTGAATGTCGCTGATTTCAAGGGCGTTCGGGCCGGACGGCATTTTCACTAGGGACATCACATAGACCGGAAACCCTGTGAATTTCCAGAGGCTCGCTTGCCGGGTACTGTGATTCACATACCGCCAATACAATGTCGGGCGGATTGACCTGCAGAGATCCTAGGAATAGGATTCGCCGTAGGTATGTGGTTGTGTGGTTCTTCCGCAGAAACCACGAAGTAACGCACCATGAACCCTAAGGCTATCGGAAGGTTGGTAGCACTACTCTTGATCTCGGGAAAGGCCGACGCAAACGCGCAGCCGGCTCCCTGCTCTGTCTATTTCACCGTAGTCGAAAATGATGAAGTCACTCTTCACCTCCCGATTTTCGAGATGAACAAGCCGCAGAACATTTGGTACGAGACTTACGGTAACCGCGACCAGTATTCGGGGATCTGTTATGTCGAGAATGCCTCTCGTGCTCCGGCTGGTGCGCCACTCTACGCCATTGTGTGGGGTGTGCATCTGGCGAATGCGCCTTATCTTTACAGCTCTCAATTAACCGAGCCCCCCGATGGGCACAGCACGATGACATCCCAGAATGCCAACACAAGTACAGTTTCGAGCGCTGGTGCTAACGTGCCTGTCAGTCACGCAACTTCGGGAGCGAAGCAATCCTATATGGTCGATGGCTGGTTGACGGTCTGGGACTCAAAAACAAATCAGGGCAAAGGAACGTTTGTGCCCGTCGGACCTCTTCGTACGGATAGCCATTCGGTTGTGGCCCTGACCTCCACATTGCTCATGAATGACGCCATGGAGCAGATTAGCCAAAGAGAGAAGGGAAGATTGAGCCCGGTAGCGCACAAAAAAGAGCCGCATAAGAATCACAAGGCAAGTAGCCTTTACGCCAAAAACGGTTGGTCTGAGATCATTGTCACTCCAATGAAAAATGAACCACCACCGCCGATTCAAACCTCTCCAAGCACACGTCAGACTTCCTCCGATGCTGCGCCGCCGAGCGCTCCATCCGTAATCCCACCGTCTGTCCATGCGACTCTTCCCAATCCATCTAAATCAGCCCCGCTGAATTCGAGCGTAACCGTCAGCTCCGTTCCGTCCGGCGCCGATATCTTACTGGATGACAATTTCGTTGGCAGCACTCCCTCAGCCATAGATGTCTCGCCTGGAAAGCACGTCATAACCATCAAAAAAACCGAGTTTCAAGAATGGGTTCGCACCGTGAACTTTTCCGGCGGTTCGATCACCCTGGACGCTGAATTAGTCCCAAAGCCCAGTGAAATGCTCTCAACACACCTGCTGGCCAAGCCCGACCCGACAAAAGAATCGGCTGGCGCTCGACCAGCAACAGACACGCTACAAAAACCCGTAGCCTGGATTGGCATCTCCGCCAAAAACCACAGTCGTGGCGTGTTGGTGACCAACGTGTCCGCGAAGGGACCAGCTGCGCTGGCGGGAATTCATATCGGCGATATTATTCTCGGCGTCGACGGACCGCTGTCCGAAAGCAAAGACTTCTATACGGCTGTTGCCGCTCTTAAACCGGGAACACGGGTTCCGATTGAATTCCTCCGCGGCTCCTCAACTCATGAAGTCTGGATAACCGTCGCTTCGCAAAACTGAGCACCCTGCCCCTTGCAACGTCTGAGCAGCCTCCGTTCTAACTCACTAGGCTCGCGACCCGCTAGGGGGCTGTTACCGGCAATTTCCAATAAAACCGAGGTCAAAAGCCGCTGCGACCTACGGGTAAATCGATATTGACATTCACGCGCAACGCCGACTAGTATTGCTGCCTCGTCCCTGACCGATCAGCCGGGGTTTCTCTCTACGAATCTTTCGGGCAAGCTTTCCGCAATGGAAACGCTATTCGTCGTTACTGCAAACCGGTTCTTTCGAGAATCACTGATTCGCTTGTTCCGCAGTGACAAAGGATTTCGTGTTACCGGAGCGGCGGATTGCTCCCCACTGCTGGCGCGATCAGCTCCTCGAGTGAATCCCGACATTGTGCTGCTTCGTCCGGAATGGGATGACCAGTCCTTTCAAAGTACGCGTGCCATCCATGATGCGCGTCCAGCCTCGAAAATTCTGATGATCGGAATGGAAGATGATCAGGACATATTTCTGCGCGCGGTTCGCGCAGGCGCCCTAGGCTATGTGCTTAAGGACGCGTCGGCCAAGCAAATGCTGGCTGCGGCCCATCGCTTGGAGCAAAACGGGGTTGTTTGTCCGCCGCACTTGGAACGGGCTCTGTTCAATTTGATTGCCAGCGGTTCCAGCTTCTCGCCGCGTCCACCATCCATTGCGGACTTGACCCCTCGCGAACATCAACTCACTTCTTTGTTGGCCCAGGGCTTGGCCAATAAGGAAATCGCCGGCCGTTTGAATTTATCGCTTCAGACGGTCAAGAACCACGTACACAGCATTCTGCAAAAAACACAATCCAAAAATCGCGCAATGTTTGCCCAGCTTGTAGGATCAAGTGTGCCCATGGGCGGTACCCACGAAAAACTCGAATCGCACCTACCGCTTTCCAGTTCTACATAATCCGATAAATTGTTGTTTAGTGGACAAGCGGCGAAACGCTACAGCTCTTCTTCCGAACGCCAACAAACCATCTCGTCAGATTCAGTACCTGCACCCGACCAGGACTAGTCCGGTCCAATCCTCGGCTCCGCCAGACCGGTAAAAAAGTACCTGCACCAAAATTAGACCCCTCTGGGCCTTGTGTGGCGCACCAGCTTTTCGCCAACATGCGACTCCAGAGACTCGCACCTTGCAACAAGAAAAGATTCGCGTGTTGATTGCGAACTCCACCAGAATCTGGCGGGATATGCTCTACAACACCATCCGCGAGCAGCCGGATGTCGAAATCGTTGGCGATGTAAGTGACGAACACGCCATCGTCGCCGCCGTAGAGCGCACAAATCCGGATTGTGTCATTGTTCCTCTCGAACTGCCGGCCGCTGCGATGCCAATTTGTACCCAGATTCTTTCCAAAAGACCAACTGCCAGGATTGTAGCGATCGGCGAAGCTTCCGACGTTGTCGAAATTTATTGGTTGTCAGACGAACGCGACATTCGTCGCACGTATACAACCGCATCAAGAGAGGCCATCGTGCGAGCGCTTCATTTTTCAACTTGTTGAGAGCGGCACGCTACAGCGGGAGATTGTCACATTGCACTCGGATGGTCGCAAGGGGAGATTGTGAAACAGATACCGCTAAAATCGGGAAACGCATTCCTCGCCTTGGTCTCTTCGCTACTGGGCGTGTTTCAGCCGGCTGTCGGCACGCAGGCTGCGATCACCGTGAGTGGCACATCCCCAATTGTTTCGGCGGAATCTCCCGAGCCGGCTTCGGACTTGATCGCGGTCGCGAAACTGTCTGGTACCGCGGACCGAAACGGACAGGCACTTGTGAATGGAAGCATTATCGCCAGTGGTGACTCCCTGCGTACCCATGCCAATTCGGCCCTGCTGCTGGCCACAACTCCCGAAGAGCGACTGTGGCTGGGACCGAACACCGACGCGAAATTATCCAAGGACGGAGACGATGTGAATGTCGCCGTGGCTCACGGAACCATTACCTTTCGAAGTCGCGGACACGTTGTCGTAACCATTCAAAATCACGATGGCGTCGCGTTGCGTTGCCGTCCCAATAGTCCAGTCTTGGCTCAGGTTAGCCTGGTCGGCGGTCAGCAGGCGCACGTGCGCGTACAAGAAGGCTCGCTTGAGCTCGCTGAAGGTGGCCGGACCATATTGCTACAACCTGGCCGCACGGATCGGCTGCCAGATCATGGCGCCATGCCTGCCGCGGCCACGAGAAGCTCGGACCAAGAGCAGGCAGAGAGCGCAGCGTCCACGGGTGTCATCAGCGGCACTGTTGTCGACGCCGCACTCTCAGTTGTCCCGGGGGCCAACGTCACTTTGACAAGTGCGACGGGCAAAACCTTTACCGCCACAACCGGCCCGGACGGTAAGTTTACGTTTCTTTCTGTGCAGCCCGGCGCGTACTCGCTGCACGTAACCAAATCTAAGTACAAACCCTACGATCTCAACGGTGTGACCGTGCGAGCTGGAAACCAATCGTCGCTTTTTATTCAACTGGGAGGAGCCGCGGGAGCGAGCAGCAACAAGACTCTGGTTTGGGTGCTGGTCGGAGGCGGAGCTGCTGCGGGGATTGGCGCGGCATTGGCGGCCAGCGGCGGATCTTCCCATAACGCCAGCCCGTCAACCGTGCACTAGCGAGCGTCATCAGAGTGCATCGCGCTCAGGAATGGAGGAAAGCATCCGACACCTCACACACAAGCTCATAGCTTCGATTTTTGTGACACTGATCGTGTCCGGCTCGCTGCTTGCCCAGCAAGCGTCAACGCCAACTTCCGCGCAGATGCCGGCAATCCAAGGCAACGATAAACGTGAAACTACCCAGCAGGACAACGAAAAGCTTGCGGTTCTCGCCAAGCAGAGCAAGTCTTCCAACGTAAGTTCGCCTGTCGGCGATTATCTCATCGGGCCGGAAGATCTTCTTGAGATCAATATCTTGGAAGCAACCGACCTGAATCGTACCGTACGCGTGTCCGACGATGGCGCTGTTTCGCTTGCCCTGCTTGGCTTGATTCAGGTCGCTGGCATGACTACGCGGGAACTGGAACTCGTGCTTGAGGACCGCTTGCGGCAGACCTACATGAAAGATCCACAAGTGGCGGTGTTTGTGCAAGAGATGCGCAGCCACCCCGTATCCGTCCTCGGCGCTGTCTCCAAGCCGGGGGTGTACCAGATTCGGTTCCCGAAGCCGCTTATCGAAGTGCTTTCCATGGCCGAAGGATTGGCGACCGATGCCGGCGACACGGTTATCGTTCAGCGGCACTCGGGCGATCCCGCCGAAGCAGGATTTGCAGCTTTGATGGGTCCCAAGACGAACACAGCAACGGACTCGCCCGCTAGTATGGCGGCCGCGTCGAACGGCACGGCGGGCCAGGTTTCCGGAGCGGAAAGTATCACCGTTAGCCTGAAGGAACTGCTCGACTCCAGCGATCCGCGTTCCAATGTGCTCGTCTATCCCGGCGACTCCGTGAAAGTCACGCGGGCTGGGATTGTCTACGTGTTGGGCCAGGTGCATAAGCCCGGCGGATTTGTGCTGAAAACGAATGAGAACATTTCGGTGTTGCAGGCGATTGCTGTTGCCGAGGGCACGACTCCGAATGCCAAGGGCAAAAACGCCAGGATTTTCGTGGCCAGCGCGAATGGAGAGCGGAAGGAACTCGCCATCAATCTCGACAAGATTATGGAGGGCAAAGCGCCTTCTCCCGTGCTAAGACCGAATGACGTTTTGTTTGTGCCCCATAGTGGCGGTAAGGAAGCATTACACGTTCTTGAGCAAAGCAGCGCCGGTATCGTCGGGATGCTCGGCGGAGCAGCGATCTATAGGTGGTGACGGTGGCGGACCAAAACAAAATCGACATAGAACTGTTTGATCCGGTCCGGCCCAGGTTGGAACGCGTTCGTCCAGAAGTGCTCGATTCTTATCCCGTCGAGGAGCCGCTGGAAGGTCCAAATCTCCGCGACTATTGGCGCACGGTACAGAAGCGCCGATGGACGGTGCTCTCGATTCTCCTGATTACATTCACGATCGCCGCGATTGCAACCTGGAAGCAGAAGCCCGTGTACCGCGCCGAAGCCCTGCTCGAAATCCAAAAGGAAAATGCCAATATTCCGACGGTTCAGGAGCTGTTCCAACTGGAAAACGTTTCGGACAACTATTTGGAGACGCAATACAAGGTGTTACAGAGCGAAACGCTGGCGCGGCGTGTGATCGCTCAACTGCATCTCGAGCGCGACACCGAGTTCAATCCGCCAAAAGACAGCTGGTTCCATGCGAAGACGCAAGCAGCTCCTCGAATGCCGGGTTCTGGCGTTGACCCCGACGTCGAGCAGACCGTGCTGCGGGAATTCAAGGATCGACTGAGCATCGAGCCGGTGCGGCGAAGCCGACTGGTGCAAATCAGTTTCGAATCGCAGGATCCGCAAGTGACAGCGCAAGTGGTAAATGCGCTGGCCAATAATTACATCCAGGGGAATTTGGAAAGCCGGTGGATGGCGGCGCAGAAGGCGTCGAAATGGCTATCTGAGCAGTTGCAGAGCTTCAAGGCCAAACTCGAAAAGTCGGAAGACGACCTGCAGGACTACGCGCAACGCAACGGGTTGCTTTTCCTCGAGACGGAGAAGGGCGACACGGAAAACATCGTTAACGAGCGGCTGCGCCAATTGCAGGACGAACTGACCAAAGCGCAAGCGGAGCGCTACGCAAAAGAGTCACTCTACCGGCTCACGGAAGCGGGCGACAACAGTGCGTTGCCGGGTGTGGTCGACAACAAATTGATGCAGGAGCTGACGGCGCGGCTGGCGGAGGTGGAGCGGCAAAAGGCCGCGCTGACGCCGACATTCACAGGCGACTACCCGAAGATGAAGGAGACGCAGAGCCAGATCGACGAGATCGACCGCAGGCTCGACCAAGAGCGTAAGCGGGCCGCGCAAGGAATCGTTGACGACTACCTGGCGGCGACGCGGCGCGAAGCATTGGTGCGCGGAGCATTCGAACAGCAGCAGAGCCAGGCGAATCAAGTCGCCGGCCGAACGGTGCAATACAACATCCTGAAGCGCGAGGTAGACACCAACAAGCAGCTGTATGAGGGCTTACTGCAGCGGCTGAAAGAAGCCGGCGTTTCGGCGGGAATGAATGCTAGCAACATTAATGTGGTCGATGCGGCTGTGCCTCCGACGCGACCCGTGCGCCCACGGCCGGTGCTGAATCTCGGATTGGCGCTGCTCCTGGGCTTGGGATGCGGAATCGGAGTAGCCTTCCTGCAGGAACATCTGGATAACACACTGAAGAATTCCGAGGACATCGAGCGTGTGCTGCGCGTACCCGCCCTCGCGCTGATTCCTTCGCGCGAATGTCTGGATGCCGACAACGCGGGCGTGTACGCGCTGGCAGCGAAGGTTGCGGCTTATCACGATGGAAACGCGTTGCAGCAGCATGGCACAAAAACGTGGATTCGCATCGATAGCAACGGCACGCAGCATTCGGCACTCTCCGAAGCCTTCCGCGGTTTACGCACGTCCGTCCTGCTTTCCTCGGCGGGTCGTCCGCCACGTTCTCTCACCTTCGTCAGCGCGGAACCAGGTGAAGGTAAAACCACGGTGGCCAGCAATCTTTCCATCTCGTTGGCGCAACTCGGCAAGCGCGTGTTGCTCGTTGATGGAGACATGCGTCGTCCATGCGTGCACAAGCTGTTCAACATCGACGAACGCGGGGGTGGCTTAGTCACGTTACTGACGGGCGAAGACGGCTGGAGTCATCTGGTTCGTCCAACGGGAGTACCGAACCTGGATTGCCTTATCTGCGGACCTGTACCGCCGAATCCGAGTGAGTTGCTTTCCTCCGATCGCATGCAGCAACTCATTCTGGAGGCGATGCGCGAGTACCAGTTCGTGCTGATCGACGCGCCGCCGCTGCTCAACGTCACCGACGGACGCATTCTGGCCACCATGGTGGATGGCGCGGTCTTAGTGGTGCGCGGTGGATTTACGCCGCAGGAGTTGGCGAAGCAGGCGCAATTCCATGTGCGGGATGTGGGCGCGCGATTGATTGGTGTGGTGCTGAATGATGTGGATATGCGGCACCACGGCTATTACCAGGGCTACTACCGCTACGGTTCGCATGATCAGAAGCCGGGCGAGCGCGCGAACGGTTGAGATTCTTACGCTGGCCCGTGGCGCTTCTGCGCTGCGGCGCAAACGTAAAAAACGTGCGTAAGTAAAAATGCAGAAAGGGTTAGGTCACATACGTCCTGTAAGTGACGGGGCGAAGCTGTATGGAAACACTGCTCAATTGCGCAACGCTCGCGCAGGCTGAACCGTCGCTCGCTTCGCCAGTGTGCGTGGAATCCGCTCCTGAAGTGCTGTGGTACGCAGCGTACACCAGCGCGAACCACGAGAAACGCGTAGCGCAACAGCTCGAATGGCGGTCGGTGGACCATTTTCTGCCGGTCTACGAGAGCGTGCGGCGCTGGAAAGATCGCCGTGTGCGGTTGCAGTGGCCGCTATTCCCGGGGTACGTATTCGTACGGCTCGGGTTGCGCGATTGTATGCGCGTATTGGCGGTTCCGGGAGTGGCGCGACTGGTGGGGTTCGATGGGCGTCCCACGCCGGTGCCGGCGGAGGATATCGAGGCAATTCGGACGTGCCTGGCGGGGAACCGTGACGTGCAGCCGCATCCGTATGTGCGGTGTGGGCAGCGGGTTCGGGTGTTGAGCGGGCCGTTGGCGGGATTCTCCGGAATCGTCTTGCGACAAAAGAATCGCACACGGTTCGTAATTTCCTTCGAGGTCCTAGAACGTTCCGTTGCCGTGGAGATGGATGATTACGACCTTCACGCAGTGGTCCACGAATGAGCATCGTGTTGCAGGACTGGGTAGTGGAGGCACAGAAGGAACTGGCGCCGGCAGGGACACTGCGGGGGCGGTTTGTGGTGGGGGCGTTCTGGTCGGTGGCGGGGGCGATTATCTCGCGGGGATTTTTGCTGATGGCGTCGGTGGCGTGCGCGTGGTTCCTGGGCAAAGAAGGATTTGGCGCGCTGGGAATGATCCAAAGTACTGCGGGGATGTTCGGGATTTTTGCGGGACTGGGGTTGGGAATCACGGCGACGAAGTACGTGTCCGAGCTGCGGCGGCTGGAGCCGGTGAGGACTGGGCGGATTTTAGCGTTGTCTGCGGCGGCGGCGTTCGTTTCCGGAGTCGTCATCACTGCGGTGGTGATTCTGCTGGCGCCGTACCTGGCGCAACATGTGCTGGCGGCTCCCCAACTGGCAGGGCCCTTGGCGATTGGCGCAGGGCTGGTGTTTTTTAGCGCGCTCAACGGAGCGCAAACGGGAGCGCTGGCCGGTTTCGAAGCGTTCCAGACGATCGCGCGGGTGAACATCTACGCGGGACTGGCGTCGTTTCCACTGATTGTTTTGGGAGTGTGGCGCTGGGGATTGCGGGGAGCGATCTGGGGCTCGGTGGCGGCGCTGGCGATCAATTGGGCGCTGAACCATCGCGCGCTGCGGCAGGAATGCGCGAAAGCGGGCGTGTCGTATCAGTTTGCGCATTGTTCCCGGGAAGTGAGCATTTTGCAGCGATTCAGCCTGCCAGCGTTTCTGGGATCGATTTTGGTGGTGTCGGCGATTTGGGTGTGCAACGCATTGCTGGCGCGGCAGCCGCAGGGTTACGCGGAACTGGGTCTGTACGCGGCGGCGGATAAATGGCGGGTGCTGATTGTGTTTGTACCGAATCATGTGTTCGCGATGGTGGTGCCGGTGCTTTCGAATCTACACGGCGAAGGAGATGGAGCGGCGTTCCAAAAAGTGTTTAAAGCGAACTTGCAGCTGAATGGGAGCCTGGCGCTGGTGGCGGCGATGCTGATTGCGGTGTTTGCCGGTCATATCATGCAGGTGTACGGAAACGCGTTTCGCGGGGGGCGAGTGGTGTTGATGGTGCTGGCGTGTTCGGCGATAGCGGAAGTGTTCAACGCGATGCTGGGGCAACCGCTGGTGGCGGCGCATAAGATGTGGTGGCGATTCGGGTTTGATGTGCTGTTCGTGATGCTGCTGGTGGGATTTGCGTGGGGGTTGATTCCGAAGCGCGGGGCTTTAGGTTTGGCAGCGGCTTACGGATTTGCCTACGCATGCACGAGTCTAGTTTTTTTTCTCTTTCATCAGCAAAGCTCGTGGAGTAGCTCTCGTTCCCAACAGAGTCAGCGCCAACCAGCTGCGAAAGTCACGGGAATATTGATGAGGGAATTGTGAGTGAGTTGGCCACAGTAGGGATCGCTAATTCGCGCATTGGGGCGTCTTGCAAGAAGTCCAGCTGGCCTCTACGTTTGCACGTTCCCAGATACATTCGGAATGCAATTCTGTTCAACATTGTACTCACCTGTGTCTTTATAGCGTTAGATCAGAGGTTTTTGCATTGGTTTGTTCTTCCGAGTACGGTTTGCGGCGCGGTCTGCCTATCTTCTCTGATTAGAGCAGTGAGGCAGGAGCGACTATTCACCGATCCGTTGCTCCTGATATCCGTCCTCGGATATCACAATACATACTTGGCCCCAATGCTTCAGGTCTATTGCGACTATAGGATTATTGCTTTGCCGATTCAGCCGGAAGACTTCCGCCCTTGGCTCGGTAGGGTGGCGTGCATCAATCTTGTCGGCATTGCGATTTTCATTTACGTGTTTTCCCGCGTCGTGAACGGCTCGGCAGGCACGAATTCCCCGAGAATTTGGATAATCGACCAGCGTCGGATAGTTCTCTTTGGGCTCCTGATGATTCTTGCGTCCGTTGTCATGCAGGTCTATGTGTATTCGGATTTCGGTGGTATCAGCGGGTACGTGGACAAATATCTCTACGATCGTGAGGCGTGGAACAACAAGGGAGCGTTATTGGTAATCGCAGAATCGGCACCTCTAATGGCGGTGCTCATCCTCGGCTGTTTGCAACAGAAACGGATGAGACGGGGACCGGTCAGGCTAACGTCATGGTCGCTATTAATCGCTTGTGGATTCGCGTTCTTGATGTTGCAGACAGTCTTCGGTGGGCTCCGCGGAAGCCGCAGCAACATTGTCGTTAACTGCTTTTTTGCCGCGGGAATTGTTCATCAGGTATTCCGGCCATTGTCGAAGCGGGTGGTCATCTTCTTGGGTATCGCTGCCGTGGTATTTAGCTATTACTACGTCTTTTTTAAGGATTTCGGTTATGCAGGCGTTAGCGCTGCCGTTAGCCTGGAAGGAAGGGAGTCCTTGCTTAGCCAATCAGGACGATCAACAGAGAACGTCCTCATTGCCGATTTTAGCCGCTCGGATGTGCAGGCCTTTATTGTCCAGGAACTTGAGAGTGGACAAGATGTCGATCTAGCAAAGGGGCGGACCTACGTCGGTGCTCTGAGCCTGCTTGTTCCGAGAATAATTTGGCCCGAACGTCCGTCGACAAAACTAAGGTGGACGACAGAACTTGAGAATGGTCCGGGTACTTATGACACTAGCGCGTATCGTTCATCCCGAATGTATGGACAGTTGGGTGAGGCCATGTTGAACTTCGGCTATTTGGGGGTGCCGATTTCTTTCGCACTCATGGGCTTTGTATTGGGCAAACTTTCGGTTCTGTCCCGTCAGCTTTGGACTACCGACGCACGCAGGATGCTATTGCCTGGCATGGTGATCGCGAGCGTTTGTATGATCATTCAAGATTCAGACAACGTGCTCTACTTCATTGTGCAGTATCTCATGATTCCGTGGACAGTTATCTGGATTTCTACATCTCGGTACCGGTTAAGGTATCCCGTTCCGCCCCGTTAACCGGCGAAACCCTTACTGGGCGGCAAAGGCTTGGCACGATGGAGTGGGTCCATTGAGAACAGCGGTTGGACCTTCTCGGCCATTCTCCGGAGGACATTCATGAAGGTTCTGCACCTGTGTAAGAGCTCGCAGGGAGCTCGATGGGCAAGTGCTCAAGCTCGGGTTCTGACTCGGAGAGGAATCGAGGTACACGTCGCACTTCCAGATCTCGAAGGGCCCGTAACAAGTGAGTGGATAGCAAACGGCGCACAAGTCCACCGCATAGATTACGCGCTGTCACCATTGCTACCGGTCGCAACGATTAGCAGCCTTCACCAAGTGCGACGACTCGTGGACCTCATACAACCGGATTTAATCCATTCGCACCACGTGAAGGCGGCGATTATGGCGCGGTTGGCTTTGCGTGGGCGCTATCCTGCGCCGCGAGTGTTTCAAGTGCCGGGCCCGTTTCACATGGAAATGACCCCATTTCGAATGTTGGAACTTTCGACGGTGACGGCGGAGGATTATTGGATCGCAACGAGCCGTGCGACCTTATCACGCTATTTGCGTGCAGGAATCAGTAGTGACCGGGTCTTTCTGAGTTACGCAGGTACTGAAAACGAGCGCTTCAGTAGACCGCGGAGGGGGCAGCTCCGTCGGGATCTCGGGTTGGCCGATTCCGAGTTCGTGGTTGGCAACATCAGTTACATATACGCACCTAAGTGGTATTTCATGCAAAGGGCCGGACTGAAGTGCCACGAAGACCTAATCGATGGTATCTCACTGGCGGCCGAAAAAGACCGTTCCATTCACGGCGTCTTGATTGGCGGCCCTTGGGGAACGGATGCTACGTACTTTGAAAAGCTCAGGCAATACGCACGAAAGCGGTCGGGCAATGCGGTCATCATGACGGGTGCGCTCAATCAAAAACAGGTGGCGTCTGCGATCTGGGATTTCGACTGTGTAGCGCACGTCCCGATGTCAGAAAACTGCGGAGGGGTTGTCGAACCTTTGTTGTGTGGAATACCGACGATCGCTTCTCGGATTGGTGGATTGATAGAGGTGGTGATGGATGGATCGACGGGTGTCACCGTGCCGGTCGGCGACCCGAGCGCACTTTCCGAGGCAATTTTATTCGTTCGAAATCACTACGGCGCGATGTGCAACCAAGCGCATACCGGTCAGATGCTTGTACAGACCATGTTTGACGTTAATCGAACTGCATTGGAGGTCGAGGAAATTTATCGTTACCTGCTGGGCCAGAGGGCGTCGGTACCGGGGGAGTTCAACTCAGAGGAATTTCTCAAAGCAGCGAGTGCCGTCGTGTAGTGCATTGCGGAGACACAATACGTTTGCGTGAATTCACAGCCGAGTTTCGGAACCCGTGGCGGCATGGGACAAGCAAAATAGATGTCACACCGCGACAGGCAGTACGGATTGCCTCTGAAAGTGAAAAGGACTGTTGATCTAATCGTGTCATTTGCCTTTGTGACGGCGTTTTCGCCGGTCCTATTCGCAATCGGAATTCTGCTTTTCGTCACGATGGGACGCCCGATCCTGTTTCGACAGCAGCGCCCAGGCCGATACGGAAGGCCGTTCACGCTGCTGAAGTTTCGAACGATGCGAGAGGCACGGGACGCGGAGGGACGGCTGCTGGCGGATGAGGCGCGGCTGACGGCGCTGGGGAAGGTGTTGCGGGAGCTGAGTCTGGATGAGTTGCCACAATTGTGGAATGTGCTGCGAGGCGACATGAGCCTGGTGGGGCCGCGGCCGCTGCTGATGCAGTACCTGGAACGCTATAGCGCGGAGGAGATGCGGCGGCACGAGGTGAAGCCGGGAATCACCGGGTGGGCGCAGGTGAACGGGAGAAACGCGGCGAGTTGGCAGGAGAGATTCGCGCTGGATGTGTGGTACGTAGAAAATTGGAGTTTGGCGCTGGATGCGCGTATTTTGGCGCGGACGGCGTGGGCGGTGTTGACAAGCGAAGGCGTGGCGCACGGCGGTCATGTGAGCATGCCGGAATTTTTGGGAAGCGAGCGGAACAAGCCCCTCGCGGCTCGGGGCAAGTCGTGAGCCGGAGACGGATTTTTGTGTACGGCGCCGGGGGCCACGGGAAAGTGGTGGCGGACCTGCTGCTGCCGCGAGGCGAAAAGGAATTTGTGGGATTCGTGGACGACCGCGAAGAGTTGTGGGGCGCGAAGGTGATGGGATTCCCGGTGCTGGGCGGCGGGGAGTGGTTGCGCGGGGAAGCTGGGAGCGCGCGAATTGCGGTAGCGTTGGGAGTTGGGGACAATGCGTCGCGGCACTGGATTGCGGAGAGCTGCGCGTATTGGGGCGCAGAAATTTTGACGGTGGTGCATCCACGGGCGGCGGTGTCACCTGCGGCTCGTGTGGGGCGAGGAACTGTGATGATGGCAAACGCTACGGTGAATGCGGATGCGGTGGTGGGCGAGGGCGTGATTGTGAATTCGGGCGCCGTGGTGGATCACGATGTTGGAGTTGGCGAATACGCGCATGTGGCGCCGAATGCGACGATGGGAGGCGGGTCGAGCTTGGGCGCATTTTCGCATTTGGGTATTGGCGCGAGTGTGTTGCCGTGCGTGCACATCGGCGCGCGCACCGTGGTGGGGGCAGGCGCGGTGGTGGTGAAGAATCTGCCCGATGAGGTGGTGGCAATTGGGGTTCCAGCGAGGATCCATCGTCAGCGCTGGCAGGGAGTGGGGCCCGTGCTGACGGC
>Ga0210392_10000627_pt1 | contig 20839 bp, 26 predicted proteins | sample IncBWC30OmetaG_FD_161057 | JGI IMG/M metagenome (GOLD analysis project Ga0210392, IMG submission 161057) | Forest soil microbial communities from Barre Woods Harvard Forest LTER site, Petersham, Massachusetts, United States - Inc-BW-C-30-O ...
ATAAACCAAGAAAGGACGACATCATGCAAAAGAGCACATTCATGTACGTGACGTACATCCGCACCACGCCGGAAAAACTGTGGGCCGCGCTGACCAAACCTGAGTTCACCCGGCAATACTTCTTCAACACCACCCAGGAATCCGACTGGAAACCGGGCGCATCGTGGAAGATGAAGGCGCCGGACGGCAGCACCACGGATGGCGGTGAAGTTCTCGAGATTGATCCGCCCCGGCGGCTGGTCCTGAAGTGGCGGCATGAACTCAAGCCGGAGCTAACAGCAGAGGGATATTCCCGCATGACCTACTCGCTCGAACAGGCGGGTGCGTCGGTCAAGCTCACGGTGATGCATGAGATGGACAAGGCGGGGTCGAAACTGATCGAGGGCGTCTCGGGCGGCTGGCCGCCGATCCTGGCGAGCCTCAAGAGCCTGCTCGAAACCGGCCAGCCACTGGAGGAAACGCGGCACTGGAAGGGCGGCTGCAAGGGCGAATGAAAATTGAACCCAACCGCAAGCAAACCAAACCAAGGACAGATTTATGAAAAAGCTCGAACTTGTTTATGTGACTTATATCCGGACGACGCCCAAGAAATTGTGGGCGGCGATCACGGAACCAAAATTCGCGAGCCAGTATTGGGCCGGCCGGGGAAACATCTCGGATTGGAAGAAAGGCTCGCCCTGGTATCACAGCGAGGAAGGCAAGCTGGACGAGGCCTGCGTGGTGGGAGAGGTCCTGGAAAGCAAGCCGCCGAAACGCCTCGTGCTGAGCTGGGCCGATCCCGACAGCCCCAAGGAGATATCACGCGTGACGTTTGAACTCGAACCGCACGACGACATGGTGAACCTCCGGGTGACCCACAACCAAATCAAGGCCGGGTCGGAGACGGCGAAAAATGTTTCCCGCGGCTGGCCGCTCGTGCTCTCCAGCCTCAAGTCGTTCCTCGAGACCGGCAAGGGCCTCATGGTTTCGTGCGGTCATGATTGATCGCGCGAAACCCCTGGCACATGGAATCAATTATGCAAACTGAGGTCAAAGCCGATTTCCGGCGGCCGAACTATTGGAAATGGCACGCCCCGCGCGCAGTCGTGGACAGCGGTGCTGGCACAATCATCGCGACGGTGGAAATTGAGGCATCGCCCGAACGCGTTTTCCGGGCGCTCACCACGAACGAGGTCGAGCAGTGGTGGGGGCATCCCGGCTTCTATCGCTGGAAGAACTGGCAGGCGGACCTCCGCGCGTGCGGGCGGTGGAGCGTGGACGTCCAGTTTGTGGATGGAAACACGAATGGCGGCAGCGGGGAGTTCGCCGAGATCGAGGAACCACGCAAGATTGTGATGACGCGGAAATTCGAGGAACATCCGCTGCTGGGCACACAAGAGACGACGATCACCTATCGGCTGGACCCCATTGAAACCGGCACGCGGGTGACCGTGCGCGACGAGGGATTCATCGGCCAGAGCGAGGCGGCCTTCGGGAACGCGGAGCACTGGGAGCGGGTGCTCGGCTGGCTGGAGGCTTACCTGACACCAAACTGAATTAAACCGCAACCATGCAGAAAACCTTTAACGCAAAGACGCCAAGGCGCAAAGACGCAAGAATTTCTAAAATCTTGATCAGGCGCTTGGATGTCACATTTGGGTTACGGGCAATGCCGGCAGACTTGATGGTGGATTTGCCTGGCGGGCTTTGCGGCTTCGCGCCTCGGCACCTTGGCGTTAAATTTAGACGGCATCGTTCCGAATTAAAGAGAAAACGCGTGGCTTCAAATCTGCGAGGCGGCAGTGCGTTTAAGGATGACCTTGATGGCGGTGGTCATGTTGTCCTTGAACTGCGGGTCGGCTTGCAGTTGTTTCCACACGGGGGCGGCGGAGAAGCCGGCCCAATGTTTCTTATGCGCGTCGGGGTTTTCGCCGCAGGTCATATACATGAGGCTGGGCATCACGGGGCCCGACAGGGTGCGTCCGTAAAAGATGGGCGCGAGGCCGACTTCCTTCATGACGGTGATTTCGCCGCTCTCGAACATGTGAATCTTGTTCAGTCCCCTGCCCTCACTCGAGCTGATGTAGGTGCGCAGCTCGAAGATTTCAGGCTTCTTGTCCGGCGGCGGCACGACGAGGTGTTTCATGCCGTCGAAGGCCACGAGCAGCGAGGTCGAGAAGCTTTCGTAGGCGGCATTGGTTTTCGGCGCGTTCAGGAATTCGGCGGCGGCGGCCTGGTAGGCGGTGTCGGCGGCGAGCTTCGCAGGAATCGCCGCAAAGGCTTCCGCCGAATCGCACGGAATGAACACGTAAATCTTGTTGGTGACGGAATCCTGGATCTCGGTGAACACGCCGATGGGCTGGCAGCCAAGACGGTTGTAGGCAGGCACGGCGACGTGCTGCCAGTAGTCGTTGATGCGCTGCTGCTGCTCCGCGGACTTGGTGCTGTAAACCCGAATCTCGTAGGTCTGCGGCCGGTCACTGTCGGCGGCACGGCCAAGGGCGGGAAAGCTGATGGAGGCAATGACCAAAGCCATGAGGCCTACGGAACGGATGGCAAAACGCAGATTCATCATCCTAGTTTGGTCTGGTTCCGCCGGGCAGACGAGAACTTTTTCGAGGCGACGCAGCACCCAGCCCGGCTCCGGACAAGAAAGGTACCTGAACGAATGTCCACTCCCCTTCTCTGCGAGATTGGTTCAGAATGCGTCCACCCCGAACCATGAATACCACCGAACAACAACCTTTCTCCCGGCGCAAATGGCTGGGGCTGGCCTCCGTTTCCACCGTCGCCGCCGCCGGTTCCGGCCTGCTGGCCGCTTCCGCCCGCGCGGATGATGCCTCCCCTGCCCCGGCCAAAACCAACGGCACGCGCACGTATAACATCCGCGATTTTGGCGCGAAGGGTGACGGCACGACGCTGGACACGGCGGCGTTACAGGCGGCGATCGATGCCTGCAACAAGGATCAGGGCGGCACGGTGCTCGTGCCCGCCGGGACGTTCGTGATCGGTACAACGGAGTTGAAGAGCAATGTGACGTTGCACATCGCGGCGCAGGGCGTTTTGCTCGGCAGCGATCACGGGCCGGATTATTTTGCCGCCGACGCGATCCCGTTGCATGGGGACACGACGCTGGAGGACGGGAACACGGGACTGCTGTTCGCGGTGAACGCGGAGAACATCACGGTGGAAGGGCCGGGCATGATCGACGGGCACGGCTCGCGGTTCCATGGTCCCAACCGCGGCGACCCGTCGCCAGCGGGCATCAGCGGCAGCCACCGTCCGTATCACCTCATGTTTTACCGGTGCAAGAATCTGCACGTCCGGGACATCTTTCTGAAAGACTGCGCGTTTCATTCCATGCGCATCGTGCAATGCACTTACGCGTGGTTCAGCGGCATCCATCTGCGCAGCCGCGTGATCAGCAACAACGACGGCTTCCACTTCATCAGCTGCGAATACATGCACGTGGCGAACTGCGACATCCAGTGCCAGGACGACGCGTGCGCGCTGTTCGGGAGTTGCAAGTTCGTGACGGTGACGGATTGCACGTTCAGCACGCGCTGGTCGGTGTTCCGGTTCGGCGGCGGCTCGGCGGAGAACATCAGCGTGACGAACTGCATCATTGATACGGTGTTCGGGTGTCCGATCAAATTGCATGGCAGCCCCAGTTCGCGTTTCGAGAACATGATGTTCTCGAATTTGATCATGAACAATGTGACGGGACCGATCTCCATCGGGCTGGGCGCGCGCGGGCGGCGACGGCAGGCGATGCTCGCGGGCGGGCAGACGAATTCACCAAGCGGGGCAATGACCGGCGCGGAGACCAACATCGTTGCCAACGTGGCAACCAACGGACTGGCCGGCACCTCCACGAACAATCTGCCGGGCGGATATGAACCAGAACCGACGCCGGAAGACCTGACGCAGCCGCCGGGCATCATCCGAAATATTTCGTTCAGCGGCATCCGCGCGACGGTGGTCAAGCCGTTCCCGTTGCCGGAATCCGAGTGGAAGAGCGGATACAATCCGGGTGAAAAATTCTCGTGCATCGGGCTGAACGCCGTCGGCGAAGGCTGGCTGGAGAACATCAGCTTCAACGATGTGCACATCACCTTCCCCGGCGGCGGCACCGCGGAACAGGCGGCGGTGCGCGATGTGCCGAAGGCCATCGGCGAATATTATGCCGCGGGCATTTTTCCGTGTTATGCGCTGTATGCGCGGCAGGTGCGCGGACTAACGTTGCAAAATGTGCGGTTTGAGATCGCCGCGTCCGACTTGCGGCCGGCGATCGTGTTCGACCACGTCAGTGACGCGTCCGTGAACGGGCTCAGTGTGCAGGGTGACCCGGCGGCGGAATCGGCGTTGCGGTTCATCGAATCGCAGGACGTGCTGCTGAGCGCGACACGGCTGATCAAGCCGGCGCCGGTTTTCCTGCAAGTGGAGGGTGCGGCGAACGCAGGGATCACAATTGATGGCGGTGATATTTCGAAAGCCGCGACGCCGGTGGCGTTCAAGAACGGGGCGTCGGAAAAGGCCGTGAAGCTGCATGGCTGATCAAGCCGCCCACGACGGCGGCGGCGCGGTGAAGCTCTTTGACATTTTGGTTTGCGGGTGCATGAAGGAAATCTTCCACGCGTGCAGGCATAGCGGCGGATCGTCTACGCCGAGGGTCTGGATATCGCCAAGCTTGCCGCCGGTGCGGTATACCGGGTCGCCAACGACCGGAAAACCCAGATGCGCACAGTGCAGGCGGATTTGATTGGTGCGACCGGTCAGCGGGCGGGCTTCGAGAAGCGTCGAGCCGTCGGCCAGTGGTTTGAGCACGCGAAATTCCGTGCGGGCGGCGAGGCCGTTTTCCGTGTCCACGGCACGGGAACCGAGCAGGCCGGACTCGCCGGCGATGGGGGCGTCGCAGAAGAAAGTTTCCGCCGCCGGCCGGCCCTGGACGCGGACGAGGTACAGCTTTTTGACCTCGCCGCGCTCGAACTGCGGTTGCAGCTTGCCGGCAAAGTGCCGGGTGCGCGTGATGAGGACGACGCCGGTGGTGTTCGCATCCAAGCGATGTGCGGGGTGAGGTTTCTGCGGGTGATAAACGGTGTTGAGGATGTATTGGAGCGTGTTGCGATAAAAGCGACCGTTCGAATGCATGGGCAGCGGCGCGGGTTTATTGATCACGATGAGCGCCTCGTCCTCGTGCAGAATCTCCACGCGACCGTTCACATCCGGCTCGGTGATGTTGGGGAATTTATGCCGGTAGCGCTCGCCGGCGCGGACAATTTTATCCGCCGCGACCGGCCGCTCATCCATGTCGAGCACCAGACCGCGCGCGCATTCCGTCTCCCAATGATCCGCGGAGATGTGCGAACAGATACGACACAAAACCTCGAGCAAAGTCTTGCGGTCGCAGTCGGAGGGAACATTGACGGGCTTGTAGTTATCGTACGGCACGCTGCCGGGCAGCGGCGAAATGGCGCGTGCGATGGCGTCGTGACGCTGCGCGATGTTGGCGGCCATCTGCTCGGCGGGCGTTTTGAAACAGAACGGGCACGACTGGCCGGAGACGTAACGGGAATCCTTCTGATCATCCGCGCTTAACGGCGTCTGGCAACGGAAACACTGGGTGGCATCCGTCTCCTGCAAGCTCGGGTCCAAGCCCACACGCTGGTCGAAGACAAAGCATTCGCCATCGTAATGTGCGCCACCGCATTCTTGGAAGTACTTGAGAATGCCACCCTCGAGCTGGAAGATCTGCTTGAAGCCTTCGTTCTCCATGAACGGCCCGGCCTTCTCGCAGCGGATGCCGCCGGTGCAAAACCATAACGTTGGCTGCTCTTTCAGTTGCGGTGGCAACCGGCGGACGGCGGCGGGAAAATCGCGGAAGTGGCCGATGCCCGCCGGCACGGCATTTTTGAAAGTGCCCAGCTTCACCTCGTAATCATTGCGCGTATCGAGCAACGTGACGGGGCGACCCTCGTCGAGCCACTGCTTGAGTTCCTTCGCGGAAAGTTTGGGCGAGGTGCGCAGCGCCGGGTTGATGCCTTCGACGCCGAACGCGATGATTTCCTTCTTCATCCGCACCAGCATCCGAGAAAACGGCTGGTGATCCGTCTCGCTGACTTTGGGCTGCAGATCGGACAGGCCCGGCAGGCTGCGGAGTTCCGCGAGGAGGAGGTCAATTTTGTCGCGCTCACCCGCGACGAAGAGGTTGATGCCCTCGACGCTCAGCAGAATGGTGCCTTTCAATTCCCACGCCCGGCATTGCGCGAGCAGACGCGCCCGTAAGGCCCGGAGATCCGGCAGCGTGGCAAACTTATAGGCGGCGATGTTGGTGATCTTCTTCATCAAACGGACGGAAGCTTAGCAGAAGCCGGCGGGGAAGCGAGCCGCCTCCATCACTCTTTGAGCAACGCATCCAAATCCAACGCCCGCGTGTACATTGCCAGTTCGTCACCCGGTGTGCGCGGCCATTCCGACTCCGGCCGGTCGCGGTAAAGCTCCACGCCGTTCTGATCCGGGTCGCGCAGGTATAGCGCCTCGCTCACGCCGTGATCCGCCGCGCCGTCCAGTTCTACACCGGCGGCCATCAAACGGCGCAACGCATCCGCCAGCGTCGCCCGGTCTGGATACAGAATCGCCAGATGATACAGCCCCGTGCTGTGCGGCGGCGGCGGTGAACCATCCTTGCTTTCCCACGTGTTCAGCCCGATGTGATGATGATAACCACCCGCCGATATGAAAGCCGCCTGCGAACCAAAACGCTGCTGCAACTCAAATCCCAGCACACCACAATAAAACTTCAACGCGCGGTCGAGGTCTGCCACCTTGAGATGGACATGGCCGATGCGGACCGCCGGGTGAATGGCAGGGTTCTTAGACATCACTCGGCCGGGTTATTTTTACCAAGGCCTTCCAGATCCCAGAGCAACCACTCATCATTAGGGACGTAGGCCTTGAGCTTGTGGTCCCAGCGCTTGGGAACCTCCTTGGCGAGTTTCTCCAGATAGGGCAGCAGCGGGTTTTTAGGCGGATGCGCTTCTTCCTGGTCGTCCATGGGGATGCGCTGCCAGCCAAACTTTTCGATATAAGGTTTGAAACCAAAGCCGTCGAAGAAATTGCCGGAGCCGATGAGCGGCATATACCACATGCTCGGAATCGCGCGCGGGTTCGCCTTGATGGGAACCTCGGCGGCCAGCTTTTCGAGCAGCGCCGAACCTTCGGGGTCGTTCTTGAGATGAGCCCGCAATTTTTCCAGCGAAGGAAAGGTCACGGGCGGACTAACGAACAAGACCGGCTTCAACTGCTGCCGCGACAGGATGATCTCATGCGCGGTGCCGACGCTGTAGATGTTCGTCGGGCAATACGCGATGGTGAAATCACTTGTGTCCACCATGCGCAGGTCGATGTGCAGCGTCTCCCAGAATTTCTCCGCGATCTGCGCGCGCACCTGGTCGCCATGCGTATCCGGCGCAAACGTCCAGTTCTCGCGCGCGTCGAGGGTGTTCAGGTCCTCCAGCCCGTATTGGTGCAATCCGCGCACGGCGGGCTTGAACCACGGATCGAAGACGATGCCCTCGAACGAGCGGATGAAATCGCCCACCCGGTTGCGCCAGCCGAATTTCTTTTCCGTGGCGCGTGAGGCTACGAAATCCATCGGGCCGGACAGGTAAACGCGTGCTCCTTTAATATGGTTTTGCGGATCCATGCGCGCCACTCTAGCGCGACGCGGCGCGGTTGCCAATCTTCAGTTGCAGGGCTATTACGCCTCCGCCAAGCGCTTCAACGATGCCAGCCCCCGTTCAAACTGGTCACCGCACATCTTGTCGCAATTCATCAGCAGTCCAAACATCTTGCCGGCAAAACTGTTTTTGCCCGCCATCGACCATACCACCACGGTCTGGTCGCCTTCCGGCCGAAAGGTGAATTCAGCGGTATTCGTCGCCTGCATCGGCTTCAGAAAGACGAGCTGGAAGCGGATGGCTTCGCCCGGCTTGCTGTCCGTGATGGTCATCTTGCCGGAGCCGACCTTGTTATTGCCATCCCATGCCATCGATGAACCGGTGCCCAGCGCCGGGCCGTCAAAGGTATTTTTGGCATTCGGATCCAGCTTGGCCCACGGCGACCACGCCTCCCACTTATGCAAGTCGTTGACATGTGGAAAGACTTTGTCCGGCAGCGCGGAGATCGTCGCCGAACGGGAAACCTTGAATTCACCAGGCTGTCCGGTGACAACGATGATGAACACGAGGGCGATAAACGCAAGGGCGAGAAGGATGGGGATCATAATTGTTCTTTCGTTTAAGGGTTTAGTTCAGCAATCCGGCAAATTTCCGGCGGGCATCCCAGAGCAGATACAGCGCGCACACGATGATGGCGTCTAGCATCGGATTGAGCAGGCCCTCGCCATTGGTGATGAAAGTATGGAACGCGATTATGTTCACAATGACAGGGCCCAACAACAAGAGGCCGATGTTCCGCAGGCGCGGAATCATCACGATGAGGCCGCCCGTGAGTTCAAACACTTTCACGAAGCTCATATAGCCCGTAGGTCCGAACGCGCCCATGAACTGGGCGATGGGCGAACCTTCCGGAAATTTTGGTGTCGGTCCGAGTTTAAGGAAGTACATGGTGCTGGCCATGATGAACGCTAAGCCGAGCACGATGCTGGCGATGATAGGCAGGCATTTTTTCATATTTGATGGTTAGGTTTGGTTGTAAATTTGATTTTTCAGCCGCCGGCCATCGCCCCCACGACCAGAAACGGCTCCCGGCCGTTCACAACTTCATCTGGCAACATGGTCTCCGTTGGTTCGAGTGACAGGTCCTCCTTGCAGGCAAAGTACCGGACAAACGGACGTCGCTTCAGTGTGTCGTGGTCGCGGATGGTTCCGCACAAAACCGGGTGCTTCGCCTCCAGGGCATCCAGCAACGCGCCGACGGTCACCGGCGCAGCGAGGTCCAGTTCCACGTCGCCGCTTACGCGCGCAAGGTTACGAAGATGAAATGGCAGCACGACGCGGATCATCGCAGGGTCTGGACTTCAACGGAATAGACCGCCGGCAGATCGCGCACGATTGCGTTCCATGAATTACCGCCGTTGGCCGAACAATAGACCTGCCCGCCGGTCGTGCCAAAATAGATTCCGCACTGGTCGAGCTGGTCCACGGCCATCGCATCGCGCAGCACGTTGACGTAGCAATCTTTCTGTGGCAGGCCTTTCGTCAGCGGCTCCCATTCGCCGCCGCCGGTCTTGCTGCGATACACGCGCAGCTTTCCTTCCGGTGGATAGTGCAACGAATCGCTCGTGATGGGCACGACGTAAATGGTCTCCGGCTCGTTGAAATTGACATCGATCGGAAAGCCGAAATCCGTCGGCAAGTCTCCGCTGACCTCGTTCCACTGGTCGCCTGCGTTATCGGTGCGCAAGACGTCCCAATGTTTTTGCATGAACAGCACGTCCGGTCGCGACGGGTGCAACGTCATGCGATGAACGCAATGGCCGACTTCGGCATCGGGATCGGGCAGCTCATAAGGTGATTTCAGCCCGCGCGTGATCGGCTTCCAGGTCTTGCCACCGTCATCAGTGCGGAACGCGCCACCGGCGGAGATGGCGACATAGATGCGCTTCTCATTTTTGGGATCCAACAATATCGTGTGCACCGCCATGCCGCCCGCGCCGGGCTGCCAGAGATTCCCCTTCGCTTTGCGGAGGCCGGGAAGCTCCTTCCACGTCTTGCCGCCATCGGCGGTCTTAAAGATCGCCGCGTCCTCCACACCCGCATAGGCGGTGTCCGGGTCGGTGAGCGATGGCTCGATATGCCACACACGCTTGAATTCCCACGGATGCTGCGAGCCGTCATACCACTTGTGCGTGCCCGCCACACCCTCATACACAAATTTATTACTCTCGCCCTTGGGCATGCCTTCCGGCCCCTTCAACTCCTCGGCGCTGCTGCCGGGCGTGTTCCAGGTCTTGCCGCCGTCATCCGAGCGCTGGATGATCTGCCCGAACCACCCGCTTGATTGCGAAGCATAAATGCGGTTCGGGTCCGCCGCTGAACCTTTGAGGTGGTACATTTCCCAGCCCGCGAAATGAGGCCCGCTTACCTGCCAGTCCTTGCGCTTGCCATCCGCGGTGAGGATGAACGCGCCTTTTTTCGTGCCGACCAATACCCGGATTGTGCTCATGATCTGCTCCGTTTCTTTTCCCCGACAGGCGGGGTTTGGTTTCAGTGGTCTATGATGCGGCCATGGATTCCTGCGTGGCAAAAATGTTGTCCAGCCGGGCAAAGCTGGTGGTCCAGCCGTCCTGATGGTTGTCCCGCAGATCCGCAGTCGTGAAGATCTCCTGCCGGAATCGCATCAGGGTTTTTCCCGCCTGCTCAGTGAAAGTCACCGTCACCTGCGTGTCCACCGGCTCGACACCGATTTCCGGCGCCGCCATCCGGACAAAAGTAAACACCAGCCGCTCTGGCTGGACCACCTCGATGAATCTGCCCGCAAGGTGGATTTCATCACCGTTATCCGCGCGCAGGCAACCCCGCCACGCGCCACCCGGACGCGCATCCATTTCCACGTGGCAGGCCGGAAACTGGCCGCAGCCCCACCAATTCTTCACCATGTCGGCGGTCGTCCACGCCTGGAACACCAGGTCACGCGGCGCGGCAAACGTCCGCGTGAACACCAGCGCATGTTTGTCCTTGTTTTCAACCTTCATAAGCATCCTTCAATTTTTTGATGTCGAGTTTGACCATCTGGAGCATGGCCTGCATGACACGTTGCGATTTCACGGCGTCTTTGCTGCTCATCATTTTTCCCAAAGCCTCCGGGACGATTTGCCAGGAGATCCCATACCTGTCCTTGAGCCAGCCGCATTGGATTTCCTTGCCGCCGGCGGAGAGCCTCTTCCAGAAATGATCCACCTCCGCCTGCGTCTTGCAGTTCACGACAAACGAGATGGCCTCGGTGAATTTGAAAATGGGGCCGCCGTTCAGTGCAATGAACTCTTGTCCGTTCAAACGGAAGGCAATCGTCATCACCGACCCCTTCTCCCGTCCGCTCGCCTTCGCGCCGCTTTCGCCGTAGCGCGCGACCTTCAGAATTTTTGAATTCTTAAAGATGGCGGTGTAAAACCTCACCGCTGCTTCAGCCTGATCGTCGAACCATAAAAATGGCGTGATCTTTTGCATAAGCCTTCCTCAATTGGAACTCTATTCTAATTTCACTTTCCAAGTTTCGCAACCCGGTCTTTTATCCCTGTGCGTGGGCGCATTTTCCGCCTCACGCCTTCGCCAGATAATCGGCCAGTTGTTCGAAGGTGCCGCCCCAGCCCTGCGCCATGCCGGGGCGTGCGGCGTCGAACGCCCGGCGTTCCTCCTCTGTCGCATCGAGCGGCAGCCATTTGACGGTCACCGTCGTCTTTCCCGCCTCTTCGGTAAAAGTCGATTCGGTCAGCATCAGTAAAGGCCACTGGGCGCTGAACGGATGCCGCGTAATCCCGCCGTCCTGGTCAGAAAAAGAATTCACCAGCAGGATTCTGGCTGGCGGGTTGATTTCGCGATAGACGAACTTGCCCCACATCTCCTTGCCGTCCGGCGTTTGCATGCAGTAATGGAACAGTCCACCCGGCCGGAAATCCAGGTTCGCCTTTTTTATGATCGTGCCCTTCGGCCCAAACCATTGCAAGAGCCGGTCGTGTTCCGTCCACGCTTTCCAGACCAGTTCGCGTGGCGCGACAAATTCGCGCGCGATGACGAACGGCTCCGACAACGTCCGGGCAAGATGTTCACCCATACGCTCCAGCGTCTGTTTGCCGCCCTCGACCGCACCGAATTCCTTGACCACAAAATCGCGTTCTCCCGCCGTTGGGAACACCATGCGGATGGTCACCCGCGTTTTATCTGCCGTCAGCGCGTCAAACGACCACGTCGACTTGAAACGTACGCCCGGTCCGCCTTCGCGATGGCCGCCGTGCGAATATGCGATGCGTTCCGGCTTCACGATCTCTTCGAAAACACTGTGATTCGGATACTTCGTGCCATCCGGCCCCTGCATGACATGCTTCCACGCGCCACCCACACGAAAATCCATTGTCTCGATCGTCGTGGAAAAGCCGCGTGGACCCCACCAATTCACTACATGCTTCGGGTTGGTCATCGCCTCCCATACCAGTTCGCGCGGGGCTTGAAACTCGCGGGTGATGATGATCTCGCGGTCAGAGGTGTTGGGCGGGGTCGGTTGGATATTGCTCATAATTATAGATGGGGCTGATGCTCACATCAGGGCTGACACAAGCCACGCGTTCAGGTTCTTTTTCAGTTTGTTTGCGTTTTTGGTTGTTTTTGAAAGCAGTTCACCCAGCCGCTCCAGGCTCTGCGTCATGCCGGCTTCAAAGCCGCCGATGTATCTATCCGCGCCCGGCGTCGCCTTGATGACGCGGGAATGCATGGTGAGCTTTGTTTTTCCAGCCTGTTCGACAAGCGTCATGGTGTGCAATATCTCAAACAGGAATTCCCCCTGCTCGTCCAAAGCCCGGTCATGGTCACCAACCGCTCTGGCGGCACCACCTCGCGGAACTCCCCACCCATGGGATATCGCGTCCCGTCCGGCGCGCGCATGACCACGTAGATTTTATTGCCGGGCTTGGCATCCCATTCACACACCGGAGCGGTGAAACCGCGCGGCCCCCACCACTGCGCCAGATGCCGCGCATCGGTGCAGGCCTCGAACACCAGTTCCCGCGGCGCGGCGAATTCACGGATGATGGTGAACTCCCGCCCGACGCAATCTTCTACCGCCTTGTTCTTTTTAGTCGGCATGGTCTTTGAAGCTGGTTTAAATCCGTCAGACCGCGACGCTGACCATCCAGCCGATGCCGAAACGGTCCGTGAGCATCCCGAAACGCGGCGACCAAAATGTCTTGGACAACGGCATCTCCACTTTGCCGCCGGCCGCCAGCGCGGCAAAGGCGCGGTCAACCTCCGCCTCCGTCGGTAAACAGATATGGAGCGAAAAGCCCGCGAAACTGGTGCCCGCTTCGCAGCCGTCGGAGGCCATCAGCGTTGACCCGCCGACATGGAAAGTGGTGTGCATGACTTTGTTTTCAAAACCCGGCGGGATCCGGCCCGGCGGCATCGGCTCCGGGCTGTCGCTGTACCGCATGAGCAATTCCACCGTCGCACCGAGCGCGGCACGGTAGAATTCAAGCGCCTCTTCGCAGCGGCCGCCAAAAAACAGATAAGGTTGGATGAACGTGGTTTTCATGGATGTCTTGGTGTTATCGATTTGTTGTTTTTGCAGATTTTGTCTCATTTGTTACCGCCATCAGTTTTCTCCTTGGCTTGCAGTTCCTTCAGATATTCATCCAGGCGGTCAAAGCTGTCCTCCCAAAACTTGCGGTACTCCTCGATCCATTGCTGGGCCTGCTGCATCGGCGCGGCTTCCAGGTTCAAGCGATGCACCCTGCCATTGCGGCGGCGGCGGATCAACCCTGCTGTTTCCAGCACCCGTAAGTGCTTGGAGACCGCCGGCAAGGACATGGAATACGGCCGGGCCAGGTCAGTCACGCAACTGTCGCCATGTGACAGATGTTCCAAGATGCGCCGGCGCGTCGGGTCAGCCAGCGCCGCGAACGTGCGATCTAATGAACGGCTCGAACATTTAACCATATGGTTTAATATAAACCCAAAAATTAAAATCGTGCAAGGGGAAATTTAAATAAAAAGACGGGACCCGGATAAACCGGATCCCGTCTTGAAATATTCTGGCTCTGCCAGATTATAGATTAGTAACGGTCGCGACCACCGCCGCCTTCGCGACGGCCGCCGCCGCCGCCGAAGTCACGACGACCACCACCGCCGCCGGCCGGACGTTCTTCACGCGGACGGGCGATGTTGACGGTCAAAGCGCGACCATCCACTTCTTTGCCGTTCAAACCTTCGACGGCCGCCTGGGCTTCTGCATCCGAGCTCATGGTCACAAAACCGAAACCGCGGGGGCGGTTGGTCATGCGATCCATCATGATGGTGGCTTCGGTCACCGTGCCGAACGCCGCAAAGGCGTCGTTCAGCGCGTTCTCAGAGGTGTTGAAGGAAAGATTTCCTACGAATAATTTATTGTTCATGTGATTTTGATACTGTCTGGCTAACCGTGACTTTCTACCGACTGTTCCCGTGTACCGGGTCTCAAATCATCACTGAACCAAGTTCACTTGAAGATTCACCATGCCGCGAAAGCATCGAGCTATCTATCAGACAGGGCCAGCCTGACAATTTCCGTGAGAATAGCAACAAATTTTTTGCACCCTAAACCTGAAACCGGCCGCGCCAAGCCCCCTGTAGAATCTGAGAACAGTCATTTACAACCAGCCTGACAAGCAGCATGATGCCCTTACCAGCGGAGAAACTATCATGCCGCAGGTGAGTCAACCCGCAGTATAAATCAAAAAAGTTATGGCAAAAAAAGCCAAAGTCAAAAGCGCCGCTAAAAAGAAACCAGCCGCTAAAAAGAAAAAGAAGTAGCCGCCTGCTGTCTCTCCTGACGTAATAAATCAGGAGAGACATGTCCCGTCTCCCCTCTCCATTTTCACCTTCCCTATTTCCATGGCGCTCAAACTCCGGCAAGGCCAGGTCTGGCAACACGGCGATGAATTCATCCGCATCGTGCAGCTGGAACGACTCGAGGTCGGCTACAAGATCCTGAAGAATCTCAAGTCCGGTGCCGGCGAACACCGCCAAACGAGCAAGAAAGACTTCTGCCGTTTGCTCAAGTCCGCCACGTTGCTGGAGCCCAAGGCTCCGGCCAAAACTTCAACGCCCCCACTGCCGCCGCCCGCCGCCTGAGCGATCCTGCCGCGGCTGCCCGCCGGAGGAATGCTGCCCCGGCTGGCCGCCCTGTCCGCCCGGCCGATGCGATTGCCCGTGCCGTTGCGGACGTCCTCCCTGATTGTGTGCGCGCGGAGGCCGGCCGTCTTCCGCCGGATTGTACGGCGGAATCGCCGCGGTATAATTGAACCCTTCCGCCTTCTTCCGCACGATGCCGCGGCCGATAAACCGCTCCAGCGCCCGCAGTTCGCCATAATCTTCGGGCGTCACAAAACTGATCGCGTCCCCGATCTGGTTCGCCCGCCCGGTGCGGCCGATGCGGTGGATGTAATCCTCCACATGCATCGGGAAATCGTAATTCACCACGTGGGAAATCCCGTCCACGTCGATGCCGCGCGCGGCGATATCCGTCGCCACCAGCACGCTCACCGCGCCGGACTTGAAATCTTTCAATGCCCGCAACCGCTGGCTCTGTGAACGGTTCGAGTGCAGCGTCGCCGTGCGGACGCCTTTCTGCTCCAATTGCCGCGCCAGCCGGTCGGCCGCGTGCTTCATGCGCGAGAAAACCAAAATCATGTCCATCGACGGATCTTTCAGCAGGTGCAGCAGCAGCGCCGTCTTCAGATGCTTCGGCACTTCATAGACGAGCTGCGTGACCGTCTCCGCGGGATTCGCGCGCCGGCCGATCTGCACCACCTTCGGGCTGCGTTGAAATTCATGCGTCAGCGATTCGATCTCCTTCGAGAGCGTCGCGGAAAACATCAGCGTCTGCCGTTGCTTCGGCAGTTGTTGCACGATGCGGCGGATGGACGGGAGAAAACCCATGTCCAACATCCGGTCGGCTTCATCCAGCACCAGAAATTTTAATTGGGAAAAGTCCGCGCAACGCTGCCCCATCAAATCAATCAGCCGTCCCGGACACGCGATCACCACATCTGTTCCCGAACGCAGCGCACGGATTTGCGGCTGTTCCCCTACTCCGCCAAAAACCGTCGCGACCGTCAGCGGCAGATGCTTGGCGTAAGCCTTCACGTTTTCCTCGATCTGCACCACGAGTTCGCGCGTCGGCGCGATGACCAATACTTTGGTGCGCCGCTGCCCGGGTGGCAGCGCGGCAAGTTTCGTGAGGATCGGCAGAGTGAATGCCGCCGTCTTGCCCGTGCCGGTTTGCGCGATGCCGATGAGATCGTGTCCCGCGATGATGGGCGGGATGGCGGCGGTCTGGATGGGCGTCGGCTCGGTGTAGCCGGCTTCCGACACGGCCTGCAAAATTTTGGCGTCAAGGCCAAGGGGTCCAAATGACATAGCCCACTAGCATATCAGGCGCGGGGACGATGGCACGCCCTAAAATGAACCAATCAGACCAGCGGCAACAAGCCGGCATTTGCCGCTGCCTTAACGCTTTCATTGAATTCCTGCAGGCTCGCCGCCAGTTGTTCCCGGGAATGGCCCTGCTTCACGGCGGCGATGGCGGCCGTGGCCAGTTCATCGCACCGTTCGTTGCCGGCATCCCCCGCGTGTCCCTTCACCCAATGCCAGTTCACCGTGTGCGGCGACACGGCGGCATCGAGCCGCCGCCACAGGTCCTCGTTTTTCACCGGTTGCTTCGCGGCCGTGCGCCAGCCGTTGCGCTTCCAGCCCCGCAACCATTTCGTGATGCCGTCGCGCAAATAATTCGAGTCCGTATGAAACTCCACCTTGCAGGGTTCTTTCAGCGCCGACAACGCCTCAATGGCCGCCTGTAGTTCCATGCGGTTGTTCGTGGTCGCCGCCACGCCTCCGCTCAGCTCGCGCTTGTGTGCGCCGCTGGCCAGCACCGCCGCCCAGCCACCCGGACCGGGGTTGCCATGACACGCACCGTCAGAATGAATCACCACTTCTTGCATCCCCGATTTTGAACCGGGCCGCGCTTGAAGCCAAGCGCAGACAGCCAACCTTCTTCAAACCGCTTTGTTTGGCTTTAAATGGCTTGTTTCACCCGAAAACCGGCTTTGAAATGGGTTTAAATTGGCTTTATTTGGGTTTATTTGGCTTTGTTTTTTATTGTCTAAATCGCCATTTCATATCCGTAAAATTAGGCGATTGTTGTCTTTTTAAGTTGGCTTTGTTTCGCAATTTTCATTTTTCTGCGCGCAACGCCCACCCGGCTTCAGGATTGGAGTTTCTCTGGAGCCCCGCATGCGGGATTGGTGCTTGGAGCTTTTTTATTCTTTCATCATTCGTCATTAGGATTTCGTCATTCATTTCTCCCATTCTGCCGTAACCGGTTGGACAAAGGCTGTCCAACCTAAAAAACCCTTCACGTCGGCCAACCTGCTGGATTTCCGTCCGCACCACGCTAAACTCCCGCCGTTGCAATCATCCAGACCAGACCATTACGCCACGCTCGGCCTTCACCGCCGCTGCACCGATGCCCAGATACGCGCCGCCTACCGCATCCTCGCCAAACAACATCATCCCGATGTCAACGGCGGTGCGCGCGAAGCCGTCGCCCGCACCCAGGCCTTGAACGCCGCGCATGAAACGTTGAGCGACCCAGCTCGCCGCCAGGCTTACGACGAGGAAGCTTCCGCCGCTAAAAAATCACCTGCCCCCGCACGCCCGGCAAAAGCCGGCCATATCACCAAGGAAGTCCACCTTGGCATCCTCGAATTCTTGCGGGGCGCAAAACTGGATGTCCACGTGAACGACCCCGGTAATCCGCATGACGCGGAAACCTACACACTCGCCATCCCGCCGGAAACCGCGCCAGGTACGCGTTTCAAAATCCCGCGTGCCGGCGGCGGTTTTGTCCTCGTGCGCGTAAAAGCAAAGCCGGATTTCCGTTTCAAGGTTCGCGGCTCGGATTTGCGGTGCGACCTTAAAATCAGTTTCCAACGTGCCCAGCAAGGCGGGGTGGAATCCGTGCGCGGAGTGACCGGAAATTTCCTCCGCGTACCCATTCCAAAAAAAGTTGCCCGCGGCGAGATCATCCGCCTTTCCGGCGAAGGCCTGCCCAAAACCCGCGGCGGTCGCGGCGATCTCCTCGTGCGCATCGTCTACCGCCCCGAAGTCCGCATCACCCGTGCCACCGGCCGGTGAATCACCGGGGCAAATGAATTGACGACCGCCATTTACTTCCGCCACCCCACCGCGCATAGTTGGAACCGCCTGCGGAGAAACTTTCATGCTGCCGGCAAGCCAACGACAGAACAAAAAAATTATGGGCGACAAATCCCCGAAAGCGAACCAGAAGAAATCCGGCCAGAAACAATCCGCCGCCAGCAGCGCCAACGCCAAGAAAAGCGCCGCCGTGGCCGCCAAACAGTCCGCCGGCAAGAAGAAGTAACGCGCCTCTTCCATCCGTCTCTCTTGGAAATAATATCTGGAGAGACGGACTCCGCCAAAGCTCCGTCTCGCTTCGCAGTTGTGATCCGCTTTTTATTTTCGTGTCTTTCGTGTTTTTCGTGGTAAAAAATCCGCCATGTCAAAACACAAGATCGGCATCATCGGCGGCACCGGCCTTTACAACATCGAGGGCTTCACCAACCAGAAATGGGTGAAGGTCAAAACCCCGTTTGGCAATCCCTCCGATGACCTGCTCACCGGCAAAATCGCCGGGCGCGATGTCGTGTTTCTTCCGCGCCATGGCCGCGGCCACCGCTTGCTGCCCACCGAGTTGAACCATCGCGCCAACATCTGGGCCATGAAAAAGCTCGGTGTGCAATGGATCGTTAGCGTCAGCGCCGTCGGCTCCTTGCAGGCAAAATATGAACCGTGCGACATCGTGGTCATCGACCAATTCCTCGACCGCACCAAGCAATCGCTCAACCACACTTTCTTCGGCCGCGGCATTGTGGCGCACGTCGCCTTCAGTTCCCCCATCAGCGAGGAACTGCGCCAGATCATCTACAAAACCGCCCGCGCCCAAAAGGCCCGCGCCCACGATGGCGGCACGTATGTCTGCATGGAAGGTCCGGCCTTCAGCACCCGCGCCGAATCCCTCGCCAATCACGGCGCTGGCTACGACGTCATTGGCATGACCAACCTCGGCGAGGCCAAATGCGCCCGCGAAGCCGAAATCGCCTACGCCACCATGGCCATGGCCACCGACTACGACTGCTGGAAGGAAGATGAGCACGTCACGCTCGATGTCATCATCGCCAACCTCCACAAAAACGCCGATACCGCCAAGCGCATCGTCGTCGCCGTCATCCCGCAGATTCCCGACGAACCGAACTGGAAAGCCCATTCCGCCCTGAACCACGCCTTCCTCACCGACAAGAAACTGTGGCCAAAGAAAACCGTGGCGGAACTGAAGCCCATCTTGGCCAAGTACCTTTGACACCCGCATTAGAATCCGCGGCGCGCGGCCTTCAGGCCGCTTCAACGTTCTATAACAGTTAGACGTTAAATTGTAATGACACCCAGGTAGGGCGCGTCGCTCCGCGCGCGCCGCGACTGCCAACCAACGCATTCTGGTTAACCTCAGCGGTGTCTTTTGCCAACGATACCCGGCACTTTTCTCAAACCAATTGGCATTACTTGCGGACGATTATCTTGGACGCGGCCCTGCGTGGCTGGGATTATTCCCGCATCATGCCGCGTACCCGTTTGTTCATCTTTGCCACGTTGGTGTTCACGATCGTCCAACTGGCCGCCGCCGAATCGTCCGCACCGGCACTCTGGTATCAGCAGCCAGCTCAAAAATGGACCGATGCCTTGCCCATCGGCAATGGACGCCTGGGCGCGATGGTCTTCGGCGGCATCTTTGACGAACGCATCCAGTTCAACGAAGACACGCTGTGGACCGGCAAACCCCACGATTACGTCCGCGTCGGCGCCGGTGATCAACTGGCCGAAATCCGCCGCCTGCTCGCCGCCGGTCAGACCAAGGAAGCCTCCGCGCTTGCCAAAAGCAATTTCCTGAGCGACCCCGTCCGCCAAAAGGCCTACCAACCCTTCGGCGACCTGCATCTGCATTTTGCCGGCCAAGGCGACGTCACTGATTATCGACGGGAGTTGGATTTGGATACCGCCCTCGGCACAACCGCATTTCAACTCGGCGGTGTAAAATTTAAACGCGAAATCTTCGCCAGCTATCCTGACCAGGCCATCGTACTGCGCGTCACAGCCGATAAGCCTGGCAGCATCAACTTCACGCTGCAGATGGATAGTCCGCACAAGGATTCCAAAACCGCGGCAATAACGTCCGATACCCTGTCCCTGACCGGCCAAGTCGAAACTGGTGGATTGAAATTTGAATCTCGTGTCCGGGCGGTCACACAAGGCGGGACCATAACGACTAATGGCAACACGTTGGTTGTTGCTGATGCAGATTCCGCCACCCTGATTCTGGTCGCCGCGACGAGCTTCAAAAATTTCCAAAATATCACCGCCGATCCCGCGAAACATTGCGCGGCGGACCTAAAAGCCGCCGCCAAAAAAGATTACCCTACCCTGCTCGCCACCCATCTGGCCGATTACCAAAAGCTGTTCCGCCGTGTGAATCTTGACCTGGGCCATACCGCCGCTGCCGATCTGCCGACCGACGAGCGCCTGAAAAAAATCCACACCGCCGGCATCGAAACCGACCCCGCGCTGGCCGCCTTGCACTTTCAATATGGCCGCTATCTGCTCATCGCCAGCAGCCGCTCTGGTGGCCAGCCCGCGAATCTGCAAGGCCTGTGGAACGAGGAACTCAGTCCGCCTTGGGAAAGCAAGTGGACGCTGAACATCAATTGCGAGATGAACTATTGGCCCGCCGAGTTGTGCAATCTCAGCGAATGCACCGGGCCATTGTTCGATATGATCGATGACCTCGCCGTTAGCGGTGCGCGCACGGCCAAAATGCAATACGGCGCCCATGGCTGGGTGGTGCATCATAACACCGACCTCTGGCGCGGCACCGCCCCCATCAACAACATCGACGGCATCTGGCCGACCGGCGGTGCGTGGCTCTGCTACCATCTGTGGGAACATTACCTGTTCACCGGCGATAAAAAATTCCTCGCCCGTGCCTATCCCGTGATGAAATCCGCCTCGCAATTTTTCATGGC
>Ga0210392_10000628_pt1 | contig 20831 bp, 25 predicted proteins | sample IncBWC30OmetaG_FD_161057 | JGI IMG/M metagenome (GOLD analysis project Ga0210392, IMG submission 161057) | Forest soil microbial communities from Barre Woods Harvard Forest LTER site, Petersham, Massachusetts, United States - Inc-BW-C-30-O ...
AGCAAATCTTGTTCAGGAAGGTAGGTCTTGTAAGTCTTGGCCATAACTCACAAACTCGCACACCCTTCTATTTAGTTTCAAGTGAATTCACTGAAACTGGAGATGAATTCTCGGACGCGCTCCTAGAGGGAATGGCGGCGTCCCTTCACCTCGCTCTTGGGCCTGACAGACCAACTTGGAGCAAAGGTAATATTTCATTACCGTGGCGGGTCCATGCACACAGAAGCCAGAGCTCGATCGAGCGCTATGGCTTTAAGTGGCGTGAAGCTCTTCTTATGCGCCGATACATATCTGTCCGCTGCTTTTGCGATCTCGATACGACAAGGGGCGCTGGCACGGATGGCTGTGCTTTCCTCCAATTCCGCGATCAATGAAGTATCCACGTCATCTAGTTCTGGACGAATGCTGTTGGCTAGATTGACCGGCTTGTGATCCGGCGCTTTTCCGACCCGACGCCACTCTGCCAATAGCGCATACTGAACGAGTTTGTTCGCCTCAATCTGGGCCCTGAAGAAGTTTGACACTGATGTCTGATCCAAGCCACGCGACTGTCCGGCCGAGACGGCATGGACGATGACTTGCGCCTCACGAGATGCGTCCTCGACTGGGATACCCATGTCCCATTTAGCCAGCGCGACTTGCTCTGCGATGATAAGTCTCTGAGCCGATATCTCCACCAATCGCTGAAGGGCGTCTCTACCGCTTTGGGGGCAGGTTGAGCTCTCAGCGATGATGGCCCAGGCTCCGACAAACGCAAGTTTCCTTTTACTCAGTCGCATTTTGTTCTCCCCTCTGGAAATAACATCCGCAAAGAGCGAGTTGGTGCAGGCAGGGCCGCGTGTGAAAACACGCGGTCCTGCCTGGAACGTACTCCAAAAACCGCGTGGAGAATGCATACGGTCTTAGGGAAGAACGAATACCGTTCCTTTCATACCCAGGACATCGTGCAGCGAGCAGATATAGGGATAAATGCCTGGCTCGGTGAACGTGACACGGAAGCGAGTCACTCCCGACGGTGCCTGTGGGAGTCCGGTGCGGTCCTGGGGAGCAGCTTGGATAAACCCGGAGTGCACAATGTCGGAAGGGGATTTGAGCACGCCATGACGAGCGCCGTCGGCGTCGATGGTTACATTGGAGGACGGATCAAAAAGGTCCTGTGGTTCGGGTCCGAAGGTGACGGTATGTGCAGTGATCGGATCTTCGTTGGTCCATTCTATCGTGTCGCCCGTGTGAACCGTTATGTCTGGATCGGTGAAGCGCATCACCGAAAGACTATTCGAGCCGCCCCCTGTTGCAGCGATCTCGCCATGACCTACGGTCACGGTATTTCCTGAGTTGTGATGCTTCAGGGCACTAGTGTCTTGATCATCGAACAAATCTTTGCTCTCGCTCTGGGCTACACGATCGTAGAACGCTTGGTCGTGTGGCAGAGGCTGAGAGGCATCAAGGACATGTATCGTGCCCGTCATGTCGGAGTGTACCAGGCAAACGAGCTTGAAGTTCCCTGCCACCGGGAAGACAACTGTGAATTTGTCGCCGTTGAAAAGAAGCGCGCTCGTGGCGCATGTGGTTCCATCGAAACTTGCGGGGTCGCTAGAGAATCCCGGGCAACCCACAGTAAAAGAAGGTCGTGGCTGGCCGTTTGTCAGGAACGTGACGGTGTGCGCCTCGTTGGCCGCCATCGACCAGGTGATGGACTCGCCCGCGTGAATCCATATCTCGTTTGGCAGAAAAGCAAGGCCCTGCCTTCCAAGGTCGGCACTTTGGGCTCCGATCGTGGCATTCCATTGAGCCGATAACAGTGGTGGAAACACAACAAGTGCTGCGAGTAACAGGAGGTGTAGTTTTCCGAGCAGCCCGAAAACGCGAAACATGCGCGCAGATCGCTCAGAAGATAGATACGAGTCGTTGCTTACCATTGATGTAGCTCCTTTGGGTGATAAGTGTTACAACGCCGATAGAAAACCATGTCGCGGGGATTGACTTGTATCTGAATGTCGACGTCTGGATCGAATCTTTGGAGATTTTGGTGATGACTGATGTGATCAGCAGGCGACAAATATGCGACACAGACTGATGGCAACCTCGCTGTTGCGAGGTCGAAGTGCACACAAAAAGAACGAAGCGTACATCGCCCTTGCAATAATTGCGACCGTCGCTCTGACAGACGCCGTCACAGCGCCGCGGTCGGAATCAAGTCGTAGGACTCTCTGCCTGGGCGACGCGGAGGAGCTTTCTCGCCTGCTCAACACCGGCCACCGGCAGCTTCGCCGGATCAAGCAGGCCCACTTGCACGAGCAGTGAAGCTTGGTCCCACCAAACGTGCTCGTGCGCAACTTTTCCATTCTCGAATCTCATGACCAATACGTGGGCAAGTTCCACTCTCTTCCCAGTGGGTGGGACTCCTGGCAGCAGGTAATCCCATTGGGTGTTGTGAGTGAAACTCAGAATAAATTCATCCACTACCTGGTCTTTGCCCACGGTGCGCGAGATCGGCGTCACCTTCGCATCCTTAGGGATTTGGTTTATGAAGTGCTCGCTGTAAAAGCGGCGGACACCGACTCCGCCAGAGCCCCCCGTCATGATAGGAACGCAGTGCACATAAGGTTCGGGGACCATTGTTTTCATGGTGGCCTCAACGTCGAGATCGGCAAATTCTCTCGCGATGTGCCCGTCCAAGAGCGCACCGAGATCAGAAACTTGGTCCCCGGCAGACAACGCAACTGCTTTGCTCGGCGAATCCTTGATTGTCATAAATGTGTTCTCCTTTTCATCTTGTTCACTACTCACCGAATTTCTCCGCACAGCTAAGGTTCTAATTCACCGCGCCCGCTGCAAGGGCGGCTGCTTCCATTTGCCGTCGAGCGCCTCGGGTTTGGGCCAAAAGAGGCGCAAGAACATCAAGAAAGGTCCGCTCGGTGCGGGCAGCCAATTGGCTTCCTTGGCCTCGCCGGGTGAATCGTGCTGGATGTACAGCGTCACGCCCCCGTCAGGATCACGTTTCAAATCTGGCAGCATCGGCGAATTGATGACATAGCGGTTGAGTGGATTCGCAACAAGCAGCTTCGACGGCAGTTCATACATTGTTAGGGACCAGAACGCGTTGACTGGCGGCAATTGGCCCGGCGCGAAGTGGAGCGTATAACGGTTTTCCGCGGCGTCCAGCTTCTGCCCGCTCCCGTCCACGGTATAAACCGGATAGACCGCTTCCTGTTTCGAGTTGCCGTAAATGATGAGCACGGCGGCGAGCATGCGATACATGTAGTTGTTCTTCAAATACCCCCGCGTGCCCAAAAAATCGCCAGCGGTCAGTTGGCCTGCATCCACTTGCTTCTTTGCCTCCGCCAACGCCTCCCACGCATCGGCCATGCCGGCCTCGACTGCATTCTTCATTTCGGGTGAAAGCTTCGACACGTCGAAGTTCTTTTCTGCGCCGATGTTGAGCTTGGCGAATCGCGCCATGAGTTCCTTCTCTGATGGATTTGTCGGACAGAATGCCAAGAGGAAGTTCAGGATGTTGAAAAACTCCGGTGAAGTGCGCTGTTGGTCGGGAGTGAGCGGCCTGATGAAATCAATCGTCGGCGCGGAGGGAGGCGCGGACCTCCTGAGGAATTGCGAAAGGGGCTGAGCTTTGTAGCCTGCCTGGACGTTTTTCACATTTTCGAGGTCGCCTGGATTGAAAAGCTGCGTGCGAAAACCGGCGAGCGCGAAATCCGTTTCGCACCGAAACACTGTCTTGACGCCGGGCGGTTTAGCGCCTTTCCAGCCGGGACCGGCGACCAGGAAGCTGCCGCCGTCATTGCGTGTAGTGCGGCTCCCGATGTAGCCGAAATTAAAGGTGTAAAGGTCGATCAGCTGGACAGAGAAATACCGGCTCTTCTCGATCGGCGGAACTGTGATTACCATCGGCTCGGCTCGAAGGTCCAGACCGAGCGTGGAGTAAGGCGTGTCTGAGTTGGGGATCTGAACTACTTTGTCATTGGGCGTGAAGACTCGGGGCACGTTTCGGATTTGGTTCCACGGCGCTTTGAACTCAGGGTTGGTGGTGTCCACGAAATAGGCGTATTGGATGCGGTATCCGTCCACCATCGGGAAGCCGTAGATGTAGGCTTCCTTGGCGATGGCACGGGCTCCGGCAAGCGAGAGGCCATCTTGCGCGGTGTCGGGAGTGCTGGGAGGGAATTCTTGGGCATGGGGCGCACCGAAAAAACACAGGTCCATCACACCCGGGAGAACTGCCAAAGCGAAGAATCGCAGACTAGATATCATAGAGTTCATGTCGGATATTCCTTCCTGCGCACGATTTTCACCATTGCGACGGCAGAACTTCATTGGCTTGGTCACTTGCTGACGTTTGCTGGAACCGAGGGAGGATATAAGGGCAGTTGGTGCGCAACCTCTTCCGGAGTCAGCATCCGTACACCGCTCGCACTGAATCGCTGCGCAGTCTGCTCCAAGTCCTCCGCGGAGTAGGTAAGCGCCTCGGTGGGGGGGTCCAGATTTTGGGCAGGAGAACTCATGCCGCGGAAGGCTTCCTCCACTCCTGCGGGCGCGAATAGAATCAGCAGGCGAAGGCGAGGCGAGCGGACAATAAATGTATGCGGCTTGTATCGGGGGAGAAAGATGCATTCCCCTGTCTTACCCTTGAAAACTTCTTTTCCCACATAGACGTCGAACTCTCCCTCGAGAACGTAAAAGAGCTCGTCCTCACGCGAATGCACATGGGGAGGTGGTTCAGTTCCGGGTACTAGAGTTGCCTCAAACAAAGAGAATGCCCCGCTGGTATCCGGCGCTTCCGCGAGATTGGTCAGTAACATCCCCATGTACCACTTGGACCGTTCTAGCGATGTACCCCGTTCGAATGCCTTCAAAGTTGCCGATGTGTTTTTCATATTGTTTTCCTTTCGTGAGGCTGTGATTTGGCCTCAGACTTGGACTCAGACTTGTCTTCAGCTTCATGGGAGCACGTCCCCAAGATCGAGTTGTGTCTGAAAATCGACTTCTGGGCCTAGTCTTCGGAATTATTCATGGCGAAAATTTGTGACGAACCGCGATGCAATTCATCGAATGGATTGGCGTCAGGAGGGAAAATGAGGGTTGCGGTCCAGGTGCTCGGAGCTGCGCGAGAGCCGCATATGCGGATCTACCGTGAGCAAATGCTCGCTATGCTGCTGCAACCCTGCTCCATCGAGATGGGCTGGCGGAGATCGGAACTGACGAGATTTGACTACGGCGCTGGAGAAATTATGCTTCCCCGCCGTCATGTCGATACGTGGGCTCGGACCGACAGCTTGCAGTATTTATCTGTCGGCATTTCTGATGCGGCGTTAAGAGCAGCCTGCGGCGAAACGGCCGGCGAGGTAGAACTGCGCAGCACGCCTAAGCTACAAGACGCCCGCGTGGGCGCACTAGTCGCGGCCTTGAATGCGGAAAGGATTGAGGGCTTTCCGAACGGGCAGCTATTTTTGGATTCTGTGGAGCAGGCGCTTGCCGTGGCGCTGGTCAATGGTCATGGAGTGCAGCGCCGTTCCGCGCGGGTGCACCCAGGGGGACTAACTCCTGCTCGCCTGCGAAGAGTTACGGAGTTGGTGCACGCGAAGATCGAAGAAGAGCTCAGCCTGCACGAAATGGCCCAATGCGCGGGGCTAAGCACAGCTCATTTCTGTGAGGCGTTTCGGAAGTCTACAGGCGAGAGCCCGCACCAGTTTCTACTATGCCAAAGGGTAGAGCGTGCCAAGGAGATGTTGCGCGAGGCCGAGATACGGGTTCTTGATGTCGCCGTGGCGTGCGGCTTCAAGACGCAGCAGCACTTTGCGCGAGTGTTTCGCCGCATCTGCGGAGCCAGCCCTACGGAGTATCGATACGAAGTTCTGCGCTAAGAGCCAGCGCGCCGGTTATCACGGTGCGACCTTTGCGGCCGAGCGAAGCCTTCCGCAGGATGGAGCGAAAGGTCTCGGAACGAACAAGAGCACCTCTTGATTCGAACGGCAACACGAATTGCCGACAGTCTTCGCGAGCTACAGGTGAGAATTGGCGGGAGCGACGGGACTCGAACCCGAGACCTCCTGCGTGACAGGCAGGCGTTCTAACCAACTGAACTACGCCCCCAAGCCTGAACCAGCAACAGACACTTGTAAGCGTTCGGATTGGTATTGGGAAGTCGGCTAGCAGTTACGATTTCCTCAAACGCCGATCATGATGATGCATCTGGTTCCAGACCAATGTGATCATTACTAATCGCAGTAAGCGAGCGTCAGATCACTTCCGTGTGACGACAACGGAACTGCCGAGATGTCACCCAAATCACTGAAATAACGTGTTCATTCGTGTAGCATTCATACGTCTCGCCTCTACGGGGAGTAGTTCCCGCCCGTTGGGACAGAGCACCCGCCCAGGCGAGTTCCGGCCCCAATTCGAGTCAGCAGTTTCGAGACGAAGGAACCATGCCATGAAAACACTCACCAAGTTGATCGTGGTTGCCTCTTTTGCCGGAGCGGCCTTTGCCCAGCAACCGAACCAGACCCCGACCGACGGCGGGTTCAAGATGCAGTTTGGCGCGCGCATTCCCATGCGCGACAATGTGAATCTTTCCGCCGATATCTGGCTTCCCTCGGCGCCCGGCCGCTACCCCTCGATTCTGGTCCGCACGCCTTACGTAAAATCGTCGGGAGAGTATGGTCTGCCCAAGTTGGGTCAGTTCTTTGCCAACCATGGTTATGTTTTTGTCTACCAGGATACGCGGGGCCGTGGGGATTCCGAAGGTCAGTTTGATCTCTTGTTCGCCGAAGCGCACGACGGCTACGACACGATCGAGTGGATGGCCGCTCAACCGTGGTCGAACGGCAAGGTCGGCATGATGGGCGTCTCCTACCTCGGCACAGTGCAATGGCTTGCGGCACGTGAACATCCGCCGCACCTGGTTTGTATTGCCCCCACGGCGGCAGCAGGCCGTTACATGGACGAGCTGCCCTATCAAGGCGGTGCCTTTATGCTGGAGTTCTCAATTGGATTTCTCAACTTCATTTCCGGTCGCTCCCAGCAGGGACCTAATGCCGACGGGCTCGACCTGAAGGAGATCCTGAGGCACCGGCCGTTGCTTGACATAGACGACTTGTTCGGCCGCCACATGCCTCTCTATCGCGCGTTTCTGCAGCACGACACCATGGATGACTACTGGAAGCGCATCCAGTTCACGACGGAAGACTCCAACAAGCTCGATATTCCTGCGCTCACGACGAGTGGGTGGTTCGATGACGATCAGCCCGGGGCCTTATTCTATTGGCGCAATATGCGCGCCTATTCCCCGGCGAAGGACAATCAATATCTCCTGATCGGTCCGTGGACGCACGTTCAGACGTGGGTTGGTGGCGAGAACAAACTGGGCGACTTTGAGTTTTCCGGTGACTCCATCTACGACTTGAAGACCATGCATCTTGCCTTCTTCGATCATTTTCTAAAAGGCAGCGCGCCTAAGTTCGATTTTCCGCGCGCGCGCGTTTACGTGACAGGCTCGAACAAGTGGCGCGACGAAACCGAATATCCGCCCGCCGCCGCACAGACTCGGGCACTCTACTTTCACAGCGGCGGCAAAGCTAATTCGCTCGGTGGCGATGGAAGGCTCGCCTGGGATGCCCCTGTCGATGAGCCGCAAGATCACTACACCTACTTCCCAGAGAATCCCGTGCCTTCGCCCGCCGGTCAACAAGAAGACTATGGCAATGACCAGCGGCACGTCGAGCGGCGGGACGATGTGCTCGTCTATACTAGCGATTCGCTGCGCGAGCCCCTCGAAATCGTCGGAAAGGTCTTCGTCCACGTTTTTGCTGCCAGCGACGCCCGGGATACCGATTTCACTGCGAAGCTCTTGGACGTGTATCCGGATGGGCGGGCTCTTGCACTGAGCCCCCGTCCGATCGGAATCATCCGAGCGCGTTATCGCAACGGGCTTGACCACACCGAACTGCTTACGCCCGGGAGGACCGAGCATTATCAAATCGAACTCTACGACATCGGGCATACATTTCTGCCGAGACACCAGATCCGCATTGAGATTTCCAGCAGCTACGCCCCGTACTTCAACCCCAACTCCAACACAGGCAATCCGATCGCGACCGACACCGAGTCGCAACCGGCAAAACAGACGATTTTCCACGATCGTGCAAGTCCTTCCTACGTCGCCCTGCCGATCATGCCGAACCCATGATCGGAAATTCCGCGCAGAAAGAACAGACAAACTATTTCAAGCATTAAGAGCTCGTGGCAATTTTGTCGGGGTGCTGCCGGGGGAGCGGCACGGCAACTGTTGTAACCAGCCATAGCGCTCACGACCTGGACGGTTTCGGATTCTGGGCAGATGACGGGCAAACCTGAAGTAATCCCAAGGTAAGAGTAGCCGACCATACGATTGACGGAGTGAACGAGATGGGGTCACTGCTTTGGCGACAATATTTAGGGTAGTATGTCGCTGTTCGTCTCCCCGAAGAGCAACTTCCACCATTGGACGCATCACTTTCTGAGGCGAACGACCCTTGCTCGCGGAGCCATGTACTCAGTGCAGGAGGGTTGCCATGAAACGCGTGATTTTGTTCGTACTTTTCTTCGGTTTTACACTCAACGCTCAAGAGAAGCGCATCCTCACTCCAGAAGACGTGGTCGACATCCGTAGCGTCGCTGACGCGGATGTCTCTCCCGATGGAAAGCGGGTCGCATTCGTTGTGACCGAGCCTGGCGATCCGAGCAAGCCGGACAAGGCACGCGACGATAACATCTGGATCGTTCCCGCCGACGGCAGTGAGCCCGCACGACTCTTTGCGTTTTCTGCTAAGAGCGAAAATACTCCACGCTGGTCGCCGGACGGCCATCGGCTGTTTTTTTTTTTCTAACCGTGGCGAGGACGGCCAAACCCAGATTTGGCTCATGCATGCCGATGGCGGTGAGGCCGAAAAGCTTACCAGCGCCACGGCAGGAGTGGACAGTTACAAATGGTCGCCGGATGGACGTATGATCGCGTTCCTCGCACGGGACGCCAAAACGGATGAGGAGCGGAAGAAGCAAGAACTGAAGGACGACCCGATTCATATCGACCATGACTACAAATACGAGCGCCTTTGGGTAATCGGCCTAAATGACCGCAAACAGGCACTTATCACGCGACAAAACACCGAAGTTAGAGAATTCGACTGGTCGCCAGACTCCGCGTCGTTTGCGATTGCGTTCACTTCGGTTCCTGGTCTCCAGGATTTGGACTCTCACCTGGCCGTTGTGCGCCGGTCCGACGGGGAGTTGGGGAAGAATCTCGCAGACAATCTGAACATTTTAGGGCCGAACGTCCGATGGTCTCCCGATGGCAAAGCAGTTCTGTTCTTTGAAAGCGCACCAAGCAGGACCGGGTATTGGATATCCTTGATCGATCCTAATGGTGGCCAGGCGCGGCCTGTCTTGAAGGATTACCTGGGAACATTTTGGGAGTGTGAGTGGGCTCCGGATTCGAAGCACCTGATCGCTGAGGCCATCGTGGGCACGCACGTCAAGCTGCTGCGCATAGACGTCGGAAGCGGCGAAGCGGCTCAATTGGCCGATATCTTCCACGAATTTGCCGACTTTTCGGTCAGTGGTGACGGACAAACCCTCGCATTCGTAAATGAGAAACCGGATTCGCCGGGCGATGTCTGGTCGCTAGCCGCTGGTCAGCCGTCTCACCAGCTCACCCACTTCAACCCGCAAATCGCATCCCTGAGGCTCGGCAACGTGCGTGACTTCTCCTGGACCAACCGCAAGGATGGGCAGGTGCTCCACGGCGTTCTGGTGACGCCCGCTGATTTCAAATCTGGTCAGCCCTACGCCACAATCGTCGAAGCGCATCCGGGAAATTCCGCGTGGTTTTCCGGCTGGCAGGTTTCCTGGTGGCAATGGGCACAACTACTCGCGTCCAACGAGTACGTTGTCTTCCTGCCGAATTCGCGCGGTATCACAGGACAGGGTTGGGAGTTTGCGCAACTCATTCACACTTGGAGTGACGCTGCCTTCGACGACACAATGGATGGCGTTGATTCTTTGATTGAGCAGAAAATTGCCGATCCCAAACGTTTGGGAATTGGCGGCTGGAGTAACGGCGGATACATGTCTACTTGGGCCATCACGCATACGAACCGGTTCAAAGCCGCAGTGCCGCTTGCAGCGCCCGTGGACTTCCCGGTTTGGTGGGGGGTCTCCAACATAGGGATGCTGCTTGAAGTTACGTATGGCGATACCCTCCTGCGGGCTCGGCAACAATACGAAGTTCACTCTCCACTCACTTTTGTTCAGAATTGTAAGACACCTACGCTCATTGTCCACGGGGAAACCGATAGCATCGTGCCTATTGCTGGGTCGTACGAGTTTTACCATGCGCTGAAAGCGCTCGGCGTTGAAACCGAAATGGTCGTCTATCCGCGCGAAGACCACTGGATTCAAGAACGCGCCCATCAAATCGATTTTCAGAATCGAATGCTGGCGTGGTATGCGAAGTATCTGAAGTGATGCTTTGTCCCCAAGTCAGACTGCGAGCGATTCGGCAGAGCCCAATTCTGCGATAGTGGATGGATAACCTGTCTCATGCTCGGAAATGACCCACTGGACGCACAAGCCGGAAAAGTACCATCAGGCCGCCAAGAAATCACGATCTGGGAAGTTGCCCTGCCGCTTCCAGCCGATTCCGGGTGGATGACGGCAACCCGGAAGTTATCGGTTCGCACTTCGGATTAGTACCGAGAAACGCGCTTGTATTGAGTGGTCTGGCTAAGCTTCCAGGTGGGAGGCAGGCCGTCGCCATACCTGCATGCGAGTTGGCAAGCATTCGGTTGCGAGCCGAATGCTTGTTTTGAGCGCGATTGACCGCGGTTGATCGCGATTGATCTGATCGACCTCAGAGACACCTGCCCTAGTCGATTTTCTTTCGTCTACCTTGATCGAGATTAATCGCGATTCGTGCACTTGACATTTCATCGCGAGAGGACAGAGTTTCCTGAAAATGTTCGCAACTCTCTGCATGACAAGGGAGTTGGCTCCCCGGGGAGGATTCGAACCTCCAACATTTCGGTTAACAGCCAGCAGAGTGATTTAGTCAAAACTTGCCGGAATTGGGCTTAATCGAAGACAATCAGCTAGTTGTGATGAAACCGAGCGACCGCTTTTCTCCTTCTCCACTCATCTTTTATTCACGATTTACCACCATTTGTCGAAATTAGCGTGACATTCTTGTGACAGGGATGTTTTGCGGATCGGCACCCAATTGATCACTGCCTTGGAGGCAGATGATCCTCTCAAAGTGTAATGCCGCCGTTCGCTGAAAGGAAACCAGATTGCGCATCGCAGAATGGTTGCAGGACGGAGATGCAGTGTCGGCAGGTCTTGCGTCACTCGAGTGTCACAATTTTGAGTGACGGGATCACTTCAGCTTTTCGTCTCCGCCTGTGCAGCGATGAGGATTGGGATGTCAGTGTCGGCGTCTTTCCAGAGGGTGAGGAAATCCTGATATGCGGCTCGAGCTTTGGCGATGTCGCCCTGCATGGCGTAGGCGCGGAGGGGAGCCCGAGATGCGCGAGCGCTCCGATGGGTCCGTTTACTACAATTCCCCGAAGTTGTTTGTATCGTTAACGGTCGGCCACTTTGGCAACCGGTCCCCAACGCCGGAAGAAGAACGGGGACCATTAGATATGAACAACCTGGTGAGAAGGACGGGCGGAGAAATAAACACGCCTTTTAGCCAAGGGGTTCCCACAAAACCAGAAGAGGCTGAACGGCTCTCACAAGCAATGAATCGCTTTTTCAGACCAATGGCTCAAAACTACCGCTTCGAAGTGGGACTGCCCACCGCGCTGGAAAAGCCCACTAGCCTGGGAACTGAAACTCTCAGAAGATTGACACGAGCCGGCATTGTTAGAGATGCCGGGTAAGGGATAGAGGGCGGGTGAGTAGACCCGCGACAAACATCCAGCGCACGGCGTCAAATCCTTGACTGATAGCTCAAGGAAGCTTGTCTACGGGAAGAACGATCCGTTCCGTTCGTGGCCGATTTCGGCAAATGAACTGGAGGAAGTCGCAATGGGATCCGAAACAAGCGTGTAATCCCCCACTGCGGCGCTCCACTCCATCTGCGCGCTGTTGCGGATGAATTCGCCCGCAAAGCCGCCGAACACCGGGTCAGTGTTCTTGATATTCAGCCTCTCGTCTACTCCACTCCAGACCACCTTGAACGACACCGTTCCTGGCGTGGGCGGCGGCCCCCCGCCGAAGATTGCATTCGGAGTAGTTACATAATCGAGGATTGCTACATCGGACGCTTGGAGGGATGCGCTTCCTTTTCCAAGTTGCACGTCGACCCCAGCAATTGGAATTTCGGTGGTCCAGAACAGTCCGACGGGAGGAAATGCACTCGGATTGAGGTCATGAATCTGATCGCCCGGACCGGGCAAAAAGACATCGACTCAAACAAACGCAAAAGCGCCTTGGTGAACTTTCCCGTCCGTGCCACGGAACACGCCTTGCATGAATCTCATGTCCGAATTGACGAACGGCAAACGTACCACCTCGCCCGTTTTAGTATTGGTTTGCGTCACCATGCCGCTGACGCAACACCCATTTTTTCCCCGGGGACCTGGTTCTGGTTCGCCTTGAAGAAAAAAGGAGCAGTCCTTCTGCGGTTGGACGAAGACTAAGCGCCAGACTGTCCAGCAGGTTCGCGAACGGAAGCATTTCTACCTGCTTTGGCTGTGAAGAACTTTATTGATCGGTGGATCGGATCTCGCTAAGGCGCGCCGCTTGCATCATCAAGTAATTGCGCTCGGGCATGCTGGCCGCACGGCCAGCTGCAAGTCGGTAATGTGTGATAGCAGCGACATGGTCGCCTGCCATTTCCAGCAGATGTGCGCGAACCGCCTCAAGCCGGTGACGCTCCGCAAGCCGTGAATCGGAGTCAAGTGCGCGTAGCAGTTCGAGACCTTTCCGTGGTCCATGGACCATGGCTGCGGCGACGGCGTGGTTCAACAGGACCATCGGGTTGTCGGACATGCGTTTCAGGAGTTCATAGAGGGCCAGAATTTGCGGCCAGTCGGTGTCCTCGGCGCGCGCCGCCTCGTCATGCACAGCTGCGATGGCCGCCTGCAATTGGTACGGGCCAACCGAGCCCTTCGGCAAAGCGGCTGAAAGTAGTGCTACCCCTTCCGCGATCTGTCGCCGGTCCCAAAGCGCTCGGTCTTGCTGCGCCAGAGGAATCAGTTCCCCGTGTGGTCCCGTTCGTGCGGCGCGGCGCGCATCAGTCAACAGCATGAGCGCCAGCAAGCCCGCGACCTCCGTGTCATCCCGTTGCCGGTCGTGGACGATCCGAGTGAGTCGGATGGCCTCATCCGACAAATCTCCTCGCCGCAACTGCGGCCCGGCGCTGCTGGTGTAGCCCTCGTTAAAAATCAGGTACAGCACGTGCAGCACGGCTCGCAGCCGCTGTGCGCGCTCCGCAGCGGTCGGCAATTGGAAAGGAATACCTGACTCCTTGATACTCTGCTTGGCTCGACTGATGCGCTGCGCCATGGTGGCTTCCGGCACCAGAAACGCACTGGCAATTTCCGCGGTGGTCAAGCCGCCTACCGCGCGCAGCGTCAGGGCGATCGCGGAAGCCGGGGTGAGCGCAGGATGGCAGCACATGAACAGCAGGACCAGGGTATCGTCCTCGCCGGTTTCCGTGCCAGCGTCAACTGGCAAAGCCAGCCGCTCCGCCTCGTCCGCCGCAACGTGCTCGCGATGCCGGCGCGCCACCTCGCTCCGAATGTGGTCGGCCATTCGCCGCGATGCCACCTGTATCAGCCAGCCACGAGGGTTCTCAGGCACACCGTCCCGCGGCCACTGCCCGGCTGCTGCGATCAACGCCTCTTGCACGGCGTCCTCCGCCACCGCAAAATCCCGAAATCTTCGTACGACCGCGCCGAGCACCTGCGGCGCGAGTTCCCGCAACAATTGGTCGTTCGGATGCTCCAGTGTTTGTAACATCACTGCACCACAATTCAGGTGAGCCACGCTTATCGGTCCGGCGCGAACCAGATGGGCCCGTTTCAGGAGCGGTTAATCTATCCGCTCTTCCAATGTTATGGTTACCGTGTCACCCGTAGCTTTCCCGATGATTTCGCGGATGTCCGCTTTCACGGGCAGTTTATGCCTGCCATCACCCAAGGCCATAAACGAACTGCGAAATGGATGCCCATCGATTTTGCCTCTGACCTTTACCAAGCCACGAGTTCCAAAAAACTTGACCGAGCGAGGCCAGACCACGTAGGTCCAACCGCCCTTAGCAGAACTTTTTTGCAATTTGGCAGAGAACTTCTTATCTAATTTCATACTAGAACTCCTTCTTTTCCGACTGACGATTACCGCCACGGTGCTTCTATCTCGGTGATTCTCACGAAGCGCGCTATCAAATCCCTAGGTCTGCATGGCTGCTCAGCACTTTCCGTACCTCAATGGGCATATTTCCCGGTTTACCTCCAGGTCCGGGCGCCGCCGAAGCTCTCGCTGCAATTTTGTAGGCTTGCTCCGGGCTCTCCACATCGATGATCCAATACCCTGCGAGAAACTCCTTCGATTCCGGGAACACACCGTCCGTGATCGGCTCCCCGCCCTTTCCCACACGGACGCTCTTGGCCTCGCTGGGCCACGCCAAACCGTCCGTGGCGACGAACACACCCGAGTCCTTGAGTTCCTTGCTGAACGCACGCATGAAAGCGACGTTGGCCTCCAAGTCCTTCTTCGACCATTTGGCGTACGAATCAAAATCAGCCGTCGTGCCGCTCATCATCAGAATGTATTTCATTTCCTTCTTCCCCTATTCTGGCGCTTGTTCGCCAATTTCTCTGGCTAGTCGAAGCGGGTATTCTCGACACCCTGCTACTACAATTTGGGTGGTGCACTCATGATCTGTCGCACTTCGATCTGCATATTGAGTGGGACGCCCCCGCGTCCGGGCGCTGCTGAGATCCGGGCAGCGATTGCGTAAGCGCGCTCGGGAGTTGCGACGTCGACGATCCAGAAACCAGCAAGGAACTCTTTGGATTCCGGGAAAATTCCGTCCGTGATCGGTGTGCCATCTTTCTCGGCCCGCACGAGTTTCGCCTGGTCAGGAAAAGTCAGCCCCTCGGCGAGAACGAACTCGCCTGCCTCCTTGAGCTCCTGATTGAGTTTGTGCATAAAAGCAATGTGTGCCTGAAGATCCTGCTTCGGCCAGGCAAGGATTCCCTCCTTCTCACGACCTGCCTTCATAGTGTTCATCATCAAAATGTATTTCATAAGATTGCTCCTTCACATTCGCCTTTGTTGCTGCACTCTCATGAGGCGGTCCAAGCCGATAGCCTTTACTCGACATCTTGTTAGGCCGATTTGGCGGAATAGCTCGCGAACTGTCGAACTTCGATCGGCATGTTTGTGGGGACTCCTCCGGGTCCCGGCGCCGCCGAGATTCGCCCCGCAATGGCGTAAGCGCGCTCTGGAGTTTCCACGTCGACGATCCAGTAGCCCAACAGAAACTCCTTCGCCTCGGGGAACACGCCGTCTGTAACCGGCAGGCCGTCTTTCTCCCCCCGTACCAGCTTGGCCTCATGCGGTGCGGCTAGGCGCTGCGTGGCGACAAACTCTCCCGATGCGGTCAACTCCTTACCGATGCTCTGCAGGACTGCCATGTGCGCATCTCTATCCTTTTGGGACCATGTCAGATAGCCTTCCACCCCTGATTTCGAGCCGGACATCAACAAAATGTATTTCATGTTCCTTCCCCTCCTCGCGTAGCGCTGATTCCGCGCTTTCATAGGTAGGTCGGAGCCCGTCCTGCGTTCTCGACATCCTGCCCAGCGATTTTTTCAAAAAAATCATCGCCGCCCCCGTGTCGATTTTGCGGTTCCAGAACCGACATTCTCACAGAGGTACGAAGAAAATGAGCGACACCATGATAGTGGACGTAAGTCAAGACTGGGAAACCGCCTGCCACGTCCAGCAGCGCTTTATGCACCACGCCCCGCCCGCCGCTGACGGCATCAGTTACAGTGCCCGTTGTCGGCAACTTCGGGCCCTGGGCGGCGATTGCTATGACTTTTTGCCGTTTCCCCACAATCGCCTGGCCTTTGCCATTGGAGACGCCTGCGGCAAAAGCCTCCCCGCGGCACTCATGATCGCGAATGTCCAGTCGTCCCTGCGCACCGCGGCTTTCTTCGCGGGCAACGATCCCGCAACGGTACTCGGTGCGGTGAATCATCAGCTACACACAGCGTCCCTCGCCGACCGTTTCGCCACGTTAGTTTATGGAGTTTTCGACCCAGCCACGCGGACTCTGCGGTATGTTAACGCAGGTCACAATCCTCCAATCGTCATTCGACGGGACGGCTCCATAGTTTGGCTGGATACCGCCGGCCTGCCGCTCGGACTCCTTCCCGGCTCGACGTACGACGAAGGCGTTCTTGAGCTACGTCCGGGCGATAGAATGATCGCGTACACGGACGGCGTAATTGAAGCCGTAAATCCATCCGGGGAGGAATGGGGAGTCGAGGGCATTAGGAAGGCGGCTGCCGAAAGCAAAGCCGAGCGCGCCGACGAACTCGTAAACGCGATCTTCGCGTCGCTTGACGGATTTTCCCTAGGACAACAAACCGATGATGCGACGGTCGTGGTTATGCTCGCTCATTGACCTACGGCCCAAGATTATGTGGCGGACAGAATCGGGAAGTCCGCAAAAAATCCCGGCTCCCTAAGTGTTGCGCCACATAAATTTCGTCACCACATAAGAAATCAAACTCGATGGATACCGCGCTGTCGCGATCAACTCGAAGGGCAAGGTGAGCCTTGTTTCCAGAAACCGAAAATCGTTCAACAGACAATATCCGTATATCGTCGAGGCGCTGAGCGATCTGCCCGAGAACACGGTGGTCGATGGGGAATAGTCGCTCTCGACGATCAGGGGCGACCAAATTTCAACTTTCGGTCGCGAACCGAATGCTCGGCCCGGATTGCAATGTCGCTTCGTTGAAAACATTGAGTTTTCGCCATGTTCTGATCGACTTTCGTCCCAAGATTTCCCAAAGACGTACTACGTTGTTGGCGAGAGGAAAACCGCGCTTTGGCAAGTGATTGAACGGAAGGGAGTTGGCTCCCCGGGGAGGATTCGAACCTCCAACATTTCGGTTAACAGCCGAATGCTCTACCATTGAGCTACCGGGGAACTGTGCAACGCATTTATTTTCATTCTAATACAGAGTGCGAAATCAAGCTACTTCGAGTATGGGCCCAACATGGGGGCCAACATCGTGATTTTTTCGAATTGCTCGATGAACTGCTCACTTGTGCTGACTGATTCCACCTCACGGTCCAGAAACGATGGGAGCACGAGCACCGTTCAGCAGCTTCACACTTCCTCAAACGGCCAGCGAAGAGAAACGGCAGTTGTCTGAACAGGCGGTAATACCCGAACGGAACCCTACAACTTTGGATAGGTCTACACCAGCCGACTTCACCGAACTAGTCCCGCCGTCGAAGCCTGGTAGCTTGCCGGTTATGACCGACAATCCGGGAACGATCTCGCCCTGCAACCTCCAAGCTGGATTCTTACTCGACGACTTGTAAGGCTTGCGTGGCATCCCCTGGCACGCAGGAACAACGTAATTTCGGTACGATTTGTCCACCATATGGCTCTATAATCCGCGCATGGCATCCTTATGGCTTCCTTGCAGGATGGCTTCGAAGAACCTGGAGATGTGCAGGACATTCGCCTTGTAGTCGACACCATCCCTACGTTGGCATGGTCCGCTCGTCCAGACGGCTCGGCAGACTTCTTCAATCAGCGCTGGCTGGACTATACGGGTCTATCTGCAGAGCAAGCTTTGGACTGGGGATGGAAGGTTGCGATTTATCCAGACGACGTGCCTCGAATTCTTGAAACATTCCGAGAAGCTTTGAATACTGTAAAGCCGTTCGAAGTGGAGGGCCGCTTCCGCCGCTTCGACGGCGAATTTCGCTGGTTTCTCTTTCGCGGTAGTCCTCTGCGCGACCGATGGGGGAAAGCCGCGAAGTGGTACGGAACAAATACCGACATTGAAGAGCGGAAGCGTGCTGAAGACGCCCTCCGGAAAAGCGAGGAGCGGTGGAGATCCGTCTTTGAGAATTCGGCTATCGGCGTTGCGCTGAGTGACCTGAACGGCAGCTTTCTAGCCACCAATCATGTCTACCAGACAATCGTGGGTTACACGGAGCAGGAACTGCGCGCACTTCACTTTCTGGACGTAACGCATGAGGACTACCGTGAAGCCAACCGGGCGCTCGTCACCGAGTTGCTAGAGGGAAAGCGACGCCAGTTTCAGATTGAGAAAAAGTATCGCCGCAAGGACGGCAGTTCGATTTGGGTAAGCAACAACGTTTCTCTTGTGCCGGGCACCGAGAGGGTACCGCGATTCATAATGGCGCTGGCCGAGGACATCACACAGCGCAAACGTGCCGAGGAGGCTTTGCGTAAGAGCGAAGCGCTATTACACGAAGCACAGCGGCTGGCGCGTACAGGTTCCTGGTCGTGGGACGTCCTATCAGGAAGAGTCGTGAGCTCACCGGAAAACGCTCGAATTTACGACTTTCAGCCAAATGAGGACAGCGCAGCGCCAGAGGTCTACTTCCAAAGGATTCATCCTGACCACCGCGAGCGCATTCGGGAAGTCTTTCAAACGTGCGTGGTTGAAAAAACCGATTACCAGGCGGATTTTCCGATCGTTTTACTCGATAGAACCGTTAAGTATATCCATGCCACAGGCCACCCGATCTTGAACAAATCAGGGGATCTTATAGAGTTCTTCGGAACCACCGTAGATGTCACCGAGCAGCACGAATCGAGAGCGGCTCTGCAGACTGCGTTTGAGCAAATAAAGGCAGAGGAAACAGAGCTTCGGCGGATGACCGACGCCATCGCCAGTTATATTTACGTGTTGCGCCCGGATGGGACAGCCCTTTATGCAAATCAGGCAGTGCTCGATTACACCGGTCTCACTTTGGAGGACGTGCAGAGAGAAGACCAGCGCGCACACCCCGAGGATTTGGAAAGGCTGCGCGAGGAGCGCGATGAGGGTCTCGCGCGCGGTAAGCCTTTTGAACTTGAGCAACGAGCGCTTGGAAAAGACGGCAACTATCGGTGGTTTCTTGTCCGCTACAATCCCCTTCGCGACGACCAGGGGCACATTATTCGCTGGTACGCGACTGGGACGGATATCGAGGATCGCAAGCAGGCCGAGGAGAGGATGCGTGACGAAAACGTTGCGCTGAGGGAGCAAATCGATCAGGTATTCATGTTTGAGGAAATTGTGGGCTCGTCACCGGCGCTACAAACCGTACTCTCGCGAATTGTGAAAGTGGCCCCCACCGATTCCACGGTGCTCATCACCGGCGAAACCGGCACCGGCAAAGAACTGATTGCTCGCGCCATACACAAGCACTCGCAACGTTCGGGCCAGGCGTTTATCAGCGTAAACTGTGCATCGATTCCTTCCTCCTTGATCGCGTCGGAGCTGTTTGGACACGAGAAAGGCGCCTTCACCGGCGCGGTGCAGCGCCGCCAGGGCCGCTTTGAAATGGCGCACTCGGGTACCATCTTTCTAGACGAGGTCGGCGAGCTTCCCCTAGAGACCCAGATTGCGTTGCTGCGCGTGCTTCAGGAGCGGCAGTTCGAACGAGTGGGAGGTAACCGAATTATTTCCACCGACGTTCGTGTCATAGCCGCAACCAACCGTGATTTAACGGCAGCGATTGCCGCGGGAACGTTTCGAACCGACTTGTTTTACCGGTTGAACGTTTTCCCGGTTGAGGTACCTCCTCTGCGCAAACGCAAGGAGGACATTCCGATGTTGGTGGAGTATTTCGTAAAACGCTACGCTGAAAAAGCCGGCAAGCACATTCGCAGGATCGACAACAATACGCTGGAGCGGTGCCAATCGTACGAATGGCCGGGAAATATCCGCGAGTTGCAAAACATTGTCGAAAGATCGGTGATCTTGTGCGGCGGCGACACTTTTTGGATTGAAAAGGCCTGGCTGGCAAGCATACAACCACCCCGGCCGGAATTAGCAGGTCCTTTGCCAGACACTCTCCAGAATCAGGAGAGAAAAATGATTGAAACGGCCCTGGCTGAAAGCAAAGGGAAAGTCGCCGGCCCCGAAGGTGCGGCAGCGAAACTCGGAATTCCCCGATCGACGCTGGACACAAAAATTAAACAGCTAGGGATCAACAAACACAGGTTTATCTCCCAGTAGTAGCAAGTCGTTCCTTTCAATTCCCGGGAATCCGGCACTTGCCGGAGTTCCGTCATCCAATTTCTCCTCTAAGCCTTTCGTTTCAGTGCCTTGCATGTGGCCTCCGTGTTGCATCTTCCTCAACCGAGAGCCGCGATGGCGACAATGCAGCAGCGCATTGGCTGACAGGGCCAAACAGCACAACAATCGAGCGATCAGCGCGGCAGGAATTTTTACACTAAGCGGGCGTATGCAGGCGGAGCAGGTCGCGGTGCTGAAGGAGCTTTTCGATACGGACTGCCGAAGCATCATTCTCGACTTGCAAGAGATGAGGCTGGTGGATCGCGACGCAGTGAAGTTCCTAATGAGTTGCGCGAGGGTCGGGATGAATCTTGAGAACTGTCCGGCGTACGTCCGCGAGTGGATGGACAAAGAAAAAAATTGAGGGAACGACGACGTGGCGCTGCTGCGGCTCAGATTTGAAGGAAGTCCATTGTGGTGATGACTACATTTTTCTCGGTGCAGAGCGATACCTCAGCCAAGCAATCGCGACGAAATGCA
>Ga0210392_10000630_pt1 | contig 20819 bp, 34 predicted proteins | sample IncBWC30OmetaG_FD_161057 | JGI IMG/M metagenome (GOLD analysis project Ga0210392, IMG submission 161057) | Forest soil microbial communities from Barre Woods Harvard Forest LTER site, Petersham, Massachusetts, United States - Inc-BW-C-30-O ...
TAAGGCCCGAGGTCATGCAGCCCTCGGCCCCGATTGCTCGATCTGAATCCGCCCGCGCGCCGCATCGTCGATTGGCCCGAACCGGTTGGCGGCCTCGTTGCCGAATTCCTCGACCAGATTGGCGCACCAGCGACCCCACGCCTCGTCGAGTTCGTCCTCGGTGGCGGCGTTCTCGGCCGCCATCCTGAAGCTCGCCTCGGCGTCGGCGAGGCGCATGGCGTCGCTTTCCTCGTCAGGCGGCTCGGGCGGGTCGGGCGGGATCGGCGCGCCCTCGCCAGCCCCGGGGTCGCCGTCATAGGGAATCGGATCGTCGGCCACATCCGGCGGGATCGGCGGCTCGGGAGGAAGGCGGGGCGGGGGTGGGGTGGGTGGGGCGAGTTCGCCCTCGATGGTCGCCCCGTACATTTCCTCGGTGGTGTGCATGCCGCCCAGCACGTCGCCGAAGCTGTCGCGGAATCGGAAGCCCCGGGCGCGCATCTGGAGCATGCGCTTTTTGTACTTGTACCAAGGGTTGTCGTTGGCGATCTCGGCCCAGTCGCCAGCCTTGTACGACTTGCCGTTGAACCAGCCGTCGTATTTGAGCTTGCGCCGCGCGACCCCGTTGTCATCCCACAAGCCCGCCTGCCTCGCGTCGGCGACCGAGAAGGTGGACTCGTAGCTCCGGTTCTCGCCCTTGCGCTTGACCACGCAATGGGCGGTGAAGTCATCCGCATACGGCTCGCCCGAGAAGGTCTCGTCGAACTCCTCCAGAAGATCGCGCGAGCGAACGAGGTTGAGCGCGAGATCGCCCGGGATGGTCGGCCGCTTGTTGATCACCGCCAAGGACCACACCGCGTCGAGCGGCGACAAGCCGAGGCTCAAGCCCTTGAGCATCGCGATCATCACCGCGTCGGGGGTCTCCATCCCCGCCGGGGCCATGCCCGAGCGGACCACCAAGGTCGCCCAGCGCCACACCTCCTCAATCGAATCGGGCACCAGCGATTGCGGCTTGCCGAACTTGAGCGTCGGCAGCTTGGGCATTTCTTCGGTTGGTTTGTCTGCCATGGACTTTCCTTTCCATCTGGCGTTCGCGGCCTGACGCGAAATCTCTGAGCGGCGCTCGGGCGTCAGGGCGGCGGCGCGGGCATGTCCGCCCTTCGCTCCGCCCCGGGTCACGCGACCGCGTCTTCTGTGCGCGCCTCCACCCCGGGCACCGGGTAGCCGAGCTTGATGCGGGCGGCGGCGGCCTTGCGCACCGTCTCGATCAGGTCGGCGGGTGGGCTTTCCAGCCCCGCCAGATGGGCGCAGGCGGCCTTCAGGTCGACCACGTCGTAGACGGTGCGGCCTTTGAGCGAGACCTTGCCTTGCGTCCCGGCGACGGTCTTGGATGGGGTTGCGCCGCGTAAGGGCGGGGCGGGGGGAGGGGTCCTGCCCGCCTCGATGGCGGCGGCGCGCTCGGCCTCGACCTTGCGGCGCGCCTCCTCGGCCTTCAGCGCCTCCTCCTCGGCCTTGCGCCTGACCTCGGTCAGATAGGGCAGGAGCAACGCCTTGAGCGACGCCTTGACCTCGCCCGCCTTGGTGGTGACCACCTTCCACTTGCCGTCGATGACCCGGCCCGCCTGCAAATAGGGGGCCTTCTCCGCCTCCCGGGCGGCCTCGGCGCGCTTCTCCAGTTCGGCGACCGCGACGCCGTAATTGGCGAGCTTGTCGGCCTCTGGCTTGTCCCTGACCTTGCCGCCGATCTCCTTCAGCCACGCCCACGCGCGCTCGACCAGATCGTCAAGCTCGGCCGCCATCGCCCGGTCGGGGGCCTTGGGGAGGTTATCCCCAGCCGGTGGGCTTGCGGAGTCGTCCCGACTCTGATCGCCCCGGGCCGTTCCCGATTCCCCCTCTGTTCCCGTACCGTTCGAGCGGGGATTATTGACAGTAGGCCTACTGTCAATTTTCGACGGCTCGATGTCCTCGGGCCAGTGCTTGGTGTCGATGAACTTCTGGTAGGCTTCGCGGCTGATCGGCTTGTCGCAGCAATAGCTGAACACCGAATCGCCGATCTGGTCGGGCTTGTTCGACTTCGACCAATTGCCGTCAGGCGCGGTGACCAGACAAACGACGCCGCCCTTCTCGCGCCAGATCGCCACCGCCTTGTTGCGGTGCCGGTAATATCCGGATTCGGGATTGTGCGGGTCGGCGAAGCTCGGCTTCGGCTTCGCCTCGGGATTGCCGACATAAGCCAGCATCGCCCGCCAGTAAGCCCACTCGCTCACGCCTGCACCTGTTCTTCCGAGCCGACCGGCGGCGGCAGCGGCGGGCCTTTGTCCTCGGCGGGGCGGCGGTTGATCTTCACGTCGCCAGCCTCCAGCCGCAGGTTCTTGACCCGGCGGGCGAGCGTCTCGATGGCGGCGGCGAGGTCGGTGTCCTCGTAATGGACCGCCGCGAGCGCCTGTTCCTCGGTCAGGCCGACGATCCGCATGTGCAGGTTCTCGCGCTCCCAGCGCAGGCACTCGGCCTCGGTCTCATGCGGGTTGCCCATGAAGTCGTCGAACACAGTGATCGTGCGTTGCTTCATCGGGGGTCTCCTTAAACGTGTCAGGCCGAGTCGGCTGACGTGACAATTACCTATTTTTGCGACACTCGCAAGCATGATCCTAGCCTTTTGTGGACTTTTCCCCTACCGTGCTTGCATGCCCCGGGCCGCCGCCAACGCCCTCGCAACGCCCCGACCGAGGCGCAACGCCGCGCCCCGGGACCTGTTCGGCGTCAAGCTCAAGCCGCCCCGGGACAAGAACGCCGAGGCGAGGCGGCAGGCGGCCATCGTCGAGTTCGTGCGCTGGGTCGCGCCGCAGATCGTCATCTGGCACGTCCCGAACGGCGGCTACCGGACCAAGGCCGAGGCGGGGCGGCTGAAGTGGATCGGGGTCCTCAAGGGCGTCCTCGACCTCACCTTGATGCTGCCCGAGGGCCGCACCGCGTACTGGGAGACCAAGACCCCGCGCACCTACCTCTCGGATGACCAGAAGGACTTCATCGCCAAGGCCGAGGCGCTGGGCCATACTTGCGCGCTCGTTCGTTCTATCGATGACGCCAGACGCGAACTGGCTAGACTTGGCGTCGCAACCCGCGAGGCGGTCCCATGTCTACACTCGGTATAGTCGTCGTCGTCATCCTCGTCCTGATCCTGCTCGGCGGCGTCGGCCCCGCGATCTACCCACGCGCGGGCTATTCCTACGGCTACGGCTTCGGCCACGGTGGAATCGGCATCGTCGGGGTGATCCTGATCATTTTGGTGATCCTGATGTTCTCGGGCCATTTCCCGTACTGAGCAACCCGGGCGGCCCCGTTCTCGTTGTCATGGGGACGTGATAGACCCATCACGTCTGAAGAAACGTCCCAGAAGGAGACGCTCATGCCATGGCATTGGATTTCTGACCCTCACGAATTCGACGGCGGACACCCCGATCAGGGACTCCCCGGCGGTCGCCCCGGCGGCGGGCAGGGCGGCTTCCGCCCCATCGATCCCGGCTACGGCCAAGGTCGACCCGGCGGCGCGCACCCCGGCAACCGGCCTCCCGGCTCTTGGGGCGGGCATCCCGACCAAGGCCTTCCCGGCTCAGGCGCGCACCCCGGCAACCGTCCCCCGGGTTCTTGGGGCGGCCCAGCCGATCCCGGCTTCGGCCAAGGCGGCGGACATCCAGACCAAGACCTTCCCGGCCGTGGGCCTCACCCGGGCAACCGGCCTCCCGGTTCGTGGGGCGGACATCCGGACCAAGGCCTCCCGGGCGGCGGCGGAAATTGGGGCAGCACCTTGCCTGAGCCGCCCCCGGGCATCTGGCCGCCTCCGAGCGAGGGCCATCCCATCGTGCCGCTGCCGCCGCACATCGAGCCGCCGCTCGAACCCGGCGTTATCTGGCCGCCTCTCCCCGATCACGCCAAGGGCAAGTTCGTCGTCTTGGTCTGGATCAGCGGCGAGCATGGCCATAGCGGCTGGCACTACACAGTGATCGACGCCGACATTAAGCCGCCACCGGGCGTCGACAACGAACTGCCGGGTGAAGGTGAAGACGGCGAACGCCCGCCGCACGTCGGCGGTGGGCCAGCCCCCGGCGCGCCTGCGCGTCCCGGCAACCGTCCCCCGGGCAGCGCGCCTCCGCACCCCTCGGGTCAGCCGTTGCCCCCGGCTGAAGCAGCCCCCAAAGCGCCTGCGCCTGCCCCGCAAAGCCGCCGCTAAGGCCTGAAACGAAGAGAGGGCCGCCGGTTAGGGCGACCCTCTCAATGACATCGTTAAGGAAGACCCAAGGTGTTTTCGCGTGTCGTCGAAACGAACGGGAAGCAGATTGAGTTTTCTTAGCCCCCCTAATATGGCGCACGAATGCGCACTAAGCAAGATCAGGCGACGCGGCGCGGGGCGGCGCGCTCGACCAGATAGGCTCCGCGCGTCTCGTCGATAACGCGGCGCACCAGATCGGCGACCGTCGTCGCCCGCCGCGCGGCTTCCCCCTCCAGCCACGCCATCGCGTCGACCGAGAAAGTCACGCTGACCCGCGTTTTGCTGTCTCTTTCCATATGGATATTTTAGCAACGCTCGCGCGCGACGGCAAGGCGCAAATATAACTATGCGCTAAAAAATAACGCTTGACAGACATTACCGCGCGTTTATTTTGCACCTCGGCCGCCATCCGGCGCGCCTCCAGATGATCCAGAGCCTCTCATTGACGCCAGCGGTCATCCAACGACGAGGATAAAAAGCTCATGGTTACGCGTGACGAACAGTTCAAATATGCCGACCTCGGCTACGATCTGAGGTCGGGCACCTCAAAGGGGTTCGGCAAATATATGGAGGCGGCCAAGGAGGCGGCCAAAGCCACCGCCCGCCGCACGCTTGAGGAAGTCCTCAACGTGTCCTTCATCCCGGTCGGCCCGGTCAAGATCGCCATTGTGACGATCACCCCGGTGATGGCGTGGGAGTTGCTGATCAAGCACAACGTCCACAACCGCCCGGTCGCCTACAGCCATTCTTACCGGCTGGCGCTCGACATCATCGCCGGTCACTGGATGCTCACCCATCAGGGCGGCGCGTTCAACGCCGATGGCGACCTTGAGGACATCCAGCACCGGCTGGTGGCGATCATTCTGGCCAATACGCCGGTCCAGATGATGATGACCACCGACCTGCCGGATGGCCTGTTCAAGACCATCGACATCGGCAAGACCCGCTCGGTCGGATCGGCACTCGAACTCGCCGGTCATAACGGCGAGTCGGTCATGCTCGGTCAGGTGATCACCCAACTGGCGATCCCCTACGACGAGCGCAACGTGCTGTATTTCCGCGCTCGCGGGCAGATGAAGCGCCCCATCGGCCGCACCGAACTGATCGAATACGCCAACGATCACCCCGACCTCAACCAAGCCGCGCACGATGCGCTCGACATCCACCAGACGGCGCTTGAAGCCATCGGCGACGAGGCGGCCGGGGTGTTCTCCTACTGGAAGATTCGGGAAGCGTTCGGTCAGGACGTGGCCGACGAGTTCATGTCGGACATGGCCCTCGACGACCACCCCGACAAGCACGTCATCACGATGTTCCAGCGCCGGATCGCCAAGCACAAGCTGGCGAAGCGCGCTGGCAAGGACGACCCGACGCGGCGCAACCTCCTGACGAAGGATCAGATCGTCTGGCTGATCGCCGCCGCCTTCCGCGCCCTGCGCAAGGCTCAGCGCAACATCCGCCTTGACCCGCGCAGCGACGACGTGTTCCCGAGGTTCGAGGACTCGGTCGCGCCTGCGCCTCTGCCCGAGACCGAAGCCGCGTAAGGGCTTCGCCACCAAGGAAGACCGGGGCGGCCGAAGGGTCGCCCCATTTCCGTTTTGGGAGATCAGATCATGGACACCGAAGCAACCGCCGCGCTGGCCGCAATCGAGGCGTGGCAGACCAACGACAAGTTCGGACGCGACACCAGCGCCCGGGTGCACACCTGCAAACAGGAGGCGGTCATCGCCTATGGCGAGGCGATTATAGCTGGGCGGGGGAAGAACCCCGGCGACCAAGCCTTCGGCGACTGGATCAAAAAGAACAAGCTCGACCAAACGCCGTTCCAAGACTTCCGCGAACGTTCGGGCGCAATGACCATCGCCAAGCTTGCGCGCGGTATCGGTACAGGAACCGATAGCGCGCCGTTCGCCGACTGCCAATACAATACGCCCTCAAACATGGTGAAGTGGGCGCGGGGGCAGGGTCTCAAGCTGCCGGTCGCTAAGCTGGTCGTCGTCACGCCGTTCGACGGCGACAATCTCGACGCGGTCGTCTCCGAGTTCGCCAAGGGCTTGGGCATCGATCCCAACGGCGCGTCATGGGTTCGGCGCAAGCGCGAGATCGAGACCCTGTTCACGCGCGGCACCGAGCATCTGCGCGCGATGGTCGGTGTGCGCGGGCGAGGGTGCGTCGGCCTCGAAAGCGCCGTCCGCTACGCTCTCGACCATAGCGCCGAGGAGCAAGACAAGGCGACCCATGACGACGTGCGCGGCTATCGGCAGGTGGCGCGAGGGACTGGGCGGAAGGAAGGGGCGGCGCCAGACAAGCCGAAAAAGCCGAGCCTCGACGATTGGCGGCGCAACCAGAACCAGATGGCGATTGACGCCGCGCTGCGGCGCGCTGGCAAGCCGCCGATCACCCCAGAGGAATTCGAGCGCCCGCCGCCGGAACTGCGCCACCAGCAATATCCCGGGCGCGAGCCGGGGGTGACCTACGGCAACGTCCATCGCGAGGAGCATGGCCACACTTGGCACAACGTCTCCCAGCGCAAGCGGGAGATGTTGGAGCGTAAGCTCAAGGAACTCGCGGGCGAGGTCGAAAAGGCGTTCGTGGATTTCGCCACGCTCGAACCGGACCAGCAATACAGCGTGCGCAAGCGATGGCGGATCGCGCTCAACCGGCTTCGGCCGACCGTCGATCTCAGCGAGAAAGCGACCGCCGAGGAACTGGCCGAAGCGGCGGGGGAGGAGGCGGCGGCTTAATGACCGTTCTTCACATAGCGGCCGGTGCGGGTGTTCTTCAGCACGATGCTGAGTTCTGGGTTGCCGCGTATCTTCTCGGCGGCGTGGATAAACTCGGCCGAATGCTCCCGGGGCAGCCACACCGCCACTTGGGTCAGGCCGTCGTTGAGCCGTTTCTCTCTGAGCCGCGCTTGTCGCTCTGCGCCTGTGCCTGTCATCTCCATCTCCCGTCACTACTAACGGCCTTATGTAGGGGCCATCCCGTCAGTAGTCAAGCACTACTAACATCCAAGCGCAAGGAACCCGGGGGGAATCGCGCATGAGGCGGCTCGTCGACACCCAACTGATCACCACCGAGGCCCGGGAGCGGACAGCGGACAGGATCGAAGCCCTGCCGCCCGAGGAGCGCCGCGAGGTGATCTTGGAATATCTCGAACTCCTCGCCCAAGTCCGACGCCCCGACCTGATCGGCACCATGGACGAACTGCCGTGGCAGCGGGAATGGAGGAACGAGTGGCGGCGGCCGATGGACGTGGTCGGCGACTTCCCCGGGCGCACGCTCGGGCGCAAGCACCCGCTGGTCAAAGAGATGGTCAAAAAGCATTTCGGCGGCAAACACCCGATGGGACGTTGAGCGGGACCCCTTGACATTGCTGGGGTAGCTCCTATATACCAAGTTGTCTGGACAACTTGCTCCAGCAACAAGGAGAACCCCACATGACTGAAAACGACGAAAAGGACGAGGGCGACTTCGCCATCAAGCTCGACCACGAAGCCATCGACCGCGACATCGCGGCCGGGGCGAAGATGTTCGGCGAGCTTCTGCGCAAGGCGGGCGACGACTGGACCCGCTGGAGCGGCACCATCTTGGCGCTCCGAGGCCTGCGCGCGCTGGCGGCCGAGGCGGCTGGCACCACCAATATGAAAAGCCAAGCCCACCGCGACGCCATGACCGCGCTCCTGCGCCTGCGCAAGCACGCGATCTTCACCCAGATGGACAACCCAACCCGCAGCAATTGCTACCGGCTGATGGACCATCTGGAGGACATCGACGAGTGGTACGGCGAACTGACCCGCAACGAGAAGATGGCGTGGAAACACCCCACCACCATCGTCAAGCACTGCCCGAAGGAACTCCTCACGGGCGGCATGAAGGGTCACAACAAGCCGCCGAAAAAGAAGGGGCCGAAGAAACGGAAAGGCAACCCCGAAGCCGAAACGCTGCGGGCGCTCCTGATCCGGATCATCGACAAATATGTCCAGCCGGTCGACCCCGGGGAGGCGGCGACACTCAGGGCGATGCTCTACCCTGATCCCAATGATCCCGACGATGGTCTGGATAACCTCGGAGTGGGTGACGAGGCAGAGGCAGAGGGAGCATAAGACTCCCTACCCTTTGAGTATCCCATCCCGCCCAGTCAGGATGGTTCAGCTTGGTTCGACCTCTCCGATTAGGGCAGAGGTCGAGTCCACCTTCCCCAGCAACGGAAGGATGGACCCAACCCGGGCGTTATTCCGCACCCGGCTTGCGTGGGCGACGCTTTCCATTCCCCACGCTCAGCGCCTACGTCCTACGGGCAAGGATCGCTGCCCGCCCACCCCTCCGCTCGCGCCTTTCGGTCCACGGTCGCCCACCGGGTGGCTTCCCCTCGCTTGGCAGAATCGGCAGGGCGCAAGGTGTTCAACGCGAGTCTAGCTGCCGATCCGACCGGCTGACCCGGGCGCGTTGGCCGGTGAGGCCGGGGCGCGCCTGTCACGAAATTTGCTTGGGGGAGCTTGAGACATTTGGTACTCTGTCTCAGGCGAAAGGCCCCTTCGGCAATCCCGTTTGCCTATCGGGCTGGGGCTGGATTGGCTCTAACCGATCCAGCCCCCGCTGCGCCGAACCTCCCCGACTCGGCGTCGAGAGTCCAGCCCTTTCTCGCTTACCCCCGCTATTCACAGCCCCTCAATTCGAGGCTTGCCCCGGGCTGGGCGCGAGCCTAGCATCGATTCCTTCGTGGCACTCGCTAGGGGAAAAAGCCCGGGTTACCAGCGGTTTCGGCCGCATGACATGTTAAGGAGAATCACCCAATGGACGCTCTTTGGGAGCATCAACTTTTAGGCTTGGCGAAGCTCAGAGCCTCGGCGAAGGCTGGGCGGAGGAGGATCGTGCTGGGCGCGCCGTGCGGCTCGGGCAAGACCGAGGTCGGGGTCGAAGTCGTCAAGGGCGCACGGGCCAAGGGCAACTCGGTCGCCTTTTGCGTGCCGATGCTCAACCTGATCGACCAGACGGTGAAGCGATTCGTCAAGCGCGGCATCGACGCCGAGGAGATGGGGGTCATTCAGGCCCGCCACCCGCTGACGAAAGAAGGCGCGCCGATTCAGGTGTGCAGCGTCCAGACGCTCGACCGCCGGGAAATCCTGCCCGACGTTCAGGTGGCGCTGATCGACGAGGCGCATATCCAGTTCAAGGTCATCCAACGCTGGATGAACGAGCGGCCCGGGACCCTGTTCGTCGGCATGTCGGCGACGCCGTGGGCCAAGGGGATGGCCGACGATTGGCAGGAACTGATCACCATCTCCTCGATCCCGGCGATGATCGAGGCCGGGGTCCTCGCCCCCTATCTCGCCTACGCCCCGCCGCTCCAGCCCGACCTGACCGGCATCCCCGACAACCGGATCACCAAGGACTACGCCGAAGGCCCGCTTAGTGAGCGGATGCAGGAAAAGAAGCTCGTCGCCGACGTTGTCTCGACTTGGCTGGACAAGGGCGAGGGGCGGCCGACCTTGGTCTTTTGCGTCGACCGGGCGCATGCGGCGGCGATCAACGACCAGTTCGAGGACGCCGGGGTCCGCGCCCGCTACATCGACGCAAACACCCCGACCGACGAACGCGCCGACTACATGGACGGCCTCGAAAGCGGCGAGACCCAAGTCATCACCTCCATCGGCACCATGACCACCGGCACCGATTTGCCGGTCGTCTCCTGCATCAGCTACGTTCGCCCGACCAAGTCGCCCATCCTCTATGTCCAGTCGATCTGCCGGGGCCTGCGGTCCTACGCGGGGAAACAGAATTGCCTGATCCTCGACCACTCGACCTCCAGCCACCGGCTTCTGTCTTGGCTGGGCGAGGTCGATCACCCGCTCCTGCCCGGGAAGGTCGAGAAGAAATCCGTTTCACATGAAACAGATTTGCCGCTGCCGCGCATTTGCTCGGCCTGCAATTTCTTCATCCCGGCCAAGACCCCGCACTGCCCGAATTGCGGCTTCGTCCCCAAGCGCCAGACGCCGATCCAGAACGAGGCGGGCGAACTGGTCGCGTTCACGGGGGCCAAGCTCAGCGACCCGCAGAAGAAAGCCAACAAGGACTTTTCCTCGGACGAGAAGCGCCGGTTTTACGGCGAGCTTAAAGGCTACGCCGCCTTCAAACATTACAACCCGAAATGGGCCGACAACAAATACAAGGCCCGCTTCGGCGTCTGGCCGAACGCCTACAAAGAGGCCCGCCCGCTCTGGCCGCCGTCACGCGAGACCGCGTCGTGGATCAGGGGTCAGGTGCAATATTGGGCCATCACTCGTCAGGGAGGATTGCGGCATGCGCGATAACGTCAAGGAGAATTGCCGGGGTCGTTGGCAGTCGATCCTCGTTCAGCTTGGCTTTCCGCACACCGCGCTCTCTGGCTACAACCGCCCCTGCCCCATGTGTCAGGGCAAGGACCGCTTCCAGTTCACCGACATCGACGGCAAGGGGACCTACCATTGCCGGGGTTGCGGCGGGAGAGAGGGGACCGGCGGCGGCGGCGACGGTTTCGACCTCGTCATGAAATACCTCGGGGTCAATTTCACCGAGGCGGTCAAACGGATCGAGGACAAGATCGGCACCTCCAAGAAGTCCTCGGGGCGGGACCGGGAGGCCGAGCGCGATTACGCCCGGGACCAGCAAGCGTGGCTCTGGCGCAATTCCCCCGGGCTGACCGGCGAGGACGCGCCAAGCTGGTATCTCGCCAGCCGCAAGATCATGGACCTGCCCCCGGGCCACGCCGCCCGCCACGCCAAGCACATCAAGGATGTCGACCCCGACACCAAGGCGGTCACCTATTGGGACGCGATGGTGACCCGCTTTGTCGCCCCCGACGAATCCCGGGCGGCGCTCCACTTCACGCTCCTCACGGTCAACGGCGAGAAGGCCCCGGTCAAGCACGTCAAGCAATTCATCAGGGGGGCCGTCCTGCCCCGGGGCGGGGCGGTGAGGCTCATGGACCCGGCCGAGGACATGGGCGTGGCCGAGGGCATCGAGACCGCTCTCAGCGCCGCTGCGATCTGGCATATGCCGGTCTGGGCGGTGCTGTCGACGGCGGGCATGCTCAACTTCGTCCCGCCCGCGATCTGCCGCCGCCTGACCGTGTTCGCCGATTACGACACCAAATGGGCTGGCCAGCACGCCGCCTGTTCGCTCGCCTATCGCCTCGCGACGAACACCGACACCAAGCTCTTGGTCAAATGGCCGACCAGCCCCGACTTCAAGGACTGGAACGACGAACTCAGGGCGCGCCCTGACCCGTCGAGCAACGTGGTGCCGCTGCCGCTCCGGTGATCGAGCAACCGTGCCAGACATGCGGCAAGCCCGATTCGCCGTTCGGCTACGGCCCGCCCGGGTGGCTGGAAGAATTCTGGCGCTGCGGCGATCACCGGCTGGAGGGGCCAGTCATTCGCGCCGCCCCGATCCCGCCGACGCCGCCATGGCCGCCGCCAGAGGAGTGGCCCCCGGTGTATGTTGAACTCGGGCCGAAACAGATCGCCTTCTCCGACGAGGTGGGCCGGATGCGCCGCAGGGCGGCCATAGCCCGGGGGCGCGCCGCCAACAACGGGATGGAGGGCACCGAGGATGAACTGGTCTTGCAGGACATCTGCGGGGCGCGCTGCGAATGCGCCGGGTGGAAATACCTGTCGCCATGCACATGGCACCATGGGGTGGTCGACGACATCCACAGCCTGCCTGATCTCAACGATTGGATCGAGATCAAGGGAACGGATAAATACGACTATCCGACGCTGATCGTCCCGCCGAAGGACAAGAACACCAAGCAACCGCCGCCGCTCGAATGGGCCTACGTTCTGGTCAACGGCAAGAACCACCCGATCTATGAGATCGTCGGCTGGCAGTGGGGCCACGAATTCCTCGACGACGCCCACTGGGACACCGTCACCTTGAGAAGCCGACCGGCGTGGCGCGCCCTGCGCCCCTATCGGCAGCCCGCCGAGTTGCTGACGCTGGTACGCGAGAGAGAGGGTCGATGATCTATCGGGGGTCGATTGCGGGCATCACTGTCCCGGGCGTGTGCAAGGCGATGGGCGTCGAGCCGACCAAGGACATGATGTGGTCGGTCGGTCTGGTGATCGTCAATAAGTACAAGCAAACCTATGGCGCGTTGCCGCCGAAGGACTTGCGACAGAAGACCTACACCGAAGGCGTGCATTGCTTCGCCATCTATCCAGAACACATGCGTCCGATGATCGAAGAAGCGATCCGAGCCTATGGTTGCGACATCGCGAGGCAGGGCGATTTATTCTCATGAGGAGCAAGCAAGGAATGCTGAGATGACCGAAGAATACGCCTTCCACCCGGCCGCCGACATCTTTCCGCTCCTCGGCCCGGGCGACCTCAAGGTCCTGACCGAGGACATCAAGGCCAAGGGGTTGATGAACCCGATCTCGCTCTACGGCGACCCGCCGGTCATCCTCGACGGGCGCAACCGTTACCGGGCCTGCCTTGAGGCCGGGGTCGAGCCGTTCTTCGACTATTACGACGGCGACGACCCCATCGGCTTCGTCATCAGCCAGAACGCGGCGCGGCGGATGATGAACGAATCGCAGCGCGCGATGTGCGCAGCCCGGGCCGCGACCCTGCCGCCGCACCGGCCGCCAAAGGGCGCAGAGCTACGCTCTTACACCCAGCCCGAGGCCGCTGATCTGTTCAACATCTCGCGCCGCATCGTCCAGCAAGCGCGCGAGGTCATCACCAACGGCGCGCCCGAGCTTGTCTTGGCGGTCGACCTCGGCATGGTCGCCATCGGCCGAGCCTTGGAGATCATCGCCGAGGCCCCGGGCGATCAAGCGGCGCTGTCAGCCTTGAGCGGCCCCGACCTCAAGATCAACCTCGACCGGATCAAGCGGGACAAACGGCGGGAGACCATCCTGTCCCGGGGCGGGAAGAAGGACCTGCCCGACAACAAGTCGCTCTGGAGCGTGTTCTACGCCGACCCGCCATGGGAGGACGAGTTCGGCGTCACCGACCGGGCGACCGAGAACCACTACCCGGTGATGACGGTGACCGAGATCATGGGGCTGGCCATCGAGGCCCTCGCCCATGACGACGCGGTCCTCTACATGTGGGCCTTGCCGCACATGATGGAACAAGCCTTTGCGGTCGTCCGCGCTTGGGGTTTTTCGTACCGCACCCACATGGTATGGTCGAAGGACAAGATCGGGATGGGCCAATGGGTCCGTAACGAGCATGAAATCCTAATGATCGCCCGACGCGGGGAATTTCCGACACCCCGCGAAGAAGACCGGGTGGGGTCGGTGGTGGAGGCCCCATGGACGGATCGGCACAGCGCCAAACCCGAAGTCTTCGCGGAGTTGATCGAGAAATGGTATCCCACGGCCCGCAAGATCGAACTGTTCCGCCGGGGCAAGCCGCGCCGGGGGTGGAGTGCGTGGGGGCTGGAAGCGGAGATCGAGTCCGACGCCGCCTGACCAAGACCCAGCGATGGTTGCTCGACACCTTCCCCGAGGCCTTCAAGCCGGGGAGGCGTCGGCCGCTCAAGCTCGGCATCCGGCAGGACATCCTCGCCCACCCGAAGCTCCCGGCCTATGTGACCCCCGAATCGCTGCGCAAGGCGCTGGCCAAATGGGTGGGCCACGATCTGTATTTGCTGGCCATGAGCCGTCCGCGAACGCGGAGGATCGCGCTCGACGGGACCAAGCTCGACGCGGTGTCGGATGAGCATGCGGCCGACGCGATGGCCGTCCTGCGGGCGCGCAAGGCGGCCCGGGGTGAAGGGCGATGGCGGCGGTGGGAGCGCGAGGCGCAGGAAGCGCCGGAAGCGGTGGTGATCAGAACACGGCGGCCGGATGATTGGAGACCGCCGCTGCGGCGGGTCTATTAGTGCCGGGTCTGGCTGGCGAGAAGGCCGCTGAACCGGCCTGAGAGCGACTTGACGTCGCCGACCTCGCCCATGTTCTCAAGGCGAATGCAGACGTTGCCCTCGCCCCGCACGATCTTCCACATTCGCGACTTCCTCTCGGTCGCGGTCTCGGCCAGCGCCATCACCACCTCGATGCGGTCAGGGAGCGCGCTGGGCGGCGGGCCGTCATACTCGCGCTGGTGCTTCACGCTCGCCATCCACGCCTCGCTCAGGAAGCTGTAGGCGACCGCCTGCTTGTCGGCGAACAGCTTGCGCGCCGCGTCGGCGACCATGTCCTTCTCGATAGTCGAGCGGAAGGGCGCGCCAATCACGCCGCTCTCGCCCTTCCCGTTTATGAACAGGAACACCGGCATCAGGTCTTCGCTGGTCCCGACCAGCACGCGCTCGGCCTGCGCATGGGCCATGTCGAGCATATGGTTGAGGGTCAATCCTATCGGCAGCATGTCTATTCCTTTCCAGTTCGGTGAGCGCGCAGGGCGTCGGCCCATGTCGCGTAGGCTTCATTCTCGGGATCGAGGGTGGTGGGGTCGAGCGTCCCGAGGCGCTCGGCGACTCGCATGATCTGATTCGGCCGGTCCATGTAATGGAGGAGCGCCATCAGGCCCGCGCATTGCTGCGGCCTGTCGCCCGGGGCGAAGGTGGATTCGCCGTCCTCGTCCTCCTCGCCGTCGTAGTCGACCGTCTTGTGGCATTGGAAGGCGTCGGCGCGGCCGATCTCCTGAAGCCGCGTCAGCGGCAGCCGGAAGCGCGAGCCATGCCCCTTGCGGAAGGGGCAGGTCATGCAAGGGCGTTTGAGGTCGAACACAAGAACTCCTCGGGCGGGATTTTGCCGGTCTGAAGATCGATGGACTTCTTCGACATGCCGTCGAGGAGGCCGAAGGTCTGGACCTCGGTCAGGTAGGCGCAGACGAATTCCCAGTCGAACGGGACGCCGAAATAGCCGCGCGGCAGGTGATCCTTGTCCCGCTTCCCGATGCGCAGCGTCGGCTCGACGATGGTCCCGTCTGGGGTCACGCACCACGCGTGGTGGAAGGGGATGATCGCGGTGGCGTAGCCCTCGACATAGGTCAGCGACGGCTCGCGCAGGACGAGCTTGGCGGCGTTGCCGAAGCACTCCTTCTGCTTGCCCCGCCAGCCCTTGAAGGTCTGGGCGGTCGGTTCCCACGCGCGGCCATGGGCGAGAATGAACTTGGCGTGCGCGTTGCCGAAGTGATCGGCGATCTGGCGCAGGTAGGTCTCGGCCTCGGTCATGCGGCAGAATCCTCGATCATCTGCTTCTCGCCCTCGGCGATCTCGTCCCACATCGCGTTGGCGCGGTCAGAGGCCCACTCGCCGTCGAAACAGTCCCAGACCTTGCCGCCCTGCATCAGGGCGACCGTGCGGGTCGGCAGGCCGTAGGCGTTACGCGCCTTGAAACGGGTCTCGGCCTCGGCCCGGGCGAAGGTCTCGTCGGTCCCGAGGTGGTAGCCCTCGCGAAAGCTTTTGCCCTCGAACGGCTCGATGCTGAGAACGAAGGGGGTGGTCATTGGGGTCTCCTTTCAGGGAGGTTAGAACAGCCTCAACTGTTCGGGGGTGGCGGCCTTGCGGGCAGCGCGCTGGGCGAGATAGGCCTCGACTTTGGTCAGCCGGTACTTGGCCTCCTCCGCCGTCCAATAGGCGTCGCGCTCCTCATGCTCGATCCACTGATCGATGGTGCGCTGGGCCTCGGCCTTGGTGCGATACCGGATCGATGTCCCGGTCACGCCATCGTCGATCAGCCAGCCTGAGCGGCCCGGGTTCTTGACGATTGTGTAGGTGGTCAACGGGGTCTCCTTCCAAAACGTGTCAGCGGGGTCTCTCCCGCACACCCAAGATAATGGATGTTTGCCGTGACGCAAGACTTTTTTTGGAAAAAATAATCGCGAGTAGCTTGAAAGGGCTTGTCTTATTTTTTGGCCTCCCTATGTTGTGGGTGCGGCGAGTGGCCGCTGACACGTTAGGAGACCTGAATGAAGACAACCCGATACTTCAAGGCGACAGACGGCAAGATCACCGTCTTCCGCGCTAGCGAGACCAAGGCCTACGCCTTCGCCACCTTCAAGGGCGAGAAGCTCGCCGAGGACCACGCTTGGTGCGGCCAGATCGGCTTCAGCGCCAAGGCTGGCGATCACCCGGCGGTCGAGATCACCAAGGCCGAATACGAGGCCCTCGTCGCCCAGAAGACCGCGCGCATCAACGCCAAGAACGAGGCGCGCAAGGCCGAAGGCAAGCGCGTCTGGAGCGTCGGCCCGAGCGATAGCTGGGTGCAGAACTAAACGGAGGCGGGGCCGCTCCCCCGCCAATGACACGTTGAGGACAAGATGACCTACGTTTTGATCAACCACGCGCCCGATGGGACGCACAACCGAACCTTCAAGACCGAGACCGCCGCCTTCAAGGCGCTGGCGGACTTCCTCGGCCGCCGCCCGGGCGCGCAGTTCGTGGTCGGGGCTGAATACTACAGCGACTGGGGCAACCGCCTCGTCATCGAGGAGCGCGCCGCCGGTCATACGGCGACCAAGGAGACCGCCCTGCGCAAGGCCTTCGACGCCCGGGAATGCGGCGTCGCCACCAAGCGCCAGTTGGCGTTGCTCGACAAGGAGGGCTTTTGAGATGGCCCTCACCCTGCCCCGCCGCCCCGGCGACTTCGCCGTCTACGAGACCCCAGACGGCGCGATCCGCTTCCACATCGAAGCCCCCAGCCGAGGCCAGCCAACGCTCTACGGCGTCGAGAACGTCAGCGAGGGCTTCACGCTCGTCCCCCGCACCAAGCCCGAGGTCGAACGCCTCGTCGCCAAGCACAAGCTCCACTTCGTCGAGTTCGGGTGCTGAAGAAAATAATCGCGAGTAGCTTGAAAAGGCCTTGCTTTTACGGCTAGGCCCCCTATCTTAGGGATGCGCCGGGAAGTCCCCCGTCGCCTGACACGTTAAGGAGACTCAGCAATGGCCCGCTTTCACGGTGCCCCAGTAATCGAACACCCCGACCGCTACGATGCCGCGATCAGCGCGCGCATCAAGGCGAACGCCACCCAGACCCGCCGCGCCAAGTGGTTCGCGGCCGACCAGACCCGCCATGACCTCGAACATTGGTTGATGACCGAGGCGCGCGGCAGCTTCGCCCACAAGATGGCGGAGAACCTGTCCGAGTGGGGTCACCTGACCGAGGGCCAAGAGGCCGCCGTCCGCAAGATGCGGGGCGAGGCGGTCGCCAAGCGCACCCAGTGGGCCGAACAGGACGCCCAGAGCGCCCATGTCGGCACGGTCGGCAAGCGCGAGGTCTTCACCGGCCTCGTCCTGATCAGCGCGTTCGAGGATGAAGGCCCCTACGGCTTGACCGTGGCGCACAAGTTCCGCGACGCGGGCGGCAACCTCTTCCACTGGAAGACCAGCCGTCAGGTCGCCGACAAGGGCGAGGTCCTGACCCTCAAGGCCACGGTCAAGGCCCATCACGTCAACAAGGCGGGGGTCAAGTCCACCATCCTGACCCGGGCGGCGGTCGAGGAGACTTTGCCCGGGGAACCCCAGAAGCGCGCGGCCGAGAAGGCCGCCGCCGAGGCGGTCGAGGCCGAGGTCCGCAAGGCCGAGGGGCAGAGGCTTATCGCCGCTGTCACCGCCACCTACGCCAGCGGCGACGAGGCCGCCCTTGCCAAGGCCAAGGCGGATTTCGACGCTTGGAACGAGGCCGAGGCCGAGCGCAGATTGAGGACCCAGCTATGATCCGCATCCTGATCACCGAGGCCGCCTTCAACGCGATTGGCGGCGGCGACTTGGAGGCGCAACGCCTCTGCGGGGCTGAACGCTACGGCGTGCCTTCCGAGGGCATGGTGCCGGTGTTCCTCCCCATCCCGGTCATCGAGGCGCTCGAACAGATGCGCCTGCCCGGGGAGGGCTATAGCGGCACCATCGTCCGGTACATGGAGGCGCACCAATGAAGCCGCGTTATCCATGGCGGCCGATGCAGCGCGCCACCTCGTCCAAGCCGCTGCGCGAAGACCTGATCGCCCTGACGATGGAGCATAACGGCCAGACCCGGGAGGAGGCGATTGCCTCGCTGGAGAAGGACGCCAACGCCAACGAGGTCTACGTCAACGACATCTATCAGGTGCAGGTGCGCGAGCTTTCCGGCGACGGCGCGGTGCAACTCAACATCCGCCGCCGCGACGGCGGGCCGATCTTGCGGGACTGGAGGCATTTCCAGAACATCAAGAACGAACTGATCGGCCCCGAGTGCGAGGCGGTCGAGCTTTATCCGGCCGAATCGCGGCTCGTCGACACCTGCAACAAGTTCCACCTTTGGGGCGTCCGCGACCCGACCTATCGTTTCCCGATGGGGTTCGAGGAGCGCGATGTCGACTACACCCAGCGCGCCAACGCGTCGCCCGGGCTGAAGCAGAGGCCGCTATGAGAAACTTCCCCGACTACGCCAGCCATGCGGTCGTCGCGTGCTTCAATTGCGCCGAGCCGCTCGACAAGACCACCGTCGAGGACACCGGCACCCCGACCGGGCGCTGGGCGCAGACTTGCCGCAAGTGCGGAATGCGTACCTTCTATGACCTCCTCGACGAGGCCAATGACCGAAGGAAGAACCGCCATGCGCGAGATTAACGTCCCCTTCCGGATGAAGGTCCACGGGGCGGCGGACGGGACGCCGTTCCCCGAAGGCTACTGGATCGAGAGCTATGACGCGGACACTGTCGCCAAGGTGAAGGCCTCGACCTTCAACGCGGACGGGACGGTGACCGTCCACGGCGTGCATGGCGGGCGAATCACGCTGACCAAGCTGCCCGAGAAGGCGCTTCAGTTCCCCTCGACCGTCGAGGCGTTCAAGGCGTGGAACACGGTCAGCCTACGGGTGCCCCGCCGCCCAGACGGCAAGCCGAACAAACCGTTGACGGCGCTCACGGTGGAGATCGAGCCATGCGAGTGATCTCGCTCAGCCGCGACCGGATCAACGGCAGGACCGACCGGCGCGGCCGACAGGAGCGCATTGTCGCGCCCGACGAATTGCCCGAGGGCTGGCGCATCATGCGGCTCGCTGGCAGCCCGAGGAAAGGCTCGGGCGGCTGGGTCTATCATGTTGTGGACCCCGGGATCGGCGTCGCCACCTGCGGTCGACGGCCCGCGCCAACCTCGGCAGGATGGGTCGCCGATTCGCTGGTGCAAGCGATCACCTGCGCCAAGTGCGCCGAGGTGGTGGAGAACCGTCTGAAACGAAAATAACCCCCGGGGCGGGCAGCCCCTGACACGTTGAAGGAGACCCAAATGGACAATGCAATCGCCGCCTCGATTGAGGCGACGGCCAAGGAGATCGTCGCAGCGGCGGGCCTCCACCAGCGCAAGCCGCATCTGCGGAAAGACCTTGAGGCGGGGCTGGACTTATTGATCGAGCGGCTCAACGAACTCCACCACGCCGCGCTCAGCAAGCGCGAGATGGGCAAGATCATCGTCGCCTATCACAACGGCGAGGAGGGCGAATGATGACCCGGCAATGCGGCACCTGCACGCTTTGCTGCACGCTCCTGCCGGTGCGGGGCGTCACCAAGGCGGGCGAGCGGTGCAAGTTCCAACGCTTCCATAAGGGTTGCTCGGTCTACCACCAGCACGCCAAGGGCTTCCCGGTCGAGTGCGGCATGTGGTCTTGCGCTTGGCTGGGCGGGGATGGGGGCGAGACCTCCCGGCCGGATCGGGCGGGCTTCGTCATTGATGTCATGCCCGACTTCGTCGAGGCCTCGAACGACGGGGTGACCGAGAAGATTCCGGTCGTTCAGGTCTGGGTCGACCCCCGCCGCCCCGATTCGCACCGTGACCCGGCGCTCAGGGCGTGGCTTGATTCGCTCAATCGCTGCGCGCTGATTCGCCAGAGCGACCGCGAGGCCTTTCTCCTGATCCCGCCCTCGGCCAATTCCCGGGGCGAGTGGATCGAGCATCACTCGAACGTGATCGGCCCGACCCACACCGCCGCGCAGGTCCTCGATGTCATGGGAGAGTTTTGATGAACGCGCCTGTCATCCGATCCGTAGGGCCGCCGCCCGACGCCCACGCGCAGCGCATCGTGCATGAGATGCTGCGCTGGCTGCACACCGAGCGCGCCCGCCTAAGCTGGCGCTGCACCGAGATGATCGATGTCGGCCAGATGGGCAGCCTCGTCGGCCAGCAACGGGTCACCGAGCGGGTGCGCAAGACCATGGGGTCGCTGGCGCTCGACGTTCGCCTCGCCCCGGGCAAGCGCGGCAAGTTCACGCTGATGGTGGTCGACTGGACCATTGTCGACGCGGAGACCGGCAAGGCGGCCGAGGACGACGGCGCGCCGACGCCGGATCGGGCGTGGCTGGGCGCGGTGATGTCGCTCTACACCGGGCTGCACCATCGCCCGGTCACTCATGTGAAGATGCCGCTGGTGGTCAGTCATCACGCTTGCGTGAGGCTGGCGCAGCGGGCCGGGGTGCGCACGGTCGGCGACATGATCGTGGCGATGCGCGAACTCTGGCGGGCGGTGTTCATCCTGATGGATCGCTGCAAGGACGATGTCTGGCTCGACCCGCCCAATTGCGGCTGGCATGTGCCGATCAAGGTCGGCGAGACGCTGTCGGTGGTCGTCTTGGAGCGCGACAAGTCGACCGAGAAGAACCGCCACCGGCTGGT
>Ga0210392_10000631_pt1 | contig 20735 bp, 22 predicted proteins | sample IncBWC30OmetaG_FD_161057 | JGI IMG/M metagenome (GOLD analysis project Ga0210392, IMG submission 161057) | Forest soil microbial communities from Barre Woods Harvard Forest LTER site, Petersham, Massachusetts, United States - Inc-BW-C-30-O ...
TTTCTTTTTGACCAGGCTAGCCATCAAGGGTAATACATAAACGAAACAGCAATACTTGTCAAGCATAAAATGCGACAATACTCACTAACAAGCCACAATATAGGGGGTAATACACATTTCAAGATGGAAAACCTATTTAAGTTCTACGGACGGAACGATTTAGAAGGAATGCGCAGAGTTTCCGGAGAGCACTCGCAGTAAACTCCCGCTAGGTCTTAGGTTGGCGGGTGGCCAACAGAATCGTGGGAGCGATTTTTTGGGGCGCCGCACCTTTGGGTTGGTTCATAAAGGGTGCGGGTTTAAACTCAACTTCCTGCCAATCCCACGAAGCGTTCGAATACTATACCTAGTGGATATTAATGTTGTAATTTATGCTGTGATCATTCGGGATCGTTCCTTCAGCGCCCCGCCGCTGGCCACTCCCTCCGTGCCCTCGGGCAAATCTCCCCTAAGGCTCACCGGTCGTCGGTTGCTGGTCACTGGACATTTGCTTTTCTCAAGTCCCAAGTCACGAATCACAGTTCACGTTCATTGCCAGCGTGCCGACATTTTCTGTTTCGCGCTTCTTCACAGGTTGCCAGCCACCGGTTTCTCGCGAATCACAGGTCACGAACCACGGGTCACATTCATGCTATCGTTATTGCAACGGTCGAAATTGCCCAAGCCCTTGCGTAACCAACATCGCGTGGGAGGAGGTCTACACCTTGCAAATTTTTTGGCAAGACGTACGTTACGCGCTGCGGATGCTGCGGAAGAATCCGGGATTTAGCGCGATTGCGATCTTGTCACTGGCGCTAGGGATTGGGGCCAACGCGGCGATTTTCACGGTAGTGAACGCGGTGCTGCTAAAACCGTTGCCGGTGAAGGACATCGCGCGACTGGTGGAAGTCGATACCATCGATACCAAGACGCTGGTGACCACGGCCAACCTGGCGAAGCTCGGCATCTCCTATCCAAATTTCCAGGACTTTGCTAGAGAGCAGCAGCACTTTTCCGGACTGAGCTGTTTCGTTGGTCCGTTGCCCGTGACGTGGAGCGGTGGCGCGGAGCCGCGACAAGTTTCCTCGCAAATGGTCAGCGCGAATTTCTTCGATGTGCTTGAACTGCGTCCCGCCGTGGGGCGTTTTTTCTTGCCCGATGAGGACGCCAAACCCGGCGGCAATGACGTGGTGGTTTTGAGCTACGCCCTGTGGACGAACAAGTTCGGTTCCAGTCCCGGTGTGATCGGCAAGGTTCTGACGTTGAACGCCACGTCGTACACGGTGATCGGCGTTGCACCGCGCGGATTCAAAGGCGCGTTTACATTCGGCAATGCCGAGCAGGTTTGGGTGCCGGTCAGCATGTATCCGCAAGTGCTGTCGGGTTTTTTCAAGGATAGCTTTAGCACCCGCAGGTTTTTGTCCACCACGGTAATCGGCCGGCTGAAACCAGCGGCGCCCATCGGTGAAGCGGAAGCCTCGCTGAAAACGATCGCGTCGCGGCTGGAGAGCGAGTTTCCGAAGGACAATGCCAGCCGCAGTGTGGCGCTAACGCCGCTGGCGCAGGCGGCAGTTGGAGTGAATAACCGCGATCAGATGATGCTCGCCGGTGGATTGATGATGGGTGTTGTGGGACTGGTGCTGCTAATTGCTTGCGTGAACCTGGCAAATCTGTTGTTGGCGCAATCGGCGAGCCGCGAGAAAGAGATCGGCGTGCGCGCGGCCTTGGGAGCCAGCCCGTTGCGGGTGATGCAGCAATTGCTGACGGAAAGTTTAGTGCTCGCGATTGTGGCGACCGTGGTGGGCAGCGTGATTGCTTACGGAGGGCGCGCAGTACTGTGGTCGTTCCGGCCACCGCTGTTGGAGGCTGGCGACGTCGACATCACCTTCGATGCGCACGTACTGTTCTTCACGGTTGTCGTGGCGCTGCTGACCGCGGTGCTGATCGGGATTATTCCCGCGCTAAAGGCCGCCAAACCAAACCTGGTGGACGCGCTGAACGTCGGTGGACGTGGTGGCACTGTCGGGTGGAAGGGGAATCCGTTCCGAAGCCTGCTGGTAGTTTCAGAAATTGCTTTGGCGTTGGTAGCGCTGGTAGGCGCGGGGCTGTTTATTCGCAGCATGCAAAATACGCAACGCATCGATCCAGGCTTCGAGTCGAAGAATTTATTCATGTTCGGATTTGACCTGGGAGCTTTGCATTACGAAGAAGGACGCGCGCAGCAATATTTTCGCACGGCGATTGCGCGCGCCAAGGCAGCGCCCGGAGTGGAATCAGCGACCGTTGCTTCCAACTACCCAATTGGTGGAGGACTTTCGCGCACCGTGTTCCCCGAGGGACAAGAGGAAGCTTCTGGCTACCGCGGGACGTTGACGGAGATGGACGATGTGACGCCGAGTTTCTTTGCGACCTTGCGCATTCCGCTGGTAGGCGGGCGCGAATTCAACGACGGAGATCGCAAGGAAACCAAGCAGGTGGCCATCGTGAACGAAGCGATGGTCAAACAATTCTGGCCGGGGCAGAACGCGGTGGGAAAACGCTTTCACTTTTTCGGAGAGACGCAGCTGCGCGAAGTAGTGGGCGTAGTGCGCAACACGGTTGTGAACTCGTTTGGAGAAGATCCGCAGCCGCTGGTGTATTTGCCGCTGACGCAGGACTATGCCGCCGACGTGACCATGCAGGTGCGCACCAGCGGACGCCCCGAGGCGGTGATCGGCGTGGTGCGGGACCAGGTTCAGTCGCTGGACACAAATCTGGTACTGACGAACATGATCACGGTGGGGCAATTGATGGATCAGGGATTGTGGGCGGCGCGAGTGGGAGCGGGACTGCTGAGCGTGTTTGGCGGGCTGGCACTTCTGCTGGCGGTGGTGGGCGTGTATGGCGTGCTGTCATATTCGGTGACGCAGCAAACGCGGGAAATTGGAATTCGCATGGCCATGGGCGCGCAACGCGGGCGGGTATTGCGTCTGGTGGTGGCGCAGGGAATGAAGCTTGCGCTGGCCGGGCTGGTGCTGGGACTGCTGGCTGCGCTGGCCGCGACACGCGTGCTTTCCAGTTTGTTGTTTGGAGTGAGCGCGCACGACCCGGTGACTTTTGCGGGAGTGGCGCTGGTTTTGGGGATCGCAGCGATTTTGGCGTGCTACATTCCGGCGCGGCGCGCTACTAAAGTGGAGGCAACGGTGGCGCTGCGCTACGAATAATTGGCGTGCGGGGCTAATGGTTTTGTTCCTAGACCATGTACCTCAGGGGCTGAAGCCCAAGTTCTCTCGACGGTTAGGGTCGGAGCTACAAGCTCCGACCCTAAAGCAGATCCCAACTCCACACGCAAAAACGGCGTGCGGGGCACCCAGCTTTAGTTATCGTCGGAATCCTTGGAGACGCCGGAGGCTGCGATCCAAGGGCCCGGAGCGGGAAGCGCATTGCCGTTCACGCCGGCGATGCGGACAAGGATGACGGTGCCAAGGCAGGGCGAAGGCACTTGCAGCCTGGCGTGAATTTCGGCGCTACCATCGCTGGTGAGAGCAACTGCAGCGCTCGTTGCGGCGACCATGTCAGAGCACGCGGCGCTGGCGGCCACTGCAGTCACGGGGCCGGCCGTACCCAAGGCTGGCAGGATCAGGCTGCGAATGTCGACGTGCAGACGACCTTCGTCGGAGAGAGTTGCGAATGCATGCTTGACCACCCAGGGAGCTCCGGCGCTCGGCACGCCGGCGACAGTGATGCCCGGATTCGATCCGGCGATAGGTGAGAAGAAAGATAATTCATCGGCGAGGGTGCCGAACGCGAACACTGCGGTGACCAGGCAAGTTAAGACGACAGTCGCGAGTGATCGTTTCATTGATCCCGTTCTCTTGAGATCGCACCAGGCGCGCGGCCTCTGTGCGCGTAGCGATGGAATTTGGTTTTTGGGCGCAGGCCGCACCTCAGGACAACAGAATCCGGCGTAAGCCCGGCGTGAACGATAGAAGTAACCGGGGATCGGGTTGTCAGGAGACGGTAAAAAAATGTCAGATTTGGAGCGCGTGCGGTGCAAGGCGACAATGAGCAGCCGTGGAACCTGGTGTCGTCCGCAGAGGGGAATCAGGAGCGACTGTAGACAGGAACGGGGAAATAGGCTTCGAAGTCCGCGTCGCGGTGCGCTTTGCCCTGAACCTGGATCTCCCAGTAAGTAGGCGGAGCCGAGGCAAGGAGCGTGGAGGGTTGATTTGCGGGCACCTTGAACTCAACGGGGATATCGCCGCCAGCCAGGCCGGTGAACTGGTCACGGGGGAGGGTGAGCGCTTCCTGATAGAGTTCAAAGCAGACGACACGGGTCGCGCGGTTTTGGCCGGTGCCGGTAGTAACGTATTTTTCCTGAACGCAGCGAAGCGTGAAGGTGAGTTCGTCCAGCGAGGAAATGTGGTGCGGAGCGCGCAGGCGGGCGCGCAGCGTTTGGCCGAGGAAATAGGGAAATTCGTCGTAAACGAAAAAGGAGTTGCCGTAGCGGAAAAGTTCGCCGAGCATCTGCAGCCAGCGTCCCCAGAAAACCAGGCCGATGAGTGCGAAGAGGCTGGCGAATACCAGGAAAACGCGCCCCATGCCGGGCACATTCAGGCCCACCCAGAAAAAGGGAATCAGGAACGCGTTCCAACCCAGGGCAGCAACAAAGCGGCCCAACATGGTGTTGAAGGCAGAAAAAGCGATGCCCTCGCGATGCCAATGATGATCGACGAGCCATGGTTCGCCGGGATGCTCGGCGGCTTCGCGCAGATAAACAGCTCGGCGCGCGGCACCACGCATGCCGTGAATAATCAGGAAGGCTCCGGCACTGAAGAAGAAACCGCCGATCAGGCCGATGAGCCAGTCAGGAGCGTTCTTGCGGCCGTGCACGCTGATGATATTGAGTGCGGCACAGACTATACCGATGCCTGCAACGAGGAAGGGCAGACCGAAGAGCACGGACTTCCAGCCGTCAATCGCCACGGTGCTTTGCACCGGATGGTTCAGCAACACGGGTGGCGAGCCGGGTTCTGTAATGCTCTTGTGCTGCGCCAATAGATTCGGACCGGCCGAGATGATGGTTGGCATAGATGCTCCGCGCGTCATTCGACTGTGCACGGTGCCAGCGCCTCCTGCAATAGGACTTGCGGCCAATCGGTAAAGGGAGCTGCGAGCGTGTGCTAGCATGGGTTAGGGAGCGAAAATGGCGCCAGGAAAGACCAAGGGAGCGAGGATATTGGGGATTGAGTCGTCTTGCGACGAGACGGCGGCGGCAGTGGTGGAGGACGGGCGGAAGATCATTTCCAGCGTGGTGGCGTCTCAGATCGATATTCACCAGAAATATGGTGGTGTTGGGCCAGAGTGGGCGTCGCGGGAGCACCTGCGTCAGATCGTGCCGGTGGTGCGTGAAGCGCTCAGCGAGGCCGGGCTGGGCATGGCCGAGCTGGATGCAATCGGGGTGACGCAAGGGCCGGGCCTGGCGGGCGCATTGCTGGTTGGAATCATGTACGGAAAGACGTTAGCCCGAGCCTTGGGGAAACCGCTGGTGGCGGTGAACCATCTGGAAGGGCACGTCCACGCAGCGTTTCTGGAAGCGTACAACAGTGGAGAAGAGCCGAAGCTGCCGGCGGTGTGCTTGATCGTGTCGGGTGGACACACGGTTTTATATGAGGTGAAGGCTGGCGAAGCGGACGGGAATGAGGCGTTTGTGTATCGCAAGCTGGGTGGTACGAGAGACGACGCGGCTGGAGAAGCGTACGACAAAGTGGCGAAGCTGCTGGGGCTCGGTTATCCGGGCGGGCCAATTCTCGACAAGCTGGCTGCTGCGGCGAGCAATGTGCCGGCGCCGGTGAAGTTTGGTCCTACCAAGACGCGAGGCAACGCACTGGATTTCAGCTTCAGCGGCTTGAAGACGGCGGTGCTGTATCACGTGCGTGAACATCCAGAATACCGCGAGGAAATTCAGAAGAGGGAAGAAGCGATGGCACAAGGTCATCGCAAACTGGAAGAGTTGCTGCCGCTGTGCAGCAAAGAAACGCTAGGGCTGGTGAGTGAATTCCAGAATGCGGTGGTGCGTGACCTGGTGGAACGAACGATGGCTGCGGCCGAAGAATGCGACGTGGAGACGATACTGGTGTCGGGTGGCGTGGCCGCGAATTGCCAATTACGGGCGCGATTTGCCGAGCGGGCGAAGGGAAGGAAAGTGTTTTTTCCTAGCCGAGCGCTGTCAACGGACAATGCGGCGATGATTGCGGCGGCAGCATACGCGAGATTCGTGAGGGGCAGGTTTGCGGGTGATGGGTTGAATGCGATGGCGAGCATGAGACTGGAAGAAGCAAGGAAGTAATGAATAAGGAAGTTTCGAACGTGAGTTCGCGCTTGGTGTCCTTACTTCCTGACCGCGTTACTTCATTCCTTCGTTGCCGTGAAAAGCGGCGGCTCGCCGCCGCACTCCAAAAGAAAACGGGCTCTTCGAAGGAAGAGCCCGCTGATAAATCCTGCAGGTTAATACTATTGTTCGACGGCTTCCTGCATCATGGGGAACTGCAGTTTGGCCTTGGCCAATGATTTTACAACTAGGCCTTCGGCATTTTCGGCAGTGAGGTTACGCGCGGTCGCCATCTCACTGACGAGGAGATACTTGGCGCGTTCCAACATTTTCTTTTCGCGGAAGGAAAGTGGCTTGCTGCGGGACAGAGAAACGAGGCTCTTGAGAACGACGGCAACCTCGAGCAAAGAACCCGTGCGCATGCGCTCGGAATTCTCCTTGAAGCGGTGCTTCCAATCGTGATGGGAATTGAGTTTGCCCTTCTCGAGGAAACCGAGCACCTTGGTGGTGTCATTGGAACGAATAACGGATCGAAGGCCAACAGCCAATGCGTTCGTATGAGGAACCATGACGCGAAGGCCGCTGGATACAATGCGGATCATGTAGTAACGTTCGGTTCTGCCGTTCAAGACTCCGTAGCTCATTTGCTCTACAACGCCAACGCCGTGGTTCGGATACACAACCTTGTCGCCGATCTTGTAGTCCATAGCTGAGGTTAGCCCCCTAGGAGATGAAACCAGTGTAATGAGTTGTGCTGCAAGAGTCAAGATATATGCTGTGGAATGAGGAAGATAGGGAGGGGGGCGTTTCAAATTGGCACTGTAATTGCTCTAGCGCGCCGCTCGTGGCCGGCGGTTAGGTTTTGGGAAAATGTCTGAAAAGGTGCGATTTTGGTGTTTTGCTGTGTAAAACAGCGGTTGCCGAGAAGGAAATGAAACAAAATGCTGGCGCGGTTCGACCGATTTGCCCTGGGTCTATGATCACCTTGGCCGTGGATACCTCGGAGAGTAGAGGGAGCGTTGCGGTTCGACGGGACGGGCGGACTGTGGCCGTGCGCCTCCATGGGGAGACGTCAGACTACTCGTCCTGGCTCTTGGGGGCGGCCGAGGAGACATTGGGGGAAGCGGTTGCCACAATGGAGTCTGTGGAGCTGTTAGCGGTGTCAACAGGCCCAGGGTCGTTTACGGGGCTACGCGTGGGGCTCGCGACCGTGAAGGCGTGGGCAGAGGTGTACGGGACGCGAGTTGTCGGAGTTTCGCGGTTGGAGTCGATGGCGCGGGTGGGCGACAGGTCGGGGCTGGTGGCGGCCAGCTATGATGCGCAGAGGGGACAGATTTTTGGTGGACTCTACCGGTGGGTGGAGGGAGCGATGAAGGTGGTGGAGAACGAGGTGGTGACAGCGTCGGGCGCATTCGTGGCGTTTGTTGAGGAGCATGCCGGCGCTAATAGCGTGCAGTGGGTATCGCTCGACCCGCAACTGCTCACTTCGCCAGAGATGAGGGCAATACGAGAACCGCGGGGAGATCGTCTGATTGCCTGCCCTGCGGACGTGGCAAGTCTGATTGGGGACCTTGCGGAGGAGCGAGCAAAACGGCACGAGTTTACCGACGTGCTGGAATTGGATGCCAATTACGTGCGGCGCTCGGATGCGGAGATTTTCTGGAAAGGACCAGCAAGCGGTGTGCGCAGAGGCGAGCAGGCCTAAGGAAAGATTGGTGATCCGGCCCTTTGGCAAAGAGGACGCTGAGGCCGCGAGTGGAATCCTACGGGAGTCGCCCGAAGCTGTTGTTTGGTCCGCCCCCATGATCCGAGACCTGCTTGCGACTACGGGAGTGTCCGGCTTCATCGCGAAACGAGATTCTCGGGCTACAGGACTTATCCTAGGCCGGGAAGTGCTGGACGAAGGAGAGATTTTGAATCTCGCGGTGGCCAAGGGCAATCGGAGACGGGGCGAAGGTACGGCGCTGAGTCGTCAGATGATGAACTCCTTTGCCACGAGAGGTGTACAGCGCGTGTTCCTGGAAGTGCGGGAGTCCAACCTGGGTGCGATCGCTTTTTACGAGAGCCTAGGCTTTCGGCGAGTGGGGAGGAGGCAGGGCTATTACCAGCAACCACCTGAGGCGGCCCTGATTCTGGAGCATAGTACCAACAATCCACAGCTTGGTGCGGAATAGTCCTTGACGGGGATTTTACGAGGTGTACCCTGCGTTCATCGGGCATTCACATTGCCGGCAAGAAGGAGGAACGCATGGCAGCAATCCAGCGGGCACCTCGGGACGTAATAATCACAGCCGACGCCGAGTATCAGCGTCTGGCAGAAAAGCACCATCAGTACGAAGTAGAATTACAAAACCTCGCAAGGTCCCCATTCCTCAATTCCGAAGACCTCCTAGAAGAAATCAGATTAAAAAAATTGAAGCTTCACGTGAAAGACGAGATGGAGCTTTTGGCTGCCCGTATCCATACCTCGCGGACCGGATAAGCGCAGTAGCCTGTCTGGTTCGCGCATCCCAACAGCTTTCTGTCGTAAAATGACCAGAGACCTCCCGCAGAGCGGTTTTACGCCGGGGAAAGGGAGGGTATGGTCCGAGAAGGCTACTATTTTGGATTACCGCCGTTTTTGCTGGGCGTAGTCGCTTTTGCCAGTGGATGGCGGTGGGGGATCCTGACGGGCAGCGTGTTGGTTGCACTGGGCTTGTTTGTTTTCTATTTCTTTCGCGATCCTGAACGAACAATTCCATCCGGGGCCGGGCTAGTGGTGTCGCCAGCTGACGGGCGCGTCGTAGTAGTGACGGAAGAAGAGCACTGTGGGCGGCCGGGCAAGCGCATCAGTATTTTTCTGGCGATCTGGAATGTGCATGTGAATCGCTCTCCAGCGGCCGGAACGATCGCGAAGCTGGAATACAAGCCGGGAAAGTTTCTGGCCGCGTGGGCGGAAAAGGCCTCGCTGCAAAACGAGCAAAACGTTTTTACGCTGGCGAGTGAACACGGCGAGGTCGTGTTCAAGCAGATCGCCGGGTGGGTTGCGCGGCGCGTGGTTTCCTGGAAGAAGGCGCGTGACGTAGTAGAGCGAGGGGAGCGCGTGGGGTTGGTGCGGTTTGGCTCGCGCGTGGATGTGTGGTTGGCGGCGGAGGCAGAAATACTGATAAAGGTGGGACAAAACGTGAAAGGCGGGTCGAGCGTGATCGCCAGGATCGCCGAACCCGCCCGAGCGCCACGGATTGCCGGGAACACCTAGGGACGAGGGAAAGAGAAAATCAAGGAAGATGACCGCCCGGCGTAGTACTCTGTGTCAGAATGAGCGAAGCAAACATGGCTGACTACGAACAACGAGAGATTTCGTTTAGCGGGAAACTTCACAAGGACCCAAAACGGCGGCGGGGAATATTCCTGTTGCCGAGCCTGTTCACCGGGGCGAACCTGCTGTGCGGATATTATGCCTCGGTTGCCGCGCTTTCGGGTGGGACCGAAGACTTTGACCACGCAGCGAAGGCCATTGGAATTGCGATCGTGTTTGACGCCATGGATGGGCGCATTGCACGGCTGACCGGAACGAACACGGAATTCGGCGTGCAGTTTGATTCGCTTGCCGACGTGGTAAGCTTCGGAATTGCGCCCGCGATTCTGGCATATGCCTGGGGCTATCGCAGCGTGACGGGCATGAACCCGCAGGCCTTTGAACAACTAGGGCACCTGGCGTGGATCTGCTGCCTGGCCTTCTTGATCTGTTGCGCGTGGCGGCTGGCGCGCTTCAACGTGCAGGGCATGGCGCCGGGAGGCTCGAAGAATTTCGTGGGCATGCCGACGCCAGCGGCCGCCGGAATGGTGGCGGCGACGGTACATGCGTGCCACTGGATCGGGCCGATCAGCGACAAGAGTTGGGCGATTGCGTGGTTTTTGATGATGCTGGCGCTGGGAGCGTTGATGACCAGCACCGTGAGGTATTACAGTTTTAAAGATATTCCGTGGACCCGCAAACAGCCCTCGGTGACGATCATTCTGGTAATACTCCTGGTCGGAGTGATCTGGCGCTGGTCGGAAGAAGTGCTGGTGATCATTGCGGGCGTGTATGCGCTGGTGGGGTTAACGTTGCACGTAGTGAGGGTGCTGCGGCACCGCATGGTCGCCAGGACCGTCTGATTCATGTCTGCAGACCGAAACTCCCAAAGAATTGTGTTGGTAGGGGCGTCGTCGCTTCTCGGGAGCGAGGTGAAGTCCCTGTTGGAAGAGAGCCGATTCGCGGGATGGGATTTGCAGCTGGTGGACGAGGATGATGCGGCCGGAATATTGACGGAAGCGGGCGGGGAAGCGACGCTGATCCAAAGAGTAGAGGAAGGCTCGTTTCGCGGGGCGCGGTTCGCGTTTTTGGCGAGCTCGCGGGGATTGGGGGAGCAATGTCTGGCCCCGGCCCGCGAAGCCGGAGCAATGGTGATCGATTTTTCGCATGCGGCGATGTCCGATCCCGACGGCGCGCCGTGGTTTCCGAAGATTGAAGCGTTGAGCGGTAAAAGCGTGTCGAAAAAATCGCCAGTGTTCGGGGTTCTTTCCGCGGGAGGAACGACGATTGCCGGCTTGGCTCTGGTTCTGCGGCGGTTTGGAATGCAGCGGCTGGTGGCGGTGGTGTACGAGCCGGTTTCCGAGGCTGGGCGCGCCGGAGTGGAGGAGTTGGAGACGCAGACGTCGCAGCTGCTCTCCTTTCAAAGCGTGGGGAATCGCGTGTTTGGGACGCAGGCCGCCTTCAACATGCTCCCGCGCTTTGGCAGCGCGAGCCGCGTGGTGCTGCAAGAAAAACTGCTGGAGCTGCGCGCGGAGATTTCGGCCGCGGTGGGAGACGCGGAGGAAGACGCGAAGATTTCGGTCAACCTGGTGCACGCACCGGTGTTTTATGGCACGACGTTCAGTGTTTGCGCGGATCTCGGGAACGCGGCGGACGCGGCGGCACTGGCTCAGGCAGTGAAGGAAGCCGGGTTCGCCGTGGTCCCCATCGAGGAAGCCGGCCCGAGCAACGTGAGTGTTGCAGGAGATACGGTGCTGTATTTGAGCGAACCGCGACCGGATACCGCCCGTGAAAATTGCTGGTGGTTTTGGGGAGCGGGAGACAATCTGCGCGTGCCTGCCGCAAGCGGCATCAAACTGGCGGAGTGGCTGGATTCATGACGCGCGGAAGGGGCTTATGTATTTTGCTAGGCGCGTTGGCGACGGTTGCGTTTACGGGCTGCGGATACCATGTGGCCGGGCGCAATCCTGCGCTGCCAAAGAACATCACCGTGATTGCAGTGCCGGCGATGGAAAACAAGACCACCACTTACCGGATCGAACAGAAACTGACCGCCGCGACAATTCATGAATTTTTGCGGAAAACCCGCTACAAGGTTGTGTCTGACGCGAATGGCGGCGATGCCGTGCTGACCGGGAAGGTGCTGTCGTTGGAAGCGTTGCCGCTGACGTTCCAATCGACGAGTACGGCCACGACGAGCACAGCGCAGGCCACGACGATGCTGGTGACGATGAGATGTGACGTTACGCTGACGGACCGGGCCAGCGAGAAAGTGCTGTATCACAACGACAATTTCGTGTTTCGCGGTGAATACGAATTGTCCACGGATGTGCGTAGCTTCTTCCAGGAAGGTGACCCGGCGTTGGAGCGCATGTCGCAGGATTTTGCGGCGAGGCTGGTGGCCGCGGTTACGGAGAACTACTGATGGCGCGGGTGTCTCTGGAGGAGTTCAAGGAAAAACTAGCCAAGGGAAAACCGGTTCCGGCGGTGCTGCTGTGCGGGGACCAGCCGTTTTTGCGGGATGCGTGCCGCGCGCAATTGATCGAGAAATTTGTGCCGGAGGCGGCGAGGACGTGGGCGGTGTCGCGTTTCTCCGCGGGACGGGGGGAGACGCAGGCGGCGCTGGATCAGGCGCAGGCGATGCCGATGCTGTCACAGCAGCAGGTGGTATTTCTGGAGGATGCGGAATCCATTGAGGACCTGGGCGAGAAGAATCGTGAGGCGACAGTGGAGGCGATGGAAGAGTACCTAAAAAATCCCGCGCCCTTTACCATTCTGGTGATGGAAGCGGCGAAGTTGGACATGCGCATGCAGCTGGGGAAAAAATTGGCGGAGTATTCCCTGGTGGTGGAAGTGGGCTTGGGGGAAAACGCGGACGAGCGGATGGCGGCGAGCGTAGTGTTGGTGAAGACACTGGCCAAAGAACAAGGCGTGGAGTTTGCCAAGGGCGCCGCGGAGGATTTAGCGGCATTCGTCAGCGGCGACCTGATGCGGCTGAAGACCGAAGTGGACAAGCTGACGACCTTCGCGGGGGAGCGCAAAGTGGTGCAGCGTGAGGATGTGAGCTTGTTGGTGATCTCGGAAAAAACGACCACGATCTGGGCCGTGGCGGATTTGCTGGCCACGCGCCAGCCGAAGAAGGCGTTGGAATTTATTGAGCGTTTGTTGCGTGAAGGTGAAGAACCCGTGGCGATGATTGGCGGGATGGCGTGGATGTATCGCAAGCTGATCGAGGCGAGCGAAGTGAGCGGGGCGACGAATGGATGGCAGGCGGCGCGGGCGTTGGGAATGCGTCCGGAACAGGCGGAGTTAGCGCTGCAGTGCGCACGCAGGATTTCCAAGGAGCGACTGCTGGATGGGTTGACGGCGTTACAAGAGGCGGATGACCAGTTGAAGGGCGGGGGCTCGAAGGAACCGCGGATCGTGATGGAGTTTTTGATTTGGAGATTAACCGGGACGCACAGGGTGGGAACGAGTTAGTTGGTCAGTGGGAACAGCGGATTCCTCGCTTCGCTCGGAATGACAATTCATGTCATTGCGTTAATCGAAAGGGACGAGAAAAACCTTTGCTGGCATAAAAAGCCAGCGCTACATTGAAGAATACTGCGTTGTTGGCGCACTGGCAGCGGGGCCGCAATCTGACAGGACAATTTCATAGTGACGGACGTGGTGGTCGTAGTCTGTGAGGATAGTGGTGGCTTCACCGGCGACGACGGCAGATTCTAGATCGACTCCGGCGAACATGTGAATGGCGTCGAGCGAGCGCCAGTAGGTTTCGACGAGGATTTCGCGGTCACTGCCGACGTGCCGGACATACAGGGTTGCGCCGAGGTAGCCGTTGATGGCGCGGAGTTCAGCGAGAACGTTTTTGGAGAAATGCTCGCGGTAGAGAGGCCATTTGTCTTCGGTTGTGCGAGCGGTCCAGACACGCGCAATCTCAGATGGACGTGCAGGAACAGCAGGGTTAGGAGAGGCTTCGTTGCCACTGACGACGTTCCAGGCGCGAATTTCCCATTTTTTGACCAGGCCGTTGCTGACGTAGGGATCGTTGTGGATGAAAGATTCGACGACGCCTTTGTCGCGAGCGTGGAAGATGAGAAGAGCGCGATCGGCGGGATCGGCGAGCGCTCCCCCGAGAAGGAGTTCGCCGAGGGCGTAGGATTCGGAAACGCGGCGCAGGTGTTCTTCGCGAAAGGCGCCGCGGCGAGTGACGAAATCGTCGACGACATTGTAGAAGACGGCGAAGTAAGGCATGGTTCCCTCCCCGGTTCTATTTTCGCTCAAAGCGGAAAGCGAAGGAATATTTTGAGTTGAGAGAGGTGGGCCAATCGGAGCGGAGTCCTTCGGGGGCTGAAGCCCATTGAGCGCCGAGCATTGATGTCGGAGCTGGGAGAGCCCCAGGCGACCGACTGAAGCCTGTGCTGCCAGAGTCAGAGCGGAGCGCCTCGGCAGGCGGTCCCTACAAAAGCGAAACCAGGCCACATCCGCGCCAAGAACAACCCAAGAACCCCACACGCAATGGCGATGCGTGGGGCACCCGCTAGATGGTTAGGAGCCAGTTGTGAGTATCGGGTTCTTCGCCGGTTTGGATGTTGGTTAGGCGAGTGTGCAGCTTTTTCGAGAGGGCGTCGGGTGCGCTGGTGGGGATGTTCAAGTCCTTATCGCGATAGCCGATGCAGGCGATGGGCGCGATAACCGCGGCGGTGCCAATGCCGAAGGCTTCCTGCAGGATGCCGGCGGAATGAGCGGCAAGGACCTCGTCGACGGAGATGCTGCGCTCTTCGACGCGCACCTTCATTTCGCGCAAGAGAGTGAGCACGGAATCGCGCGTGACGCCGGGGAGAATGGTGCCGGAAAGCGGGGGAGTGATGGCGACGCCGTCGATGACGAACATGATGTTCATAACGCCGGATTCTTCGATGAAGCGACGCTCCTTGCCATCGAGCCACATCACGTTGTGATAGCCCTTGGCTTGCGCCTGTTTCGCGGCGAGCAGGCCACCCCCGTAGTTGCCGGCGGATTTAGCGTCGCCAGTGCCTCCGGGAAAAGCGCGGACGTAAGTCTCTTCGGTCAGCAGGCGAATAGGTTGCGAGAAATAGGGTCCACCGGGCGAAGTGAAGATCACGAACCGGTAGCGGCTGGCGGCGTGGACCATCAGCGTGTCGCTGTTGCCGAAATAAACGGGGCGAATGTAAAGAGAGCCGCCTTCGCGATGCGGGACCCATTCGCGGTCGGTGCGCAGCAGTTCCACCAAGCCATCACGGAACAAATCCTCCGGCACATCGGGCATGCAAAGACGCGCGGCGGTGCGATTCAGTCGTGCGTGATTGCACATCGGACGGAACATGGCAACGCCGCCATCGGCGGTGCGATGCGCCTTGAAACCTTCAAAGAGAGATTGCCCGTAGTGGAGAGCGGTCATGGCCGGAGAGAAAGACATGGGGCCGAACGGCTCGATGCGCGCGTCATGCCACGCGCCGTCGCGATAGTCGGCGACAAACATGTGATCGCTGTAGTTGGTACCGAAGGTGGAATTCTCGCGGAGCTCTTCGCTGAGGCGGGATTGAGAAGTGCGCGAGACGGGAATGTTCGCAGTCATGTGTACCTTCCTTGCGTTGATGGGGAGAAAGAGTAGGGGGTGGATGGCGAGAAGGGAACTCCCAATTTGGCTGTGACCGAAAATGCGCTGTTCACCTGACAATTTGGCCGCCTTGCAGGGCGGAAAGGAAGAGAGATTCCTGCTCCGCAGACTCCGTTCGGAATGACAGATTTCAGGGTTTGCTGTGACTGATCGACAATTTGGCCGCATCGGCTACCGAAAACAAGAATGGCGGGAGACTGCATCAGCCGCCGCCTGAACACGGAAAACGAAAAGTTACTTCGCGGACTTGGCCTTGACCTGATTGTAGGCCAGCGCGAGGCGGGACTTGTAGCGGTTGGCGGTGTTTTCGTGGAGCACGCCCTTGGTGATTGCCTGGTCGATGGCGGACATAGTGGGGTGCAAAAGATTCGCGGCGGCGGTAGCATCACCGGCGGTTAGGGCGGTGCGGAGCCGCTTGATTGCGGTGCGTACGCGGGTGCGGTTCACGCGGTTCACTTCCGCACGTTGACGAGATTGTGCCGCTCGCTTGAGAACGGACTTTTTCTTCTTCTTAACTTTGGTAGCCTGACCTTGCGCCATCTATCGCTCCTTAAGCGTATTATTCAAACAACTAGTTTGAGGCGAGAGGAATACCTTTGTCAAACGAAGTGAAGGGCAACCGAAGGGACCTCTGCCTGCACCTTCCGCACTTGCGGACGGCGATGGGACGGGAATGGCAGCGCTTGCGCGGGAGGTCCGAAGCATCTGGAGCTGCGTGTGCTGATCAATTCGCACTGCCCGATTATCAGCGTGGAGAGCAGTGAAGAGCATCGCTTCGCTGCTGCGGTGCGTGGTCGCGGACATTTGGCGTGCCGTTGTACCTGTGGAGTGTAACAGAGGGATTGTCGCGCGCCGGTGGCACGGCGCTGTACGACTCCGATCAGCCGGAACAGGCGCTGGCGAACATGGCGACGATGCAGGGCGATGCCGTCTCTCTGCTGAAGGATTTAGTGCGCTATTGCTAGAACGACAAGATCAGCCGGCGTTTGCGAGATCTGGCGGACGGATTTCGCACCGCGCGACGATCGACTGTGTTGTTGGCGACAAAAAAGGAAGTGCCGACGGAGCTTCCCAAGACCCCCTGAGTAGGGGGCGAAATCGACTTCTCCAGTTGCGGGTTTATTGGGAGTTAGTGGGTCTTGTGGTGGCGAAGAGCGCGGTATTTCTTGTTGTAAGCCGAAAGCAAATTGACTAGAAGAGTAGGCGCGTCTGGTGTGAACATCTTCAGGCCTTTGGCGGCCAGCTGATTTGGCCTGGGCCGCGGTAGGCCAGGTTGGCAATGTGGCCGGCGCGGGCTGCGGCAATTCCGGTTTCGACCGGGGCGTTGGGTTCCTTGCGGGTGCGGATGCAATCGAAGAAATTCTGCACATGGTCGATGGTGCCGTCGCGGAAGCTGTCTGCCTTGACTACCGGCACGTCTTTAGGTTGCGCGTCTTCGTGATAGACAGTGAAGCCGCTGCGGTTGATCTTCAAGGTTGCTTCTGTGCCGCGGAACTCAAGGCCGCCGTCGTCGATAGAAGAAGCCATCATGCCCTCGTAGACGACATCGAAACCGAGATAGCGGAGAGCGGCCTGAACGGTGTCGGGACATTCCCATTGTTCGAAGATGAATTTGTCGCCGAGCATCTGTGCCTGGCGCGGCTGGTCGGACTTCATGGCCCAGTGCGCGACGTCGATCCAGTGGGTGAAGAGGTCGGTCATGGCGCCGCCGCCAAAGTTCCAGAACCAGCGCCAGCGGTAAAACTTTTCTTCAGTAAAGGGCTGGTCAGGAGCGCCGCCGAGCCACTGCTTCCAATCCAGGGCCTGGGTATCGACGGTCTTGGGCGTCATGAAGAAATGGTAGTTCTGCCACCAGTAGGTTCGGACCTGGGGGACGCGGCCGAGGCTGCCGCCCTGAATGAGATCTACGGCTTCGCGGAAGTGGCTCCAGCTGCGCTGCTGCATGCCGCATTGCAAAATCTGTTTGCTGGAGCGGACCGCATTTTGCAGCGTGGCACCTTCTTCAATGGTGTGAGTGACGGGCTTTTCGAGATAGACGTCTTTGCCGGCGGCCAGGGCGTCGACGGCCATGCGCACGTGCCAGTGGTCGGGAGATGCGATGATGACGGCGTCGAGCTGCTGCTGGAGAACCTCGCGATAGTCCGCATGAGCGGTGGCGATGCCGTTGGAGCGGGCTTTGATGGCGTCGCGACGCGGGGCGTAGACGTCGCTGACGGCGACGATCTGATATTGGCCGACCTGGTCGGCGGCTTTGAGCAGGCCGTTGATGCGGCTGCCGGCGCCGACTATGCCGATGCGCAAGGTGTCGTTGGCTCCGAGAATGCGGGTTGAGGCGATAGCGGTGAGACCGCTGGCGATCAGGAAGCTGCGACGAGTGGGATTTTGCATGGCGGACATCTTAGCGAGTTATGGGCAGCGAGGAAAGCGGTTGGACGCGGATTTAGTGTAATCGCAGAATTCGGATCCTCTGCGCTACAATCACTTTCACCTGCCCGGCTCCAAATGGCGGGAGGGACCGTCCAATATTCAGATAGCGCGTTTGGGAGCGAAGTCATTCTCGGGCCTTTGCCCAGGCGCGCTGCTCCTTGAAGAAATCAACATGGGCCTGGCACCGCGACAGGTGCCTACGGAATGCTCAATGAGTTCCGCAAAAAAGCAAACAGCAAAAGCCGCTTTTGAAATCAAGAAGGGCACTCGGCAAGTGATGACTCTCATTGAAGCGGAGGTGGAGAAATATCTCGAGCTGCGGGAGCTTCTAAACGGATTGGAAGACGGCTTTCGCGGGATTGAGCTGGGAGAAATTCAATCTCCGCCACGGCCTAAATTGTCTGTCGCCGGCAAGGGCTTCTCTTTGGCAATGCCGGCATGGCGTCCGGGCATGCAAATTACGGTGAAAATTGTCAACGTCTTCGATGGCAATGTGGATATCGCGATCTGCCGAATCATCTAGCGCTGATTAACTGGTTCGATCCCGATTCCGGAGCCACGCCTTGCGTTATGGATGGGACGTACATCACGGGAATCCGTACTGCGGCATCCGCCGTTCTCTCCGCGCGCATGCTGTCCCGGAACAAATCTCGAATTGCTACGGTGATCGGGGCGGGTATCCAAGGGCGAGAACCCTTGCGACTGCTGCCATTGCTTCGGGATTTGGAACGCGTCAATATGTGCTCGCTGCGTTTTTAGGACGCGCAGAAGCTTGAGTCCGGCGCCCATGTGTCTTCGGTAGGTTATTGCCCTCCGGACGGCGAAGTCCCCAAGGAACTGGCAAGTGAGCACCACCTTTTTGTTGGGACGTGAGACGGTTTTCAGCCGACTCCGGTTGGTTGCGGCGAATTAGCGGGACTGGACGCCTTCACGGGAACGACCCTTGGAGAAGTGTTGCTTGGTCGGAAGCCGGGCCGCCTTAGCGAAGTCGAGATTACGGTGTGCAAAGCGATGGGCTTGGCGATGGAGGATCTGGTCGCGGCCAATCTCGCTTACCAGAGGGCCAAGCGAGAAGGCGGCGGCCATGTGATGGACTGGTGATTTTGGCGCAAAATATGCGGGTGCGGACCAATTGAGGAACAGTGCTGATGAAGGTCATCTCATTGAACACCGGTTTGCCAAGGGAGGTGACGTGGCACGGAATTAGTGTCAGCACCGGAATTTACAAGGAACCAGTGGAAGGGCGCGTGCCGGTGCGCACGCTGAATTTGGGCGGCGACCGTCAGGCCGACCTTACGGTTCATGGAGGCGAGCAGAAAGCCGTTTATTGCTACCCGAGCGAGCACTACGGCTACTGGAAAGGAGAGTTGCCTGGGCGTGAGTTGCCGATGGCTGTTTTTGGAGAAAACTTCACGACGGAGGGCTTGCTGGAGGACTCAGCGCATCTTGGCGACCGCTTCGGTGTCGGCTCCGCGGAATTCGTTGTGACGCAGCCGCGCCTGCCTTGCTACAAACTGGGTATTCGATTTCAGGACGACGGTATGGTGAAGCGATTCCTCGCGAGCGGCCGGACCGGTTTCTACTTCGCGGTGATGCGGGAGGGGGAAGTCGGCGCCGGCGACGAGATCAAGGTGCTTGCGCGAGACCCGAATGCCGTTGCCATTTCTGAAATTACGCGACTGTATGTCGCGAAGAGGTATGCGGAGGAAGATGTGACGTCTGTGCGGCGCGCGCTGCGAGTGGCGGAATTGCCGGAGGGTTGGAAGGGGTACTTCCGGGAGCGGCTACAGAGGATGAATGGCTGAATGGGGACTGAAGCGCGGGAAAAAGATTCTCCGACAGGACGAATGAAGGGCCGTGTGCAACCATACATCAATCAGGGTCCCGGCAAGCTCATTCGCAAATCCAATATTGCTTTCGATATTTAACGAGGAACGTTCCTTCAAGATGCTGTCCGCCGAAATCCACGTCGTATTTTCATGCAACAACGTTTGTCTTTTACGTTCCCCTTGTCCAACCAGATTCTTGCGTGCGTGGCTGCCTCACATTTTGCAACGGAGGAGCACCGTTCCGCATACACGTCTTCCCAAAGCTCTTGTGGACGGTTATTCCAGCCCTATGCTTCCAGTCTTGACTCACGAGTCAAGCGCCCAAAATTCGATGGCTTTAAAGTGCGGCTATAGTAACTTCCATTGCCGTTCGTGTTTAGCGCCCTCCCATGCTCGGTTCCCGGGTGATTCCCGAATATGTTGCTTCTAGTGCGAACTTCGGCGGTTAGAGGCTGCGGCGTGGGTTATCGCGTCGGCCAGTCGGGAGCGGCAGTGCGCGACTTGTCGGTGCAACGCGGGTTGGAGCCCTCGACAGTTGTGTGATGACACATCGGTCACGCGCCGGTGATTCAAGTCGCAGCATCCCGTAATGGCCTGTGGTATTCGATTAGGATAGAGATAGCCCCACATACTTGGCAGAGAAAGTCGGGAAGTGGTGCGCCCATTCCGATCAATCGAGGGCCGCAGGGCCTTCGGGAACCACGGGAATGGGAAACAAACGGGAGCAAGAATGAAAGGCAAAATCCCCACGACCATTGGAATCATAGTGTTCGCCGGAACCATCGTTTTTACGGCCGGTGTTGGCGCACAAGAGAGGCACGCAGCCGTTTCGTCGGCCTCGAGGCCGACGGCGTATGACGCGTCGCGTGAAACCACGCTGCAGGGAACGGTAGTGAGTTACACGGAAGAATCGTCGCGGGCACCGATCGGGGCGCGCGTCACCGTACAAACTGCCAGAGGCCCCGTGGATGTACATCTTGGTCCCGCCAGCTATCTTCGCAGCAATCACTTTTCTCTCTCAGTAGGCGACTCCGTGAGGTTTGTTGGTGTGAATATTTCCGCAAATGCGAGCAACGTGTTTCTCGCTCGCATCGCGCAAAAGGGCACGCAAGCCTTGGCGGTGCGATCGCCGCGCGGATTTCTTCTAGCGACGAGCGCCACCCGCGCGTTGCCGCAAGCTGAGCGCACGCAGAATGCACAGCAGGGCGTGCCGCGATGAATACCCGGATGAAGCGGCTGGCCCTACTCGTTTCGCTCACTTTGGTGTTGTTA
>Ga0210392_10000633_pt1 | contig 20699 bp, 14 predicted proteins | sample IncBWC30OmetaG_FD_161057 | JGI IMG/M metagenome (GOLD analysis project Ga0210392, IMG submission 161057) | Forest soil microbial communities from Barre Woods Harvard Forest LTER site, Petersham, Massachusetts, United States - Inc-BW-C-30-O ...
TGCAGGCTGAGCATCGAGCACATGTGTCAGTTGGTAGCGGTGAGTCGCAGAGGTTTCTACCGCTCGTTGCGACAACGGGAACCGGCGGAGGAAGAGACGGAAGTGCGGTCATTGATTCAACAGATCGCTCTGGAACATCGTCGCCGTTACGGCTATCGACGGATCACTGCAGAACTGCACCGCCGAGGCGTGCAGGTGAACCGCAAGCGGGTGGCACGGATGATGCGGGACGATAATTTGCTGGCCATTCAACCGCAACGGTTCGTCGTCACTACGAGGGCAAAGCATAAGTGCGAAGTGTACTTGAACCTGGCAAGTCGCATGACGCTGACTGGGATCAACCAGCTCTGGGTCGCCGACATCACCTACGTCCGCTTGAAAGGCGAGTTTGTCTACCTGGCGGTGATCCTCGATAGTTTCTCTCGCAAAGTTGTAGGGTGGGCTGTAGATCGAACGATGATGAGTAGCCGCCTCACGGTGGCTGCGCTGGAGCGTGCAGTTGCAGATCGACAGCCGCAAGCGGGTTTGGTGCACCATTCCGATCGAGGGCTTCAATATGCGAGCCCGGAATATGTGGCGGCGCTGGACATACTGAATCCTGACCTACAGATGCCCGGTGGGACCATGATCACTGATCTTAATTATCCGATAACCCTCAAGTTGCCCCAGCCGGCAGAGTTGTTGGCCGCACGCGATTGGGTCCCTTGCTCCGCCGAAAAATTCTTCCTAACCGCAAGCCCACAATCCTGTCTAATGCGCTGAATGGGGAATGACGATTACGCGCTCGTCCGGAGTGTTCTGGCCGGAGACAAAGACGCTTATGGCTCGCTTGTAGCTCGCCACAGCCAAAGTCTTTTTCGTGTCGCTTTCCGCATTACGGAAGATGAGGCCGACGCTGACGAAGTCGTGCAGGAAGCATTCCTTCGAGGCTATCGCAATCTTGAGGGCTACGACGCTCGATCGAACTTTCGAACCTGGATTTACCGGATCGCTATGAACTGCGCACTTGATGTTTTGAACAAGCGAAACAACCAGACGCTAGTGCCGATTGCCGAGGACTATGACGGTGAACAGGCAGCTGTTCAACTCGCAGATCGCGCTGCCGGGCCTGACCGGCTCCTGCTTAGCCAGGAAATACAGGCGCGGAGACATGCAGCCATGGAGAAGCTGACACCAACCGAACGCATTGCCTTTGTTCTGCGCCACATGGAGGACCGATCGACGGAGGAGATAGGGACAGCGCTTGGAATAGCGCCGAACTCGGCGAAGCAGGCGGTCTTTCGCGCAGTACAAAAATTACGGCAATCGCTTGCGCCACTCTGGGTGAAGTCATGAAGCACTTAACAGAAGAAGAAATGATCGAGCACTACTACTCCGAGGATCTGTATAAGGCTGACGCCGAGATACATCTTGAAGCCTGTAAGCAGTGCTCGCAATCCTATGCGGAACTGGGCAAGCTATTAGGCAGTGTTCGCGCGCCGGAGCCGCCGGAGCAAAGCTCTGATTACGGAGCCCAAGTTTGGCAATCCATTCAAGGGGCGTTGCAACCCTATCAGGCAAAACAAAAGCGCAGCTTCTTTCAGTGGCCTCAGCTTGCTTATGCAGCTGCCTGCCTTCTGTTTTTAGCAGGGGCATTTCTGGCGGGAAGAATGTGGGAGCACGCTCACACCAAACCTTTGCTGGCAACTGCTACTCCGCAACAAACAAAAGAGCGAGTCGTGCTCTTTGTTCTCAACAATCACCTCGACCGGTCAGAGCGGCTTCTTGTTCAGCTGAATCACGCTGGTGCTGATGGGGAACAGGTAGATTTGCCGCTGCGGGGAGAAGCCCGGCAGTTGCTCACCGACAATCGACTGTACCGGCAAAGCGTCTCCCAGTCTAACGATCCTCTTCTCATTGCTGCGCTCGACCATCTTGAACGCGTGCTTCTTGAAGTTGCCAACTCGCGGGACGAGTTGAGCGCCGCGGACATCGGGCGCATCGAGCAGGAAATGAATACACAAGGTCTGCTCTTCCAGATCCGTGTTCTTCGCACAAAGGTTTCTGAACAAAAGCTGAACGCCCAGGCTATCGGCAAAGGAGCTACTCTCTAAATGAAAACCAAGTACTGCTTTTATCTCACTGCAGTCTCCCTTGGCTTGTCACTCTCGATTCCATCTGCTTCGGGACTCATCTTTCAACCCACTGAATCTGATGCGGTTCAGACGAACGCGCGTGAAGATCAGCTTTATTCCGATGCGACACGCGGTATTAATGAGAGCCGCTGGTCGGATGCAGAGTCATTACTGGATCAGGTTATCGATCAGCATGGCCGCCGCGCTGATGGCGCTCTCTACTGGAAAGCCTATGTCGAAAATAAGGAAGGCCGTTCTTCCGATGCTCTAAAGACCTGCGCCGATCTTCGACAGTCCTATGCAAAGAGCACATGGCTCAAAGAATGCAACGCGCTGGAAATCGAGATACGCGGCAAGAGCGGCAGCCCGGTTCAACCGCAGGGAGAGCAGGATGAAGATCTGAAGCTGCTCGCGTTGAACTCGCTCATGCAGAGTGGAGATGCCAATGCTCTGCCCATTCTCAAGCAAATTCTCGAAGGGCAGCAATCCGAACGACTGAAAGAGCGCGCCCTCTTTGTCCTTGCGCAAGACCAGTCCAAGCCGGCACAGGATCTGCTTGGGCAAATTATTCGCGGGGAGAAAGATCCCACCTTACAGGTGAAGGCTATCCGCATGCTTGCGGTCACCAGGGGAAACCAGGCCGCCGACATACTTGCGGATATTTACGGTAAGTCGAGCAATCAGTCCGTCAAGAAGGCTGTTCTGGATTCGTATCTCATCATGGGTACACCCGATAAGTTACTCCAGGTGGCGCAGCACGAATCCGATCCGGAACTAACACAGCATGCCATTCACGAACTCGGCGCTCTGGGGGCTGTCTCGCAGTTATCGAGCATGTACCAGGCAACTGCAAGCAAAGACGCGAAGGCTGCGATCATCCATGCACTAGTTGCCGCTGGAGGCAAAGGTGGGGATGCACTGAGCGCGATCGCCTCGTCTGAGCAGGATCCCGATCTCCGCCGCAAGGCGATCCGCAATATGGGGGTTGCCGGCGGATCTTCCGCGATTCCAACGCTGTTGTCGATCTATTCCAAAAGCACAGATGAAGAATCGAAACGAGCTGTTCTCGACGCGCTCTTTGTTGCCGGAGACGCACGCGATCTAGTCTCTCTGGCACGCGCAGAGAAAGATCCTTCTGCAAAACGAGATATCGTCGGAAAGCTTGCCGTGATGCACAACAAGGAAGCGACCGACTACATGATGGAAGTTCTCAATAAATAAGGAGCCAGGTTATGAAGAAGCATCTAGTTGCAATCGTTATCTGCGCGTCCACGTTTGCACTTCTGGCGCAGCAACCCAAGGTCAGCAACACTCACTTTACGGTCGAACCGATAGGAGGAACTCTCACCGCGACGGTGGATCGATTTCGCAACTCGACTGAACAGCTCTGGCTTGGATATGAAGTGCCGGCTCTTCCACAATCGCATCTATCTACGTGTTCGAACTGGTCTGATTCATCAGCGATGGACGATGGATGTTGCGGTGAATATCGACTGGAAGAGACCAACTACAGCATGAACCGTGGCGACCATGCGCCAGCTGTTCAAAATATCTACGTTCTCCTTCGACTGGATCACGATCAACTGATCAGAATCAGGCCGGTGATGGCAGGGTGCCGCCTCGATGCCGGTGGTGTTCCGTTCACCTGGCTGACCGGGGTCAAGCCAGAAGAGAGCATATCTTTTCTCACCCAACTTGCGACGCAGACATCCCAATCGAATCGCTCACAAGTCGTCGATGGAGCACTTCTGTCGATCAGCTATCATGCAACACCGGAAGCTACTAGTGCGCTCGCTGGAATTGGGTCATCAACCGCACCCATGCACGTCCGTGAGCAAGCAGCCTTTTGGCTTGGAGTGCAACGGGGGCATGAGGGTTTCGTAGCCTTGCAAGAGATGGAAAAGAAAACCACCGACGCATCGCTTCGAGAAAAGCTGCCGTTTGATTTTTCGCAAAACTCCGATCCTGAGGCTGAAAACGAATTGTTGCGCATGGCGAAGTCTGACACTGACGTCAAAGTCCGTGAACAGGCACTTTTCTGGCTTGCGCAAAAGGCCGGCAAAAAGGCGGCAGGAGCAATTACGGACGCCATTGAAAACGACCCTGAAACGGACGTAAAGAAGAAGGCAGTCTTTGCTCTCAGCCAGTTGCCAAAGTACGAAAGCGTTCCTCAACTGATTCACGTCGCCGACACCAATTCCAATCCAGTAATTCGCAAAGAGGCGTTTTTCTGGCTGGGACAATCCCATGATCCCCGCGCTTTGGCATATCTGGAGCAGGTACTGAGGAGATAGAGCCTTAAGGCGGGTGACTGTTGCAACTGCGCCTTCCGAATCAAAGCCGACCCATCTTTGAACGCTACTTCCGATTGCTCTATTGCTGATACATCCTTTCGTTCTCCAGCCCTCTTTGAAACGGTGATCTCGCCGGCCGGACTTCCTTGCCCTCGACTCGATTTGTCATATTCCAAGTGTGATCCGGCGATGACCGGCAGTTCGGACATGGGGATCGCCCGATTTTTGCCAGCATGTCCTCGGTTGGATCGAGGCGGGTTTGTATACTGCGCATGGCGGCCGAGTGGACTGAACGGCAGCGGCCAGGTTTTCCTGTTGTCCAGAACGATTGTCGGCAGTCATGCGACGGCCATGAGAGTAGGCGTTGCTTCTGCCGTCTGATCCGGTTATGGCCGATCGAGAAGGGAATGAGGAATGCGCCATCGGGGTGTCCCGGTAATGCTCGCAGCGGTCTTCGCTTTTGCGATAACCGTGATGGGCCAGGAGGAGCCGAGCGGCGGCCAGAATGCCGCGCAGCAGCAGACACCGAACAAGGACATGACCCCGGAGCAACGGGCCGCTGCCACGCGCGTTTTTCTGGGCCTCGGTCCGGAGCCGGATAAGGCAGCCGCGGCGCGCGGAACACCGCTGTACACGAAGAACTGTGCCTTTTGCCACGGTTCACAGGCACGCGGCGCGACGGGCCCCAGCCTGATTACCTCGGATGAGGTGCTCAACGACGACCATGGAGAGCGACTGACGCCGTTCCTGAAAAAAGGGCGCCCGGAGGACGGGATGCCAGCGTTTGCCACGTTGTCGGATAGTCAACTGAAGGATGTTGCTGAATTTCTGCATTGGCAGGTTGAAGAGGTCGCGAATCGCGGGGCATATCATGTGCTGAACATTCTGGTGGGAAATGCGGCGAAGGGGCAGGTGTATGTCGCGGCTCACTGCATGTCGTGCCATTCGGCGGCAACGTTCGCGCATATCGGCAGTAAGTTCCGCTCTGCCGATATGCTGCAGCGTGGGTGGATCTGGCCGATGCGGCCGGGTGACATCTCGCTCGCGACTACCGCGACAGTGAAGATGGCGGACGGCACTACGATGGCCGGGCGTGTCACGCAGGTTAGCGATTTCCGCATCACGCTGGTGGACCGTGCGGGCCAGACGCACGTGATCGACCGCGAGCCGGGAGTGGAGGTACAGATGAAGGATCCGCTCGCAGCGCATCAGGAGATGATCATGACGCTGACGAACGATGATATGCACAACGTGACCGCTTACCTGGTGACGCTGAAATGAGATTGGCCAGCGGAGTTTGCGCGGTGATTGCAACTGCTGCCCTGACGGGTGCGGCGCCCGTCGCTCCCAACATCTCGCTTGACCCGAACGCAATCGGGAAAGCACCAATCAGCAGTTGGACTACCTTCAACGGCGACTACAGTGGTCAGCGGTACAGCACGCTCACACAGATCGGGCCCGCCAATGTGAACCAACTTGCCCAGCAATGGGTTTTCAAGATTACGGGAGTTGGGGCGCAGCGGGGCGCGCCCGTTCCCATGATCAAGTGCACTCCGCTCCTGGTCGATGGCGTGATCTACATCACGATTCCGGATCACGTGTGGGCGCTCGATGCGCGGACAGGAAACGCACTGTGGCATTACGACTGGGTCGATCACGGTGGCCATCTCATAGGGCAGCGCGGAGTAGGGATATGGAAGTCGACGGTTTATTTCCTAACGCCGGATAACTGGCTCATTGCGTTGAATGCGAATACCGGGCAGGAGCTGTGGAAGAAGAATTATGCCGACGCGCGCAAGCAGTATTTCTCGACGTCGGCGCCTCTGATCGTGAAGAACCACGTTATTGTCGGGGTGGGCGGGGATGCGATGGATATGCCCGGATTCCTCGATTCCTTCGATCCAGAGACGGGCAATCTGCAATGGACCTGGTGGTCGACGCCGCGCAGTGGTGATCCGGCGCTGAAGACATGGCCGAATGAGGCGACATCGGATCACGGCGGTGGCATGACTTGGATGCCGGGCACGTATGATCCCGAACTTAATCTGCTCTATTGGCCAACAGGGAATACCAATCCGGTGTTTGCCGGGCAGGGACGGCCGGGAGCCAATCTATGGACGGAGGCGATTGTCGCGCTTGACTTGGATACACGGAAATTGAAGTGGTATTTTCAAGTTTCGCCGCACGACACGCACGATTTCGACAATACGACGGCTCCGATTTTGTTCGATCAGATGGTGGACGGGAAGCCACGTAAGTTGGTCGCTCAGGCGGCTCGCAACGGCTTCTTTATAACGCTTGATCGAGTTACGGGCAAATATCTGGTGGTTAAGCCGTTTGTGCCTCTGGATTATTACTCAGGCCTTTCGCAGGAGGGGGAACCTATCCCGATTCCGGACAAGGATCCTACGGTTGGTGGTTCCATCAACATCGTAAATGCGTCAAACTGGCCGGCTCCGGCCTACAATCAGCAAACCGGTTTGGTCTATGTCAATTCGGCCGAAGGAAAAGCTATTTATTATCTGACCGATGACAGCGCAGAACCCTCAGGCTATGGCGGCACGGGAACGAGCATCGGTTATTCGCAACGTGTGTTGCAGGCGATTGATCCGCTCACAGGCAATGCAGTGTGGAAGCATGCGTATCCGAACCTGAATAATGCACCGACCACACTTGGTCCGAGCATGCTAACGACCGCGAGCAATCTGCTTGTCACCGGTGACGACCAGAAGAATGTGATCATTTACAGCGCCGATAAAGGTGAGGTGCTGTGGCACCACGAAATCAGCGCCAGCGAATCGGGTGGCGTAATTACTTACATGCTGGATGGGAAGCAATATATTTTGTTCGGAGCGGGTGACAGCCTCTTCGCCTGGAGCCTGCCTCAATAGGGTGGATTCGACGAGATCCCAATACGTATGAAGAGAGATGCGAACATGATCATCAATCTGAAAGGCCGTACGGCGGTCATTACGGGTGGAAGCCGTGGTCTTGGTGAGGCGATGGCGAAGGCCCTGGCCGAAGCAGGCGCCAACATTGCGCTGGTCGCGCGCGACAGCAAGCGTCTGGAACTGGTACGCGATGCCATCGCGGAAACGGGCGGAACAGCTGCTGTCTTTACTGCCGACGTGACGCAGGAGAAAGAGGTCACCAGCTTAGCGGATGCCGTACATCAGCGGTTCGGCGCTGCGCAGATTCTGATCAACAACGCGGGAACGAATATCCGGAAGAATCTGGTGGATTTTTCGTTGGATGAGTTTCGCGGCGTTCTGGACTCGAGCCTGATCTCAACATTTCTGATGTGCCGCGCATTCGTGCCTGGTATGAAGGGCTCCGGTTATGGCCGCGTCCTGAACATGACTTCGATTATGAGTCATGTGTCGCTGCCCGGGCGCACTGCGTATTCCTCGGCGAAGGCAGCGCTTCTCGGACTGACGCGCGCACTAGCGCTGGAATTGGCAGGCGAAGGAATCACCGTTAACGGCATCAGCCCGGGGCCTTTCGGAACGGACATGAATGCGGCGGTGATGAACAATCCGGAAGCCAATGCCTTGTTTCTCGCGAGCCTGCCGGTTGGGCGGTGGGGCAAGATCGAGGAGATTGGCGCGCTGGCCTGCTATCTGTGTTCGGACGCTGCGGGATTTATCACAGGTACCGACATCCTCATCGACGGCGGGTGGACGGCCAAGTAACTCGGTCGATATGTGAAAGAGTAAATACGCCGTCGCGTTGGCCGATTCTAGCTACTTCACGGCAGGCGGCTGCGTACGCGAGGGCTGTGGCGGCACATAGTCGACCAGCGTGTCGACGGGCTTTTTCCCGGCCCATGCGATGCCACGCAACAGCATTTGCTGAATTTGATAATTGCTGAAGTTCGCGTACTCGTGCCCCTGCATCCAAACGAACGCTCTGGCTGGCTCGCCACCCGGCAAAGTGTGTTCAAAGGTCCAGATCTGCGGCACAACTTCGCCCTTGTGCGTGCCCGCGCTTGGCGTACCCGGTATGACTGCGGTAGCCAACACATGCATGCTGGGATTCTGCGCCCAGGTCATGTTGTAGAAGGCTTCGTCGAAGATGGTGATGTTAGACATGCCCTTCATGATGGGATTGGCAGTGTCGACGACTGTGTAAGGGATGGGCGCTCCTAAGGTGTAGTTGACCTCACCGTGCTTCTTTGCGCCTCCGACAAACGTTGCGAAATACGCAGGTTCGGGACCACACAATGAATCGTGAATGCTGACGAGTCCGCCTCCGCGTTTGATATACGCTTCGAGCGCGGCTTTCTCTTCATCGCTCAGATAACCTGCGTCGCCCTTGTAGATAATCACGACGTCGGCGTGCTCCAGGTCCGCCGCGCGAGGTATGTGCAACGCCCCGTCGACAACGGCGCCATGCTCAGTCAGAAGCTTGCTCCAGTCAGCGAGGAACTGCGGATAGTCGTGCTGTCCGGGCAGGTGGGATTTCAGCCCGGCCCATATGTAAATGTGCATTCCGTTAGGATTCTGATCCCATGGGCGCGGCGCCTGTGCCTTGGCGGCGCTGGTGACCTGGCTCTTGGCCCGCGGCGTCAGCGGAGAGGTGAACGCAAGCAGAAGAACGAGGGCCAGAGGCATGTGGCTGAGCGGGATCACTTCGCGGTATCTTTTCTCTCGACTGTTTTTTGCATATAGGGCAGCCGTGGTCCGCAACGCAACTGAATATCGGGGACAACCTGGTCGGATGGTCAAGGCAAAGCTCTCGTTGAAATCTAAATGATTGGGATGGTTCACGGAACGTCTTAAAGGGCGCACCATAGATACTAGATTCAGATTTCGGCTGTCAATTCGTGGCGGAGCTACGCAAGGAGTGCCACGATACGCTGCGACAAACAGAGTTCATCCGGAGTCGTGATACCATTTTCGCAAATCGCTGGCTGCGCGGCCCAGCCGCGGAGGTTTTAATGAGCCCATTCACACGTCGCGACTTCCTCAAAACTTCAATTGCCGCTGGAACCATGGCCAGCTTCGGCACGCTTTCTCTGAATGCCACACGCCGTACAGCTACGGACGTTGTCACGCTCGGCAAATCAGGGATGCAGGTTACGCGCCTCGCTTTCGGCACCGGCAGCAACAATGGCCACGTACAGGCCGCGCTTGGTCAGCAGGAGTTCACACGGCTCGTTCATTATGCGTATGACCACGGAATCCGCTTTTTTGAGACCGCTGAAGCTTACATGACTCCCGCGATGCTTGGTGAAGCGCTCAAAGGCTTTCCGCGTGACAGCTATCAGCTCATGACAAAGGTGACCACCAATCAAGGCGTCGATCCGCAAGAGCGCTTTGACGATATGCGCCGTACTTCGCAGACTGAGTACTTTGACATTATGCTGCTCCATTGGCAGCATACAGCCGACTGGACTTCCGAAACGGCCCGGTGGCAAGATAGCATTCTCGAAGCGCAGTCGAAGAAGACCATCCGCGCACGTGGCGCATCGGTTCACGGTTTGCCCGCGTTGCGCCAGATGCCAGGCAATAAGTGGCTCGAAGTCGCAATGATTCGCATGAACCACAGCGGCGCCAGCATGGACGGGCCCAGCTACCAGGACAATAACAATCCGGACAACGTGGGCGAAGTCGTCGAGCACGTCAAGCAGGTGCATAAACAGGGCATGGGCGTCATCAGTATGAAGCTGATCGGCAACGGCACTTTCACCCGCCACGAAGACCGTCAGGCTGCCATGCGATTTGCGTTCCAGAACGCCGGGGTAGATTGCGTTACCGTGGGATTCAAGAGTACGCAGGAGATCGACGAAGCAATCAACAACCTCAATCTGGCGCTGGCTTAGCTACTCATAATCGGCATCGTTGTTAGCGCGGAGCGTGTGCTTCCGAAGCGCCCGACCTAGGAAAAGATCTTGCCAGATAGGCCGAAATTTCATCGAATTCCTCGTCGGAAGCAACGGCCCCGCGGCTGGCCATGACCTGAACGAGATTGTTCCATCCCTTGGCGTCCATGCGATAGGCGGCTGACAGATTCGGCGAGTGGCATCCGGAGCATACGCTGAGCATGAGCTCGCGTCCGGGCCCTGGAGGGAAGAGGGATGCCTGAGCGGAACCCGGTCCCACGGAAATATCAGGTTTGCCTGGGACCGCGGAGGCAGCTGGCTCTGACCGCGTCGCTACGTGGCCCTCCAAAACAGAGGAGACGGCATTTGATCCCGATAGTGAATAGGCGATCACTGCATCGCTGAGGAGCGGGGCACCAATCAGACCACCTCCAGTTGCGACGACAGCCACGTACTGATTCCCGCGTGTATCCGCGTAGGTGATAGGTGTGGACTCAGCCGCAGCCGGAAGCTTTACCGTCCAGATTTCCTTACCGGTTGTTTCATTAAAAGCACGGAAGCGTGCGTCGTCTGTAGCGCCGATGAAGATCAGTCCGCTCGCCGTAACGATGGCTCCGCCTAAACCCGGACGGCCCGTATCCTGCTTGCCTGTAGGCAAACTGTCGGTCACGCCGAGCGTGGATCTCCAGGCGATCGCTCCGGTGTTGACGTTCACTGCGACCAATTGTCCCCATGGAGTCGGTGTGCAGGGCAGGTGATTGACAGGATTCCAGAAGCGTTGGAAACCTGCGAGCGGGCCAGAGTTGACATAACTCCCGTCCGAATTGCGAATAATCCGCATCGGCTGCGCGAGATTGTTGACGTTGACGATGAAGAGGCCGGACTTCGGATCGAAGGCTCCGCCGTAGTAGTTGACGCCTCCCTGGGTGCCGGGCATGGGGACGGTGTAACGGTCAAGATGAGGCGGCGTATATTCAACCTCACCCAGCAACATATTGTTGTCATCGACGTATTTCTCGCACCACGCTTTATGCTCTGGAGTGTCTTTGTAGAGATTCGACCGGCTTAGCGTGACCTGAGAGAGAGGTTCAGGCAGGACGGGAACAGGCTGGGTAGGTGACGTTTGCTCACCGGGCACATTGCTTTTGGGAACGGGCCGTTCTATGACGTCGTAGATTGGCTTGCCGGTGACACGATTGAGGATAAACATCAATCCATTCTTGTTGACCGTGGCGACAGCCGGAATGATTTCGGTGCCACGTCTTACGTCGAACAGCGTGGGAGGCGATTCCGTGTCCATGTCCCAAATGTCGTGGTGAACTACCTGGAAATACCACAGTAATTTGCCAGTGTCAGCATTGACGGCCACAAGAGACGAGCCAAATAAATTATTCCCGGGGCGATCTACTCCAACGCGATCATTATTCGGAGCTCCGAAAGGCATGTAGAGAATACCGCGTGCCACATCGACGGTCATGTAACCCCAGACGTTTACTCCCGAACGGTTCTTCCAACTCTCTCCCGCCCAGGTCTCATGTCCCTTCTCTCCGGGAAGAGGCACGGAGTGGAAGGTCCAGACGAGTTTGCCGGTCTTCGCATCCCAGGCGCGCGTGTCGCCCGCTGGCCCTAGGCCTCCATCCTTACCGCCCGGTCCTTCACCGGGGCCTGCGCCAGTTATGATCAGGTTCTTGTAGATGGTAGGCGGGGACGGCAGGATATAACTCTTGTCCATGCCAGTCCTCATCACCTCTGGCGTTTTCAGATCAACCATTCCATTGACGCCGAAGGCGGCGTTGAGATGGCCGGTTGCCGCACTGATTGAGTACATTCTTCCGCGGCGCGTGCCGAAGATGATCGCCGCGCCGGAACCACCGTCTCCGGGCCAGTATGATGCGCCGCGCAAGGAAGCGTTATCACCATCCGGAATTTCGAAGACCCACTTCTCCCGGCCGGTGGATGAATCCAAAGCAACCACGCGACTGTACGGCGTGACCACGTACATGGTTTCGCCGATTACCAGTGGTTGATCTTCGGACTGATGGAGGCCTGCTCCGATGTAGGAATGGTTGGCGTCGACATGACTTGCATCTACCCTCGCGGTGGGTCTCATGTGATAAACCCAGGCGATCTTCAGGTCACGAACGTTTCTCGGCGTGATCTGGGTCAGAGTCGAATATCTCTCGCCTCCGGGATCATGGCCGACCATCCGCCAGTCTGCGGGTGTGTCCAAAGACGTCGACTCGAGTGTTGAATCGCTTTGGCCTGGCCTGCCTGAGGCAAGGAGCGGCATAAACAACAGAAGGCAAACCAAGCTGCTCGACGATAGCTTTCTCAGGCCGGGCAGTTGCCGAATGTTGTACACCGGTGCGAAGGTTTTCATGAATGTTGGTTTCCTGATCGCCGGTGTTCCTGACTCACGGAAGGGCGTATCAAATTGTAAAAGGCGTAGGCGCTTTCGGCCATATGCGCGATAAATCGCGAATGCCTGGTTCGAAACCGGTCAAACCGCGTTTCCATATCGGAAAGTTCCGGAAACGAGCATTGGCGATGACGCGCTCTCGACACTGGTCGGATGATTCAAAAGAAAGTAGTGCTAGTAAACTTTTCTGGAATCACATTTGGAGTGTCCGTGCTGAACCGACGCAATTTTCTGAAAGCAAGTGTTACGGCCGGAGCGGGAGTCGCTCCTCTGACATCCGCGCTGAGTCGTCTCGAGGCTATGCCGCCTTCATGGGCCGTACAGGCGGCTACCCCGGATACAGATGGATCAAACGTGGAGCTTGTCTCGCTTCCTCGGCGCTTGCCTCCGTTAGACCCGTCGACCTTGCCCTGGCAACAGAGGGTTCGACGTGTGGGACAAACCAACTTGACCGAGTATGATCCCGCGGTCATGAACGTGGATCAATGGGCTGATTACTGGCACTCCGCGAAAGCTGACGTTGTCTTTGTCAGCGTGACCGGAATCCTCGCCTTCTATCCCTCGAAAGTAAAGTTCCACCGCCACAGCAAGTTCCTCAACAACCGTGACCTCTTCGGCGAATGCGCCACTGCGGCGAAGAAGCATGGTATGCGCGTGGTGGCGCGCATGAGTCCGGATCTCAACTGGGGCGATGCGCTCGAAGCGCATCCCGAGTGGGCCATGCGCCACAAGGATGGGTCCGTGCAATACAGTGGCGAAGAGCCTCGCCTGTTTAAGACCTGCATGTTTTCGAGCTATATGGACGAGTACGTGCCCGCCATCATGCGCGAGGTCAACTCGCTCTACGAGGTCGACTGCTTCTACACCAACGGTTGGCCTCCGCTCGGGAGTTTGCCCGACTGCCACTGCTCCATCTGCAGCAAACTCCCTCCGCCAGGGACTCCAGCGTACTGGCGGGTCTTTACTGACCGCGTCCTAGAGCTGTGGCAGAAATACGACGCGATCGCCAAAGAGAAAAAACCCGACAGCTTCTTCTTCGCCAACTGCGGCGGCAACGTGCGCGGTGGACCCAATCTCGATCGCCTCGGCAAGGTTGCCGCCTGGTTCCAGGCTGACAATCAGGGCCGCGCGTACGACGACGCAGCCATTTGGGGATGTAGCCTGCAGGGACGTGTCTGCAATGCCGTACTCGATGACAAGGTTGCTGCTAACGTCACAGCCGCTTACTCGACCGGTACTCCGGGATGGCGAAACATTTCGAAGAATCCTGCTGAAGCCAGGATGTGGCTCGACGAAACCCTTGCCAGCGGCATGGTGCCGTACTTTCATTTCGTGGGTGCCGAGAATGGATTTGTCGAAGACCGTCGCTGGGAGCAGGTCGGAGGGGACTATTTCCGCTGGACTGCGGGGCATGATGCGCACTTAAAGACGCGACGTTCCATCGCGAACATCGGAGTCGTCATCGGGCAGAGCACGCAGCTTCTTTACCCAGGCCCTGCTTCTGCTCAATCCCGGGCCCATATGCACGAGACAACACAGGGCATATACGATGCGCTTCTCCAGGGCCGCTTCGCTTTCGACTTCGTCCACGAAGACCGCCTTGAGTTGGAACGCCTGGCGAAGTATCGCGCACTGCTGTTGCCCAACGTTGCCATTCTTAGCGATCGCCATTGCGAGCAACTGCGCGACTACGTGCATTCAGGCGGATCACTGATGGCCAGCTTCGAAACCAGTCTTTATGACGAAGACCTCAAACCTCGTGGCGACTTTGGACTTGCCGACATCATGGGCGTGAGTAAGAACGGCGATGCCATCGGAACCAACGGCAATCCCTATTCGGCGCGCATCGAGGCCATCCCCGGCCCGCCACACCCGATCCTGCAGGGCTTTCACGACACTAACTGGCTCGCCGGCGCGCAGAACCGTGTACCGCTCAAGCCCGTGGACTCCCCGCTGCTCACAGTTGTTCCGGGCTTTGTGCGCTACCCTCCGGAGTTGGCCTACCCGGCGGATCCGCACACCCATGAACCGGCTGTCGTTCTGCGCCAGTCCGGAGCCAGTCGCCTGGCCTGGTTTCCGGGAGACATCGAGCGCACCTACTGGCTCACTGGCCACGGCGATCTTCTGCGACTACTTCTCAATACCATCCGCTGGGTTAGTCACGATGAGAGGGTTGTCCATGTGGAAGGCGTAGGGTCGATCGAAATGTTTTGTTGGGAGACCGCTCCGGGCTATGCCGTTCACTTGCTGAATTACACCAATTCCAGCGCGCAGCATGGCTGGTTGCGGTCGGTCAACCCGATTGGCCCCCAGAAGGTGTCCATGAGACTGCGATCCGGAGTCGAGGTGAAGTCAGTTGAACTCCTCAGAGCAGGGCAGAGTCCGTCGTTCACCTTCCAAAGCCAGATATTGCAGTTCACCGTTCCCTCTCTCGAAGATTACGAAGTCGCAGCCGTTACGGTCAGATGACTGAGTCATGGATGAAGGCCGAACGATGGCCAACACAGTCGGCGATTCGCTAGTTCTCGGTTGAGCTGCCGGCTGTCCTTAGGAGCCGGCGTTGCGGTAGAAACCATTGGCCGTACCGTTCCGCGATCGCCGTCTAGAATCTGTAGCCGGTCCACAATGCCCAGTAATTCAGGTTGCGGCCTGGCGTCGAGTAGAGGATATTGGCATTTGGTCTTGCAATGAGCAGCCCGGTTGGGTTGCCATGACGATCGACCTGGATCTCGCCGCCGGGTGGTAGAGGTGTGCTTTTTGTGTAGCCAACAGCGCGCACAGCGGCACCATTCAGGAAGGCGCGATCATAAAGATGAAGGATAAAAACTGGCGTGTCTGCCGCAGCGGTGTTGATTTCATCTAACGTGGGCATAGACGCGCATCCTGTCTCCCTCACGATGTGAGGATTTTTGCAATGCAGTTGATGCGAACACGACAGCCCTAACGGTTTCGAGGTGACCTTTTTTCTGAGTTTGTTGCAGTATGTACTGCTCCGTGCAATTTGAGATTCGGAGGGTTCTCGAAGGGGAGCGGGGAATTGCGTTACATATTCCTGCTAGTCCACCACCCACGATCGTGTTTCGATCCAACGTGTTGGTGACCATATCGCATTGCTCGTGGGTAACCATATTGAGTTACTAGGAAGATGTAATGGGAATTGCAGCGACATCCTCGGTACGATTTCATCGAACGTATGTGTTTAGACGAGGGTTTTATGAGCACAATGGATATTTGGGCAGACAAGAATACTTTCGCTGCTTCAGCTGCGGCTGACGTGACATCGTTCCAATACGCTCTCACACGCACGCAAGGCTTCCTGAAGGCTGAAAAAGACAGGCTTCAGCTCCTCCTTGATCTGACCAGCCAAATTGCATCCAACCTGGAGCTTCGTCATCTTCTTCGCGCCGCGTCGGCAATCATTCGCCGTATTGTCCAGTGCGATGCTGTTGCCGTCCATTTACCTGATAAAGAAAGCAGCGCTCTGCGGCTTTTTGCCTTTGACTCTCATGAACGCACGAGCATGGACGAAGGAGACGATGAGGGGCATCAAGGAAAGGGGAGCGAAGAGATCTACGAAGTCTTCCGATCCAGGAAGCCGGTTGTCAGTCGAGAGAGTACTGGATGCATCTTGCCGCTTGTCAGCCGCGACCGGGTATGGGGAGTTCTGGTACTCGACCGGCTTAAGGAGCGGGTTTTCCTGCAGCAGGAAATGAATTTCGTAAAACAAATCGCGAACCAGGTGGCAATTGCAATCGAAAATGCTTTGGCTTATGCCGAAATCAAAGATCTGAAGGAGCAACTCTCAAGAGAAAAGCTGTACGTCGAAGACGAAATCCGAAACGAGCAGGGCTTCGAAGAGATCATTGGCCGCAGCGCTGCGATCCGAGCGGTGTTGCGCAAGATTGAAACTGTTGCCCCGACCGATTCGACCGTATTGATCAATGGAGAGACGGGCACGGGCAAGGAACTTGTTGCCCGGGCGATTCACGAGCGCAGTCCCCGTCATTCAAATGCGTTCGTAAAGCTGAATTGTGCCGCGATCCCCACGGGCCTTCTCGAGAGCGAACTTTTCGGCCACGAAAAAGGGGCTTTTACGGGCGCAATCATGCAGCGGATCGGCCGGTTTGAACTCGCGAATCGAGGGACCGCTTTTCTGGATGAGATCGGCGAGATTTCGCTCGAACTCCAGCCGAAATTGCTACGGGTGTTACAGGAAAGAGAATTCGAACGGCTCGGGAGTTCGCGCACGATTAAGACTGATGCGCGTCTCATCGCCGCCACGAATCGAAATTTGGCCGCCTGCGTCCAGGAGCAAACATTTCGCGCGGACCTTTTCTACCGGCTCAACATTTTTCCTATCCATGTGCCTTCCCTTCGTGAACGTCCCGAAGATATTCCTTTGCTCGTGAGGCACTTTGTACAGCACTTTGCACGCAGGATGAGTCGCGCAATCGATACGATTCCATCAGAAACGATGGAGACCCTGGTTCGCCATTCCTGGCCTGGGAACATTCGTGAGTTGCAGAATGTGATCGAGCACTCTGTGATTCTCTCGCCCGGTCCCGTGCTCCGCGTGCCTCTTGCGGATATTCATGCCAACACCGTACCCAATCAGGAAGGTACGAGACGCAAGACTCTCGAGGAAGCTGAACGCGAACATATCTTCGCAACCTTGAAAGAAACGAAGTGGATTATCTCCGGCTCTCGCGGGGCAGCTGCGCGGCTGGGAATGAACCGCTCAACACTTCAGTTCCGCATGAAGAAACTCGGCATAGTCCGGCCCTGGACCCAGTAATGCGCGGATCCGCCCGTGAATTTACAAAGACGAATATTGAATAAACCGAATTCTGGTGGGCAGAGGGAGCCGGAAATTATCGTGGCCCCTCCGCGAGAAGCGATGTACCCGAAGCGATCCAGGTAGTTAAATACACCACTCTGCAAGTCATGACTGAGAAGATAGATTTAAGAGGTTTCGTTCAGGGTTCGCCTCATCCTGCCTGGTTGGCACATTCTAACGGACGTTGTGTTCATGCCAATCCCATTCTGACGCACCTTACCGGGTTGAATTCAGCACAACTGAAGCAGACGCATTGGCTGGAACTCGTAATTGATGAAGATAGGCGCACAGCAGAAGCTTCCTGGCAACACTCGCGATCCGGCGGAACTCCACTCCATGTAGATGTTTGTCTACGGAGCATGGATCCTGAGAACTGCACACCTGTCGAACTTATCGCCTTCAGGCACACTCCTACCGATGGCGACGAACTCTGGCTTTTCACCGCTTTGCATCTTCACGCCTCAACACAGCAGCATCCACCGCTCGAAGCACAGCTTCAAGCCACCCTAAACGTGATTCCAATTCAGGCGTGGTACGCGACTCCTTCAGGCGTCCTCATATTCGTCAACGAAGCGGCCGCTGCGTACCTGGGGCTTCCACAACCCCATCATCTTCGAATTGGTATGGATGTCGGAGGAACGTGGGATTCCCACCTTGCTTTTTTGCATCCGGAGGACCGCGCACACACAAAAAGGCAGTGGGCGGCCTGTCTTCGAAAGCACGAGGCAGGTGAAGTACGGTTTCGCGTGCTGGGCGCATCAGGTATCTATCGATGGTTTCTTACCCGCGCAGAGACATTGCGGGCGAGAGACGGAGCTCTTCTCTATTGGGTTGGGGTCAACGTAGATATTGATGACGAGAAGCGGGCCTGGGAGGTTCTCAATGCAGCAAAGGAGCGTATCGCTCATGCCACCCAACTCGCCACGGTAGCAGAGCTTTCTGCCTCAATTGCCCACGAAATCGTTCAGCCGCTATCGGCTGTCGTGGCCAACGCGCGAGCTTCGCTCAACTGGCTGTCTGGTGAACAACCGAACATCGTTCAAGCAAGGGCAGCAATCGAGGGGGTTCTCAGAGACGGCATGTCCGTTGGCAACGTCATTCACGAAATGCGGCGGCTCTTCAAGAAAGAGACACCGAACAAGAAAACAATACAACTGAATTATTTGATCGAACAGGTAGTAGAGGTCCTGGGCTCTGACCTGCGCAATAAGCAGATCACAGTTGCACTGGAGCTTCTTCCCGATCTTCCCGTCACCGAGGCGGACCCGGTTCAGATTCAGCAAGTGCTGCACAATCTGATCGAAAATGCTAGTGAAGCTCTTGAGGCGGAATCTCCGCATTCGAAGGAGCTCACGATTCGTACAAAATGTTCTGACCTGGGAGTTACGGTCGAAATCGAAGACAACGGCACGGGCGTTCCGGAGCCGGAGAAGATATTTGAAGCTTTCTTCACCACTAAGAAAGAGGGCCTGGGAGTTGGGCTATCGATCAGCCGCTCCATTGCTGAGGCACATGGGGGCACCTTGACGGCGGCGGATCGCGAGGGTGGAGGCGCCTGTTTCAGCCTTACTCTACCTCGCAGGGCTTGAAGGCGACGGTCTGCGCCGTTAGCAGAGAACTCGACCAGCAACTACTCTTAGTTAAGGTTCACAGTTAGAATAAATGTAGCCCTTCCGTCCTCCAGGGTGGCCAGTTGCATCGTTTTGCGGTGCCTATGGTGTACGCAAAGGGCCCCGATGCATGATTGACACTACGGAAATCAGCTGTCTTGTCCAGAGTTCTCCCCATCCGGCATGGTTGGCAAGTAGCAACGGCCACTGCACTCATGCCAATCCAGCCCTTGAGCGACTCACTGGGCTGAAGTGGGATCAGATTGTCCACGCAGACTGGCGGAACTTCCTCATCGAAGAGGATCGAATAGCCGCGTCAACCTCTTGGCAGAGCTATCTTGCGACCGGACGCCCATATCGTACCCGTGTGCGCGTGCGTGGTTTCGACGGCCTGCCCGTGACTGTAGAACTTATCGCATTCGGTAATCCGGTCGAAGATGACGCAGATCTCTGGATGTTCACCGCTTTGCACCTACATGGCACGATGCAGCAGCATCCCACGCTGGAAGCGCAACTGCAAGCCACGCTCAATGTCATACCCGCGCATACCTGGTATGCAGCGCCGTCCGGTACGCTCATGTTTGTGAATGAACGAGGTGCAACCTTCCTTGGCCTGTCAGAAGACGATCCTATCAGGTTCGGCATCGAGATGGGAGGATCATGGGATTCCCACATTCCCCTCCTCCATCCGGACGATCACGAGGAGACGCGTCGAGTGTGGTCGACCTGTATACGCACTGGTTCTGCGGGTGAGGTGAGCTTTCGGGTTCGTAATGCTGAGGGAATGTACCGCTGGTTTCTCAGTCGGGTGGAACCTCTTCGAGCGAGCGATGGTAGATTGCTTTATTGGATCGGAGTCAATCTAGAGATTGACGACGCGAAACGGGCCGAAGAAGCACTGAACGCCACGAAGGAGACGCTCGCTCGCGCCACACAAGTCGCTACAGCAGCTGAATTCTCAGCCTCGATAGCTCACGAGATATTGCAGCCACTCTCAGCTCTTGTAGCCAATGCGCGTGCTGCGCTCAATTGGCTCTCGTCTGACAATCCGAACGTCGGCCGGGCAAGAACTCTCATAGAAGTTGTTCTGCGCGACGGCATCGCCATGGGCAACATCATCCGTGAAATCCGTCAACTTTTTAAAAGGCAAGCGCCCAACAAGACGACGGTCCAGCTAAACGACCTTATTCATCAGGTCTTGCTCGTCTTGAGCAAAGACTTGCGCGACAAGAATACTGCTCTGCTCGTTGAAGTCGACAAGGATCTACCGCCCGTTCAAGCGGATAGCGTCCAGATACAACAGGTCTTGCTGAACTTGATCCGGAACGCGATCGAAGCATTCCCGCCAGAATTGTCGGAGCCTCGGAAGCTCCTCATTCGGACATTTGCGAATAGTAGTCGAAACGCCGTCGTCGAAGTAGCAGACAACGGTATGGGTATCCCCGACACAGAGAAGATCTTCGAGGCTTTCTTTACCACCAAGAAAGAGGGACTCGGCATCGGCCTTGCGATTAGTCGATCAATAGTGGAAGCACATGGCGGAACGCTCGTTGCCACCAGCCGAAGGGACAATGGCACATGCTTCAATCTCACCTTACCCT
>Ga0210392_10000634_pt1 | contig 20697 bp, 20 predicted proteins | sample IncBWC30OmetaG_FD_161057 | JGI IMG/M metagenome (GOLD analysis project Ga0210392, IMG submission 161057) | Forest soil microbial communities from Barre Woods Harvard Forest LTER site, Petersham, Massachusetts, United States - Inc-BW-C-30-O ...
CTCAGAGTAAGACTGAGAGCGCCTGGGTGGCGAGTCCAGTGATCGCCAAGGATGGCCTACTCGGTGCCAACTTGAGCGGCAATTTCTGAGAGCGTCGCTACGCTATTCGCTGCGCTCGGCAATTGCCGTGTCTTGGAACTGACACCAAGTGTTTGCACGGGGGCAGGCTGACGATGCGGTATGTGCGCGGGGCATGTTTGCGCGTCGCACATGGAAGAGCTGCTTGCCGCGTGTGCTGCCTGCGCTCGCGCTCGCCCTGTCGCTGCTGCTCGCTTCGTCCCGAGCCAGCGCGTACCCGTGGATGATCCGCCATGGCTACACCGGTTGCACGCCGTGTCACACCGACCCATCGGGTGCCGGTCCGCTCACCGGCTACGGCCGCATGATCGGCGACACGGTGCTCACCACACCAACGGGACATACCTCCGATCTGTCGCCGAGGGCGGGCTTTCTATTTGGCTTGGTCGAGCCACCCGAGTGGCTCGCGCTCGGCGGAGATCTGCGTGGCGCTCTGCTGCGCGTGAAGGTGCCAGGTGCGGCCGAGGTGAGGCGCACGATCCTGATGCAGGCGGATCTCGAGGCGACCGTCAGCACTGGTCGCTTCGTTGCTTCTGTGACCGCTGGCTACGCGCCCGAGGGCGCGCTGAACGCCGCGATCACGCGCGGCGGAAAAGACAACCTCGTCTCGCGTCAGCACTGGCTCGGCTATTACTTCGATGACGACTCCACGCTGCTGCTGCGCGTCGGCCGTCTGAATCTTCCTTTCGGCATTCGCTCCATCGAGCACACGCTTTGGGCGCGCACGCTCACCGTCACCGATATCGACGACCAGCAACAATTCGGCGCTGCATTCGCCTGGACGGCCGGACCTCTGCGCGGCGAGCTGCTGGCGATCGCCGGCAATTTTCAGCTGCGACCCGATGACTACCGCGAGCGCGGCTACAGCACTTACATCGAGGCCGCCGTGAGCACGAACCTCGCGCTCGGCGTGAGCAGTTTGGTTACTCATCGCAATCTGGAGCCGAGCTCTTTGAAGGAGACTTGGCGCCAAGCGCACGGCATCAGTATGCGCTACGCGACGCCCTGGAATCCGCTGGTGCTGCTGTCGGAGTGGGACTACTCGCTCACCTCCACGCGCGGCGAATTTTGGCGCAAAGGCATCGTCGGCTATGCGCAGGCCGATCTCGAAGCTGCTCAAGGCGTGCACTTCTTGGTCACGGGCGAAGAGCAAAGCGTCGGTGTGCACGGGCCTCCGCCGTCCTGGGGCCTGTGGCTGACTTACAACTGGTTCTTGCTACCGCACTCGGATCTTCGGCTCGACGGCATCTATCAATCTTTGGGCTCGGACTTCGGTCGCATCTCGGCATACACGCTCTTATTGCAAGGGCACGTGTACCTGTGAAGGCGCTCGTCTCGTGTCTGGTCGTCGCCTCCGCCATGCTCGCGGTGGTCCCGGCTTTGGCCTCGCCGACCTACCCGCCCACGATCCAGTCGGAGCTGATGCTGGAGCACATGCCAGACTGCACGCTGTGCCATCGCGACGACAATGGCGGCCTCGGCACCGTGATTCGACCTTTCGGTCGCACGATGCTGAACCACTTCCAGCTCACTGGTAACAACAACGTCAACCTGCTCAAGGAGGCGATCGAGGGTGACGACGCCGAGCACCTGGACAGCGACGGCGACGGCGTGCCCGATATCGACGAGCTGCGCATGGGTACCGACCCAAATGTGGGGGCTTCGGGGGTGGAAGCACCGCTCGACGTGCCGCTGCCGGAAACGGGCTGTGCGTTCGCGGCACGCCCGCTGGGACGTGGCGGAGAGGCGCTCGCGCTCTTGTTCGTCGGGCTCATCCTATTCCGGCGCCGTTCGCGTGCCTTCACGCGTTCGCCAAGTCTTTCTTGTGTCGACATGTGATCGTCACTGAGCGGCGGCAAGCTTCGCGCTCGCCGTGGCCTTCGAATCCTGGACTCAGCACTCCGCCGACAAGGTGCGGCGCAATCGACTGCTCTTCGGCTATCTGATTGGCGCGTCGGCCGTGGCCTCCGGCATCGGATTCGTAGTGCTGACTTCCTCGCAAGTCGCAGCGCAAGAGGAAGAAGAAGCGAAGGTCGTCGAAGTGCAGCTCGCCAAAGAGCCCGAGCCCCCGCCGGAGCCCGAACCCGCGCCGCCGCCGCCCGAGCTCAGGCATCACGCTGCCAATCCCGGCCCACGTCTGCCGAAGCTCGAAACCCCGACCGCCATCTCGAACGACAAAGTCGAAGAGAAGGACGCGAAGCCTGCCAGTGCTGGCGGCGACGACCCGTATCAAAAGGGCGGGGGAGATGGCAGCAGCGGTGCACAAAAGGCCGTCGTCGCTCCGGAGCCCCCGGCGCCGCCTCCCGCTCCGCACGTGAACAAGCCTCGTCCGGTCAGTGAGGATGACACCCCGCCGGAATTGATCGGCGCGGCCGCGAACCCCGCCTATCCCGCCGACGCCAAGGCTGCCGGTATCGAGGGCGTCGTGCTCGTTCGCTATGTCGTGACCGACACGGGTGAGGTCACGGACGTGAAGGCCGTGAAGGGACCGCCCGAGCTGTTTGCTGTGTGTGTCGCTGCCGTCAAGGCCGAGCACTACAAGCCCGCGCACGACGCGCAGGGCAACCCCATCTCGGTCGTCAAGTACAAGAAGTTTCGCATGCGGATCACCACCTGACCGCCAATTTTTCGAAAAGCGTGGAGAGCACCGATGAGTTTCAATTTCGCACACGTCTGGACCACGATGGCTCCGCTCAGCAAGGGCGTCGCTTTGGTCCTGCTGGCCATGGCCATCTCCTTCATCGGCGTGACCGTCGAGAGATTGATCGCGTTTTCGCGCTCCTCGAAGGAGTCGCGTCTCTTCGCGGGGCGGGCGGGCAAGTTGCTCGAAGAGCGGCGTCTCGAGGAGATCGCCGAGCTTGCCAGCAAGCACCAAGCTTCGACGCTCGCGCGTCTGTTTGGCCCAATTACCATGCGTTACATCCAAGCTTACGAGGGTCTGGGTGAGGGCGGCTTGTCTCCGGTCGAGCTGGCCCGCAATGAATCGGCTCGGCGCCTCGAGGGCATCGGCGAGGAAGTACGCCGCGGCATGAACGTGATCGCTACCGTCGGTTCAATCGCACCCTTCGTCGGCTTGCTGGGCACCGTGCTCGGCATCATCGGCGCGTTCCAAGGCATCGGTGCCGCGGGCTCGGCGGGCATTGGCCCGGTCATGGTCGGAATCTCCGAAGCTCTGGTGGAAACTGCGTTCGGGCTAATCGTGGCGATTCCCGCGGTGATCGCCTTCAACTACTTGAACGCGCGCGTCGGCGCGATCGACACAGCGCTGGGCCGCTCTGCGGGCGAGCTCTTGGACGAGCTCGAAGACCACTTCGGCCGCAGCAGCGTCTCGCATCGGCGCGCCGCCTGATTCGAATGCCGGACTCGATTCGGAGGAAGTAGTGGCAGCGACCCTTTCAACGACCAAGAGCAAAGGCGCAACGCCGGAGATCAACATCACGCCCCTGGTGGACGTGGTGCTGGTGCTGCTGATCATTTTCATGGTCGTCACGCCCGCGCTGAACGAGGGCGCGAACATCGACTTGCCCAAGGTGCTGACGCCCGACGCAAAGCAGAAGGACATGCACCCCATCGAGGTCACGATTGCGCCCGACGGCACGACCATCGTCGAGAAGCAGAATATCAGTCCCAAAGACCTGAAACGCACCTTGGTCGCCCTGCACGAGAAGGATCCGACTCGCTCGCTGATGCTGAAGAGCGACCAAGGCATGAAGTGGGGAAAGATGCGGAACGCCTTCGTCGATCTGCAGGATATCGGCTTCAAAGGCGTGTTGCTCAAGGTCGTCGCCAAGAAGACACCCGGCCAAACCGGCGCAGACGGCGTTTAGCCGCTTCAGGGAGCGATCAGCATGGGCATGTCACTCGGCGGCGGCAAACAGAAGAAGTCGACCGCGACTCCAGCCATCAATATCACCCCGCTGGTAGATGTCGTGCTCGTCGTGCTGATCATTTTCATGATCGTGACGCCCATGATGACCAAGACCTTTTGGCTCAATTTGCCGCTGAAAGACGACAACAAGAGTGAGCCCCCGCCGAGCGACAACAAGCCGCTGGTGATGACCGTCGACAAGGCGGGCGTGATCCGCGTCAACACCACCGTGCTCTCGAAAAACGAAATCCGGACGCGCGTGCCGCGCATGCTGGCTGCGCGCGATCAGAAGGTGCTCTACTTCGACGCGCAGAATGACGCCTCGTACGCCTCGGCCATCGAAGCCATGGATCTCAGCCGCGCTGGCGGCGTGAAGTCGATCGCGATTCTGACCGAGAGCGTGTTGAAGTAGCGACGTGCCCTCCTGCCTATGAAGACAGCGGGTCCGAGAAAAGGACGCAGAAAATCAGCGCCAGTGCTCAGCTTCCAACAGAGCCGAAACTCGCGCTTTCACGTCGTCGCGGATCTCTCGCACGCGTTCGACGGGTTTGCCTTTAGGATCTTCTAGCGGCCAGTCCATGCGCCTGAGCCCCGGCACGACGGGGCACGCCTCTCCGCAGCCCATGGTGATCAGAATCGTCGCTGTCGCCGCCAGTTCGTCGGTCAGCTTCCGAGGTGCGATTCCTTCGAGCTCGATGTTGACCTCGTGCATTGCGGTCAGGACCTCAGCGTGGACGCGAGTGCCCGGTTCCGTGCCGGCCGAGATCGCGCGCGCCTTGGATTTATCAGCCAAGGCGTTGAACCATGCCGCGGCCATCTGCGAACGACCCGCATTGTGAATGCATGCAAAGAGTACGGTTTTCATGAGTGTCCTTACGTTGCTCGAGCAGAAATGAACCCGCTCAAGAGAGCGCGCGCTCCGACTTCGCGTCTGTCGTGCGATCGACGACTCGGTCCGCGGTTTGCGGCAGCGACGGCACCAACCAGCGGAACAGCGTCGTGGCACCTGCCGCGCCGAGCAGCTGCGCAACGATGAAGCCGGGAGCGTCAGCGGGACGGATACCGGCAAACGTATTGCTGGCCGCGCGCGCCAAAGTCACGGCTGGGTTGGCGAACGAGGTCGAGGCCGTGAACCAATAGGCCGCGGTGATGTAGGCTCCCACTGCGAAGGGCGTGTAGTGTCCGTGGCGTCTAGAGACGCCCCAAATAACCGACAACAATCCGAACGTCGCGACGAACTCACTCACGAGCTGCGCCGGCCCGCTCCGAACGTGCTGCGACGCAGAGAACAACACCTCACCAAACATCACGTGAGCGGTCGCCACTCCTCCGAACGCGCCCAGTACTTGTGCGGCCAGATATGACGGGACGTCGCGCCACGCCAGGCCCCCCACGGCCGCGTCAGCGAGCGTCACTGCGGGGTTGAAGTGGGCGCCGCTGATGGGCCCAAACGTAAGAATCAAAGCAACCAGACCGGCGCCCGTAGCCAGCGTGTTGGCCAGCAGTGCGATGGCGACGTTTCCGCCGGACAGGCGCTCGGCCATGATTCCGGAGCCGACGACGGTCGCCAAAAGAAAGGCCGTGCCGACTGCTTCGGCCGTTAGTCGTCGGGCGAGGGAGATCTCGTTCATCGTTGTGCCTGCTCGGTGAGTGAGGTGGTGCGCGCGGAATCAATGCCTACAGGCTACCGATGAGCGCCTTGAGCCGTCGCAACGCGCGCGGCTCGATGCAGTAACAAACGCGCGGGCCGTCTACGTCGCCGCGAATCAACCCGCACTCCTTCAAGACCTTGAGGTGCTGAGAGACCGTGGATTGCGCGAGCGGCAGCTCGTCGACGATGTCTCCGCACACGCAGCCGCTTTTGCGCACCAAGATACGAATGATCTGCACGCGCGCCGGATGTCCGATGGCCTTGGCAAACTCCGCCAATTCCTCGTCAGCCTGCGGGCCCTCGACGGGCCTGAGATCCGGACCGTCTTTGGGCGGAGGACAACATTCGGCGGGAGCAGATTTCATCGTTGGGCCGGGGTGAGGATTCCAATCGCATAATTACGATAGGATGAGACACGGAATAGGTCAAGGATGGCAACAGATTCTTGTATAATATCGCTATTCAGCGATGCGCTCAAGGTTCACGTCCTGAGCACCCCCTGCGCGAAGGTGTTGCGTGTGACGAAATCGTGGCGAATCTGGGACGCTCTGGATTCTTGTTTGGGACCCGCGGTAACGGCCTTTGGCCTCTCGAGCTGCAGTCTGCAGCGTGTGGACACTTCGCGTGCGAGCCGCTACGTTCCGCGCCACTGAAGACCTCGTCGCGCATACTCTTGACGATCTCTGGTGTTGTTCTCGTTGCGGCGTGCCGCGACAAAAACTCCGGGCAGAGCTCGCGCGTTATTCCGGCGGACTCCACGGCGGCGCCAGCGCCCACGCCGTCCCCGTCTTCTGCGACCGCGCAGGCGTTCTACGCCGACCGCTACAGCAAGAAGCCGTACATGCCGGACGTGATGAAGCTCGGGCGAGCGCTGTTTTTCGATCCGGCGCTCTCGGCGTCCGGAAAGATGTCTTGCGCGACCTGTCACGATCCCCGCTTTGCCTACGGACCGCCGAACGATCGCTCGACGCAGCTGGGTGGTCCGGAGCTAAAGGACGTGGGCCTGCGCGCGGCGCCGTCGCTTCGCTACCTTCAGACTTTGCCGCGGTTCTCTGAGCACTACTTCGAGGAAGCGGTCGACGAGAGCGTCGATCAGGGGCCGACTGGTGGCCACACCTGGGACGGTCGCGCTGACACGTTGCACGATCAAGCCCGCTTGCCGCTGACGTCACCGCTGGAGATGGCGAACGAGAGCCTGGACAGCGTCGTCGCGAAGGTCGAAAAAGCCGAGTACGCCCCGCGCGTTCGGCAGATTTTTGGCGATGACGTGTTCGCGGAGCCGGTTCGCGCGGCGAGCGCGGTGCTGCTGACTCTCGAGGTCTTTCAACAGACCCCGCAGGATTTTTACCCGTACACCAGCCGCTACGACGAGTTTCTGCGGGGGAAGGCTAAGCTCAGCGCGCGCGAGCAACGAGGCTTGTTGTTGTTCAACGATCCGCGCAAGGGCAATTGCGCGCACTGTCATCCAAGCCAAATTCGCTCCAATGGCTTCCCGCAGTTCACGGACTTCGGCTTCGTGGCGCTGGGCGTGCCGCGCAACCCAGCCATCCCGAACAACCAAGACGCGAGTTTCTTCGACTTGGGGCTGTGCGGGCCGCTGCGCACCGATCTAGCGAGCCACCGCGAATATTGCGGAGCCTTCCGCGCGCCCACCTTGCGCAATGTGGCTTTGCGTCGCGCGTTCTTTCACAACGGCGTGTTTCACAGTCTACAAGAGACGCTGCAGTTCTACGTGCAGCGCGATACCAACCCCGGCAAGTGGTTTCCACGCACCGGCGGGCACGTCGAAGCGTTCGACGATCTGCCCCCAGACGTGCGTCGCAACGTCGACTGCGAGCCGCCGCTCGACCGCAAGCCGGGTCAAGCGCCTGCGCTGAACAGCGCCGAGATCGGCGATATGATCGCGTTCCTGAATACGCTGACGGACGAAGATCTGGCGTCGAGCTCTAGTAAGCCTTGAGCTCGGCGGCGCCTGCAAAGCTCGCACGCGCCGCCGCTCTCAGCTGACCTCAGGGCAGGGTCAAGGCGTTGGTCAAGTCGCCCATCTTCGTGCCACCGTTGGCGACCAGCGCCGTATCGCGGGCGGTGAGGCCGGGCAACACGGTGAGGCCGAAGCGACGCGTGATGAGGCGCGAGATCGACGCGGTGTCGTACTGCGTGTGGTCGACCGTGCCGGTCTTCGCGTACGGCGAGATGATCAGCGCCGGAATGCGCGTCCCAGGACCGTATTTGTCGCCCTTGGGCGGCGCGACATGGTCCCACTGACCGCCGTACTCGTCGTACGTGACCACGATCACCATGTGGGCCCATTGCGCCCCTGCCTTGAGCTTGGTCACCAGATCGGCGATGTGCGCATCGCCGTCATCGGCGTTCGCGTAACCGGGGTGCTGGTTGAGATTGCCCTGTGGCTTGTAATAGACGACGTGAGGCAGCGTGCCGGCGGTGATGTCGGTGAGCAGCGCGGTGTAGTCCTTCAGGTGCGTTGTTCGCGCATCTGCATGAAGCGCCGGATCGAACGCCGCGTAGTAGTTGTAGGGGTGGTGATGCGGCTGGAAATCAGGTGCCCCCAGCGGCACAGCGGACGGCGTTGTGGCTGGCGCATAGATCGCCATTGGCGCATTGATCACGGTGCGCGCGACGGTGCTGGCTTGCATGCCGTCCGCGGTTGCGGCGTCCCAAGCGCCTGAATACCAGGCCCATGTCACGCCCTTTGCCGACAACAAATCGCCGATTGTAGTCTGCGTTTGCGGAGGCACGGTCGTTCCGGCCGCCGCGTTGGCATAGCGGAGGTCGACTGCACCGGCGACCGGCGGGTTGCCGCTCGGTTGATACGGAGCCTGCATGGTGTTCACGGCGCGATAGCCGTCGCCGGCTCCGAAGTAGTCGAGCGGAGCGACGTTGCCGGTCTGGAAGCTGGGGGCACTGGTAAGCGCCGAGGGCGCCGATGTCCCGGCAAGTTGCGGCACGCCCTTGGCGTTGGCCGTGCCGAGCACGTTAATCGTCGGCAAGTTGCTGGCTACGAACGAGGCAGGCAAGCTCGGCGCGCAGGCGCAGATCAAGTACTGATGATTCAGGAACGAACCGCCGTATGCCGCTTGGAAGAAGTTGTCGGCTAGCACGTAGCTCTGAGCCAGCTTGTACATTTTGGACGCGCTGTAGTCGAAGTGGCCCATAGTGATGCCACCGGCGTCCAGAAATGCCGCGAACATGTCGTTCGTGCCGCCGTTGATCTCCATCACGTTCTCGAAGAAGCGATGCGCCATATCGCGCGTGACGTCGGCCGTGGTGAGGACGGAGCCGCCGCCGGCAACGAAGCCCGTCTCGAGCGGGAACGGCTTGTTCGCCAGGCCGCCTGTCATGGCTTGCGGTGTGACGTGAGTCGGGTAGCCGGGCGCCGTTGCGCCGCCCCACGTCATCGGCAGCGTCGCGAGCTCGGTTGTCCCGTCGCGATCCTTTTGCTTAACGTACGCGGCCGTCGGCGCTCCAGTGCCGTCGACGACTTCACTCAAGCCATGCGCGCCGGGGAAGTTGCCGTACAAGCCGTCGAAGCTGCGGTTCTCCGCGTAGATGAACACGATGGTGTCGACGTCGGTTGCGAGCGGGTCTGCCGGAGCTCCTCCGCTGCCGGCCGTTGCTCCGGAACCGCCTTGTGCCGGCGAACCGGCTTCGCCGCTCGAGCCGCCTTCGCCTGCTGTTTCTTCCATCGCGCCGGCTAGCGCGCCCGAACCAGCGGTTGAGCCACCAGCCTTGCCAGTCGAGCCGCCGCCGCCCTTGCCCGCAGTGGAGCCGCCGGCCCCGCCCTTGCCGGCTGAAGCACCGCCGTTGCCCGCGCTGTCATCGCCCGAATCACTGCCGCACGCGACCCAAGTCAGTGCTGGCAGAACCACACAAAGGAATTTTGGAATATTTCGCAGCTTCAACATGATGCGCGCGAGAATGCCGAAGCTGGGTGACACTTGAGCGAAGCGTCAATGTTCGTTTGGTAGCAAATAAGCTTGATAAATGTGGCATTCCTGCCTCGGTTCGGAGTCCGCGGGTGCGCGCAGCCTGTTGCGAAGTGACGTCAGCGCGCGGCGCCGTCACGACCAATTTCCAAACGAGTCATCTGAACGTCACTCGACCGCGAGACTGTCCGCTCGGTCATTGAATCGCCTCATTGCTTCAGCGTCCCGATGCAAGACGGTCGTTGCTACGTCACCCAACTACTCCAAATCCGCCGCAGCCATCGAAACGGCACCGAACTACAGCTCGAGCATCACCATGGACACCGCAAAACGTTTCGCCTCAGTCATGCCGGCGCCACACGCCGCGAATAGCTTCCGCGGCATTCCTCAACAGAAATTTTTCCCAAAGAGGAGTGGAGTTAAAATGGGCAGACTAATCAAACTATCGAGGCGCGTACTCGCCTCGGGCGCGATGCTCGCTGGCGGCAGCGTACTTGCGCAGGGGCTCTTCAGCAGCACGAGCGCCAAGGCAGACGACGTTGTCTGCACCGCGCTACCGGGCGTCACGACTACGATCATCGTCTCCGGGTCGAGCGCCGTAATGCCGACCGTCGCCGCACTCGGGGTGAAGCTCGCCAGCGCGACGACCGCGGTCGTCTACTCCAAGCAGGGTTCCTGCACTGGCGTCGCCGCGATCACCGGCACTCCGCCAGCGACCGCTGGTACGGGGCAGTACTGGGACACCACGACCACGGCCGGCGCCCCCAAGACGTGTACGATGCCCGCAAACACTCCCGTCGACGTAGGAGTGTCCGACGTGTTCGCTACGAGCTGTCCCGGCGTGAAAGGTGACACCCTCGCCACTGCCAAGGTGGCTGACTTCGACACGTTCTTTGCTCAAGTCATGGAGTTCATCGTTCCGGGTGGCGACGGCGGTTCTGATCAAACTGCGATCAGCGCGGAGGCTGCTTATTTGACGTTTGGTTTCGGCAACAACGGCGGGACTCCTTGGAGTAAGCAGGACCAGTTCATGGTCCGGAACAACACCTCCGGAACTCAAGTCATGCTCAGCAAGGCGATCGGGCTCGACGCCAGCAAGTGGATCGGTTTCGACGAGTCGAACGAGGGCGGCGCGGGTCAGATCTTCAAGGACGTGAAGAACCGCCAGATCCCCGATCCCAACTACCCGACGGACGCGACCAAGCGGCTCACCGGTGATCCCAAGACGATGATCGGTATCGTGTCGTCCGGTGAAGCCGACGCCGACCCAGTGAACGTCAAGCGGCTCGCATTCCAAGCCACCGGACAGACCTGCGCGTTCTGGGCAGACTCTGGCGTAAGCGCACTGGACAAGAAGTACGTGCGGGACGGCCACTACCCGGTTTGGGGACCCCTGCATGTGCTGGCTAAGGTCGACGACGCGGGCGCTCCTACGAGCGCTGGCGCCAAGGCCCTGATCGCCTTCCTCTCGAACACGGACGTGACCGATCACTCGGTGCTCGACGTCGAAATTGGCGCTCACGTAGTGCCGTTGTGCGCAATGAACGTGACTCGGAGCTCGGAGCTCGGAGCGCTCAGCTCGGTTCAGCCGACTGGCGCTTGCGGCTGCTACTTCGATTCGACGCTCGCGGCTTCTCTGCCTACTGAGTGCGTGGCGTGTACGCCCGCCAATGCGGCGACGAAATGTACGGGCGACCGCAAGGTTTGCAATTACGGCTTCTGCGAGGTGAAGTGATGGCTCTCTTTAAGGCAAAAAAGCTCAGTTTCCTCGCAGCGGGCATCACCGTGGTTGCGTTGTTTGCGGCTCAAGGCTGTAGCAGCGACGACGACAGCCAGGCGGCGCCTCCAACGGCCGGCGCAGGCGGCGGCCACGCTGGCTCCACCGGTAAGAGTGGCGCCGGCAACGGCGAGTCTGGCGCTACGAACAGCAACGGCGGTTCGGGCAACACCGGCAACACGGGCAACACCGAGGCCGGCGTTGGTGGTGTCGACAACAATGGCGAAGCCGGCGCTGCGGGCGCGGCAGGTACAGCTCCAGTCGAGCCCGGCTGCGTCGACGCTACGGGTTGCTACTCGTGCGTACCGAAGACCAACGACCAGTTCCTCAATCAATGCGTCGCGGGCGGGTGCCCTGCGCACTTCGACAACACCACGTTGGCGAAGCTCAACCTGGTCGGAACCCTCTGATGACGAAGACGGGTCCGAGAAGTCGTTTTTCGGACTCCGTCTCGGTTTTGGAAGCTTGAGATTCCAGAACGACCACGTCTGAGTTTCATAACGGTTCTTGGAACAAACTACCTCGAGCGTGCCGAGGTGTTCTCTGTAGAGAGCATCTCGGCATTGTTTCGCCCAGCATCAGTGATTCGGAGCATTCGTGAATAGGCATATCTCCGCGGCATCTGCGGTCGCGCTCTTGGCGGCACTGAGCAAGCCTTTGCTTGCGCAGTCTGCGCCCGCTCAGCCGCCGAGCCTCCCGCCGCCCCCGCCCGCTCCTACCGTCAGTGTCGAGGCGAGCCCCACAGCCGCACCGACGGCTGCACCGAGCGCCGACGGACCACTACAGAAAGAAGTCAGCGCGCAACGCGCCGACATCGACGAGCAGGACGCGCGTATCGATGCATTGGAGAAGCAGCTCAAGGCGCTGAAGAACGCGGAGCCACCCAAGGCCCCGCCGAAGGAGCCAGCCGAGGCGCCGGCTAAAGCGACAGCCGCCGACTTTCCGTTGAAGGTGTCCGGCTACGTTCAAGCTCAATATGAGTTTCACCAGGACTCTGAAGATCAGCTTCAACAAGGTGGAGTGCTACTCAATCAGAACCGCTTCCTGCTCCGGCGTACGCGCCTCAAGCTGCTCCGCGATTGGCAATACGGCGGTGTGATGATCGAGCTGGATGCCAACACCGTGAAGGGCGCGGCGATTGGCCTGCAGCACGCCGAGGTGTCGCTCGCCTATCGCAATCAAGACTACTCGCCGCTCGCGCAAGTGACCCTCGGCCTGTTCGACAATCCGTTCGGACGTGAGGTCGTCGAATCTCCGCGCGATCGTCCGTTCATGGAGCGCTCGCTGGCGTCGCGCGGCTTCTTCCCAGCGGAGCCCGACCTCGGTCTGCGGATTTCCGGGCAGGCCGCGTGGTTTCGTTACTCAGTTGCCGTGGTCAACGGTCAGCCTCTGGGCGATCGCACCGGCTTCGCTTTGCAAGACCCGAATGCTCACAAGGACGTGCTGGGTCGCGTCGGAGTGGACGTGACGCCGAGTGCTCCGCTGCGCGTCATCGGTGGAGTCTCCGTGCTGAACGGCAAAGGCTTTCATCCCGGCACCGACGCGACGAAAAATACATTGATCTGGCGCGATAACATTTCCGAAGACGGCCTGGTCACGCTGCCCGAGCTCAACGGTGTCTCCGGGGTGGCGGCGCAGCCTTCACAGAATTTCAACCGTTGGCTGCTCGGCGCAGACCTTGGTTTCGAAGTGATGTCGAAGCTCGGCGCCACCCATGTCTACGGCGAGCTCAGCGTCGGCTCGAATATGGACCGTAATCTGTTCATCGCCGATCCGGTCACGACTGGCCTGGATGAGCGCGAGCTCGGTTGGTATCTCGCGCTGTATCAAGAGCTCCCCCGGGGCCCGATCGCCGGTTTTCGCATCGACCAATACAACCCGAACTCGGACGTGGCTGACGCGCGCGCGGGCAAGCTGATCCCGCTGACCGAGACCGTTACTACGTACGCACCGCTGGTCGGCTTTCAAGTTCCGCACAAGGCTCGTCTCGTCGCCGAGTGGGACATTATTCACGACGCGATGGCACGCAACACGCTCGGTGTGCCGGTCGACAAGAAAAACAACATCGTCACGATTCGCCTGCAAGGAGAGCTGTGATGCGTGATTTAGCATTCTGTTTGCTGCCGATCTTCGGCCTGTCGCTGGTCGGCTGTGGAGACTCGCAGGCGGCGCCCTCCGGCTTAGAGGAGCCGGTGCGCATCGCGGGCGGGCAATTCATCGAGGGCAGCTTCCCCGAAAGCCACGCTTCGGGCCCCGAAGTCATGTCGGTCAACATTCGCAACCTGGAATTGCTCGAAGGCGCTTCCGGTAAATCAGTGACTGGGCTCGCCGGACCGGGCTCGCAATCCGTGGCCATTGCGTTGCAGGGGCTGGGACACGGATTTTGGGTCGTCCCGGTCGGCGGAGAAGATTTGGACGCGCCCGGCTCCTTCGATTGGGGCGCTTCACTGAGCTTTTCGACCAACGTACCCGGTACCACGCCGAAGCTGGAGTTCGCTGCTTCCGATGCGAGCGGTAACTTCGGACCGCTGACCACGCAGACTCTGTTCGTCAAGTCGCTAGTGCCGACGGGTCACGTCGTCGCCTCGCTCACCTGGGGTGTCGACGCAGATCTCGATCTTCACCTCGTCGCACCGGGCGGTAAAGAGCTCTCGCCGAAGCACCCGAACACGATCGCTTCCGATGCTGACGGCAAACCGGTGGCTGGCTCTGGGCTGCTCGATCACGACTCGCTTGCTTCGTGCGTCCCAGATGGCCTGCGCACTGAAGACGTCGTCTGGACGGACGCGCCCGCGGCGGGAACGTACAGCGTGTACGTGGACATGTTCAGCGCCTGCGGCAAGCCGGCGGCGAATTTCAAATTCTCTCTATTGGTAGATGGGCAATCGGTCCTCGAAAAGGCCGGACGGTTGCTCGACATCGACGCGGATGGCGGAGCCAGCTCGGGCCTTTTCGTCACCCAATTCACTTGTGATGAAGGAACAGGCACATGCTCATAACTAGTCTCGAAAAATTCTCGCTGATGGGTGCGTCGTGGGTACTTTACCTGCTCGTCGCGCTGTCCATGTTCTCGATCGGCATCATGTTCGAGCGCTGGATCTATTTTCGCAGCAACTCGTCGAACAACGTCAACGGTCTGGCCGACGCGCTGCTGGATTTTTTGAAGGCCGGCGATCGCCGCGGCGCCGAGCAGCTGCTGACCAATGACAAGTCGCTCGAAGCGCAGGTCGTGCTGCCGGTCTTGGGCTGGCTCGACGGCGGTCCGGACTCCGTGTCCGAAGCGCTCGACGCATCGCTGATGCGCAAACGCCCCGAGCTGGAGCGCGGGCTCACTTGGCTGGGCACGCTCGGTAACAACGCGCCGTTCCTCGGTCTGTTCGGCACGGTGATCGGCGTCATCCAAGCCTTCCACATGCTGGGCAGCAGCGGCGCGGGTGGCAATCAAGCCGCCATGGGCAACGTGATCGTCGCCATCTCCGAAGCGTTGATCGCGACGGGCGTCGGTCTGATCGTCGCGCTGCCGGCAGTCGTTGGTTACAACTTGACGCAGAAGCGCGTGGCCACGGTGGAGAACAACATCGCGCTGATCGGCAAGAACTTGCTGGCGTTGCTCAAGGCCGACGCCAAGTTGATCGCAGAGTTCCGCGCGCTCGCCGAAGAGCCGCCGTTCAGCGAGTCAGAGCAAGCCGAGTCTCTCGAGGGCGGCGTCGTCGCTGCCGAACAACCCGAGCTGGGCTGAAAGGGCAAGCCAATGGCTGGAACAATGAGTGGAGGCGGCGGTCGGCGTGCGCCGATCTCCGGCATCAACGTCACCCCGATGGTGGACGTGATGCTCGTGCTCTTGGTGATCATGATGGTCTCGGCTCAATACATCGTATCTCAGAGCCTCAAGGTCGAGCTGCCCAAGGCGGCGAGCCAGACTGATTCCGTGTCGTCCGTGGCGGCCGTCACGCTGACCAAAGACGGCAAGACCTATTACAACCAGAAGCCCGTCAGCGAGGCGGACCTGGTCGACAAATTTCGGAGTGCGCTGGCCGGCAACAAGGATCTGAATCTGATCGTCACGGCTGACAAAGAGGTGCAGCACGGCAACGTGGTGCACGTCATCGACCTCGCGAAGCTCGAAGGCATCACTAAATTCGCGATCAACGTCGAGATCGCGAACTGAGTCATGCGCTGGGCTAAATTCGGCTACATCGGCGGCGCGGTCTTGAGCGTGGCGGTCCACGTCTTCGCGTTCGGTGGCCTCAGCGCGATCAAGAAGAGCTCGCTCGGCAGGCAGACCGTCGCAGTGATGATGTCCTCTGCGAAGAAGAAGCAAAAGCCGAAGCCCCCCGAGCCGCCGAAACCGATCGAAGCCCCCAAGGAAATGCTGTCGCATCCGCTTGCGCCTGCGAAGGCCGCACCTCCGCCGGTCGCGCCTCCAGCGCCTGATCCGATCGCCGCAGCGCATCCGGCGCTGGCCGCGATGCCGGATTTTGGCATCAATTTGTCGGGCAATGGTGTCGGTGGCCCTGGCGGCATTGCCGTACCCATGGGCGGCCACGCGCAGCCTGCTGCCGAGCCCATCGCACACAAAGAGAAGACATTCGGCGCAGCGGCGGAGCGAGCCACGGTAGCCGCAGACGACTGCCAAGAGGACATGGTCAAAGCGAAGCAGCAAGGCTACGTGCAGCCGACCTACCCGGAGGACGCGCGCGCCGCCGGCATCGAGGGTCGCGTGCGAGTTCAGATCACGCTGGATGCTTCAGGCGCGGTGCTAGATGCGAAAATTGTCTCCGGTCTCGGGCACGGCACGGACGAATCGGCGCTTGCTGCAGCCAAGCGCATGAGTTTCAGCCCCGCGACCCGTTGCGGCAAAGCGGTGCCGTCCAGCTTCGTGATTTCGGTGCGCTTCGGACTTGGAGACTAAGGTGGTCAAAAAGTTACTCGGGGCGGCGTTGCTGCTCGCCTCACTGTGCACACCAAGAGTGGTGCTCGCGCAGGCAAATTCGGCAGAAACGCCCGGTCATCAGCCGAAGCTGACCAAGCTGCCGAAGCTGGTTCATTTCGAAGAGGCGCCGTACCCGGAGTCGGAGAAAGCCGCCGGAAAAACCGCTTCCGTCGTGCTGCAGATCGCGATCGACGACAAGGGCGCAGTGGCCGACGCAGTCGTTCAACAATCCGCCGGCGCCGCCTTCGACCAAGCCGCGCTCGAAGCCGTCAAGAAATTCAGCTTCGACCCCGCGGAGATCGACAACAAGCCCGCGCCGGTGAAGATCACGTATCGCTACGACTTCGTGTTCACGGTCGAGCCGCCGACACCGGTCATCAACTACGATGGCTATATCAAGAATCGCTTCAGCAAAGAGCCCATTGCGGGCGTAAAAATTGCGATCGAAGGCTTCGGGGAGGCGACGACCGACGAGCTCGGTCACTTCGAGTTCCAGGAAGTGCCGCTCGGCAAGCACGTCATCACGATCAGCGGCCCAAATTTGACCACGGTGACCACCGAAGAGGAGCTCGAGAAGGGCAAGAAGCTGTCCGTGAAGTACTCGCTCGAGCCGAAGGAAGAAGTCGCCCCGGGCGAGGAAGCGGATCTTGAAATCGTGGTCATCGCGCCCAGGATCAAGAAGGAGGTCGTCTCGACCGAGATAAAGGCCGAAGAGGGCCGCCGCGTTCCTGGCACGCAGGGCGACACACTCAAGGTCGTGCAGAATCTACCCGGCGTGGCGCGCGCTTCGTTCGGCTCCGGGCAGCTCGTAGTCTGGGGCGCCGCGCCGCAAGACACGCGTGTGTACGTGGACGGCATTCACATTCCGCTGCTCTATCATGGTGGTGGTCTGCGCTCGGTGTTCGCGGGCGATCTCGTGCGCGCGATCAACCTCGCCCCCGGCGGTTATGGCGCGGAATACGGACGCGGTCTCGGGGGCCTCGTCACGATCGACACGCGCGCACTGCGCCCCACGGGCGTGCACGGCTTCGTCGCGGCCGACGTGATCGATTCTGCCGCCATGGTCGAGGCCCCAGTGTCGAGCTCGACGCGCGTCGCGGTCGCCGCTCGGAAGAGCTACCTCGATCGTTCGCTCACGCTGTTCACCTCCAAAGACGTCGGGGATTTCGTCCCGATCCCGGACTACTACGACGCGCAACTGAAAATTAGCCACGATTTCGGCCAAAACGAGAGCGTCGAGGTGCTGGCGTTGACCTCACGCGACGCGCTCACGCGCACGCTGAAGAACGAAGATCCCGCGCAGGACAAGAGCGACTACACGCTCACGTCGTTCAGTCGCGTGGGCGTGTCCTACAAAAAGCAGCTCGAGGACGGCGCGAGCGTGCTGATCGCGCCTTGGGTGGGTGTCGATCACACGAACACTCAGGAGTCCTTTGGTGGTACCCCCACCCAGCTCGACACCAAGAGCAAAGTGTTCGGCTTTCGCTCGAGCTGGCGCGGTCGCATCGGCGAGCACATGGTGACGACGGCCGGCATCGACGTCGAGGGCAGCTTCTCGACCCTGACGCGCACCGGCTCGGTCACGCTGCCCGCGCGCGAGGGCGACTACTCGGTCTTCGGGCAACCACCGGGTGGTCAGGTCAACGGCGACTCTTGGAGCACGACCATCGTGTCGATCGCGCCGTACGCGCAGACGGACGTGAGCTTCTTCGGTGACACCTTGCATGTGGTTCCGGGTCTACGCATCGAACCGTACGTCACCGGCACCGACCACCGCCTGCCCGCCGTTCAGGGCATACCGGGCACCGGCATTACGCATCAAACTAGCGCGCTCGATCCGCGTATTTCCGTCTCCTATCAAATGGTGCCGCGGCTCGGCTTCAAAGCGGCGGCCGGCTACTACCATCAGTCTCCGCAAGCTGCGGATTTGTCAGCGGTATTCGGCAATCCACAGCTCGATATCGAGCACGCCTATCAGGTGCTCGGCGGGGCCAATTTCAAGCTCACTGACCACCTCTCGTTCGAAGAGGTCGTGTTCTACTCGAAGAGCGCGGATCTCGTGACGCGCAGCAACTCCAGCACTCCGCTGCTCGCCGAAGCGCTGGTCCAAGAAGGCCAAGGCCGCGCCTACGGGACGCAAGTGCTGCTCCGCCAAGAGCTGGCGAGCGGCTTCTTCGGCTGGGTCAGTTACACTTTGATGCGCAGCGAGCGCAAAGACCACACCGACAATGACTGGCGTCTGTTCGACTTCGATCAAACGCACGTCGCCACCGTCGTCGGCTCTTACGATCTCGGCAAAGGCTTCGAGGTCGGCGCTCGCTTCCGCTACGCCACTGGCTTTCCACGCACGCCCGTGGTCGGCGCGTTCTACAGCACGCGCCGCGACTTGTACGAACCGAGCTTCGGGCAACAGAACTCGGAGCGCATTCCCGCGTTCGTGCAAGCTGACGCGCGCGTCGCCAAGCGCTTCCAGGGCGCTTGGTGGAAAGCCGAGGTCTACCTGGACGTGCAGAACGTCACCGACCGCAGTAACCCCGAAGAGGTCGTGTACAACTACAACTACACGAAGCGGGCGTACATCACCGGTCTACCCACGCTACCGGTCGCAGGTGCGAGGTTCGAATGGTAAGTTCCTTGAGAATAACCAGGGCTTTTCTGCTTCTGCCGTGCGTGTTGGCTTGCACGCCGGCGTTCTCCGATCGCTCCTCGGCGGTGAGCGGTCCGCGCGTGCTCGCCATTCGATCGGACCCAGCCGAAGCCCCGCCAGGCAACGACGTCTCGTATCGCATCCTGGTGGTCGACGACCAGGGCCCGGTCAATTCGCCGCGAGCCAAATGGACATACTGCACGCAGCCGAAATCGACGAACGAGCTGAACGACGTCGCGACCGCGTGCTTCGGCTCAGGCGTCGTCTTCGAGCCAGGGCCGGACGGTGGGACTGAGGCTTCGATCCTCATGCCGTTCGGCAGCGGCGTGTCTCCGACAGGTAAGCTGCCCATCACTGGTTGCGCGCAGTTTGGACCGGACGTACCGCACCCGACTGGCGGCACGGGCCTCGACTCGAGCGGCAATGCCGTGAACCAAACTCAGGGGCGCCCGACCGATGCGGACTCCACGGGTGGCTACTACCAGCCGCTGATCTTGCAGGTGAACGCCGACGGAGCCCAGATCCCGACGCTCGGCGAAACGCGGATCACGTGCGGTCTCGCCGGCAGCACTACTGACCAGCTCCGGGATTACCACGCGCGCACCAAAACCAACGAAAATCCCCAGCTTCTGTCGGTTACGAGTCCAACTCGCGGGGATCAGGAGCTCACCGCAGTCGACCTAGCAGCGCCGCTCGCCTTCGAGGCATCGAAGACGTTCACCTTGCGCGCGAGCTGGCCCGCTTGCCCCGCCGAGGCGAGCTGCGGTGACGGAATCTGTAGCCCCGGTGAGGCAGTCCAGGACTGTCCAGACGATTGTACGACGCCCAAAGGCTGCGGCGGTTCGGAACCCTTCGCTTACTTGGATCCCCAAAGTCACCAAGTGGTCGGTCGCCATGAGTCGCTGCGTGTGTCTTGGTTTGCAACGGGCGGCTCCTTTGATTCCGATCACACGGGTCGCTTGGAGAGCGAGTTCGCTCAGACGTCGAGCGACAACACCTGGACGGCCCCCAAAGATCCTGGTCCGGTGTTCATGTGGGTCGTGCTGCGGGACGATCGCGGCGGCGTGGACTGGCAGAGTTTTCGGGTCGATGTCCAATGAGCCCGATCCGTGACGGCTTCGTTGTGAGCAGTGCAGAGCTGCTACCGACTCGTCACGTGGCAGTCACATCTGTCGATTAATCGCGAGTACACAAATGGCTCGAATTTTAGTGATCGAGGACGAGGCCGACATCCGGCAAGTGCTCGACTATAATTTGAAGAGCGCCGGGCACGAGGTGGTGGAAGCCTCCCGCGGCGCAGACGGCTTGCGGCTGCTGCGCGAACGTGAGCCGGATCTGGTGCTGCTCGATCTGATGCTACCCGACATGCCGGGCACCGAGGTCTGCCGCTCGATCAAAGACAATCCCGCGACGCGCGCGTTACCGGTGGTCATGCTCACCGCACGCGGCGAGGAGATCGACCGGGTGGTTGGCTTTGAAATCGGTGCCGACGACTACATCACCAAACCCTTCAGTGTCCGCGAGCTAGTGCTGCGGATTCGGGCTGTTTTACGGCGTCGCGAGCTGCCCGTCACGGACGGGCCCAGCATCGAATTCGGCAATTTGAGGCTCGACCGCGCGGCGCACCGGGTCTGGGTCGAGACCGAGGAGGTCGAGCTGACCGCGCTCGAGTTCAAGCTCTTGGTCACGCTGTACGAGCGCCGCAACCGCGTGCAGTCGCGCAGCGCGCTGCTCGACGAAGTCTGGGGCATCGACACCAAGATTTCGACGCGCACTGTCGACGCGCACGTCAAACGCCT
>Ga0210392_10000635_pt1 | contig 20694 bp, 26 predicted proteins | sample IncBWC30OmetaG_FD_161057 | JGI IMG/M metagenome (GOLD analysis project Ga0210392, IMG submission 161057) | Forest soil microbial communities from Barre Woods Harvard Forest LTER site, Petersham, Massachusetts, United States - Inc-BW-C-30-O ...
GTTGGAAGCTATCAGCGGAGAAACGGCAACCATTGGAACCGTGACATGCCCATGCACGGCGGCGAACGATCCAGAAGACCAGCAAACGTTTGAGGACGGCGGAACGGTCTTCAAGCGCACGGCCAGTATCAACATTCGGAAAAGCCAACTGAATTTGCCGGGGTTTTTTATCGACATCGGCCTAGACGCGACATACCGCGGCACGAGCTATCGAGTTTATGCGATCCATGATAGCTCTGCCTATTGGAAAGTAGATTTACTCCAGTTGCAAGCATGATCGACTACTACGTTGAACAGGTCGTCATGGATTTGCTTGGTCAAACCATCGGAAGTCCGTCTATTTTCCATTCGATGGAAGATTCAACAGGCGAGCTTGTTCTGCCGGCTATCGTCGTTTCGGCTCGCCAGGATGTCGCCGGATTAGGCCGCAATCAGGTTTATACCTACATCGTCACCATCGAATATAAGACGATTCCGGCGTTGCTGGTCGTCGCCGACGCTGTGTCGGTGATGCTCGCGATAGATAACGCGATGAGCACGGGCAATCCAAGCGTAGCGAGCGCGGCGACTTACTTCAATCATTTCTCAGTTCACGGATTGCTGCAAGCGGAGCACCAAATCAACAAAGAGCGGCGACTGAACATCCGCGAAGTCAACTGCGTAGTTCAGGCGAAGAACCTCCTCTAGTTGACACAACTTCAAAATTGAATTTATGGCTTCCTTTACGCTTACCAATTTGGCGAATTACGCTTTCGGCATTGGAGCCGACGAAACCGCGATTAACGTGGACAAAGTCACCGTAAAATCCAGCGGAAAGGTTAAGGAAGTCGCTAGTCGCGCGAGTCTTATTATCGGACGAGTAGATTACGGATTCATGAAGAAAGTCAGCGTTTCTGGTTTTGTTGCCGGAACGACTGGAGTTTTTTCGGCAGCGAACATCGGAAATTTCGTAACGGTAGCGAACGACGTGGCTCTCGCAGGATTGGCAACGACTCTCGGGCTGTTCCTTGATGATGTAGAAGTCACGAGAACGTCCGAAGACTTGGAGAAGGTTGTCTACAATCTGACCGCCTATCCTGGCATCGCTTCATCGGCAACTCAGACAACCACGTAAGCAGGTGAGCAAACTACCTAGCTATCAATCGTTGCTCGGGCATATTGAGCATCACAACATCCGCAAATGGCTTCTAGAAGGAGCTAAGCGAGAGGATGCGAACACAATCCGCGCGGCCATAGAGCGTTTGTCTGACGATCGCCTCAACCGACGGATGGCTCGTCTGCTTCACATAGAATCCGAAAAATGATTTTCCCTAAGCTTGAAGTAAAAATGCGGTCCAATATTCAATCTTGGGCCGCTGCGCTCGCATATCTCAGCTTGTGCGCTGCAGCTTTCGTTATCTATCCTATTTTAGGCAAGGATTGACAGTGCAGGGGATTTCATATCCCTATGCATTCAATCCCTGTTTCTAAAACGGAAGAGAAGCCCAAGCGTCTCTCGGAATCGATAACGAACACGAAAAAGGCGGCTGTTCTAGCTACTCTCGGAATTCCTTTCGAAGAGAAGTCAGGAATCTACATTCGGTACGACGACGAGAATCCGCGGAAGTCTGGCGGCGTTGCTCATTTCCATTTCAAGCCAGAAGCAGCCGAAGACATCCGTCGATTGCTCGGAAAATACGACGACGAGAAATCCGATATCGAATTTGACGATATCTGTCGCGAATTCATTGAAAACGGAAGTCGCGAAGTTAAAGAAGCCGTTTTAGTTATTCGGCAAGCCTACACCGATGCGTTGCCGGTTTGGGGCCGGCGCATAATCGAGAACTACATCCGCCTCGTTCAATTTCTAAAGTCCGATGCTCCAGAGTTTGTAGTCACCGGCGGCGAACCTTGCTATGATGATGAAGGCGGATTAGTCGGCAAACAAGGATTCCAAATCAGGTTCGTGCCGAGAAAGAAAGCTAATGGAAGTGCAAATTAACCTTGCCGAATTTGAACGCGCACTGGATAAGGCAATCTTCTACAGCTCGCGAGACGTTTCTGAAGTTATTAACGCGGCGTGTCTGGACATAATAATAAATTCGGCCAAGGCGATGCCGACGGCCGATAAGGAAAAGATGCAGCATCAATTGCAGGATACGATATCCGCCGTTTCTAAAAAGACTGGCAAGCAATACTCGCGCCGCCATCCGTCACGACTCATTTACAACATCGTCAACGCTCGATTGGCGAAAAAAGGCGGCGCAGGATTAGCCGGCCAGGAGATGAAGGTCGCTGCGAGCAAAATTATCAAGGCTAGATTGGCGAGTATAGGATATGTCGCCTACGCCGGATTCCAAAACGCAAACCTAGCATTCGGCGGGAAAGGATTCGGAAACAAGCAAAAGAAGGCCATGAACCCAAGCTCGCAAGCCGCAAAGGGATATGGTACGCCGGCCAATAGGCGAAGTCTATGGGCGGAGTTTACGAATACCGCAAAAATGGCTTACGAAATAGGAGGAGGAATCGTTCAAATGATCGTCGATTTTAAGACTATCGACATGGAAGAGCATCTTGAGGCGAAGCTAGGAAGGAGCTTTAAAAGCCTATGAGCCTTAGAGATGATCTCGCCGTTTTTGATCCAGTCTCCGACGTCCAGTCGGCATATGACGAGAGCGCGCGCACTGTATTTAATGAATCCGAATTGCGTCCATGGACGATATCCAGACATTCGGTTGCCATCGCGCTTGGATGCAAGCTGGCATCGGCCGTCGGTCCATTTGTGGCAGAATTCCTTGAGACTGGCTCTTACGATAATGTTTTTCGAGATGTGGTTATTGTTCTATACCTTTCTAGTTTGTCTGACGATAATGTTTTGGCCTTAGATGCGAAGCTTAATGTTCAAAAGGCTATGTCCGAAGCTTATTCGTGGGCGGAACGTCATGGCGTGGCTTATGGGTCGCAAGGTTTTATCTCGGGCGTTGCCATACTCGACAAGATTCTGCGAAATATTTTATCTTCCTTTTTCGAAGTTGAACACGACAGCGAACTTGAAGTTAAAAAAAAAGATATCGACCATCCTGGCAAATTCAGATTGCGGGGCCAGCCAGTCAATCAAGCGGAATCTCAGCCGAAAGAATCATTGCTTCGATGCCTATGGCGCAAGCTGTTCAATGGCAATCGTTCTATTATAGTAACATCCGAGAATATGCCTTGAGGCTTAACTTCAATCGGATGGCTTCAGAAAAACAAGCTGAAAATGATCGAAGAAAGATCCTAGAAGATGCCTGAAATCAAGGTTAAGATCAGCGGAGATAACAGCGGATTCAATCGCGCCATGAAAGACGCTTCGTCTACTTCTCGCGCGTTCGCTGGTGAAGTTAAGTCGGAAGTCGCCGGCGTCACCGATGTTTTAACTAAAGTCGCTGGAGGATCGGGATTCGGTAAACTTGCCAGTCTTCTAGGTGCAGGAGGATTAGCCGGAGCGGCCGTTTCGTTCGGAGTTGCTTTAGTCGGCGCGGTTAAGGGCGGCGTTGATGCATTTGAAAAGCTGGAAACGGCGCAAGCGCGCGCGTCGGCGGCGTTCGGCTCAAAAGGGATGGCTTTTCAACTTAAGGAGTGGGCTAAGCAAAACGCTGGTTCCCTCGCGCCGGAGGATCTTGTCGGCGCAGCTACGGCAATAAAAGAAGGCGGAGGAAAGCAGATGTCCATGGAGGAAGCGCAAACTAGGACGATGCAACTCAGAGGCGCGGCCGCTTATACTGGATCTTCTTTGGGCGAGATGGCTGACTTGTACGCAAAGGGTCTTTCGCACGATTTCACCAACTTGGGCCGGATGTTCCGAAGCAACTCTGGGTTGCGTGAAATTTTCAAGGAAGATTTGCCAGAGGTGCCTGACTTGGATAAGGCGGCGACGAAGGGCGAAATTACGCCGGAAATGTTTAATAGAGTTTTAGCTAAAGAATCAGCTCCCGGCGGCGCATTCGCTCAAGCAAGGCAAGAGCAAGGCGGAACGTTGTCCGTTACGGTTGCAAAATTGCAAGTCGCTATCGGACAAGTTGAGGAAACAATCGGCGAGGGATTGGCTCCGGCGCTTAAGGCACTCACGGCGGATTTAACAAAGGATCTCGGAGGCGCTTCCGCGCAAGCTAAGATATTTGGCGAAGCGATCGGAAAAGGCGTCGAAAACATCGAGAAAATCTTGCATTCTCCAGCTATTGAAATGCTGCTAAAGGCAGGCGGCGCGGAGAGAGGAGTTGCCATGCAAGGTCTTAGCAAGATCGGGGATTTCTTTAATGGAACCGCCGATATAATCGCGGCCAAGTTTCACGACACGAATCAAGACGGATCAGCGAAGAATACATTCAAGGAAATGAAAGACGCTCTCCATCAAAGCGTTTTCAATTTGAAGGATACGACACAAACCTTGAAAGACGTAGTGAATCCGCAATCTCAATAGTTTATGGCAACGTCTATTTACACCGGACCTCGGACGTTTACAGAAACCGATCAACGGCGGATCGACAACCAATTCGGTCAGCCGGAAACGGTCGTCGGAACATACATGGGCCTAGAGGCGGATTTCGCGGCGTGGGTCCCGGCGTTCGGCTCCGCTCATCCAGAGTTTCCTCTTTGCTTCCTTACCCAGATCAGCCGAAGCGACGCGGCCGGAAGCTTACTGCAAGTCATCTTGACCTATACCGGAACCGAGATAAGCACTCTCAAAACAAGCTCTGGATTGCTATATAGCAACTTGCAAACTGAAACGCAGCTTGTATCGAAATCCTTTTCTTGGGACGGCAACGCGCTGGTTTCATCGGTTCAAAAAAAGATCAGTTTTTCGTCTCAGTTCACGACGATCGAAGCGACATTTAGTTACACCGCGTACAATTATCCCAACGCCGGCCAATTTCAGAGCGCTGCCAGGATTCTAGTAGCGATAATCAATCCTTATTGGATTCTTTTACAATCGGCGCCGGATGTTGTGATCACTGGTATTCCGACGTTGCCGACAACGATCAATCCCAATCTTGTCCTAACTAGATTCAGCGCGAAGCAATCGTCAACATCCAGCTATAGCGGATCGGCGAGTACTGGCAGCGTTTCCAGCTCTCGCGGCCCATGGAGCGTAAGCGAAACTTGGTCGGTGGAATATAACCTCGCAAGCCTGGGCGTCACGGCATCGGCATATACTTTCTAAAATGAATCTCAATTACAAAATATCCGAGATTCAAAACGGCGGAATTCCAGGCTATAACGATCATTTGAATGATATGATTCGTTGCATCAATTGGATGCTCGGGATGCGAACGTCCAACGGAAATCCAATTTCCGAAAGTTCATCAGGGCCGGTTATTGATCTTGGCGAATGAACATCAATTATAAGGTCAAGGAAATCTCCCGCGGCGGCATTCCCGGCTATAACAAAAAGATCAATGAGATGGCGAAATGTCTCAATTGGTTGATGGGGATGCGGGCCATTAATGGAGACAATATTTCCGAGAGCGCGACAGGACCGATAATCAATTTGTCTAATTCTGCAACGACTTCTCCAACTCTCGTTGGAACGAACGCAAATTTTGTCGGAACCACCAGAACGAATAATTATAGCGGAATCGGAGCGTTCCCCAATCCGTTTATTTACACTTTCTCGGTGGGGGCCCCCATAACCATACCAACAACGAATCCGGCTGTCTACATGGCTACAGTTGGAAGCCCAACGAATCCCTATTTGGTTCTTCAAAATGTTTCCACGTCCTTGATAACGCCGGTAACCGTAAGCTATAATCTAGATATCGACTATGATGGAAATCCCTGGTATTCAACAAGCGGTTCGTGGACTTCTAATTTTAGCGATCCGATAAGCTATAATATCCCGCTATCCGCTACAGGATGGACGCTTGCGCCTTCGGGACTTGCTGGTTTTTCCAGGGACACGGGTCTATGGGTTTACCCTTATACTGGAACGATATCAGCGAGCACTACTCCTAATGTTACTTGGACATTCACGGCGTCTCCAGGGGGAGCAGGCAATGCGTATGCCGATGCTTTCGAAATCTTGCTGTGGGGATTTAATTTTACGGAACCGTAGATTTGACATCTATTCGCGCATAAGGTGATCTCTCTTTATTTCGATCGGAATCTTCTCTCGTTTGTTGCCGTTCCGGGCAATCCGGCTCCTACTTCTTTGAAGCTGGTTTACGGAGACAATTACAATATCCAGATCGGAATAGTTGCAGCCGGCGTCTTCCAAAGCATCAATTCTAGCGACACGCTTTCGCTTCTCTTGTATCAGCCTGGAACTTTGCCAGATACGCAATTGGCAATAATCGGAACGCCAACAAAGACGAGCGACGCGAACGGGAACGATTGCTTCCAGTGCAATATTAATCTCTTTACGACGGCGCTTGCAACTTTAGTTCAAACGCCGAATACGCCGATAACGAATGCGCTTTTGCGCGTCGTGTTTTCGCCAGTTGACGGCGAACGGTTCTCTACGGCGACGGATCTTCCGGTTACGGTGGTCCCGGACGTTACACAAGGCGCATCGGGAGCAACTCCGGCAAGCGGAACATATCCGGCGCTAAACGGTAACGCTGCGACGTTCTTGGACGGAGCCGGAGCCTGGGTTACTCCGACAGGATCGACGTTTCTAACTACGGTTGTTTCGTTCACTATTCCGGCTGCTTTATCGACGGTTGTTTTAACTGTCGCGAGCCACACCGATATCGTCGTTGGAGCGTCGGTTTACGTAACTGACGGAACGCTTTTCATGAATGGCGTTGTAACTGTCATTTCTGGAACAAGCGTCACCGTTAAGAACCTCGGCGCGCCAGGATCGGTTTCGGGAACGATGGGTACGGCTCATTTATATATTGGCAACGTTGCCGACATAACCACGACTTCACAATTCGGAACGGTCAAGCCGGATGGATCGACGGTAACCGTTTCTGGCGGCGTCATTAGCGTTCCAACTGCAACGTCATCAGTTTTAGGATTAGTAAAGCCGGACGGAACTAAAATCACTGTATCCAGCGGAGCAATAACTGTTCCGACCGCAACATCGTCGGTCCTGGGCGTCGTCAAGCCTGACGGAACCACGATCGCGAATTCCAGCGGAGCAATCAGCGTGCCGACTGCGACGACTTCGGCGCTTGGTTTAGTAAAGCCCGACGGAACTACGATTACAATTTCGTCTGGCGTCATTTCGTCGTCCGGCGGCGGCGGCGGAAGTGGAGGAGCATCGACAACGACGACGGCAAACTTCACGTGTCCTGGCTATAATTTGAGCGTGACTGGCGTTACAGTTGCCAGTTCCGCTTGGATGCAAATTGGCAAAGAATATTTCGTTATCGGCGTTGGATCATTTATTTGTACGGCCAATAACACCGGAACGAACACGATTTCGCTGCAGAACACGGGAGCGTATGGAAACAACTCCAGCGGAACGGTTTCAACTGGCGCATTGATTATAGCCGCCCCGTTTGACGCTTCGGTACATTACGTTCAAGACGAGTTTTTCTGGAACATTCAAAGCCCGACGAATGCCACGGCTGTCGGGCCCTGGTTCTTCTTGAGTTCGGCTGGATTTATAGCGAACGGATCGACGTTTACTACTGATTCGTCAGGAATCGCCTTTAACACGAGCACAAGCGCTACGGCGAGTTTGGCAATATGCTACGGCGGCAACGCCGGGTTCCTTATCGGAACCAATATCGTAATGAATCGTTGGAGAGTTTACATTCCGACTCTCTCGACAAGTTCGCAGAGATTCGCGCTATTCTTCGGAATAGGTGGACCACAAGCAAGTGCATTTTCCTCGGTTACAAGAAGCGTAGGCTTTTCGTACACAGACAACGTAAATTCCGGCGATTGGACTTGCACCTATCTCAAGAGCGGAACTACGACTACGGTCGATTCGACGGTGGCTGTCGCGGCCGCAACTTCTTACGACCTTTATCTAATCATTGATCCGACAAATGCTTATTGGTTGATAGGATCTAATAACGCAACGCCAGTTCAAGTGAAAGCTCTTGCTTGGTCCGGTCTTTTTACCACCGGTCTCAATTATGGATCTACAGCCAGCATGGTGAAGTCGGTCGGGACCACGGCATCAACTGCCGATGTTCTTTTATTCGAGCAAGCCATAGCTTACGCAAGTGGTCCAAATCCAAGATATACGCTTCGCGGATTAGCGGTTTCAGGAAGCTAATTATGAACATCACGCTTATTCGCGATAATGACGAAACGGCGACATTCACGGTTATTCGCGCTGATGGAACAACCCCGGATCTGACGGGCGCATCAACGGCGTCGATTGATCTTTACGTTAAAAACACCATTTACGATCTCAACGCTGCCGCCCTGGCTCATTACGCTATCGGCACTGGAATAACGGTGCAATCTCCAACGTCTGCTGGCGCTGTCTTCACCTGCGAATTCACGAAAGATTTAACTACGAATATCTCTTCGCCGGTAACGCTAGTCTTCGATATTTTGATCACGGATAACAGCGGTCGAAAATTCACGGCCGGCCAGGGCAGCACAATCTCGGTAGTTCTGAACGCCTCCCGTTGACATTGCTTGAAAAAGCATGGCCAGCGGCATAACGAATTTTACTTTTAATCTAATGCTGGAGAAGCTTCTCCGGGGTACGGCCGGCACATGGCCAAGCACAATTTATATCGGCCTTTTCACGGCTACGCCTTCCGACACCGGCGGCGGTACTGAATATACCGGGTGGGGCTCTCGGATGTCGAATACTGTCGGAACGTCACTCTTCAATGCGCTTTCCGGCGGCAGCACGGCGAATACAAGCACGCTGACGCTTACGGCATCGGCGACGACGGGCTCCGGCGGATCAAACGTTACGCAGATCGGAATTTTTGACGCGGTGACTTCGGGAAACTTGCTTCTGTGGTGCGACGTTACTACGCCGATGCCCGTTGTGGCGACTAACCCGATTTCAATTGCTTCTGGCGCTTTAGTAATTGGCGGAATCTAAGTTAGCTAAGATTCAAGACGAAGGAAAGGCCGATCGTAGAAATGCGGTCGGCCTTTTTACTATATGGCAGTAACGGTAGCGCAATCAACCAAAGGGGCAACAGCGAGCGGCAATACATTAGCCGCCACATTTGCTTCGAATACGACGAGTGGAAATACGATCGTTGTAATTGCGCATGGGTTTAATTCCGGGGCGCTTCTTACCGTATCAAGCATAGCGATAAGCGCCGGCAGCGCAACGTTCACCGGCGGAAAGCAAATCGCCCAAGCCGGAACCACTTCCTATCCGTGTTCCGAGGGATGGGCCGCAGCAAACATAACTGGCGGCACGACACCAAAGATCACGGTCACTTTCAGCGGAACACCGCAATTCGGCGACGTTTTTATTTATGAGCTGGCTGGAATGCCGACGACCATAACGGCCGACGGCACAGCGGCAGGCAAGGCGGGAACGACAGCGACCGCTTGCACGGCTCCGTCTATCACTACGACTGGCTCAAACACTATCGTCTTCGCTGCGTTTGGCCCAAGTCAGGCAATGACCGCCGGAGAATCTGGATGGACGTCTCAAATAGGTTCTGGCGGCGCGACGGCGGATGACCTCGCGGAAGACAAGATTTTCACGTCCGGGCAATCGGGCCTAGTTGCGACAGCTACACAGTCCCCGACTGGAACTTATTCCGCGATCGTTTTTGCTTTAGCTGGCACAAGCTCTGGAGTCAGTCTGGCAGGAACCGTCCAGGGGAAAGCGGCAAACAGTTGTGCTCTAACGGTAACTCGAAATCTCAGCGGAACTATTCAGGGAAGTGCGGCGATAACCTGCGCGCTTAAAGTTGCTCGCAACATCGCCGGGACAATCCAGGGGACCGCGGCTATTTCATGTGCGCTTAAGATTACTCGCAATTTGGCAGGAACCGTTACGGGTCACGCGGCTATTTCGGATGCCCTCACGGTTACTCGCAATTTATCTGGAACCGTCCAGGGGAAAGCTGCCATATCTTGCGCTTTGACGGTAACTAGGGCATTGGCTGGAACGGTCACCGGACACGCAGCTAATTCCGATGCGTTAACCGTAACCCGGAATCTTGGTGGAACCATCCAGGGAAAAGCTGCGATTACATGCGCCTTGACGATTGGCGGCGCCGTGAATTTCGGCGGAACTATTCAGGGAAAAGCCGCGGTAACCTGCGCGCTTAAGGTTACTCGCAACATAGCCGGAACCGTCACCGGACACGCCGCGGTTTCGTGTGCGCTAGCCGTCACTAGAAACCTCGCAGGAACGGTAACCGGACACGCCGTAGTCTCAGACGCTCTCACGGTTACTAGGAATTTAGCCGGAACCGTGCAGGGCAAAGCTGCGATCTCGTGCGCGATCACGGTCGGCGGCGCGGTGAATCTTGGTGGAACCATCCAGGGAAAAGCTGCGATCTCTTGCGCTCTCAAAGTTAGCCGCAACATCGGCGGGACAGTCCAGGGACACGCGGCGAATTCGTGCGCGCTAAAAGTTACTCGTAACTTAAGCGGAACTATTACGGGCCACGGTGTCATTACGTGCACGCTTCTGGGATTTGTTCCATCCGGTACAATCACCGGTCACGCGGCTAACTCTTGCGCTTTAAAAGTAACAAGGAATTTATCAGGGACTGCTCAGGGACGAGCAGCTAATTCTGGATCGATAAAGGTTTCTCGCAACTTCGCTGGATCTTGCATCGGTAAATCTAATTGCCGATTATTTTTGACGATTGGGTCGGCGCTTCCTCCGCCTCAAGCAAATATGTCGATAAGCGTTGCGACGAACGCTCTCGTATCTACAGTGATTACAAATGCTTTGACAGTCACCTTCTCATTAAACTGATGAAGCCCATTCTCGACATAATTCATTCAGGATGGGATGCGTATTCTCGCGATATACCGTCTAATTCCGCTCTTGGGATTGTCGGCGCCGCTCTCAGCGCAAGTTCCGACATGGAAGGCGATCTGGATAGATTGGTCCATTCAATGGCGGGGATAGGCGGATTGGCTGTGGTTGTTCTATCGATAATGAATCTTTGGCTGTCGTTTCGAAAACGTAAACAGGATCTCGATAAAGAGCCTTGACACGGAAAGCGTTTTTGTGAAACGCCTACCATTCATTTTGTGCGCCTTGCTGTTCTCGGGATGTGCCAGCATTAGTGTGCCAGGCTATTCCGTTTCTCTTTCAGCAATCCAGCTTGGACCTGTCCAGCTAGGCTCTGTCACGGTAACGGTTGCGCCTCATGTCGATACGTTTCCAACGCCGGCTAAGAAATGAGCTTTAAATCTGACCTAGTTGAATTCGGAAATTGGGCGCTTGGGCCGTCTTGGAAAACGAGCATAGCCGGCTACGCCCAATTATTCGCCGTTACCGCATATCAGGCATACGAAGCGTTTAACGGAAAAGACTTAAATCAGCACGACGTTATCGCAATTTTTCTAAGCGCTGGCCTAGCCGTTGTCGGACGATTTGCGAAAGATCACGGCATCGAGGTTCCGCAATCGGCGGCGGATGAAGCGAAAGACAGAATCTTAGACCAGATCGACAGGATTAAGAAGGCTGCGCCGGCCGAACAATTCAAATTTACTCCAGACGGCGCTGATGCCCCGATACGCGGCGTTTTCCCGATAACTGCCGACAAAATGGAATCGCTTTGTGTCGGTCAATTCGAACCGTATAAACTCTACGCAGCAGCTATCGTCGAAAACAGCTTCAAGTATGGAATTAATCCCTTATTCGTGCTTGCAAATATTGCGAATCAAGCCGTTAACCCAGAGTATAAGAATCCCCTCGGTATCTCGACCGATACTTATCCTTACGGAGAATCTAATGGACACGTCAAAAACGGTCCTAGAAAGTTCTCCGAATCAGATTGGCGATTAGCGTTCGACCGCCAATTCTCTGTCATGGCAAGCGGGAAGGCTTACTCTAGCGCGCGAACAATCGGGCAATGGGCGTTAATAGACGCCCCGCCGGGCGCTGAGAACGACGTTCACGGAACGAACGCGCAAGAGGGCGCTGATGTCGGTTCTCTTTATAATAAATTGGTCAAATCGCTGTAAAAGTTATGTCAGATCCGAAGACGTGTAAATCAGGGAAGGATCACGCGCCGGCTAAGATTCCGTCTGGGCGGGTAAAAGCGAATCCGGCGATATTCAATTTGGAATGCGTCGTCGTGTGCGATCGTTACCACGATTTTTTAGCTCAGACGTTGCCGCACAATAAATTTCTGTTCAACAAGCTTGTCGTCGTCACGTCCCCGGAGGATTTGAAGACGCGGCGAATTTGCGAGTTCCATCATGTCGAATGCTTGCAGACGGACAGTTTGCGCTCGCGCTGGAAAGAGTTTTGCAAAGCGGATGGCATCAACGAAGGGTTGGCTAAGCTTTCGCAAAGCGATTGGGTTGTGCACATGGATGCCGATATCTATCTTCCGCCGCAAACCCGAATACTTCTTGAGAGAGCAAATTTAGACCCGGCGATGATTTACGGCATCGATAGATTTAATATCACCGGTTACGAAGTTTGGGACGAATTCAACGCTATGCCGAAGCTGCAACATGAATGCGACGCATGGGTCCATATGAACGCTTTCCCGATAGGAACGCGCGTTATGCACAGGCATTCGGGCGGATACGTCCCCATTGGATTTTTCCAAATGTGGCATCCATCTACTTCGGGCGTCGCCGATTATCCGTCTAACCATAAAGACGCTGGCCGCACTGATATGCTTCACGCATTGCGCTGGCCGCGCAGTCTCCGCGGATTCATACCGGAAGTCATCGGATACCATCTAGAATCCACGGACGCTAAAATGTCAGCGAATTGGAACGGGCGCACAACGGCTCATTTCGGGCCGGAATAAATCTCGTTGAAATAATTGTTGCACCATTTCAAGATGAGTGCAATAAACAAGGTTCAATGAAAACCTACCACGGAACGATAGTTGACTCATCGGGAAGAGCAGTGAAAGCAACCATCACGGCTCTATTGTGCCTCGCGTCATTTGCATTTGGGAACTCGTACAGTACGAATTTCCCCGCCAACGAAAATCCAATTTCACAAAGCGGAATGTGGCTAAATGGTAAAACTATTGGCCTTGATTGGTCGAACGTCTCAACAAGCGGGGGATTAGCGCAGGGGCAGCAAGTTCCCGATACTGGCGCTTTTAACGATTCGACAGCGATACTCACCGGTCAATGGGGCCCGACGCAAACCGTAACAGCCACGCTCAAGAACAGCGTTACGGCAACAGCTCCAGTTGTCGAAATAGAACTCCGCCTCAGAAGCACGATAACGGCGCACAGTTGCACAGGATACGAGGTTTATCTTTCGGCTGATCCGGTAAACCCTTATTTGCAAATCGCCAGATGGAACGGACCATCTAACAGCTACGCAAACCTCGCCGAAAATACCAATGTGGGCGTAGCCAAAACCGGCGACATTCTCTCGGCGACCATTTCGGGAAGTACTATAACAGCATCCATCAACGGCGTTCAAAAACTGCAAGTCACCGATTCTACGTTTAATTCTGGTAATCCTGGAATCGGTTTTTATCTGTCGAACACGGGCGGAAAAATGACGCCAACGTCTACGCTCTACGGCATCACTAATTTTACGGCCACGGACGGTTTGGGCGCTTCTCCGACACCAACGCCTACTCCGGCTCCGACGCCCACTCCTACTCCAGTGCCTACGCCCACTCCGGCTCCGACGCCTGATCCGACACCAACTCCTACTCCGACACCATCTCCAACTCCGGCTCCGCCGGCGAATCTAATCGTCACGGTGACAGCGCCTCCCGGCGTAACGGTAAACGTTATACAGCAATGAAATATCTGCTTTCTATCATTATGGCACTTTCTCTAGGATCGGTGCACGTATTTGGGTCGGTGAACTTATCGTGGGATAAAGACACTGACCCGACGGTCACCGGGTACTTGATAAAATACGGAACGCAAAGTGGCGTATACGGATTTTCGACGGACGTGAATACTGCTACGTCCGTTTCGCTGAACCTTAATCCTGGCACATATTTCTTTGCGGCGTTCGCTTACGATGCCAGCGGAGCACAATCGCTGCCGTCGAATGAAGTCTCGGCAACCGTAGCCGCCCCAACGCCGACTCCTGCTCCGACTCCGACTCCGACGCCCGTCCCGCCCGTGTATCAATTTCTGATTCCGCCGACTGCCGGCGCGATTACGCTGGGTGCGAATACCTTCACGTTTGCGTCGTCGAAATCCACGGGCGGCTACGTTATATTGACCAACGGCAAAAACATGGGTGCGTCGGGCACAATAATGTTCATGGAAGGAGCGAATCTCTACATCCTGAATCAAGCAGGCAACTGGTATCAATGGGTTGGAACGACTGCTACGGGATGGAAAATTCTACCAGGGGCTCCAACCTATCCGTAGAAGCGATTTAAGTCGGATAGCTCACGCTTGCCGACGCATGGGGTTAGCCGAAAACTTCTGCCAAAGACACGGCTGACCCTTTTGCAATTTCACTCCGATTCCTTCGGGATACGGACGCGAAAGCCGGGCCGGGACCTGAAATCCCGAGCACCCGGCTTTCTGCTTTTTCCGGTGCAAGGCGGTGCAAATAGAAACGACCTTTTCTTTCTCGCCTCTGCGAAACCTGACCGAAACCAACCGATTTCCACACATCCCTTGAGCCGAAGGTTGCAGGTCCGAGTCCTGCCGGACGCATAAGTCGTTCATAATCAACGACTTATGAAATAACGGTGCAAATCTTGGTGCAAACTGGAAAAAATCTGATATCGTGGTGTCAATGAATACGCCTACCACGAAGCCGAAGTATTTCGTTTGGTTCCCTCTTACGCCCAGCTCCAAGTTCGAAACCAATTGGGTTAGATGCTCGAAAGCTCAAGAGCTACCGTCTGGATGGCTCCATTATGAGCTAAAAGACGGAACGGTGGGATTGATGCAACCGCACAAATGGAAGAAGCAATAGGTGGCCTCAACCTACATCCGCCCTGATTCGCCGTTTGTCTGGATTCGCTACAAGGACACAAAAGGTAAATGGCGAAACGCGAACAGCGGATACCGCAAGGACAATATCGGTGATCGGCGCCAAGCCAAACTCGTCGCTCGCGAAAAGACGCTCGAAGAATTAGCGTCGCGGCCGGCGCAGCCGGGGAAGACTGATTTTGATTCTTGGGTTATCCCATGGATAGATCAGCGATGGGGTCACCTCAAGACGGTAACGCCGAAGTATTATCGGCGCTACTATCTCTGGTGGCGGAAGTATCTCAAAGAGATCGGCGCCAATACGCCGGCGACGATTAGTCGCGAGATCGTTCTCGGATATATGCCCTGGCGAAAACAGCACGGAGGCGAGCGTAATACCGCGATTTACGAGATGAAGTTCTTCGGCCAAGTGATGGAAGAAGCCGTACAGCGCGGCTTCGCGAGGACGAACGTAGCGCGCCGCCTCGGGCTACAGAAAGCTGAGCAGGAGCACAAGACGCCATGGACCGACGAAGAGATTCAACGTGTCGGCGCCGAACTCGCCAAGAGCGACGAATTCGGATGGATGCACGTAACATTTTTAATGGGGCTTTTCCAAGCTTCCAGGCTTCGACAATGTGCTGTCGATCTCCGCAATATAGATTTGCTCAGAAGCCTGATAAATTATTCCAACGAGGGCGTTAAAGGTGGAAAGGGATTTTCCCAACCGATTGACCCCGACTTCGCTCCTATCCTCAAGGCAATAGTCGCACAGCGCAGAAATAGCGGCAAGACTACTCTCTGCGACATCCCGCCAATGCCTTCCATTGCTTGGCGTAAGTTTCTCGATTCTTTTGGTTTCAGTCATTTGTGTCATCATGGGTTAAGGGCCAGTTGGATTACTAGAGCGGCACTCGCAGGAGTGCCAGAGGCTCAATCGCGAAGATTCGTAAATCACGCTTCGCAGCAAATTCATTCTATTTATCAGAGAGTTACCGCATCCGATTTAGCGCCAATATTCGGCGCGATTCGTCAACCGAATGTGAATTCCCTTGAACTCTTGAGCGAAGCCAAGCCTTGCAATGACCTGGCGTAGTTAGCCGGCCGAATTCGAAAACGTACCCGTCACGTTTCCAATTCCAGACAGTATAGCGCGAGACTCGCATACACGCCGCAAGCTCGGCGGTATTGACGGGCGTTTCGTCGGTGAAGATTTCCGTCGTCATGAAGAAAGCCAGTCCATGTATTCCAGCCAAAGGGATTCGAATCGATCGTCTTCCATATAGAAGAGACTCCAATCGTCGATGTCTTTGCCCCCAAGCCATCTTTCGAAATTGACGATTGATTGCCCCTGTCGCCAATCGAATGGCAATAATAAGTTGATTCTTCCTTTTCTAGTCGTCATTTGTGGTAGGTCTAAGGCTGGTTTTCTTATAAGTCCCTCCGCCTAAGACGATGCTGCAGCCGTCTTTTTTGACGTGACGGATAACTCTATCGAAACGGCTCTTGTTTATTCCGTTATCTTTGCAAATCTTTTTCCAGGCACTATGGGAGGCGCCTCCGGCCGGCAACAAGCCAAAGCAATAAGCAGTGTCTTCGTCTTGATCTTCTTCTTGTTGCTTCTTAGCTATTTCTTTCCGCTGTTCTCGCGTTATGGCCTTCGGGTCGATACTCATTATCGGCGTCGCCCATTTTAGATAGCATTCACTTCGCGGTGCGAATTCCCTCAACGTCCAATCGGCCTCAAACTTAGATTCTATTTCTTTGCCGTGTCCGTCCAGAGACGGGCTGATCACCACGATAGCGTCGGCGAAACGGCTGATGACTCCAGATCCGCTGATGCGGTCGTTAGCGGATTTCTCAGAGAAGATTCCCTTTGCGAAGTGCGTCGCTATCGCGACCGCTGCGCCAGATTGGACGGTTAACCTCAGAATGTGATTAAAGAAATCAGTCATGTCGCCAGCCTTGTTTTCGTCGCGCCATCCAAGACAGCAATAAGCCGGATCTAATATGATTAGATCGTATTGAGTTTTTCGCTTTTGAAGCCGTGCGCAGAACCGATCGACAATCATTTCGATATCGCCGGCTTTGCCTCGCTTATTCCATGCGTCCAGCTCATAACTTGCGTCTTCGTTGATGCTCATGGCTTCTTCGACCCATGTGCATCGTTCCCACATCGTATCTTCGTGAAGTTCGAAATTCACGTAGAGCACATTGCCCTTGACGCATTTATTGCCTAGCCATTCGCCGCCGCTACGAACCGCGTGGGATAGCGCAATCAGGCTCCAAGATTTATTCGTCTTGGACTTACCGCCGAGGACCATGATTCCTGACTTGGCGAGAACTCCTTCGATAACTTGCGGCCGTTTCTTCGGCGTCTTCTTTTTCCATTCTTTCCAACTGACGATCCGCCCCTGCTCGTCGTCCAGGCGCCGATTCTCGAATTCTTCCCAATCAGGCGAGCCGATATTGAGTGCAACTAGCTTTTGGAAAGCGTCGCCGCGCATGATCCCAGGCAAGCGGGAGAACCGACTAGGATTGATGTTCCCGCCGTCGTCTATGTAGTCGCCGAGATAATCGTATGCGAGCCGTTGACGCTCTCGAAATTGTTCTAAGCTATCGGCATCAACTCTTACCCATGCATGCAAGCTTTTCCCGCCGGAATCAATGACGCAAGCTATCGGCAAATGGCACTCCTTATAGACTCGCCATTGTTCCGCTTTCGGAATCGAATCGAACTCGACGAGCAAATGGCGGAAACTTGCAACACCCGAATCTGTCCCGCTGTGATCGCCGGGTTTCATCGGATTTATCCGAATCCATGCGCCGGCGTCGCCGCTTAACCATGGTCGCTCGCGAGTTTCGTTCTTGGCGTCGTTAAATCGCTTCGTCCATTCCTCGCGCGCCAGAAACGCTCCAACATTCGCCGGCTGATATTTTCCGTCACGTTCAATCGCCGTCGAAGTAATGCAAATCACCTCGCCTTCTTGAAACATCAGTCCGAGGAAATCGACGGTGGAATGTTCTTTTAGGGGCAGTATCTCTTCGGGCCCTACTGGCGCGTCAGCGACTCTAAAGCGGATAATCTTTCTTTGATGATCGTATTCGCCTCCGACTTTTCCAGACGTCGCCGGCGATGGATTTCTTCTATGCGCGCCAGCAATAGCTCTATGCAGTTCGCTGTCGGGTTTATCTCGATCGGGAATCCATTTTCTGAGTTCATAGAATATTGTCTCGTCGGGGATATGCTCGCCAACCATTTGGTAGGCAAGTTTCGTCCATGCTTCGTGCCGGCCGGGGTTGCCAGGGGCCGGCTCCGAAAGTTGCCGGGCGATGTAGTCAGGGAAATTCATGCTTTTGGCTTATCTAAATGCCAGTCAAGGGAAGGCCACTCGCAAAGAATGGACAGGCGCTTTCGTTCGCGCTTGTCGCCAGTGGTTGTCCAATATTTATGCTTTATTTTTCTTCGCACTCTTTCCCATCCCCCGGAACGAAAGGCATCCCGACTATGCTTTCCGGGGACGCAATAATCAAACCTGGGAGTCTTTCGTTCCATATCGGTCCATCCAGCGTATTTCCAATTCAACGAGCGATATAAGTACCCGACGTGACCAAAAGCTGTGTCGGCATAGGAAACAACAATGAGGGGCGGCAATAACTTCAGCGCTCGCGACACAAACCAAGATTCGGTATTTTTCGGGAGATCGTCAGTAACCCAAATGCGATTACATTCCACGACAAGAGAAGGATCTGATGGACAAGCCGACATTTGAAGATGGCGGCTCGGCGGAGTTCCGAATGTTATCACTCCTCGGACGAAGCAATTTTGATACAGGGCAAACGCATGAGAAATCGAAGGTCGCCTGTGAAGGTAGTGATTTTCTATCACCAGCTCTGAGGCCGTTGATTTTGAAACCTGATCCACGAATAAATCGACTTCAAAATTGCTGAAATCTATTTCCACTTCGGCCATTTTGCATACCTCGGTCGCGAAGTCCAGGCAACTCACAATGGCTCCTGAAAAGGTTCCTCGACTTCAGAGACTTTGAAGTGGTCGAAAATCTCGCGCTTATCCATAAGCCGATAAGATGTCTCGGCGTCTTTAGCGAATTGCACTAGATCCGGCAACACCGCGAGATAATTGATTCCGTCTACGATATTGTCCATCCGCCATCCGCCGGCGAATCGATAGTATTTGATGTCGCATAACCCCGCGATGGATAGCGCTCGCGCTTTCTCGGGACACGATCGAACGCCTTTTAGTTCTTTCTCGACGGCCAACTGTATTATCCATTGGCAGTTGCGCAATGTGTCGCCGTATTGATCGCCGCGCTCAGCAGCGATGGCGATAGTTTTACTGAGGCGCTCCGTTAAGAGCTGATTGAACATTTCCATTTGTGGTAGGTGCTTTTATTGTCTGAACTCTTTTGAGCCTCTCATGAGAACGTCTAGCATCCACCTTTTCGGTGAATTCTTAATGCGCTCGTCTAGAAATTGAATTATGCAAGCGGCGTCCATCGCCGATAAAATTACAGGTTCTTTGATGCATTCGCGCTGCTCGCCTTGTCGATATTCGTGGTCGTCTTTTAGGCCTACAGTTTTCATTTCAGCTTTCTCGATTCCACCGAATCTAGCATTACGCATTCGTATTCTTTGGGTATCCTCAAGAATGTAGTCGGCGAATAGATTAACAAGTTTTCGCCGTCTCCAGAGTGTTCACCGCATGCCTTACACATATCTATCTTCAGCACTAAATCTCGGTGAGTTATATTAGTCTTCATCATGCATAAGCCGCAATATCCGAAATATGAAACCGACAACTCTAATGTAGTCGGCGAATAGTGCGGCATAGCTTCACTCCCACCACCATTTGAATTCTAGGGATTCGATAAGGGCCTTGAGAAGCGCGATCATTTGGTGGCCTCCCGTGCGCGGTTCACAATCCGATCCAACTCGGGCGTCATGAACTGGATCGGTATCGCATCGCAGAGTTCGATGATCAGCCGTTGTTGTTCTATTCCTTGCTGAGCTACGGACTTCAGGATTTGATCTTTAAGTCTCAGTTGCTCGCGCAATCGGCTGATCTCAGCTTTCAACCGCTCGATCTCGGCGTTGGATATCAGAAGTTCTTCACGCTCTATAAAATAGCGTTCTTTCCAGTAGGGAACAGTCTCCGCGCATTCATCTAAAATGCGTTCTATTTCATTCATTGCAAATTCCGCTCCTTCCAGTCCGTTAACGTCCAATCGCTAGTGAACGAATGACGATCGCCGCGCAGTGTTAGTATCGGGAATATCGGATGAGTGTATAGCGAGAAATACCTTTGCGCATATCCACTCGTTAGTTGCGCCGCTCCACAGTTGATAGCCATTCGCGTCATTGCGCCGTCAGTGTAGGTTTGAACTCCCGGCTTGTGGCTATCGCCGGCGATCATAATTTCTCGGTCAATTCCTTCAAATCGCATGTAGCGGGATTGGCCGTAATTTGGATTGAGCATCGATCTACCCCTGACTTTGTGAGTAACAGCAAGCCTATACGTTTCATTTCCAACGCTAACGTTGATATGTCCGATTCCGTTAAAATAGATGACTCTCCTGCTTGCCAAGTGCTTAAACATCGAAACTCCGCTTTGTTTTTCTTCTCTTTCGACCGAGTGATTGTCCCATGTACAGAAAACAACTCTTTCTTTGATTTCATCTAGGAAACTTTCTAACCACATCATTTGAA
>Ga0210392_10000636_pt1 | contig 20666 bp, 18 predicted proteins | sample IncBWC30OmetaG_FD_161057 | JGI IMG/M metagenome (GOLD analysis project Ga0210392, IMG submission 161057) | Forest soil microbial communities from Barre Woods Harvard Forest LTER site, Petersham, Massachusetts, United States - Inc-BW-C-30-O ...
TGAGCATTGCAACTGTTTCCCCGAACCCGTCGGCCACGCAAGGCATAGCGCTAACCAGCATCAACAGCATTCGTACACTCTCCATGGACGCTGTGCAAGCTGCCAACTCGGGCCATCCTGGGACTCCCATGGCTTTGGCGCCGGTGGCTTACTGCCTCTGGCAGCAGTTCCTTCGTTTCGATCCGCAAGATCCCGTTTGGCCGAACCGCGATCGTTTCGGCTTTTAAGGGCCGGCCATCAGTGTGTGGCGTTCCGCAACCTGCTGGAGGGGCCCGTACGAGCCAGAACAACTTCCGGCTCAGCTGATCCACCCGAAACAGGGAACAGTGATGTGGCTGGCAGATTCGTCGGCAGCCGCGATGCTGACCGTAAATGGTAAACAAACACGATAGGAGAAAATCATGGCTACAAGTCCACGAACCACAATCCAGGCTCACCTCGGCGCACGCGCAGATGCTTTGCTTGGATTCCATTCACCAAAAATCGCCAAGGAGCGCCTGCATCTTCCAGGCCCGGATTTCGTCGATCGCGTGTACGCGGCGAGCGACCGCAACCTGCGCGTGCTCAGCAATCTCCAGCGCCTGTTCAGCCATGGCCGCCTGAACGGCACCGGCTACATGTCCATTCTGCCGGTGGACCAGGGCATCGAGCATTCCGGCGGCGCCAGCTTCGCGAAAAACCCGGATTACTTCGACGGCGAAAATATCGTCAAGCTGGCCATCGAGGGCGGTTGCAACGCCGTTGCATCCACCTTTGGCGTGCTTGGCTCCGTCGCACGCAAGTACGCACACAAGATTCCCTTCATCGTGAAGATCAACCACAACGAATTGCTGACCTATCCCAACAAGTTCGACCAGGTCCTGTTTGGAACCGTGAAAGAAGCGTACGACATGGGTGCTGCGGCCGTCGGCGCTACCATTTATTTCGGTTCGGAGCTAGCTGATCGCCAAATCGTTGAAATCAGCCAAGCCTTTGCGCATGCCCACGAACTCGGCATGGCCACGGTTCTCTGGTGCTACCTGCGCAACACCGCTTTCAAGAAGGACAAAGATTACCACGTGTCCGCTGACCTCACCGGTCAAGCCAACCATCTCGGCGTGACGATTCAAGCGGACATCATCAAGCAGAAGCTCCCGGAAAATAACGGTGGCTACCAGGCCCTGAATATGGGTGATTCCAGTTACGGAAAATTCGACCAGCGCATTTACACCGAACTGGCCAGCGACCACCCGATTAATCTGACTCGCTATCAGCTAGCCAACTGCTACATGGGCCGCGCGGGTCTGATCAACTCCGGCGGCGCGTCTGGCGCCAACGACTTCGAAGAAGCGGTGGCCACCGCCGTGATCAACAAGCGTGCCGGCGGCACCGGCCTCATCTCCGGGCGCAAAGCGTTCCAGCGTCCCATGACGGAAGGCGTTCAGCTTCTCAACGCCATCCAGGATGTCTACTTGAGCCCGGAAGTGACAATTGCCTGAGCGTCCAAAGCGGCCAGATCGCCGAATAATCCTTCTCCGGTGATCGGCTCTGGCCTGGCGCTGTACCAAGGAGAATTCGTCCATGAACTCGGGCTTGATCACCGCCCTAGCCGCTATTTCTGGATCGCTTGTCGGAGCATTGAGCTCAGCCATCGGTACGTCGATCGTTCAAAAACATCAGGATCGCCGTGACTTGGTCGCCAAAATGATCGTCCGGCGCGAGGCGCTTTACTCTGATTTCATCGCGGAGAGCGCGCGGCTGCTGGTTGACGCCTCCCAGCAGAACGTTGGTGATCCTCAGAAACTGATACCGGTCTACGCGTTGCTGAGCCGCATTCGGCTTAGTTCGTCGCCGCGCGTTCTGGGAACGGCCGAGGAAGTGATAAAGACCATTCTGAACGCTTACGAGCAACCCAACCTGACCCCCCAGCAGATACAGACCCGGGCGGTGAATGGCGAAGACCCTTTGCGGCAGTTCAGCGACACTTGCCGCGCCGAGCTCGATTCGCTGCAACAGCGGCTTTGATGCTCGAGGAGTTGTCGGCACCGTGATTTACGCAGGGCCCGCTACCGACATCCCGAGCGAACAGCAGCGGATTGCCGAGCTTCAGCGCAGGTGGGCTCTGAATCCTCTGTCCGCGTCGCTTCCGGCCCGATGAGGGAGGCACTCCTCGATCAGGTCCGACAGGTGACGGCTGATGCGCTCGTGACCGGGAGCAGCCTGTAGGGCGTTACCGGACGGCTTCAGGATCTTTCCTATTGTGTGGTCCGCGATTCACCGTGTCCGGTGGTAAGCGTTTGAGGTCTGTCCGGCGTGCGGTAGAATACGGCGCGATTCGCCCTCGTAACCTCGATCTGCAAGGCTTCTTCACCTCTTGGAGACTGCTGCCAATCATCTGTCATTTGCTAGCGGTTTGACACTCATCGGCTCCCACAAGCAGCTTCATTTCAATTCTTTATGAATGGTCTCTGTGGTGCTCTCTACTGTCTGCGCTGGTCATCTGAGAGTCCGATGAGCTGTCGGCCGCTCGAGCGCCACGAAGAATCTCTTCCGATCCCATTGTGGGAATATAAGGAGCTTAAGATAATGACTTCTAGTGTAGCAGTTGAAGAACCCACGTCCCTCTCGCTGAGTGCTTATGGGAAAGCACGGTCCACCGTTCAAGGATCGCCGCTGACCTCCGAGGAACTGAGCAAGACGCAGGCCTACTGGCGGGCCTGCACCTATCTGGCGCTCGGAATGATTTATCTGCAGGAGAATGCGCTGTTGAAGGAACCCCTGAAACCGGAGCATATCAAGAACCGCCTGCTCGGACACTGGGGATCAAGCCCCGGCCTCTCCTTCGTCTATATCCACCTGAACCGCCTCATCAAGAAACTCGATCTCGACACGATCTTCATGGCCGGACCCGGCCACGGGGCTCCCGGGGTCTTGGCTCCTGGTTATCTCGAGGGGACGTATTCCGAGATTTATCCTGACAAGAGCGAGGACGAACTCGGCCTGCACGCATTTTTCAAACAGTTCTCCTTTCCCGGCGGCATTGGCAGTCACTGCACACCGGAGACCCCCGGTTCGATCCACGAAGGAGGCGAATTGGGATACGTGCTTTCGCACGCCTGCGGCGCCGCGTTCGACAATCCGGATCTGATTGTCGCTGCAGTGGTCGGAGACGGCGAATCCGAAACCGGACCGCTGGCCACTTCGTGGCACATCAGCAAGTTCCTGAACCCCATTCGAGATGGCGCGGTCCTGCCCATCCTGCATTTGAATGGCTACAAGATTAATAACCCAACTCTGCTGGCGCGCATTACCCACGAAGAGTTGGAGAGCCTTTTGCGCGGATACGGGTGGACACCCTACTTCGTGGAGGGCTCCGATCCCGACACCATGCACCAAGCGATGGCCGCGACGGTGGAACACTGCGTTGGGGAGATTCAAAGCGTCCAGCGTGAATGCCGCGCGAGCGGCGTGGCCAGGCGCCCGCGCTGGCCGATGATCGTGTTGCGCTCCCCGAAAGGCTGGGGTGCACCGCAACAGGCGGGTGGTCACCGGCTCGAGGGCTTCTGGCGTGCTCATCAGGTGCCCTTGACCGACGTAAAGAAGAACCCGGAGCAGCTGCGCATCCTTGAAAAATGGATGCGTGACCAAAAGCCTGAGGAGTTGTTTGACCAGCAGGGCAAGCTCATTCCGGAACTGAAAGAGCTCGCGCCCGCGGGGAACCGCCGCATGAGTGCCAACCCCCATGCCAATGGAGGGGTTCTCAAAAGGGCCTTACGGTTGCCCGACTTCAGCAGTTACGCCCTGAAGGTGGATCGCCCAGGAAGCATCGAGGCGGAGAATGTGCCGCCCCTCGGGAACTTCCTGCGTGATGTGATGAAGTCGAACATGGACAGCTTCCGGGTGTTCGGCCCTGACGAAACTACGTCCAATAAGCTGCAAGCCGTTTATCAGGCGGCCAAGAAATTCTGGATCGCGGAATACTTTCCCGAGGACCAGGATGGTGGTGAACTGGCGAGTGACGGGCGTGTCATCGAGATGCTGAGCGAGCACACCATGGAAGGCATGCTCGAAGGCTATCTCCTCACTGGGCGCAGCGGCTTCTTCTCTTCCTACGAAGCGTTTGTGCACGTCATCGACTCGATGTTCAACCAGCATGCTAAGTGGCTGTCGATCTGCAATCACCTGTCCTGGCGTCAGAAGATCGCGTCGCTGAATCTGCTGATCACCTCGACCGTCTGGCGCCAGGACCACAACGGATTCACACATCAGGATCCCGGATTTCTGGACGTGGTTCTGAACAAGAGTGCCGCCGTCACCCGCATTTACCTTCCCCCCGACGCCAATTGCCTGCTGTCGGTGGCAAATCACTGCCTCCGGAGCGAGAACTACATCAACGTGATCGTTTCCGACAAACAGCTGCATCTTCAGTATCTGAATATGGATTCCGCGATCACCCACTGCACCAAGGGCATTGGCATCTGGGACTGGGCCAGCAACGATCAGGGAGGCGAGCCCGACTTGGTTATGGCTTCCGCTGGCGATATACCGACGCAGGAGGCCCTGGCCGCAACGGTGCTGCTGCGCCAGGAGTTTCCTGACGTGAAGATCCGTTTCATTAACGTGGTCGACTTGTTCAAACTGCAACCCAGCACGGAACATCCACACGGCTTGACGGACGCAGACTTCGATTCACTGTTCACCGCCGACAAGCCCATCATTTTCAATTTCCACGGCTATCCCTGGCTGATTCATCGCCTAACCTATGCCCGCAAGAACAAGTCTCTGCACGTGCGCGGGTACAAGGAGAAAGGTAATATCAACACGCCGATGGAACTGGCCATGAACAACGAGATTGACCGGTTCAGCTTGGCCATTGACGCTATCGACCGCATTCCCCGGTTGCAGAATGCCGGTGGCCACGCCAAGGAGAAATTCCGCAACGCGCAGATCGCCTGCCGTGCCCACGCCTACAAGCATGGCATCGACAGCCCCGAGATTACGGGATGGAGATGGCCGCTCTAGTCGGCCATCTCCCTTACTCGAGGAGAAAGCCAACCAGCGGCAGCAAAATCAGACCGGCGTAGCCACGTATGAAAATTCTCGTGCTCAACTCGGGATCCAGCAGCCAGAAAGCCTGCCTCTACGAAATTGGCGGGACGCTCCCAGATCATCCCCCCGCTCCTTTGTGGGAGGGGAAGATCGAATGGCGCGACACCGCAGCGATCACTGTGAAAAACTCGCACGGGGTCACCCTCAAGGAAGAACTGCCCGTTTCCTCGCGCGAACAACTCATCCAGCACTTGCTACGCACCGCGCGTGATGGGAAGGCACGTGCCGTCGCCTCCGCTTCGGAGATCGACGCGGTGGGACATCGCGTCGTCCATGGCGGCCCGCATTTTGAAGACCCCGTGGTGGTCACGCGCGAAGTGCGCGCGGCCATCGACAGCGTGTCTGGTTTCGCACCATTACACATTCGGGCCGAACTGGAAGGCATGAAGATTGTCGAGAATCTTCTGGGCGCTGTTCCTCAGGTGGCCGTCTTCGATACCGGCTTTCACCGTCAAATGCCGCTGCCCGCGGCAATCTATCCTGGTCCTTATGAGTGGTTCCAGCGCGGCATCCGCCGCTACGGATTCCACGGCATCAATCATCAGTACTGTGCAGAGCGCGCCGCGCAGATGCTCGGAGCGGGGCACAGAGCGCTCAAAATTGTGAGCTGCCATCTTGGGAACGGTTGCTCAGTCACCGCGATTCAGGAAGGCCGGAGCATCGACACCACAATGGGCTTCACTCCCCTGGAGGGTCTGATGATGGGGACACGCTCTGGTTCAGTGGATCCAGGAATCTTGACCTACTTGATGCGCCAGGATCAGCTCGATGGCCAGAGCATCGATAACGTGCTGAATCAGAAATCGGGGCTGCTCGGGATTTCGGGCCTATCTAGCGACATGCGCGACATTCTCGCGGGCATCCAGCAGGGCCATCAGAGAGCGAAGCTGGCTTTCGACATTTATGTGCATCGTCTGCGAGCGGCGATCGGTGCCATGGTCGCTGTCCTCGGCGGCATGGATGTCCTGGTGTTCACCGCCGGGGTCGGTGAGAACTCCCCTGGGGTGCGAGCCGCGGCTTGTCATGGATTGGAATTTCTTGGCCTGCGACTGGATAATCAGGCAAATGCTCGACCCTCTCTCGATCAGGATGTGTCTACCGCGGACTCGCGAGTGCGCGTTCTGGTCGTTCGGGCCGAGGAAGACTGGGCCATTGCCAAAGAGTGCTGGAGGCTGGCACCAATTGCCTCAAGCGAGCGAATAACGGGCGAACCGGGCAGTAAAAGGATAACGACTGTATGAGCGAGCACCTTCCAGTGATTTACGTGGCACGTCACGGCGAGACACCATGGAGTCTCACAGGCCAGCACACGGGTCTCACGGACTTACCTCTGACCCCCAATGGTGAACGTAATGCCCTGCGGCTTGGAGATCGTCTGAAGGGCCTGACGTTCGCCAAGGTTTTTACGAGCCCCCTCCAGCGCGCATTCCGAACCTGCGAACTGGCCGGATTCGGAGCGACAGCGGAGACCGATCCTGACCTGGTGGAATGGGACTACGGTCAATACGAAGGCCGGCGCTCGTCCGAGATCCACGCGGAGCGCCCAGACTGGCAGCTGTTCCGGGACGGCTGCCCGGGAGGCGAGATGCCGGGCCAAGTTGGGGAAAGAGCCGACCGAGTGGTTAGGCGCATCCGTGCCGTCGCGGGAAACGTGCTGCTGTTTTCCAGCGGCCACTTCATTCGAGTCCTGGCCGCGCGGTGGCTTGGGCTCGGGCCAGGATCGGCTGGCAGGTATTTTGTTCTCAGCACGGCGAGCCTTAGCGCGCTCAGTTATGAGCACAATCTTTCTCAGCCAGTGATTCAGCTTTGGAATGACGATCATCACGTAGCCTCGTGAATCTTTCCGTCATGCTGCCGGCATCGCCGGATGCGCATGTTGACGTGTCGCATTTTCAGATAACTCGCAATCAAAGGAACCTCAATGAGCACAACAAGTGTCAAAGCGTCATCATCCACGAGAAACGCCCTGGAAGGGCCGGACACCTCCAGCATTGCAAGACTGCTCCATCAGTACGGATGCGGCCCGATTCCATTTGTAGGCTCGGAAAATGCATTTTACGAGCGACATTTGGTGTTCGACCGCGTCATCGATCCGCAAGTCGCGACTGCGCGAGAGCGCTTCGAGGCGCTTTCCCATTACCGCGAGCTGACGGCGGAGTTCGGCAGCCCTTACTACACGCGCATCGACGCGCCAGCCTCCCCCGAGCAGAAATCCAGATTGCAAAAGCTCACGCCGGAAGCAGTGAAGGAGTCGGATCTAGCAGGCGAGCCCATAACCGCCAAGCTGACTCGAGCCCCGGGCAATAACGCGCCCATCGGTGGCTTGAAAGTTGCAGCTGGAAGCGGCTGGTTCGCTGCCCGCCCCTCTGGCACGGAAAACATCTGCAAAATTTACGCGGAAAGCTTCAAGAGGCGGGAACATCTGCACGCCATCGTGCGAGAAGCCCAGGAGATGGTGAGCAATGCATTGGATTCCCCGGGATGCGGTGCTCAAACCGGAGTTTGGCAATGAGCGGTACAGGTGGGATGCCGAACGTTCCGCCATTTCCGCCTGACTATCGGGCTTCCGGCATACTGCTGCACCTCACCTCGCTGCCTTCGCCTTACGGCATTGGTGATCTGGGACCGTCGGCGTTTTCATGGGTCAATCGCCTCCAGGAAGCGGGCCAAAGATGGTGGCAGGCGTTACCGCTTGGTCCGACCGGTTATGGAAACTCTCCGTATCAATCGCTGTCGTCGTTTGCCGGCAACAGCCTGCTGATCAGTCCTTGTGGTCTTATATCGGAAGGACTGCTGGAGACAAGCGATTGTGAGGCCCACTTCGCTCAAGACGTGGTCGATTACGATTCCATCATCCCTTTCAAGCAGCGGCTGCTCGAAAAGGCGTGGGTCAAATTCAAAGCCGGGGAGCGCAAGGACTTGCGCCCTGCCTATGACGAGTTTTGCGTCACGCAGGAAAGCTGGCTGGAGGACTATGCGTTGTTCCGGGCACTAAAGTCAAAATTTGATGGAGCCTATTACCTTAAGTGGCCGGAAGATTTGGTCCAGCGCAAGCCCTGGGCCTTAGAGAAAGCGCGACGGGAGCTGGAAACTCAAATTGATCAGTTTCGTCTAGAACAATTCCTGTTGCTTCGCCAGGCCGATCAGCTGAAGGCGCACGGCCGTGCCAAGGGCGTGAGCTTGATTGGTGACCTCCCGTTTTTTGTTTCGCCGGATTCCAGCGATGTCTGGGCGAACCCGGAGCTATTTCTTTTGGACGAACAGCGCCGTCCGCGCTTCGTTGCAGGCGTTCCTCCTGACTATTTCAGCGCACGGGGACAGTTGTGGGGCAATCCCGTTTACAACTGGGATGCACTTCGTGCAACAGGCTATCAGTGGTTTATTCAACGGCTCCGTGCGCTGCTAGCCCATGTAGATGTCGTTCGACTCGATCACTTCCGGGGTTTTGCCGCGGCGTGGTACGTTCCAGCCGGGTCACCAACAGCCCAATCCGGGCAATGGGTGCCCGGGCCCGGCGAGGCTTTTTTCCGGGTGGTGCAAAGTGAGCTGGGCCGCCTGCCGTTCATCGCCGAAGATCTGGGGGTAATCACGCCGGATGTGGTGGCGCTGCGTGATCAATTTCAGGTGCCGGGGACGCGGGTGCTGCAATTCGCCTTCGACGGCAACGCCGACAATCCATATCTTCCCCACAACTTCATCACCAACGCGGTAGCGTACACCGGCACGCACGACAACGCACCCTCTCGCGAATGGTATGGAGAATTGCCCGATTCGCAGAAACAGAACTTTTGGAGCTATCTGAAATGCAAATTGGGCGGGAGCGCGGAAGCCGCTCCGGCTTTGATTCGCCTGGCTTGGTCATCGGTCGCGGGGCTAGCGATTGCGCCGTTACAGGATCTCCTGGACTTAGGCATGGGGAGTCGTATGAACGTGCCCGGCCGTGCCGACGGAAATTGGCGCTGGCGCTTCTCTGAAGATGTGATGTCTTCACCTGTCTTCGAATGGCTCCGGGAACTGACTGAGAGTTCGAAGCGCATGGGTCCAGGAGTATAAACCAAGGCTGGTTTTTTCCCTTGACGAGACAGACGCTGCCGTTATATCAAAACGACTCTAGGCCAGAAAGGGTGCCAGGGTCGTCGAGTTTGGCACCCACCTCACTATCCGCTAGGCCCCAAGAAATCGGAGGTGTCGTGTCTTCTTGGCCGGAGCCCCATATGACCCCAGTAGGTACCTGGTTTCTCGCGGTGAGCGGCTGGGGAGCAGTTAGCTCCCTGCTAGGAACGGAAAAAGATCAATGCTTCACGCGACAACTCTGATCCTCTGCCTGATCCTCTTTAATGCTGCACTCATAGCTGTGCTTCTGACTCGTCCAGCCATAACGGCTAACCGGGGCGGAAAAATCCTCGCCTTTGTCGCCATTTTCTGCCTGCCCGTCTTTTGCGGACTTCTGGGCGTGTCCAGAGAAATGGGACGTGCCAAAACTACCACTTTCTGTTTGTCCTGCCACACTATGGAGGACTACGGCAAGAGCCTGCTTGTCGACGATCTCACTCATATCCCTGCGGCTCATTTCCAAAATCATCTTGTGCCTGCAGATGAAGCGTGTTACTCGTGCCACACGGAATACGCCATGTTTGGCGGGCTCAGAGTGAAACTGTACGGACTAAAGCACTTGGCCATCTACTATCTCGGGACTCCACCGGCACCGGACAAAATCAAGCTCTATAACCCTTTCAACAATCGCGAGTGCCTTCATTGTCATCTAGGTGCTCGATCTTTCGAAGAAGGAGTGGTGCACAACGCCGACCCTGCCACTCTTCCTGCAATCAAATCCAATCAGCTCTCTTGCCTCTCGAGTGGCTGTCACGAACTCGCGCACGATCTTGCACACCTCAAGGGTGCAAAATTCTGGAAAGAAGGTCTGTGATGCTGAACACAAATGCGCTTGAGAAACGCCTACGATTTGCAGGTGTTTGTGTGGCTCTCGGTCTGTTAGTGGAAGCGCTATGTTTGCTCTGGGCCACGCCTATTGCGTTCGTCATCTTTGTGGGCATTGGTGGCTTGTTGATTTTTATCGGTATCGTGGTTTACCTGTATTCGCTTGCTTCCACTTTCTCCGTTCCCGAGTAGCTTCACCGTTCAAATCGTGTCGGGCCGGGGTCGGTAGCAAAGCCTTCTCCGAGCTTGCTGACCAGACGGTATTGGCCCGACGAGTTTTGAGATTTGTGCAGCGTCGACCAATTGCGCGATTAGTTCCGTGTCCGATAGACCTAGCGAACTTTCGTAAGCCGACAGTAACGATTTGACTTCCGCCCGAACCAGAGGATCTGCTGCACAGGCCTCGCTCAAGAAAATCTCTGGTTCTTGCGGCGCACGCTCCAGTGCTTCTGCAACTATTGCTTTAATCCTTGGCCAATTTTCGTTCTTCTCCATGCGTACCCCGCTTTAGTTGCCTTGAGAGCCATGCTTTGGCGACGTTCCAGTCGCGTTTTGCTGTAGATCGCGAGATTCGCAGCACCTCCGCCGCTTCTTCCACGGTAAGGCCACCAAAAAAGCGCAACTCCACAAGACGGCTCTGCTGTTCGTCGATTCTCGCTAGCTCTCTCAATGCATCGTCAAGCCTCACCAGATCGAGGCTGGGTACCTCCCGGGCAAGAGGCTTGCCTCTCCGGTCGGCCGGATCGTCCTCGATCCCGTTCAATTCCACTAGCCGGTCTGTTCCTCGCTTGGCTGCTCCGCGGTTGCGCGCGTAGTCCACGAGGATTTGCCGCATCACCCGCGCAGCGATGGCCACGAAATGTGTGCGATTCTCCGCTTCAAAAGGACGCCCGCGTGCCAGCCGGACGTATGCTTCGTTAACCAAGGCGGTTGTCTGCAGGGTGTGTCCGGGACGTTCCCTTCTCAGGTGATAGTGTGCTAAACCGCGCAGCTCGTTGTATACCAGGGGTACTAGCGTCTCCAGAGCTTGCTGATCACCGGCTCTCCACCGCTCGAGTAATTCGCTGACTGTAGGAAACGGCTCGCGGGACAAGGTGACCCTCGAAAACGCCGAAAATTCCAATAAAGATAGCCCTGCGTGGTTCGCGAGTCAATCCAATCAGCAAGTGGACCTTTTCTCTTCGCCTTCTCGCAATTACCAGTAGAGGCGGATAGCTCTCCTTTTTGGCTGGAACTCACGATTCACAACGCGCCCCACGCGCTTGCTCTCCGCAGCAGTACGCGTCAGCTCGTAAGTGCCCGTTTCTAGGGGTCGCGAGAGGAAAGAGAACCGCCTGCGGATTGGGATTGAAGAGGAGTCAAAAAATGAGACACATTTTTCTCAAATCATTGGCTGTAACTGTTCTGCTAGCGGCAGGCCCTACGCTAATCGTTGTCGGACAGAACAGTGGCAACGCTTTTAAGGCACACGATCCTGGTCCCCGCCCTAATCCGCAATCTCCCGTTCCGAATCCGGTGCCGGGGCTAAATGAGATTGAGACGGCGTTGTTCGATGAAAGCCTTCTTCGCGTTTCCGAGCTGGAAGGCTCTTGCGATACGTGCTCGCAGCAGCCGCCAAATGTTCCTCCGATTGATCCCGATCCGGACAATCCATTCTCGCCACAGTCGCTGGTGAACTCCGCAGGCATGAGTCCGGTCTTTAACGCCGATCAGTGCTTTATCTGTCACTCACAGCCGCAAATAGGCGGCAGTTCCCCAGCGCATAGTCCGGCCGAGAAGATTGCACATCGCTTGGGTGGGACAAACATTGTTCCGGATTTCGAAGAACCGGACGGAGCATTTCGCGAGGTTCGCTTTAAGTTCAATTCAGACGGCACGCGCGACGGTGGAGTGCATAGCCTCTTCACGCTCCAGGGACGCTCCGACACTCCAACGTGCACTCTCAAACAACCGGATTTCGTCACGGCGGTCCGTGAGCGCAACATTGCTTTCCGCATTCCCCTGCAGCTGTTCGGACTGGGCTTAATCGAAAGCATTCAGGATTCCGCGATTCGCGCCAACATGAATGCCAACCTGTGGCAGAAGCGGGAGCTTGGAATCGCGGGGCACCCCAATATCGTCCCCAACAACGGTACCATCAGCCGGTTTGGCTGGAAAGCACAGAACGGCTCGATCACGATCTTCGCCGGCGAGGCCTACAACGTGGAGATGGGTATTAGCAATGACGCTTTCCCCATCGGTCGCAGTGAAGATCCGACCTGCAGTGAGGTGTACGAACCATTCGATATCCCGCGCACCGAGCCGACGCTTTACAACAATCCGTTGAAAATCATGCCCGCGTGGCTCATGTTCACGGAATTCATGCGCTTCGTCGAAGCTCCCCAGCCCGCACCGATGTCGGCGAGCGCGCAACATGGCAAGGAACTGTTCAGCCGCGTTGGTTGCGCCCTCTGCCATACTCCGTCGTTCAAAACACCTGGAACCGCGAGTCCGGCCTCCCCGTTGGACGAAATCGGACCTCACTCGGTGGCGCTCCGCGGTCAGACTGTCAACCTCTTTTCAGATTTGCTCGTGCACCACATGGGCGCGACTCTGGCCGACAACATCATGCAAGGAAGTGCCGGACCAGACGAATTCCGTACCACGCCGCTTTGGGGCTTGGGGCAACGATTGTTCTTCCTTCACGACGGGCGAACCAGTGACTTGATGGTGGCGATCCGGGACCACTTCTCGGGCCGCTTTTCTGATGGTGGTGACAATCCGGCCAAAGACTTCCGATCGTACACCTACGGTCCTTCGGAGGCGAACGGGGTCGTGGAACGCTTCAACAATCTGTCGGAAACCGATAAGCAGGCGATTTTGGATTTCCTGCGATCGCTGTAAATCGAGCGGAGACTCGGTGGGCAGAAGTCCATCTCGGAGGTGAAAGATGAGAAAGCCGATGTATCTCGTGATGGTGATTGCTGTCCTCATCACGACAGCAACAGCGTCCAGCGATCCCTTTATCGGCAAATGGGTACTCGATCCACAGCAGTCGAAGTACCCCGCCGGAGAATGTCCGAAGCGCATGAGTATCGAAATCGAAGCGACGGGGCAGGGCATTCGATATCGTTCCGACACCGTTTACGCGAATGGTGGTACCAGTCACTCACAGTACACCGCCGAGTACAACGGCAAGCCGGTGTTGGTGTTGGGTACTCACGGGATGCTGCTACCAGTGTCCCTAAAACGACTCGACTTGCATACTGTAGTTGCTTCCTATTTCAAGTCCTTCGAAGTTGTCGCCGCGAGCCGTAGAGTCGTTTCCCACGACGGTCGGCGAATGACGATCACGACGACTTCAAAAGACCGGTTCGGCAAGAGCGTAACTACCGTAGGTGTTTACGAGCGACAAACCGAACCTAGGCTGGTGGATGCTCACAAGTAAAGGCTCGAAATACTGTCACTTTTGTCAGTACGACGGTTCGCGGTCGCACTGTACCATTCCTTCCCGTCGGAACAACTCAACCTCAAACGGGAGGGTCCATGGAAATCACTCGCAGAGATTTAATTAAAGTATCGGCGACGATAACCGTCCTCGGAACTCTCGGTCGTGCGTCTGTAGCCGCGCATGACCCATTACCCTCTTGGAACGACGGGCCGTCGAAAGAAGCCATCCTAGACTTCATACACGACACCACAGACAAGTCGAGTTCCAAATTCGTTCCAGCAGAGGAACGATTCGCTACGTTTGACCAAGACGGCACCTTGTGGGTCGAGCACCCAATCTATTCGCAGGTCATGTTTGCTTTTGAGCGAGTCTTCGTACTTGCGCCGCAACACCCGGAGTGGAAAACCACCGAGCCGTTTAAATCGGTCCTTGCCGACGACAAAGAAGCCATGGCGAAGTTTACGTTGCGGGACTTGGAAGAGATTCTTTTCGCTACGCACACGGGAATGACCGTCGAGTCGTTTCAAACGATCGCAACAGATTGGACCGCGAAGGCGAAAGACCAGCGCTGGAAGCGGCCTTACACCGACCTTGTCTACCAGCCGATGATTGAAGTGCTGCGCTATTTCCGCGAAAAAGAGTTTAAGACCTACATCGTGACTGGCGGCGGTCAGGACTTCGTGCGTTCCTACGCGGAACGCGTGTACGGTGTTCCACCGCAGAACGTCATCGGTTCAGCCCTTGACCTTCACTATGAGTACGACAAAGAGGGTCAAGGGGTACTGATGCGACCGCCCAAACTTTTACTCAACAACAATCTGTCCGGCAAGCCTGAGGACATATACCTGTTTCTTGGGCGTCATCCAAAGGCAGTGTTCGGCAATTCCACGGGCGACCAACAAATGGAAGAATTCACACAGGCTGGCGGTGGTGCAACGTTGATGATGATGGTTCTCCACGACGATGCCCAGCGGGAGTATGCATATGGTCCAGCGCGGGGGTTGCCGGATACCAAGGTTGGCACCTTCACGCAAGCCCTTTATGATGAAGCCAAGTCGAAGGGGTGGAATGTAATAAGCATGAAGAATGATTGGAAGCGCGTTTTCGCGTTTGAACAATAAGTTCCGACAAACGCTGGGAGTTTTATCGGATGCGCGCTCTCGGCGAGAAGTGCAAGGAGGCGAGGATCTCCGTGCGCGTCCGGTAAAGCCGTTGCTGGTCATCCTCGATCTGGAAATAGCTTTCCTTCTTGCTCTATGCCTTTCGGGGACCGGCCCACAGAAACCCGCGCATTTTCTTTTCCGTCAGCCTACCTTTCATCGGATGGCCATGGAACGACCGACGCTTCCTGTAGACCGAGAACATTGGCAAGGACGACCCAGTTATTGATTATCGGACTGGCAGCTACCGGCGAGAGGTTATGATGCTCAGGCTCGGAAAACTAACATAACAGACTGCGGCAGAAGGTGCCCGTGACCTGGACTCACCTCGTATGTAACGCGTTCGTTGCTAGACGTGGTCTTGTGAGAACTGCCTGCTGCTTGGGCATAAGCCTCATCGCAAGTATCGCTATCGCCGACCGGGTCCTTGCGGGCGAACTTACGCAACCGGCCAACGTCTATATCAGCAAGAACTTTACCGTTGAAGACGGGCTTTTATCAAATCGCGTGAACGCCATAGTGCAAACGCGAGATGGGTTTCTGTGGGTTGGCACCGAAGAGGGGCTCTTGCGCTTCGATGGCCGCCACTTCGCTCCGGTCGTGTTTCTTCCGCAAGCGTCGCCTGTCTCAATAAGTACTCTGGCTGAGGCGCCGGACGGCGCCCTTTGGGTAGGCACCAGAGCCGGACTAGCGCGAATTCAGAGTGGAGGGATGAGCGAACCGGGACACACAATATCAGTCCTGTATCATCCCGACTCGGGCGAAGGCGATTCTATTCAATGCCTTCACTTCAGTCGCACCGGCACCCTCTTTGTCGGGACAATGACCGGACTGTATCGACTCGATCATGATAAATTTTCAGTAGTCATCCCAAAACTTTGGACGTCCCGTATCGAGGAAGCCTCCAACGGTCATCTCCTTGTGATCACCTCCAAAGGATTCATGGAATGGGACGGCACGCAAGTGATTCAACATCCGGAGGTGTCCGCGAGACTGGGTGTGCGCCAGAATGAGATTTTTCACGTTTTCGAGGACCATGCCGGAACGATTTGGTACTGCACTACGGCAGGTTTAGCGCGGCAAGTGGGGACGTCGATTGAACGGTTGAAGCCTGTTGTCGCAGTGTTCCGGGTAAATGAAGACCCACAAGGCACGGTCTGGTTTTCCCAATCAGGCGGCTTATATCGCGCGACCAAATCTGGTCGAGAGTTAATAGCGTCCAATTTGGTGGTTACTTATCTGTGTTTTGATCACAACGGCGATGTGTGGGCCGGCACGAAGGGGACGGGACTTTTTCGGTTCAAGAGACGAGCGGTAAAAATGTTTACTGCGGCGGACGGTCTGCCGCTCGGCGTCCCCAGGGCGGTCTTGGCTGCAACCGACGGCAAGGTTTGGGTCGGCAGCGATTGCGGAGGTTTGTCTTGGTTCGACGGACGTCGGTTTCATTCCTATTCTGAGAAGGATGGCCTTACCAACTCTTGCGTGTTTTCGCTTGCCGAAGATCGAAACCACGATATTTTGATCGGTACCTTCGGAGGTGGAATCTTCCGCTTCCGGGAAGGGCGGTTTATGGCATTCCTCAAAGAGGACAAGCTAACGAACAAGGTCGCGATCGCAATCCTACCTGCAAACGACGGTTCGCTATGGATTCCCTATTCTGACGGTCTTCGCCGTATCCAGGATGGACAGGTGCGGGAATTCACCACTGCCGACGGGCTTTCGAGCAACAACGTGTTATCAGCGTATGAGGATCGGCGTGGTGTGATTTGGGTCGAGACTACCGGAGGCATCGACCGCTTGGAGAAGGACAGGTTCGTTGCGGTCTCAAAGACCAACAATGCTTCCATTTGGGCAGGGCGATTCGGATTCGGGGAGGATCAACGCGGAGAGCTCTTTGCATTTGGGCCTTTCAGCGGCACTTTGCATGTCCAGGAAACTCGGGTCGTCCGGCTCGATGTCGCGCCGAAGATCACAGGTATGCTGAGGTCTCGGGACGCTCTTTGGTTTTGCGGAGATGGCATTTACCGGGCCGCCCCTGACAGCCTTGAAAAATGGGAGAACCAGCTGGACGCGCCTCCGGATTACACTCGCTTCGACCGGGCGGACGGGATGAATTCCGCGGAATGCAGTGGCGGCTTTCGCAATATGGCCATGACCAACGACGGCAGGGTCTGGGTCGCGACGGAGCAAGGCGTGGCTATGCTTGAGTCTTCCACGCCACCTCACAGGTCTCAAAAGCCAGCGATTTACATGGAAAGGATTGTGGTTGGAAAGACGCCTCAACCCGTCGGCCGCGAGCTGGTCGTGCCGCCCGGCTCACACCATATCGAATTGCACTTCGACGCCATCGAGCTGACGTCACCCGAGAGGGTCCGGTTCCAATACCGCTTGGATGATGTAGATCGGGAGTGGTTGGACGCGGACGCGGCCGTCACTGCGATCTATACGGAGTTACCCGCGGGCACCCATGAATTCCATGTGCGTGCATCTAACGTTGACGGAGTTTGGGATCGGACCGGCATCGTGTACAAAATCACGCAGCAGCCGTATTTCTACCAGACCACCCGGTTCCGTTTGTTGTGCGTGGCCGTCTTTCTGGCATTGATCTCGGCGCTTTATCGGCTGCGGCTGCGGCAGGTGGCGCAGCAATTCAATATGCGCCTGGAAGAGCGCGTCAACGAGCGGATGCGCATCGCGCGGGATCTGCACGATACGCTGCTACAAAGTTTTCACGGACTTTTGCTGCGATTTCAGGCGGCGACCAATTTGTTGCCTGGGCGTCCAGAGGAAGCGCGGAAAACACTGGAGAGTGCGATTGATCAGGCTGCGCAAGCGATTAGCGAAGGCCGGGATGCGGTCCAGGGATTGCGCTCATCGACGACGGTGACCAACGATCTGGCCAGTGCGATAACCACTCTCGGACAAGAACTTGCATCCGGTGAATCGAATCCAAATGCTGCCGAGTTTCATGTGGAAGTGGAAGGCACGACGCGTGACCTTCATCCGATATTGCGAGACGAAGTCTACCGAATTGCGGGCGAGGCCTTGCGCAATGCCTTCAAGCACGCACAGGCGCAGCGGATCGAAGTGGAAATCTGGTATGACGAGCGGCAGCTTCGGGTGCGGGTGCGGGATGACGGGAAGGGAATTGACCCGAAGCATTTGAATGAAGATGGGCGTCCCGGACACTACGGTTTGCGTGGCATGCGGGAACGCGCCAAAGCCATCGGTGGCAAACTTGAAGTCTGGAGCAACGTGGAATCCGGCACCGAAATCGAACTCACCATTCCGGCCAACACTGCCTATGCCGGGACGGCATAGCGCCGTTCCTGGCTTGCAAGAAGGGAAATGCGGTCAATTGATTAACGTTAGAGCTTTACCGGATGCGCGTTCCCGCTCAGGAGTGAACGGGGAGGCAGGAAGTTCCGCGCGCGTCCGGTACAGCCGTTTGGACGTGGCCCCCGTGGTTGCGGAGGACGCGGGCACCATGTTGGATTTCGGCAGCCGTCAGCCGTTCGACGACCTTCATTGGGCCAGCACACTTGGGACAGTGCCAAAGACTTCCTTGATTTGATTCTCAACCTCAGACGTCAATCGCTGAGGAGACGTTTGTTCATGCTGTTCTGATGGTCTGCTGATGTGTCGCGCAACCGGACATCTTGCTCCCAATATTCCATCCTTTGCCCGCCCAGAGCTAAACCACTACAAAGTGAAGAACCTGTCCGCAGGATTTGGAGTCCGGTCTAAAAGCAAAACGGTTGTGCGTTTTATAAGACTCGTCTCGCAGTTTCAATGATACTTACGTACAACTCTAATGCTGACTTACTTGGATTACTTGGATCATTGGGTTGTAGAGGGTTCGTCGGTTATAGTATTTATGTGCTAGAAGGACTTCGTTCCCGCCTGAAAAAGAATCCGCGTATTTCCGGATTGCGGCTCTCCATTGCCGAGAAATTTCTTCCCGCCGACTACTACGTGCAACTCCGGCCGCCCTATGCGACCCACACATGGGAAGTTGACCGTCGCCACTACGATGAAAAGCATGACTGGGACAACTTTCGGGATGGCAATCGCGTCCTGCAGGCTCACGTTATTTTGGATCGCGTCAAGAGATGTGCTTCCGGTGACTATGCCGAACTTGGAACCTACCAGGGCAACTACGCCCGCATCATCTATTCTCAAATGGTAGAAGGCACTAGACTGTACTGCTTCGATACTTTCACAGGTTTTCCTGAAATCTCAGTGCAAAAAGAACTCGGAACCACCGGCCATGCCGTGTCTGTCGGCACATTTTCCGACACCTCTCAGGCGAAAGTGGAACACGCAATTGCTGGGCGCACTTCACCACCGCGCCTTGTCCTGCGCGCCGGTGAATTCCCAGCAACCTTCGTAGGCCTCGAAGACCGGCAGTGGCGCTTCGTCTTGCTCGACGCCGACCTCTACGCGCCCATCAAAGCTGGCCTAGAGATGTTCTGGCCAAGGCTGGTGCCAGGAGGCTTTATCCTCTGTCATGACTATCTTTCCGGCTATCCCGGCGTTCGCAAAGCCGTAGACGAGTTCTTCGATCCCTTTGGCATCGTGCCAGTTCCCTGGCCGGATCGCGTGGGTACGGCTGTAGTCGGTAAATCCTGGAACGCAATCTCAAATCCCTGAGCGAAGACGGATTGCAGGGCGATGATAAATACCAAGTCGTACTTTTGGCAGGCTAGCGTCGTCCCTCCTAAGGCCGTAATGCAAAGGCATGTTCCAAGAAAAGCCTGAGCGAGACTGATGGTGTCCCTGGCGAATTGATATTGTGGCAAGTTTTGAGCGCAATGCAACGATGAACCTGTTGCTCCTAAAATATCCAAACTCATCTTTGCTTGATCTTTCCTGAGTCCTTGGGTGACTCCCTAGGATCGCAGCCGAGGCCGCCAGGCGCCCCGCATTCCTTCCACAACTTTTCCCAATTCCACTGCCCATACGCCACCTTGCTCGGCAACGGGAATCCAAGCTGATGTGCGAGCATACACACCTGCCCGCGATGGTGGGCCTCGTGCGAAACCATGTAGCACAGCATTTCCGGGCCAACCGGCCAAGGCTTCGCCCAGCCGTCTCTGTGAAATTTCTCGACGCGACTACCAGCACCGCCGAGCGCTTCAGCGAGCATCTCCCCGCAGCGCACGGCGCTCTCGGCCAGTCCCGCACGAGCCTGCTGCGGTGTGCAGTGCGTACGGTTGAGCTGCGCAGCTGTAAGCCTGACCCACTTGGTGCGGACATTGTGCACGTGTGTGAAGATCGCAGCAATGGTACGGGGCTTTCCAGGTGGTTTGGCTCGCCAAGCGGAAGGCTCAAGATGTTCGATCAGGATCTGGTTGATACGATCGTTGGCAGCAAAAATTTGGACTGCTGCCCGGCCGGGCTGGGTGTGAACCTCGTGTTGAGGCGTGGTCATGGCTCCCTGCTCCTCAACCTATGATACTTCCGGGCCGGTGGGCAATTCGCTCACTGAGCTAGCGCTGCCCTTTTACGTCCAAGGAGCGCGATCCGACTACTCGAAGAGATCTGGCTGAGCAGAGGCATCATCGGGATCGCGAAAATTGCTCAACCCCAACTTGGGATGGCAAAATGCGTGAGCGGCACACCCAAGAGTGGGCGGCATCGGAAGGCCGCCCCTACAAAGGCAACGAAAGATGGCGGGATAGACCGCTGCTACAAGGACCAGTTGCTCTTACAATGGTTGACTATTTGGGTTCGGGGGGGAGGGCTAGGAACACGCGGTCGTCGATGGGGACAATGGGGGTGAGGACCGTGGAGGTTTTCCCGTCGGCTAGAGCAATTTGCTTTGCCAGGGCGCTGAGCGCGGGAGCCGCGGGCTTTGCGGAGTCGGGAGGAGCGTCGCCGGGTTGCATGGAGATGCGCGTGGTCTTGGGCGCGCAATTCGGCGTGTTCAGGCAAGTGTCCCGCAGGAAGACCTGGCGGAGTCCGCTGTTGGGAGTTGTCGTCGACGGAGCGGTTTGCGGTTTCGCCTCGGACGATTGCGAATCGTGGCTGGGCGTGATAGCGACAAA
>Ga0210392_10000637_pt1 | contig 20652 bp, 19 predicted proteins | sample IncBWC30OmetaG_FD_161057 | JGI IMG/M metagenome (GOLD analysis project Ga0210392, IMG submission 161057) | Forest soil microbial communities from Barre Woods Harvard Forest LTER site, Petersham, Massachusetts, United States - Inc-BW-C-30-O ...
CCGGCAGCTCAAGCCTTGCTCGCGGCCCAAATCGTGTGTTGCGTCGGCCAGCATAGTTTTTAGACACCCTCTTAGACCGGACACACAGGAATTCATCCGGTTCGGCAGCCATCCACGCTCTCTCGATCCCGCAATTGGCTGGCCTGGGCTCAGCAAGGGCAAGGCACTCCGGCGGCACTCGATTCCAGAGTTAGGGTGTGTCTTCAAATTGGCATGACCCGGCGCTGAGGGCGCAGCCGGTGCGGGGCAAGGCGGCGACGAGTGCGATAGCCTCGGCGTGCGCGAAGGGTTGGGCTGAAGCCCTGACCTTCGCGGCCAACGCTGCCCGGCACCGGGCTCCCGCCCCAGCCCAAAGGGTGAAGTCCAAAATGGATCGGCGCGGCGTTCCAGCGGCAGACATGGGCTAAAAGCCCACCTTCTGCCGCTGCGCCTTGCGGCGACCCATTTTGGTTCTTCACGACAGGCCATGCCAATTTGAAGACACACCCTGAACAGAAGCGCCGGGAGCAGATCAGAACGAACTCGCCGGAAGATGCTGGTTTGAATTTAGCGTGATTGTGCATTTTGGCTAAAAAAATCCTATGGGGTGTTCGGCCCATGCAATCTTGGCCCGACATCAAGGAGACCGTGAGGCGCGGGCCATCCTGACCGGGAACCAAAACAACCCTCGGGTTTATTCTAACGGCTGTGGCGCGAAAACTAGCGCCAGCAAAGCGAACCCGGTTTCCGGTGCGGCCCATGCAGGCCGATGCGCAAAAATCGCGCACGTAAAACTGACCGGAATATTCATTAGTAGGTTAATACCCCATTATCCCCCGTGGTTTTCTGGCCTACCTTCGCGCGCGTAGAAACTGAGGATTCATTCCTCAAGGAACAATCCGACCAATACATAAACGGATGATTTATGTTACAAAACATTAAAGATCTCTGCGGCCACAAACTCACTGCGATGGATGGCTATGCCACACTGTAGATGGCTACCCGAAAGATATCAAAGGCTGCGTAGAATTGATCGCTTATGCGAATGCACTCCCACGCTTCCTCCGTTCCAGTCGACGACATGACTGTCAGGCAAAAGAGTCAAATCGTGGCGCAATTGGAAAAGGCTGAGATTTATCGTGATTATCACCATGCTTTCGAGACCACCACAGGATTGCCACTGGGGCTGAGGACCAGCGGCTCGTTCCAGCCTCCGTTCCATGGCTCAAGACAAATCAATCCCTTTTGTGCGCTGATGGCGGGAAGCAGCAGATCTTGCGCGGCCTGTCTGGAGTTACAACAACGCGTCGAGCAGGAGGCGAACCAGAAACCCAGTACGCTTGAGTGTTTTGCGGGCCTCAGTGAGTCCGCCGTGCCGGTTCGGGTGGGAGAAAGCGTGGTTGGCTACATGCAAACTGGCCAGATCATGCTGCGCAAGCACTCCAAAATCCGGTTTAGAAAAATCCTCGTTAAGTTGACCGAATGGGATGTAAACATCGACCGGCAGAAACTTGAAAAAGCCTATTTTGGCACCCCCGTCCTCGCCAGACGACAGTATGAGTCGGCGCTTCGCCTACTTGCCATCTTTGGAGAACAACTCTCCACCTTGAGCAACCAGATAGTGGTAAAAGAGAGACTGGCCGAGGCGCCAGTGATCACAAAGGCCCGGATTTTCATCGCTGCCCATCAAGTCGATGAGTTGTCCTTAACCGATGTGGCGCGCGCGGTGAACATGAGTGAGTTTTATTTCAGCAAGGTGTTCAAGAAGGAGACGGGCCTGACGTTTGTTGAATATCTGACCCGGATGCGCATGGAAACCCTGAAGCACTTGTTGCTTAATCCACACAAGCGCATCAGCGAGGCCGCCTACGAGGCGGGGTTTCAGTCGCTTTCCCAATTCAACCGCATTTTCCGTCGTATCGCAGGGGAAGCCCCCTCGAGCTATCGCGAGAAACTCTATCGTCATCTCCCTTCGAGTGCGCCGAGCGATGTTTTTACCAAAGCCGCCTTCCGTACTGTCCCGGCTCCAGCGGCGCCTGGGATTTACTCCAAAACTACACGAAAATATTCATTAGTAGGTTAATACCCCATAATCCCCAGTGATCTTCTGGCCTACCTTCGCGCGCGTAGAAACAAGAGGATTCATTCCTCGAAGAACAAGCCAACCATAACTCCGGGGATGATTTATGTTACAAAATATCAAAGAACTCTACGGCAGCAAACTCGTCGCGGTGGATGGCGACATCGGTCATGTACAGGATTTCTACTTTGACGACAAAACCTGGGTGATTCGCTACCTCATTGCGGACACGGGATCATGGTTAGCGGGACGCCGTGTTTTGCTCTCCACTCACGCTTTTGGAAAATTGGATCAGTACGAAAATACATTGCATATAAAGCTGCAAAAAAAGCAGATTGAAAACAGTCCCTGCATCGATTCGAACAAGCCGGTTTCCCGCCAGCACGAGGAAGAATACTACCGCTTTTACGGCTGGCCGGCTTATTGGGATGACGGCACGTGGGGCATCGGCGGATTTCCGGTAGTCATGCTCCCGCCCAAGGAACTCCTTCCCCGTCACGCCCGCCACCGCCGTTTCGACTTTCGCCTGCAAAACACCCAGGCGATAACCGGCTACCAAATTCAGGCGGTCGATGGCACGATTGGCCATGTGAGCGGGCTGATGGTTGACGACAAGGGCTGGGCCGTTCGCGACCTGGTCGTCGAAACCGGCCACTGGTATTCGGGCAAGGAAATCCTGATCTCACCAAGTAAGATCGAAGCCATTCGTTATGAGGAATTGAAAGTGTTCGTAAACCTCACCAAGGCAGACATCCAGCAAACGGAGAAAAACGAGGTCGCGCAGGTGCGTAACAAAAATTATGGGACAGAGAATTTCTGTACTGATTCGTAGTCCGATCAGCGTCAGTTAAAATGCCTTTTCCCCTGTCATTCCGAGCCGTGCGAGGAATCTCTGCTGTTCTTGTTGATTTAAATTTCGGAAATTCCTCGCACGGCCCGGAATGACAATTTCGCCCATCATAGGTCTGTCTAAACCAAAAATGTTCAAACGTGAATTAACGCTTTCATCGGGTAACACCCCATGTCCCCCGGCAGTATTCCAGCCCACATTAGCTGCCATATGGAAAAAGATACTTTCGGCAAAGACGTTTTAACTGCGAGCCTCACCGCTAGTGGCCCGGTGACTCGCGAGATGGTGCATGCGCGGGCGCGTGAACGGGCTATGATCGCAGGCCGTTCTCCACTGCAGGTGTCACAGGTTGACTACGAAGATGCCAAACGGGAATTGACGGGCGAGTCGGACGTAGATCGGCAGGAAGCGATGCTTTACTCGATCCCCGAGACCAAACGCGAAGATCCCGTGCCAGACTCAACGGGGCACCAGGCACCGGAGTCGCTCAATGAGGACGAAGGCATCGAAGGGAGTAATGCGAGCGCGCAACTCGTCGAAGAAGGCGTCAACGAAGCCGAGCGTGATCAAATACTCCAAGCCGCCCGGGAAGCCGAGAAAAGAAACCTGCGAGAACAGTGAGTTTTCCAATTGCGCTGGAATGGACCGAACAAACACTTTTGGTCTCTGCCAAGGTCTTATAGCCGAGGACTACCAACTCGGAGCTTTGCCCCGCCCCACTTCCAATTCCGAATCTCCGGCAGGTCTTCGCCGTGTTGGTCGATGTATTGCTTGTGCTCGATCAGCTTGTCCTTGAGTTGCTGCTTCAGATAGATGCCCTTGCCGCCGGCCTTCGACACGCGGTCGATGGTGTCCATCACGAGGTGGAAGCGATCCAGCTCGTTCAGCACCGTCATGTCGAAAGGCGTGGTAATGGTGCCCTCTTCTTTGTAGCCACGGACATGGATATTGCCGTGGTTGGTGCGGCGGTAAGTCAGCCGGTGGATCAACCACGGGTAGGCATGAAAGGCGAAGATGACCGGCTTGTCCTCGGTGAAGAGCTCGTCGAAATCCAAATCACTTAATCCGTGCGGGTGCTCCGTCTGCGGCTGCAGCTTCATGAGGTCAACGACGTTGACCACCCGGATTTTCAGGTCGGGCAGATGTTCGCGCAGGATGGAGACGGCGGCGAGCGTCTCCAGCGTGGGCACGTCGCCACAGCAGGCCATGATCACGTCGGGCTCGCCGCCCTGGTCGTTACTGGCCCACGACCAGATGCCGATGCCTTCAGTGCAGTGCTTGACGGCCGCGTCCATCGTCAGCCACTGCGGCGCCGGGTGTTTGCCCGCAATCACGACATTGACGTAATGGCGGCTGCGCAGGCAGTGATCCATCACTGACAGCAGACAGTTGGCGTCCGGCGGCAGATAAACCCGCACAACCTCGGCCTTCTTGTTGACGACGTGGTCGATGAAACCGGGATCCTGGTGCGTGAAGCCGTTGTGATCCTGGCGCCAGACATGCGAGGCCAGCAGGTAATTTAACGAGGCGATCTTCCGTCGCCACGGCAGATGCGACGTGATCTTCAACCACTTCGCGTGCTGGTTGAACATCGAATCGACGATGTGGATGAACGCCTCGTAGCAGTTGAAGAGTCCATGCCGCCCGGTAAGCAGGTAGCCCTCGAGCCAGCCTTCGCATTGGTGTTCGCTGAGCATTTCCATCACGCGTCCGGCGGGCGCGAGAAATTCATCGTTCGGAACGGTCGCGGCGTCCCATTGGCGTTTGGTCACTTCGAAGAGCGCCTCGAACCCATTGGATAATGTCTCGTCCGGGCCGAAGACTCGGAAATTCCGCTGCTCAGCGTTCAACTTTGCGACATCGCGCAGAAATGGCCCAAGCACGTGTGTGTCGCCGATGCCGTGCGCTCCCGGCGCCGGCACGTCGGCCGCGTAATCGCGGAAATCCGGCATGCGCAGATCGCGGAGCAGCATGCCGCCGTTGGCGTGGGGATTGGCGCCCATGCGTCGTTCGCCCTTCGGCGCAAGTTCGGCCAGTTCCTGTTTCAAGCGGCCCTGCTCATCGAACAGTTCCTCCGGCCGGTAGCTCCGCAGCCAGTTTTCCAGTTGCTTGAGATGTTCCGGATTCTTCGCCGGGTCGGAGAGCGGCACCTGGTGCGAACGGAAAGTGCCTTCAACCTGCCGGCCATCGATCATCTTCGGCCCTGTCCAGCCCTTGGGTGACTTGAGGACGATCATCGGCCAGCGCGGACGCGTGAGATTGCCGCGGGCCCGGGCGTCCTCCTGAGTTTTTTTAATCTGCTCCACCGCCAGGTCGAGCGTCGCCGCCATAACCTCGTGCATCAGCTCCGGTTCGTGACCCTCGACAAAATACGGCGCCCATCCGTAGCCACGAAGCAACTGTTCCAATTCCTCGCGGGTGATGCGCGCGAGGAGCGTCGGATTGGAAATCTTGTAGCCGTTGAGATGCAGGATCGGCAGCACCGCGCCGTCGGTGGACGGGTTGAGAAATTTGTTGGAATGCCACGCCGTGGCCAGCGGCCCTGTTTCCGCCTCGCCATCGCCGACGACGCACGCGACGACGAGATCGGGATTATCGAACACCGCCCCGAACGAATGGCTGAGCGAATAACCCAGTTCCCCACCCTCGTGGATCGAGCCCGGGCATTCCGGCGATGCGTGGCTGGGAATCCCCCCGGGAAACGAAAACTGGACAAAGAGTTTTCGCAGCCCGGCTTCATCCTGGCTGATGTTGGGATAGATCTCGCTGTAGGTGCTCTCGAGGTAGGTGTTGCTAACGACGGCCGGGCCGCCATGCCCGGGACCGGAGACATAAATCATGTCGAGATCATATTTTTTGATGACCCGGTTCAAATGCGCGTAAATGAAATTCTGTCCCGGCGTCGTGCCCCAGTGTCCGAGCAGCATGTGCTTCACATCCGCGACCGTCAGCGGCCGCTTCAGCAGCGGATTGTCGTAAAGATAAATCTGTCCGACCGACAGATAGTTGGCGGCACGCCAATAGGCATCGATCCGGTGGAGCAGCTCTGGCGTGAGTGTACTTGCTTTCATGGTTTAAGTTTTTTTCGAATGAAGGATGCGTAGAACAGACCGTGCGATCATGAGCTCCTCGTCGGTGTGGATAACCCGCACCTTGATGCGACCGGCGGCCGGCGAAACCAACGGAGCATTCTTCGCATTGCGCATTTGGTTTATTTCGACGCCGAGAAAGCCAAGCCCGTCGCAAATCCGCTCCCGGATGACCGGTGCGTTTTCACCGATGCCCCCGGCGAAGACGAGCGTGTCCAATCCACCGAGCACAGCGGCGAATGAGCCGATCCATTTTTTCGCCTGGTAGCAAAACAGCGTGACGGCTTCGGCCGCGCGGACATCGGTGACTTCACGCGCACATAACTCCCGCATGTCGGAACTGGTCTCCGAGATGCCCAGCAAGCCGGACTCATGGTTAATCATGTGGTGAAATTGCTTTGCCGTCACCTGCTCGGCGCGGGCGAGATACCAACTGAGGCCAGGATCCAAATCGCCCGAACGCGTGCCCATCGGCAACCCTGCCGTCGGCGTAAAGCTCATGCTGGTATCCATGCTTTTTCCACCGATCACGGCCGTGAGGCTCGCGCCGGTGCCAAGATGCGCGAGAATCACCCGGCCTTTCGCGGCCACGGGATCGAGGCGGCGGAGTTCCTCCATCAAATAGGCGCAGGACAAGCCATGAAATCCGTAACGCCGGACTCCCCTCGCATCGTAACGCCGCGGGATCGGCAGCAAATGCGCCACGCGCGGCAGGTCGTGATGAAAGGCGGTGTCGAAGCAGGCGATCTGGGCCAGATTTGGAAATCGCCGGTGAAAAGCCTCGGTCAACAGGATCTCCTCCGGCAAATGCTCTGGATCAAACGGACTAAGCTGGTGCAACTCCTCGACCATTGCCGACGTGATACGCTGCGGCTCCCAGTAATTCGGACCGCCATGCACCACGCGATGCCCCACGGCCGTTAACGCGCTGAGCCCAATTCGTTCCTCGACCCAATCCATCAGCACGTTCACCGCGGTCGTGTGGTCCGGCACAACGACCGGTCGTGAGAAGTTATCCGTTTTTTTCCGGCCTTTTACCACCAGGCCGCCTTGCGGGAGGCCAACGCCTTCGATCCGACCCGCCAGAATTCGCCGCATGGCATTGTTTGCCTCGAACAACGCGAATTTGATGCTCGAAGAGCCGCCATTGACCGCCAGAACGCCAGGTAACGTAGATTTCATTGGCCAACTCCCGTGACACAACGACCTGACCGTCGTTCCTGATGAAAATAGACTTTCATCTTTCCAGCCTAAAGGGCAATCGACGATACAACAATGGGGTGTTCACGCCGTTGGGGTTTCAATCAACCGTTCTCCCGCGCCCTTTAAACAATCCAAGCGAGCGGGCCAACACCCCATAGCCCGTACAGGACTTTGCGTTCATCTTGAGCCATTGAGAATGACACCCGCCAGCAACTGCGGGCTACTTATCGATCCACCAGTTCGGAGCCTTTAAAAAATATGAATTCGACCACGCCGCTCAGCGGTTCGCATCTGCGAACCTACAACACAATCTTTCAACATCCGGTCTCGCACAACTTGGACTGGCGACATGTTCGCGCCCTGTTCGAACACTTGGCGGAAGTCGTCGAACAACCGAACGGTAATCTGAAAGTGACGCGCAATGGGCAAAGCTTGGTTTTACACCCGTCCCGCACAAAAGATGTCGCCGAGACGGACGAAATCATGGCTTTGCGTCACTTTCTCCAACGATCAGAGACGGTGCCGCCCACAACAGATAAAAAAGAGAATCATTGGCTGCTCGTGATCGATCACCATGAGGCTCGCCTTTTCTGCACTGAGATAAGTTGTGGCCTTCCCGAGCAAATTTTGCCGCACAAACCGGACGACTATTTTCGTCATGCCCATAACTCGAAAGATTTTTCGAGAGGACAAGAAAAACCGAATCCAAACAGCTTCTTCGAACCGGTGGCCAAGGCGCTGAAGGCCACCGGCCAGATTCTAATCTTCGGCACCGGCACAGGCACAAGCAGTGAAATGGACCAGTTCATTGCGTGGTTGAAGCTCCATCACCCGGAACTGGCCACGCGGACCATCGGCTCGCTGGTCGTCGATGAACACCATCTGACCGACGGGCAGCTTCTCGAGAAGGCGCGGGCGTTCTATTCGACCCACTGGATGTCTCACGCATCAAAACCATGAAGTCGGCAACTATCTGATACCAACATTCCAGCACCTTTCTTTCTATGTGTTGAAAACGCATCCAGCAAATTGGCCCTTCCGAAGTGGAAGGGCCAACGAGAGCTGGTGCGTAAAATCTTTTATGGATTAAATCTGACCTGCCACGGTCTTAGTCCCAATAACCTTCGTAAAACTTGTAGGAATTGCCCTGCTGCTCCCAGCGCGGTGCCACCCAGGTCGAATTCACGTTCGGCGGCAGTTCCCAATGCCCGGCCATCCATTGATACTGGTCGTTACGCCACGTCCAGTAGCCGGCAAGCCACACGTGCTTGGGTGACGGCTGAGCACTCACGACATCTTGTTGCGGCGTTGGCGGAGCTTGGGTCACGACGGTGGTGCTCACGACAGGCGTTGTCGTCGAAGTCGGCACATAAGCTGTATTTCCATCGACGATCACCGGCGTCACCGCCGTCACTGGAGCTGTCGTCGTCGTTGTCGTCGTCACCGCGCTGGTCGGCGCGGGCGGAGGCGGAGCAGAAACCACATGCGAGTCCGGTTCAGAAGCACAGCCGGCGAGAAGACCAAGGGCGCCGCAACAGGCCAGAACAGGTGTGAACTGTCTGACCGTGCGAAGAGAGGCAGAAGAGACGAGGAAGTTAAGAAGTGTTTTTTTCATTATTCTAAAAATACACCGACCTTCGTTCCAGTGATATGGGGTGTTGTAGGGTACCCTTAAGGCAAAACTGGAGAGCCCCGTCCATGCGTGGAATTTAGGGATACTTAAAATAAACGTGTTGGTTGGGCATAACACCCCATCGCCCGCAGCAAACCCCGACCATAGACTCACACGGCTAATTTTTAAAAAGTCCTTTTGAAATCTCGTTAAGCCGCACCTTATGAAAAAATACCATTCAACCATCATGATCGTGGACGATAACCCCAACGATCTGCTCTTCATTGAAAAAGCATTCCGGGATATCGGCGTGAAAGATTCCATTCACAAGATCAGCGGTGGCCAGGAGGCGATTGCCTACATGATGGGACAGGAAAAGTATTCTGACCGCAGCACGTACGCTTATCCCACCTTCATCACCATTGATTTGAAAATGCCCGGGACGGATGGATTTGCCGTGCTGGAGCATCTCAAGAAAAACCCCGAGTGGGCCGTCATTCCCACCGTCATATTAAGTTCTTCCCGCGATCTGGACGACATCAAGAAGGCCTACATGCTGGGAGCCAGTTCGTATCACGTGAAACCCAACTTGTTCGACGCGCTCCGCCAGCAGTTGAAAGTGCTGCATGATTATTGGATGACCTGCGAGGTCCCGGAGGTGGACAGCACTGGCCATCAAGTGCCCACAAACAGCAGAGGCAAGCTGGGCGAAAGATTTGCCCAAACGTCGGGCGCAATCCAGGTGAGCTAACGGATGGCGCCGCTCCTGGTTAAAAGCGAGTATCGATGAAGATTTTAATGAGCAGCTATGTGTTCCATCCAAGCATCGGCGGTTTGGAAAACGTCACACTGCTTTTGGCCGAGCACTGGCAGTCGTTGGGACATGAGGTTACCGTAATTACCCATACCAAGCATACCGGAGATGAGCCGTTTCGCTTTCGCGTGGAACGCAGGCCGAGCCCAATGCGTTTGATCTCGTTGTTATTCCGGGCTGATATTTTCGTGCATAATAACATCAGCCTTGGGTATGCCTGGCCCGCCCTTATTTCATCAAAACCGCTCGTGATAGCGCACCAAGTCTGGATCGATCACGAAGAGGGGAAAAAAAGTTTAGGCGGAAAATTGAAGCACTGGTTTCTACGGCGTGGAATAAACATTGCCATTAGCAAAGCTGTCGCAGCATCCATATCTGAGCCCAGTCAGATTATCTATAACCCATACGATGACGGCGTTTTTAAATGCGAAGTTGAGCAGACCCGCCGGGAGGAGGACTTCCTCTTCGTAGGGCGTTTGGTTAATTGCAAGGGAGTCGATATTTTCATTCGTGCGCTGGCAGAGCTGGCGGCGGTTAAGCCGGCCTTTGGAGCCACGATTGTGGGTGACGGACCTGCCCGCGTCATGCTTGAGCTTTTGGCTCGCGATCTTGGCCTTGCTGACAGAATTACGTTTCGGGGATTTGTGACCGGACAGGCACTGGCCGATATTTACCGTCAGCATAAAGTCCTAGTTATCCCCTCCCAATGGGAAGAACCGTTTGGGATCACGGCCCTCGAAGGCATCGCCTGCGGCTGCAAGGTGGTGGCGGCCCGTTCCGGTGGCCTCCCGGAGGCTATCGGCAAGTGTGGCTTATTGTTTCCCAAGGGAGATTGGCGGGCGCTTGCTTCAATCTTAGAGGACCTGCTTGATGACGAGCGCCCAATCTCCGAATTGGAATGGTCGGACAGGCAGCAACATCTGCAAAAATATTCCCCGAGTCATATTGCTTCAGAGTATCTTGAGGTTTTTCGCGCGGCGGCATCAACCGCGTAGGCAGTAAAGTATATCCTATTTCAGAAGTTCAATCGGTCATCCGCTGTCCAAACTGCTGCGAAATTTTCATCGAATTCGTTTGGGTGACCTCGCGGCGAATGCGGGCGCGACGCAATAGCTCTTCCGCCGCGCTCAGATCGCCTGCGCCCTCTACGAACGCCTTCACCTCGTGCTTGGTGCGGATGTGGTCGGCCGGCCCCATTTCCCTGACCTTGAGCCGTTCGGTGATAACGCGCACGGCATCATCTGCGGAGCGAAGCGCGACAAGAGTTGCCGCGCTGGGGTCGGAGCTTTCGTTCGGATTCATTCTCTAGGGCGTTAAAAATAGCAGATTAGGCCGGGCGAAGGCAGACTTTTTTGTAGCCATTTGTGCAATGTCGGACCACGGCGGTGTGATCGGGCAGGCTTCGGAATTCATGCGGTTTGATCCGAAATTCCTCGATCTGTTGGTAGGAATAAGCCGTGTGATCGGGGTGGTCGGTGCGATTGACGCGCTCGACCCAGCGTTTTCCGAGTACGTTGGCGCAGCGGAGTGCATCGGCTTCCGAGGCGGCTCGGTACATCACAAGATTCTTCAAATTGAGAGCCAGAACCTCGGCTTGCTCCTTGGTCTGCGGAGGGATGAGGGACTCGAAGGCCTGCGCTGAAATTATCAAAGTAAGCCAGCAATCCCTCAGCCGGTCCACGACGTTGAAGTCGCTCGTCCCGTCAAAGCTCGCGGTGATGGCGGTCTGGAACTCATCGCCCACGTAAACGAGTTGATTCAAGCTGTAGCGCTGCCAGGAGGGCATGGAATACCGGCACAGGGCGTGCCGGTAAAGAAGGAGCTTCATCACGGTAAAGATATATTTGCGCTCCGTGGTGTAGTCCTCTGGCACGTCGACGCAGAGAATCTTGCCCTTGTCGATGTCGTGAATTGAGCAGGTGTCACGCATATCGCTGCTGAAAACCTCGGCGATTTCCGGGGTGCAAAAGTATTCTAGGCAGTTCAAGGCGGTGCCAGTTTCGCCCGCCCGTTGCTCCTTGGCTTCGTGGTTCACGTAGGTCTGGTTCAAAGTTTGGGAAAGCCAGTTGTCGCGGTCGCTTTTCGCCTTGTCCCTGAATTCTTCGAATGAGTCCTCGAAATCATTGGCGAGCATAACCTCCTCGCCACGCAGCTTCAGGCCCCCGACCTTGACCGCATCCTGGCCCATCGCGGCGGATTCGAGCAGGCTACGGAAAAGCTGGCTGCCTACGCCGTCATCGTCATTCGGAAACGCTCTGGTCCAACCAAGAACGGCCGAGCTGTGGCCAAGCTCGACCCTAAGGAGCTGGTTAAGAATGCCGTCGCCCGCCTCGTGGAGATGAAGTCGTTCGACGACGGCGAAGCGGTCTACTGCCAGCTCCGTCGGCATATCGACAATGAAGTCCACGGTGTGCAAAAGAGAAAGAACGTCGAGCCGCGAAGCGTGGCGATTGCCGTCGGCACACCACTTGAAGGATCGCGTGAAGTCGGGGAGCCCGAGGACTGCACTGCAACGGACGTCGCCGATGGCGTCGAACAAACCGAGGAGGATAATTTTTACAGAGATCTCCTCCGTAAGCAGCAATCCCAGTACAAAACAGACAGCCATGAACACGCACTTATCGGCCACATCCTTGAGGGATGGGCCGAGCGTGACGAAATCGCAGAACTGATGGGCATCACGGTCGAGCAATACGACATCGTCTACAAGCGAGTCGGCCGTACCGTGCGTGACCTCAAAGAAACCACTCTAAGGAGGGTAGCATGAAAAAACTCTATAGACATACAGAGGCGGTCGACCGTCTCGTAAAGCACTCCCTGCCGACCGAAGCGGAACTCGATGCCATGGACGCTAATCAAGTGGCGGCGTTTCTTTCCTCGCAAGGGGTCGATGTAGGCAAGTTCCGAGGCGAAATGAAGGACGTTAAGAAGCACGTCGCAGGTAAGCTCACGCTATCCCAAGCAAGGAACTTACGGTTGGCAGAGGAGGCGACAACCTGCGAGGCGGACCTGTCTCACATGAGCGAGGACGAATTCAAATCGGCGCTGTTGGCAAAATTCGGGAGTTACCAGGCCATGCCACTTGCGGCCCGAAACCACAAGTCGATGAACCGCGAGGATTGGGAAAGTCTCTATCGCGATCACTGCACTCCACCGAAGAGCTGAGAAGAGAATGGAGACAGCAGAACCCAACTACGTCCGAGCAGAGGCGCGATCATTCGCGGTACTGCAGCTGTGCGGGATCGACGCGCCGAATTTTGAAATCCGTGACGTCGCACGTGTCTTGGGCATCGCGGTCAAGATCGGTGGAGTCTCCGGTGGCGACGCCCGTATCGTCAAGACGGACGACGGCCGTGGTATCATCCGTCTGAACAAGGCAATCACGGACCCAGTGCGCCAGCGCTTCTCGATCGCACACGAGATTGGACACTGGGAACAACATCCCAATCTCTCGCAGGGCTATTTGTGCACTGCGGCTCAACTCCGCGACTACGGTCGATCTGCGGAGGAAGCCGAAGCGAACTGGTTCGCTGCCACGTTGCTGATGCCCAAGTTCCTTATTCCGTCGGAAGTCTTCAAAAAGGACCCGAGTTTTGAGTTCATCAGAAAGCTTGCGCGCGACTTTGGCACCAGTCTGACAGCGACGGCGCGTCGATTTGTGGAACTCAGCAATCAACCCGTGGTGTTGGTCGCTTCCTCCCAAGGACGGATCGCCTGGTGCGCCCAGAGTAAGTCCGCCAAGGCCAAATATTACTTTCAGAAGACGGGGACGCTAATTCCGACCTATTCCTTATCAGCGGAGGTCATCAAAGAAAAGGCAACCGACAACCGCGGAGATAGAATCACCCCAACAACCTGGTTTCCCAATCATCATTTTGACCGGGATGCCGAGTTGTTTGAGGAAGTACGGTATTCTCCGACCTACGACGGTGCACTGACTCTTCTTTGGATCCCGGATTAGCGACCAGACCAACCAGCGCGACCTGTCAGAGTTACAATTCAGTTTGTTGGGTCTCGCACGTGGCGTGCATAGAGCTTATCGTCACCTGTGATGCCTCTCGTCGATTGTGAGAAGCCTCATCCGTCTACCCAACCGCCGCATGCCGCAGTTAAGGCTGCAATTGCCGACAGGATCGTCACCTGATCGGCCAACTCCGTGCTTTGGAATGTTGGGGAGATTTTGCTGGAAAAAAACTACGTCTGGAACTACGTCTCCTTTGTCTGAAAGTTAACCAATGTTGCTTAAGGCTACACGTTTGGTGTTCGCTCTCTGAAAATCGCGGAAGTCATTCAACAAGAAACCCTCCGAATGGTTTCGGAGGGTTTCAAATTGGGTGCAGGGGTTGGATTTGAACCAACGACCTTCAGGTTATGAGCCTGACGAGCTACCAGGCTGCTCCACCCTGCAACAGAGGAAGGTCGAACGTTGGTCGCAATGAGTTTTCTGTCAATGGATTTTAGCGGCCAACGTGATTCACTTCCGGAAATCTTCCTTCGTGTCCCACCTTAGCAAAAGCGACGGAGGGCACGCAAGGCTTCCTCCTACGCCCCTTCCGACAATGCTCGGGACCCTGAGCTTGTCGAACGGTCTGGTCGAAACGGCTCGGGGCTACGGAGAACCGGTTTGATCGCCTAATTTTTGCCAAAAAAATGGGCGCATCCGCAGAGGATGCGCCCAAGAAATTAGAGCTAAGGACTTCTGCTTACTTCGCCTTTTCGTCCGCCGGCGGCGCAGGAGGCGCGAAAGGATCGGAGCCATCGCGATAGCCGGGCATATCATCCTTGTGAACCCCAACCTGGCGCACGAGGCGGGGATCAAACACATCGCTCACGGATCCGCCCTGGGGACTGATGGTTTTTGCCGTGATAAAGATCAACAGCTCCTGTCCGGTACCGGTGTCGTTATTCGAGGTAAATAGCCGGCCAAAAACTGGAATGTCGCCCAGCAAGGGAACCTTGGTTATCCCCTTCACTACGTTGGTTTGCAACAGGCCGCCAATGCCAAGTGTGCTGCCATCTTTGAGCGTCACCTGGGTGATTGCCTTGCGGGTGGAGATGATCGGTATCGTGGCGCCACTCGCCCCACCAAAATTCACCGTGCCACTAATGCTGCTGACTTCCGGCTGAAGCGTAAGCTTGATAAACCCATCGATATTGACCTGGGGGGTGACTCTCAAAATAATACCGATGTCCTTATAGGTAAAACCGCTGACCTCAAAGGAGCCGGTCTGCGTGTTATACTGATAATCAGGAATGGGATATTCAGTACCCACGTTGATAAAAGCGTCGACATTGTTAAGCGTGACGACGGTGGGATCTGACACCAGCTTGGTGTTCGAGTCGCTTTGCAACGCACTGAGAACAAGCGTAAATTGGTCAGCACTAAATACGGCCGTGGTGGCATGGGATAGAGCGGACGTAAGCGTTTTGGTGTCTAATGAGGCAGGGCCGATGCCGGTTATGGTGCCAGGGGCTCCGCCAACTCCAGGTGTAATCGTGCCAATCCCAGACTCGGTCCCCGGGCCATCGATCTGATTCACTGCATTAATTCCACCCTTAATATAGGGCACATTGATATTCGTGCCGGTGGTGTTATTGCTGTTCGTCTCACCGTTGCTTTGATTATAATTAGTGGCAAGGCTCCCTGCATTAACGTGGTAAGCAGCAAGGGAGCTCCAGTTAACGCCGAGGTTTTTTGTGTTATTCTGGTCAGTCTCGAAGAACTTTGCCTCGATCATCACTTGCGACGTGGGCATATCAAGACTCGTGAGAATGGCGCTGATGCGTTTAATGCGGGTGGGGCGTTCGGTGATGATAAGTGCGTTAGCCCGTTTATCAACCTGGCTCTTGCCGCCTGCGGTGGCGTCGATCAGCGGGGTAACTGACGACTGAATTTCATCCGCTTTTGCATAGTTGAGGATGAATACTTCAGTTGTCACCGGCTCCTGCTGAAGCGATTCCAGGCTGACAACTTTAATGATATTGCTTTCCTCAATGAAAGTATAGCCAGCCGGGGTCAGCACGACTTGGAAAATCTGGCGCCAAGTGACATCACGCAGCTTAATGGAAGCCTTGCCCTGCAGGGTGTCTGGAATCACCAGATTCAGCTCAAAGAGATCCGCCACATTGCGCAAGATCGTGCGGATGTCCTCGTTGGGGAAATCGACCGAGAGCGTGTCTTTGGCACCCTTGGTTACGATCAACTTGGGGGCTTCGGTTTCTTTGATGGATACATCCTCCGAGTTGGCCGGTGGATTTTCAGCAGGAGGTGTCGCAGGCTGGGCGTTAACACGCACAGCCGCAAGAGCCAGAAGGAATGCAAGATAGGTAAATTTTCTCATGGTCGGTCAGGGATTGATTGGCTGCGTGATCTCTTCTTTATTAAGACGAAGGGTGAAACTCGAATGGCTAATTGCGGATAGTTCTACCATATACTCGGTGCCTTCAAAGGTAATTGTAAGGTAATCACCAACTTTCAGCTTTTTTTCACTCAAAAGCAACATTGGAGTGTCACCGACTTGCACAACGCCCGAGGGAACGATGTGGGGCGCGACGGCCTCAAGAACCTGACGATCACCAGCCAGCTGCTTGGTCGCCCCATTAGCTTTAGTATCGCGAGACAAAACAAAGGGGTTTTTCAATTCAGTGGGCAGCGATGCTGGTGCCACTGGCTGAACCAGCGCCAGCGCCTGATCAATCGATTTATGGCGCTGTTCGGGGGTGGCCAGATCGGATTTCGCCACAACGGTGGCTGCAAAAAATGATAATCCAAAAACAGACAGAATGTAATGACTGGGCGAATTCATGGCAGGCCGAGCAATTCGAGGTTGAGGGTGAGCGAAAGAAGACTGCCAGGGCCGGCTTCGCCGGCCCCGCCACCGGTGAGTGACAAGCCTACCACGCGTGAAAAATGTTCGCCGTTTTCGACCCGGCGCACAAAATCCAGCAGTTGAGTATAGGAGCCTTGAACGCCGATGGCGTAGTCGACGCCGACATAGGTGGTCTTGCCAAGACTCTTGAGTGAAGTGTCCACCCCCGATTGACGGAGATCCGTGAGCTTGGTCTGCGTCTCCGACTCGAGTTTATAGAAATATTGCAGGTTGATCGCGAGTTGATTGACATGAACAAGGCGCACTTGGATCGCCTGGGTGGCCTGCGTTATCACCGCGTATTGTTCATCAAGCCGGTCAGCCTTGTTGAGGGGACTGGCGCTGTCGACGTTCTCCTTGAGATGCTTGGCTTGCGCGGTCTTGTCATCAAGCTCGGCTTGGGCCGTCACCAGCGCATCTTTCCGAAAATAAATCGCCAGAGCGAATCCAACACAAAGCAGGGCGCAAACCAATGCGACGGGTTGTTTTTTTATAAAGCCAGGCACTTTTATTGTGGTCATGGCCTCTCCTCTTTCTTTGATTTCAGGAAAATTTCAAATTCAAGCTGGCCTGCTTTGCCACTGCGGTTGAGGCCGGGCATGGTAATGGCTTCAAACTTCTGGCTTAAATTTGAATCTGCCTGCAACTGGTTGATGTAAGCTTGGGCCAATCCACTGGCTTCGTCGGACGTTCCGCGCACGATGCCATGAAGGGAAACTCCGTCTGTGCGCATGTCGATTGTGCTGAGCGCGATGTTTTCTGGCAGCGACTGCCCGAGTTCAATAACGAAGTCTGATCGGACAAAATTAATTTTTGAAAAAGCGGTGACTTGAGCAACCTTGTTTTCTTCGTCTTGGAATTGTTGGTAAAGCCGGACGGCCTGATCGCTGATTTTTTTGTTGTCTTCAATCTGACGATCCCAGTCGCCGATCTGCACACGGATTTCGTGCAGCTTGTATTCCTGCAGCCCAAAATAGATCATAAAACCCAGGGCGATTACGATGGCCGCGCAGTTCACAAAAAACGACGTGCGCACGACCTTTACGTCCGGCAGCCGGTCAAAGTTGCGGAAGTTCGGATGCCAGGGTGGGTTGAGCAACACGGCGGCCTTGTCGCCCTTTTTTATTTTAAGCAGAGACATTGTTGTATTGGGCAATGAGACCGAGCAGCCCGAGCCAGCGCAAGTCCTGGCCAACGACCGCCGCCTCTTCGGAAAGAGTTATGCCGCGGGCCTGCAGCCATGGCTGCAGGTCCGCCTGGAGCCCGGCCACCCCAAGCAGACCGGCGATGGCTCCATCAAGCCAAGTCATCTTTGGCGGCACCTGCATGCAAAGCACCTGGCCGATCGACTGCCCGGTCTGTACCTCATAGAAACCGATCGACGATTGCAGCTCCTTGACCAGCTTCTTGATCAGCGCGCTGCCCATGCCGGTAAAGTCAAAGGTGTTTGAATAAAATAGTTTCTTCGCTGACTCCTCATCCTTCAATCCAAGCTCCTTCTGCACGACGGGTAGCATGGCCTCAAATCCCTGTGGGATGGGCCGCGCGGCATCGAGCCCTCCCGCCGTTACAATAAACGAATGGGTCGTTTCCGTTCCCAATTCGAGGACCAATACCGGGGTCTTCGATTTTGTGAACGCCAGATAGTCGGCCAGCAAACCGAGCGTCGCCACGGTGGTCAGCTCAAGTCGATCGGGATAAATGTCCAACGCCAGCAGCCCATCCTGCATCGCCACAATTTCGTCGGCCGGCAGGCCGCAGACGACAACCTCTTTTTGCGCCGCCTTGTTAAAATCGTACTCGATACCGTCGTTGGCATTAAGCAGCGCCAGCGCAAATTGTTCGGGCTCCACGCGAAACTGCGATGACACCAGCTCGCTCATGTACCCCGGCTCTTTCACCCGTTTCGGGTCAAGCGTCGCGCGACGCACCAGCCGCTTCGCCGGGCTCACGCCACAGATCGCATGAACGTAGCCGCTGGAGGTTTTTTTGTGCTGGAGCTCCAGCAACGCTGCCGTGAGCGCAGCATTGTCACCTGGCGGGCACTCGCGCACTTCTTCCACGACCATCGGGCCCGCGGGCACGGACGTGCGCGCAACCAACGTCGCGTGCTCGTTCTGGTCGATGAAAAAACCTTTGGACTTGGCGGAAAAAAACATGCTGGGTTGGCCTGGACTTCCCGGCCCGGGTCACGCCAAAAAGCGCGACCAAGCCGACAAACCCATAGCCTGGGTGAATGAGGGGCAAAAGTTCTTTCAACCCCGCCGCCATGACAAGACTAAAGCGCAGCTTGTTTTTCGCCAGCAACTTGCCGCCTGTCGTGCGCGCCTGTAAAAAACAGGCTCACGCCCATGCCCTCACCCGCCCGTGCAAATAAAAACCCGCCGCAAGTGTGCAGGCGGCGGGTGCAATCGGGCGCTGATGCGCGCCATGCCGGCGCGGCTATTTCTGCCACGTGCGCTTCTTGTGGCGATTCGACTTCAAGCGCTTCCGGCGCTTGTGCTTGTTCATCTTGAGGCGGCGTTTCTTTTTCAGGTTTCCCATAGTGATTGATTAAGGCTGAAGCCAACCGTGCGCGCCAGTCCCTTGGTGTCCAGCTCAATTTCCCGCTATCCGCCACGCCCCGGCGGCGCTGGCAAACACCCTCAACTCCACCGCACAGCCAGGAAAAAAACCGCGCACGCATGTTCCGTAGGCAGCAAGCTGCGGCGCATAGTCCGCCGCCAGCCGCGCGAGCAACTCTTCGTCGCGCTCGCCCGATCGCCGGCGGTTCGTCTTCCAATCAACCACCACGACCTGCCGCGCTGCGGCATCGTGCGCCACCAGATCGATCACCCCATCGATCCACGCATCCGCGCGCAACGGCGCGAAAACACCCAACTCCGCCCGTCGCGTCCACCGCGGCGCACCCAGTTCGGTGCACAGCTCGCTCGCACGAAATTTCGCGAGTTCCTCCGCACCACGCTGACGAAAACCCTGCGCCTCCGCCGCATCCAGCGCTTGCGCCTCATGGGCTTTGCACGCCGCTTCACCACCATCCCACGGCCAGAACTCCAACGTCTCGTGCCACCATAATCCGTAGTCGATCGGATCGTCACCCACCCGCAGCGGCAACGGTTCGTCGAGTGCCGACTCATGCCGCACCGTGCGTACAGCGTCCAACCCATGCGCCAGTTGGTGCGGCAACACGCGGGCCGGAAGCGCGGGAGCGGTAACTGAACGGCAAAATCCAAGGAACGAATTTCCGCCCCGCCACCGGTTGAAGCCTCCGGTTCATTCGACGCCTGAATTCCGCTCTCCGCCCTTTCCGGCAGCAGCAACGCCGCCAAGTCCGCGCCCCACAATTCCAGGAAACTTCCCGGTGCGACGGGCACGTCCGTCCGCGGCAGCACGAGCATGCGTCGCGCCCGCGTGAGCGTGACATAAAGCAGCCGCACATTTTCGCGCAAACGCTCGCGCTCACGTGCCTCGCGCGTCCCCGTCGGCAGACTCTCCCCGTCAAAAAACACCCGTGATCCGCCCGCCGCATCATCCACCAGCTGCAAGCCAAAGTCGGCCGGTCTGCGGATCGCGCGCCACAAACCGATCGGGATCACGACCGGCCATTCGAGTCCTTTGGCTGAGTAGCTCGTCAGGAGATTGATCGCATCGCCCGCCGGCTTGCCCGCGGGCCGGCCCTCGTCGAGCGCAGTCAGCAACTCGCGCAACCACGTCCGCGGCCCCGCTCCCGTCAGTCCCAGTTCGGCCGCGTGCGCCAGCAGCCGTTCCAGCTCGTCGACCAACGCACCGCCCGGATCGATCCGCCGCGCCTTCTCGCCCAACGCGCACGCCTGCACCAGCTCGGTCGAAAAACTTTCGAGCGAACCACCCTCCTCGTCCACGCGCAGCACGAAGGGCCGCAGTGTCGCCAGCGCATCACGCAACGGTCCGTCATAGCGATCGGGCTCGTGCCAATGGAAAAATTTTTCCTCGCGCAAGGCCCCGGCCATCTGCCCGTCGCTCACGGCAAAAATTTCCCTCAGCGCACCGACCCATTCGAAGGTGTTTTCGGGATCGCTCAACGCCGCGAGCAGCCCGCAGAGCCACGCAAAAGGTGGATTGTCGCCGTTGCGATTACGCCGCATCTGCAACGCGACCTTGAGGCCCGCGACTTCCA